>Ga0209011_1000306_pt1 | contig 19776 bp, 17 predicted proteins | sample BlaSpr_A8_OM1_M3_FD_187986 | JGI IMG/M metagenome (GOLD analysis project Ga0209011, IMG submission 187986) | Forest soil microbial communities from Thunder Bay, Ontario, Canada - Black Spruce, Ontario site 2_A8_OM1_M3 (SPAdes) (version 2) | ecosystem: Environmental > Terrestrial > Soil > Boreal... | reverse complement strand
TCCCGCGCGGTTGGCGCGGTCGATCACCTCCTTCTGCACCGCCGGCAGGTCGCCCAGCTTCAGCTCGACGCCCAGGTCGCCGCGAGCGACCATGACCGCGTCGGCGACCTCGAGGATCTTGCTGAGGTTGCGGATCGCCTCGAGCTTCTCGAGCTTGGCGATCACCGGGGCTGTGCACCCATGGGACGCCAGGTGCTCCTGGCAGGCCAGGATGTCTTCCGCCTTGCGTACGAACGACAGCGCGACGTAGTCGACGCCGAGCTCGACCGCGAGCTTCAGGTCCAGCAGGTCCTTCTCGGTCAGCGCGGGCATCGGCAGCGCGCGGCCGGGCACGCTCACCCCCTTGCGCTCGCCCAGCAGCCCGCCCCTGACCACCGAGCACTCGGCGCGCAGCCCGTCGACGCTGCGGACCAGGAGCTCGATCCGGCCGTCGTCCAGCAGCACCCGGTCGCCTTTACGGAGCGCCTCGACGAGCTCGGGATGGCTCACCTCGATCTCGTTCTCGGCGCTTCGCTTCTCTCCGACCAGGAAAAAGGTGCGCCCTCGCACGAGCCGCTGAAACGCCGACTCGAGCGCCCCCGTGCGGATCTTCGGACCCTGCAGGTCGCCCAGCAGCGCGATGGGCCTCTCGGCTGCCTCGGCCGCCTCGCGCACGTTGGCGGCGACCTGCCGGTGCGTCTCATGGTCGCCGTGCGAGAAGTTCATCCTCGCCACGTCCATGCCGGCATGGATCATCATTCGCAGCACGGCCGGCGACGAGCTCGACGGCCCGATGGTGCACACGATGCGCGTGCCGCGGACCTGGCTCACTGGTATCGCTGCACTCTGCGGCCGAGGTCGGCTTCGGCGTCGACCACCCGGCGCTCGAGCTCCAGCGCGCTGATCACCGCGCCGCCCATGCCCCGCACGAGGTCTCGCTGAAAGCGGTCCGAGGTCGCGACCGTGATCGCGTCGCCGGCTTCTGTTGCTTCATAAGCCATGCGCTCGATGATGTGGTCGGCCGAGTGGCCCTTCCGCGTGAAAATGACCCGCACCCCGTCGACGGTCGCCTCGCTGTTCATCCGTGCCGCCGAATGATGCGCATCGAACACCACCGTCACGTCCGCCCCCGCCACCATCCCGAAGACGGAGAGGCGCTCGACCAGCCGGTCGCGGGCCGCCTCCAGCGACGCGCCGGTGAGCAGCTGCTTGAGCTCAGGCCACGCGTGGATCACGTTGTATCCGTCGACGATCACCCGCTCCATCAGCGGGGCACGACAGGCAAGAACTGCATGGCCATCTGCCCGAGAATCACAGTTGCCGGATCGATGCCCAGCTGGGCGGTCAGCTGAAGCACGAATGGAAAGAACGTGTCCCTGACCGGGGGCACGAACCACAGCGCGGCGAACACCGCGAGGATCCCGAGCTGTCCGTACTGGTTCGCCAGCCCCTGGAGCGAGTACGGCAGCCAGGGCCGGATGACGCCAAACCCGTCAAGCCCCGGCACCGGCAGTAGGTTCAGCACGAGAGCGATGACCTCGATGAACCCGAGGAACCCCAGCGCATGGAAAAAACCCGAGTTCGGGCCGGTGAGCGCCGGTTGGCCCGGCACCAGGAAAGGAATCGCGATCACCAGCGCGCACAGAAGCGTGCCGGCCGGCCCTGCGATGGAAACCGCCGAATCCCATGCCCGGCTGCGCAGCATCGCGCGGTTGATGTAAACGGCGCCGCCCGGCAGGCCGATGCCGCCGAGCAGCAGGAAGAGGACCGGCATGACCAGGCTGAGCAGCACGTTGGTGTAGCGCAGCGGATTCAAATCGAGGTAACCGGACGAGTGGACGCTGCTGTCGCCGCCCAGGTAGGCGACGACGGCGTGGCCGAACTCGTGCACGCAGACCGAGGTGATCCACCCGGCGGTGACGAAGAGGATGGTCAGCGGGCCGACGAGCTGCGGCAGCAGGCCGGTCCACAGCACCACTCCTGACAGGCCGGTGATCGCGATGAGAAGGCTGAACACCGGGCTGACATGGATGACGCCTCGAAGGGACGGCCACGGCTTACGCCGCAGCGCGGCATCGATTCGCGGCGCGGCCGGCCCGCGTGCCATGTCCGACCGTGCTCGCTGGGGCTGCCCCCGGCTGCCCTGCATCCTGTCCGACTCGCCTGGCTGGAAATCCACCTTGGCGGCGGTCTGGAGGTGCCGGCGCACGTCGTACAGCGTCAGGCCCGCCTTCTGGAGCGGCGCGGACGTCTCCGGGGAGTCGCTGTAGAGCAGGGCGAGAAGCAGGTGGATCGAATCCACCTGGTAGTGGCCGAGCACCTGGGCCTCGCGGTTGGCGTTGACCAGCAGCTGGCGAAGCGGGATGGGCGGCGTGCTGGAGGTGCCAGGCGGCGGGAGCTGTGCCGCGATGGCCGCGGGGTCGATGCCCAGGGCCTTGATCGCCTCGTAGGCCGCCGTGCCCCGGCTCGACAGCGTCGCCAGCAGGACGTCGGTCGGGCTCGCGTTCGCGCCGCGCGCCTTGGCCGAGCCGGCGGCGCGTTCGAGGATGTCGCGCGCAGAGCGCGTCAGCTGGATGTCCGCGGAGGCTTGCTCCAGCTCCGCAAGGGCGTCAGGCATCGGAGACCAAGTTTAGGAAGTAGGGGCTCGCTGCCTGGTGACCTCGTAGAGCAGCGCCGCGGCGGCGGCGGACGCGTTGAGGCTCGCGATGTGCCCTTTCACGGGCAGGCGAACGCGCGCGTCGCACCTCTCCTTGACCAGGCGATGCACGCCTTCGCCCTCGCTCCCGACGACGATGCAGACGCGCTGCGTGAAGTCGAACTCCCACGCCTGCATCTCGCCTCTCGGGTCAAGCGCGACGCACCAGATGCCCGACCGCTTCACCTCGGTGATCGCGGACGGAAGGCCGGAGACCTTCGAGATGCGGAGCAGCTCGCTGGCGCCCGAGCTGGCCTTGATCGCCGCCGGCGACAGCGGGGCGCTTCGGTGGTCGGGGATGATCGCGCCGTCGCTGCCGAGCACCTCGGCGCTCCGCAGGATCGCGCCGAGGTTCTGCGGGTCCATGATCGAATCGAGCGCGACCAGCAGCGATGGGTTGGTGGCGAGCAGGTCTTTGAGCAGCCATTCCTTGCGCGGCTTCAGCTCGGCGGCCACGCCCTGGTGCACGCCGGGCGCGAGCACGTCAAGACTCTCGGACGGGACGACCTCCACCCTGACCAGGCGCGCGAGCTCGTCCAGGCGCGGGTCGTGGCCGAGGCCGGAGGCCTGGTAGACCCTGACGACCCGGCCGGCTCGCGCCGCCTCCAGCACCGCGTTGCGCCCGTGGATGAGCCCGGTGGCTTCAATCCGGGCGCCCCCGCGCGCGGGCGTGGGGGCGCGTCGCGGGCCGGAAGCCGGGCGTTTCACCGGACGCGGCGCCATCGCACTCCTTCCTTCGAGTCCTCGAGGGCGATGCCTTTCTGGCGGAGCTCGTCGCGGATCTGGTCCGAGCGGCTGAAGTCACGTGCTTGCCGCGCGGCCTCGCGCTCCGCGATCTGGCGCTCGACCTCGTCGGCGAGTCCAGGCTCCTCGACGCGCACGACGTCCAGGTGCGCGTCGAAGTCGTCGATGAGCGCGACCAGCGCGGCACGTGCCTCCACACCCACTCGCTCGGCATCGAGCGCCGCGTTCGCCTCGCGCACCAGCTCGAAGACGAGCCCGATCCCCTGGGGCAGGTTGAGATCGTCGTCCAGGGCCTCGCGATAAGCGGCTCGGACCTCCTCGATGCGCTGCGTGAAATCATCGCCGGCCGAATCATGTGGCGCTGTGCGCCGCACCCTGTCCGCAAACTCACGCAGGCGCCGCACCTGCTCGGCCGACGCGTGCAATGCCTCGGTGCTCAAGCGCAGCCGCGTCCGGTAGTGGGCGTTGGCAATCAGGAAGAAGCGCACCGCCACCGGGTCGTGGCCGGCATCCACCAGGTCGCGCAGCGTCGTGAAGCCGCCCGCGCTCTTGGACATCTTCTCGCCGGTCGCGTCGGCGAGGTGCTCGGAGTGAAGCCAGACGCGCGCGAACTGCATGTGATTCGCGGCCTCCGACTGGGCGATCTCGTTTTCGTGATGCGGAAACATCAGGTCCACGCCACCCGCGTGGATGTCGAGCGTCTCGCCGAGGTACCGCTTGCTCATCGCCGAGCACTCGATGTGCCAACCAGGGCGACCCCGGCCGAACGGCGCGTCCCAGGCCGCGCCGAGCTTCTCGTCTTCCGGCTGCGCCTTCTTCCACAGCGCGAAATCGCTGACCGACTCCTTGTCATATTTGTCTGTGGCGACGCGCGCGCCTGGCTTGAGGCCGCTGCGATCGAGGTGCGACAGCGCCCCGTACGCGGGGAAGCTCGCGATGCGAAAGTACACGTCCCCGTCGGCGACGTATGCGTGCCCCTCTTCAAGGAGCCGGCTGATCATCTCGACCATCTCGGGGATGTGCTCGGTGGCTCGCGGATAGTGCTCCGCCGGCTGCGCTCGCAGCGCTGCCATGTCTTCGAAAAACGCGGCCACGTATGGCTTGACGTACTCGCCGATGCTCACCTCCGCGTGCATCGCCTGGTCGAGGATGCGGTCGTCGATGTCGGTGAGGTTCATTACATGCGTCACGTCGTAGCCGCTCACCTGGAGGTGGCGGCGCACAAGGTCGTAGAAGAGGAAGGCGCGCAGGTTGCCCACGTGGGCGAAGTTCCAGACCGTCGGCCCGCATGTGTACATCCGCACGTGGCCGGGCGACAGAGGCTCGAAGGCGTCCTTCGTTCCCGTCAGCGTGTTGTGAAGCCTGAGCGTCACGTTTCCTCGATCAGCGCGATGGCCTGTGCCGCGATCCCTTCCTTCCGCCCGAGTGCGCCCAGGCCTTCGGGGGACGTGGCTTTGACGCTGACCTGCCCGATGTCGACCTTCAACGACTTTGCGATGTTGCCCTGCATCTGGTGCAGGTGCGGATGGAGGCGGGGCTCCTCGGCGATCACGGTCGTGTCGACGTTCACGACCCGAAATCCCGCGGTACGCATGGCTTCGGCGGCGGTCGAGAGCAGCGCCAGGCTCGACGCGCCCTTGTACCTCGGGTTGTCGGATGGAAAGAGCTTGCCGATGTCACCCAGGCCGGAGGCGCCGAGCAGCGCGTCGATCACCGCATGCGTGAGCACGTCCGCATCCGAATGGCCGTCCAGGCCCGTCGGGTGGCCGATGGTGACGCCGCCGAGGATCAGGTCGCGACCCGCCCTCAATTGATGGACGTCGTACCCGATGCCGACCCTCATCCGACTAGTCCTCCCCCCTTCCAGGGGGAGGATGTGGCGGCGGCTTCCTGCTCTTTGATCAGCGCCTCGACGACTCCGAGATCCTCGGGCGTCGTGAGCTTGATGTTGGCCGGCTCGCCCTCGACCACGGTGACCGCATGGCCGGTGGCCGCCACAAGCTGAGCGTCGTCGTCACCAACAAGGCCGGCATCGGCCGCCTCGCGGTGCGCGCGGGCGAGCAGCTCGTACGAGAAGGCCTGCGGCGTCTGGGCCAGCACGATGCGCGACCGGTCCAGGCTCTCGACGAGTCGATTGCCCTCGACTCGCTTGACTGCGTCGCGCGGGGAGATCGCGGGGAAGGCTGCGCCCGACTCCATCGCCGCGGCCAGCACGCGGCGGACGAGCGTGGCCGTGGCGAGCGGGCGCGCCGCGTCGTGCACCAGGACGAAGTCGCACTCTCCGAGCGCGGCCAGCCCGACCCGAACCGAGGCCTGCCTGCTCTCGCCCCCCGCCTTCACGAGCACCGGCTTTCGAGGGCGCAACGCCTGCACCTCGCGCTCGGCATTCTCGAGCCGGCTCGGCGGAGCGACGACGACAATCCGATCGACCTCGTCGAGCGCCAGGAAGAGCTCGAGCACGCGGGCCAGCGTGGTCTTTCCGTTGAGCTGGACCAGTGCCTTGCTGCCGCGCCCGAGCCGCGAGCCAGAGCCCGCGGCCGCCACGATCGCTCCGACTGTCACGGTCAACTGGGCTCGTCGGACTTGGTCCGGCTGACGGGCCGGCGCCCGTTGGTGCCTGCCGGCTCGGCGAAGATCATCCGGCCGGCCGATGTCTGGATCACCGAGGTGACGACCGCGGTGATCGTCTGGTTCAGCAGCCGTTTCCCGTTCTGGATCACGACCATGGTCCCGTCGTCCAGGCTGCCGACGCCCTGCCCGGCCTCCTTACCCTCGCGCGCCACGGTGACGACGATCTCCTCGCCCGGGATGGCCACCGGCCGCATCGCCTGCGCGAGCTCGTTGAGGTTCAGCACCGCAACACCTTCCAGCCGCGCGATGCGATTGAGGTTGAAGTCGTTGGTCATGATCGCCCAGTCCTTTCGCTTGGCGGTGCGCACCAGGTGCGCATCGATCTCCGTGCCCGGCGCGGTCTCGTCCTCCTCCACCTGGAGGTTGACTGACGGGTCCTTCTGCATGTCGGTGAGCACGTCGAGACCCCTGCGTCCACGACGCCGCCGGGTTGCGTCGGCGGAGTCGGCCACCATCTGCAGCTCGCGCAGCACCGAGCTGAGGATCACCAGCGGCATGTCGACGAAGCCGGTCTTCGCAATGTCCAGGATGCGCCCGTCGATGATCACCGACGTATCGAGCAGCACGGCGCTCTGCCGGTGCCCCTCCTCCTTGCGTTCAGCGCCGAAGAAGAGCGAGGTCAGCTCAGCACGGCGCGTTAGCCCCACCGAGGCCCCTTGCGCCGCGAGTAGAAGAGCCAGCACGAATGACAGCGCATAACCGTATGGAAGATCGCGCACGAAGAAGCCGATCAGGACGGCGATGACAAGGCCGACGACCATGCCGAGCAGGCCGCTCAAGAGGTCGGGCAACGGGGTGCTCGTCAGCCGGAAGTTGAAAGTCCGCCACCCGCCCAGCACGTACGGCGTGCCCAGGTAGGCGAAGATCAATCCTTCCAGCGTGGTCAGCCCGATGACTATGTATCCGGGTGCGGTTCGACCCAACCCGCGGACCATGAAATAACCGAGCACGAAACCACCGATCAACCCGAGCCCTGCACCCAGCCAGCGGGCGAGAAACTCGGAACGCTTCACGGGTTACCTCCTCAGGAGACCGATACGCCGGCCCCCCGTATGAATGCGCCGGACGTGATGGGTGAAGAAAAAGCGGCGGAGGCTGCCTCCGCCAGGGTCCGGACCTCGACCACGTCGAGACCGGAAGGCCGGCCGGGTTTCGCTCCGGCCGGAATCAATGCGCGCGTAAGCCCGTGCCGGGCCGCCTCCTGGAGGCGGCGCTCGAGCTGGCCCACGCGGCGCACCTCGCCTGTCAGACCCAGCTCACCAATGACAACCAGGCCGTCCGGCAGGGGCCTGTTGTCCTGGTTGCTGACGATCGACAGGGCGAGACCGAGATCGGCGGCCGGCTCCGTGACCCGGATGCCGCCCGCGACGCTGACGAAGATGTCCGACTTTCCAAACTTGTGGTTGAGCCGCTTTTCCAGGACGGCCAGGATCATATGGAGGCGGTTGATGTCGACACCGTTTGCGATCCGCCGCACAATGCTGTTTTCAGTGTGGTTCACGAGGCTCTGGATCTCGACCAGCAGCGGTCGAGTTCCTTCGAGCGCCGCCACGATCGCCGTCCCGGGTGCGGCGATGACCGCCGTGCCGAGCAGCGCGGCCGACGGGTCTGGAACTTCCTCCAGCCCGGCCTCGCCCATGGCGAAGACGCCGATCTCCTCGGCGGATCCGAAGCGGTTCTTCATCGCCCGCAGGATACGAAGCTCCTGCCGGCGGTCACCTTCCAGGTAAAGCACGGTGTCAACGATATGCTCCAGGACCCTGGGTCCAGCGATCGCGCCATCTTTGGTCACGTGCCCGACCAGGAAGATCGGGACGCCGGTCTCCTTGGCGAGCCGCATGAGGCGGGCGGCCGATTCGCGGACCTGGGTCACGCTGCCGGCGCTGCCTTCGAAGCCGGCGTCCGTGACGGTCTGGATCGAGTCGATGATCGCGAGCGCGGTCGGCTCGGCCGAGATCGCCTCGCAGATCAGGTCGAGGTCGTTCTCGGCCAGGAGGAAGATGCCCGACTTCAGCGCGCCCAGGCGCTCCGCTCGCATGCGCACCTGCTGGGCCGACTCCTCGCCGGAGATGTAGAGCACTCTCTCCCCTCGCTGCGCGACCTGGGCCGCGGCATGCATGAGGAGCGTCGACTTGCCGACGCCCGGCTCGCCGCCGACCAGCACGATGCTCCCGGGCACGACGCCGCCACCCAGCACCCGGTTCAGCTCGTCCCACGCCAGGGCACGGCGCGGCGCCGCCTCGCTCTCGATCTCGCTGAGAGCGATCGGCTTCACGGCCGACCTTGATCTGGCCGGCGCCTTGCCGGCCGCGGCCTTGCGGACCTGGAACTCCTGCATCGTGTTCCAGGCCTGGCAGTGGGGGCACTGACCGGCCCAGCGGAGGCTCTCGCCGCCACAGTCCGTGCAGACGAAGGTGAGTGTGGATCTGGGCATTGGGGGGACTACTCTCCCACCGATGATCGGGCTTTACAAGTGGGCCCGTAGCCTTTTACGGGCTGCGGCGTTTTATCTGATGAAAGGAACGTCGGAATAGATCCCCGGCTCCTTGAAGCGAAAAGGCGCCGCCCTGACTACCCCCGGGGCGGCGTCATTCTTTTTCCCCTCTCCCCTTCAGGGGAGAGGGTTAGGGAGAGGGGCGAGAAAGAAAAGCTCTACCCCCGCTCCAAATCCGCGAGGTGGTCGAGCGCGGCGAGAGGCCCGCCCTGGGCAAACACCTCCGGCAGCGCTTTTCGCAGGCTCGGCTGAACCTGGCTCGCCAGCTGGACCCGGACGTCGAGCGACAGCTCCGGCCGCCGCCTTGCGTACGACGTGACAAAGCGGCGCAGCTCGGGGTCGAGCCGGCGCAGCACGAGCTCCGCGGGCGAGGCGGTCGCGAACGCGGTGGGAGGTGGAGGCGCAGCGCCCGGCGGTCCAACCGGACGGGCCCCTCCCAGCTGCCAGATCGAGACAGAGTCCGAATCCTTGACCACCAGCGTGCCGGCGGCCAGGTCGCCCAGGCGCTTGCCCTTGCCGTTCACGAACAGCGCGATCAACCCCACCCCGTATCCGTAAGGCAGGAAGTCGACGATCCGGACGATGTTGCGGATTCCCGCCTGCGCGAAGGTCAGCGGCTCGCCCCGATCGCCGACTGCGCGCAAACGGAAGACTTTCTTGCCGACCGTCTGGCCTGACCACAGGGCCTCGCTGACCCAGAAGTAGCCGAAGAGGAGGACGAAGGTGCCGATGAAGAGGATCAGCTGCCCGGTGATCAGGGTCGCTAGGGATACGGCGACCGCCACGAAGTAGATGGCGCCGAGGATGAACCCGATGATGAGGAGGTCCAGCACCTGCGCGATCGCGCGAGTCCCCAGCCCGGCGACCTGGTAGTCGAACGAGACGCGCTCAGGGGTCGCGACGACGAGATCGGTGTCCGGCTGGGGCTGCATGTCAGGTAATTTTGGCCTTGTCTTGAGATCGGAAGACTTCGTTGCGTTGAGGCGCGATGACTGGAACAGGCTCGAGGACCTTCTCGCGCGGTCGGGCGGAGGCAACCTGAACGGCCTTGCTCCGGCCCAGGTCCTGGCCATGGCCTCGCTGTACCGGCGGGCGACCGCCGACCTCGCGCGGGCGCAGCGCGACTGGCCGGGCGAACCCGTCCACCGCTACCTCAACGGGCTGGTCGCACGGGGCCACGGGGTCGTCTACCGGCGAGGCGGAGAGGTCTGGAAGCGGATTCGCGCCTTCTACGTGGAGACGCTTCCGCGCACCTTTCGCGAGTCGGCGCGGTTTCTGCTCGCCGCGGGCGCCCTCCTGTTCGTACCGGCGATCGTCAGCTATTTCGTCGTGCTCGCCAACCCCGACGCGGCCTACGCTTTCGCCTCGCCCACCACGATCGACCAGGTTCATCATCACCAGATCTGGACCCACATCCCGCCCGAAACGCGCATCGCGGAGGCGGGACTGATCGCGATCAACAACATCTGGGTCTCGATGCTCGCGTTCTCGCTCGGCGTTTTCTTCGGGCTGCCGGTGATCTGGGTTTTGATCTCCAATGGCATCCATCTCGGGGGGCTGTTCGGGCTGACGCAGGCATACGGAGTGAGCGGCGGCCTCTTCGATTTCGTGATCGCGCACGGGGTGCTCGAGCTGTCGATCGTGGTCGCCCAGGGTGCCGGTGGGTTGATGCTGGGGTGGGCGCTGATCTCGCCGGGCAACCTCAAGCGCTCCGACGCGCTCGCACTCGCCGCTCGGCGCGCCTTCACTCTATTGCTCGGCCTGGCCCCGATGCTCGTGGTCGCCGGCACGATCGAGGGCAACATCTCGCCTTCCGACGCGCCGTTCCTGGTCAAGCTCGCGATCGGGTTGACGACAGGCCTGCTGTACTACTCGTACCTGCTGATCAGCGGAAGACCGCGGGCCATGGCACGCGTTACAACAGCGCCCGCTCTTTCAGCTCCAGGTAGCGCTCCACCAAAGCTGGGCTGAGACTGCCCGCCACCACATCGAGTCCGAGCACTCCTCCTCGACGGAGCAGCTCGAAGCTCTCGCGGCGGCTGGCGACGAACTCCTCGGCGGCGGCCCATTCGTAAGCCCGCGCAGAGGTCGAGATCGGCGCGTCTCGAGCGGTGAGAATCGCTGGGTCTGACATCGCCACCACCAGCACGAGGTGCTTGCCGGCGAGGCGCAGGCAGTGGGCCACCAGCTCCTTCGATGCCTCGCGGTCCTGGACGTCGGTGAGGACCACGATCATCGATCGCCGGCCGAGCCGCAGCGCGAGGTGCGTCATGGCGTGGCCGAAATCGGGCTCGACGTAATCGGCCTTGATCGCGTAGAGCGCCTCGGTGAGGCGTCGCAGCTGGGTGCTGCCGCGTTCCGGCTTGATGAACCCCGTGACGCGGTCGTCGAAGGTCATCAACCCCACCCTGTCTCCATAGGCCTGGGCGACCCAGGCGAGCATGAGCGCGGCGTTGACCGCGTGGTCGAGCTTGTCCAGGTCGCCGGCCGGGGCGGTCATCAGGCGCCCGCAGTCGATCGCGATCATGACCTGCTGTCCGCGCTCCGCCTCGACCTCGACGACGACCGGGCGGTCGCGCCGGGCGGTGGCGGTCCAGCTGACGCGCCTCATGTCGTCACCTCGCACGTAGTCGCGAAGACCGGCGAAAGCGGTCGACGCTCCCGGCGGGCGTGCCCGGCGCAGGCCTGCCATCGCGCGCAGACCGCGCCGCAGCGTCAGCTGGATGCGCTTGATGGCGACGACGTTGGGAAAGACCGCCACCTCGTCGGGATGCTGCAGCCTCACCTGGCGCCGCCACCACCCGTCGTCGCGCCACACCCGCAGGTCGACCGGGCCGAATCGGTAGGCGCCGCGTCTTGGCGAGGACATCCGGTACGTGACCTGCAGCCGGCCGGCGGCATCGAAGCGGGTGTCGACCTCTCGCGGGTGCGGCCGCAGCTCTGCCGGCGCGTGGTCGGCGATCCGCGCCGCCAGGCCGGCCGCCGCCGGGTTCTCGATCACCACCGTGACGTCCTCCTGCTCGCCCAGCGAAAACGGTTCGGGCATCTTGCGCCGCACCAGGTAGCCGGAACGACCCGGCAGCAGAGCAAGGTCGCGCGTCGCGATGACCACGAGGCCGACGTGGTACACGACGGCCACGAAACCCAGCACCGGCGACACGATCGCCAGGGCGATGAGGATCGCGCCGAGGGCGACAGCCCAGAGCAGCCGGGGCCGCGGCGCGAGGCCCCTGATCAGCGGGGTGGGACCACTCGGCTGGCCACGGCCTCGAGCACGCTGTCCGGGGTCTGGCCGCCGACCTCTGCCTCCGGCCGAAGGATCAGGCGGTGGCGGAACGCGGGAGCCAGCAAGGCCTTCACGTGGTCGGGCGTGACGAACTGCTGTCCTTCGAAAGCAGCGAGCGCGCGCGCGGCGAGCATCAGTAAGACCTCGGCACGCGTGCTGGCGCCCAATGCGATCTCGGGCGCGGTCCGAGTGGCCGTCGCGAGGTTCACGACGTACGCGCGAATCTTCTCGTCGAGCACGACCTTCGCCACCTCATTTCTACACGCCTCGATGTCCGCCGCTCCAAGCACGGGCTCGACGCCGGCTTTGACCGGGTCGCGAAGCTCGATGCCCGACTCCCACCGCCTCAGCACCTCCATCTCGTCCGCCGGCGACGGATAGTCGAGCCGGACCTTGAACAGGAAGCGATCCTGCTGGGCTTCCGGCAGGGGATACGTGCCCTCGTACTCGATGGGGTTCTGGGTGGCCAGGACGAAGAAGGGCGCGGGCAGCGCGAGCTGCTGGCCTTCCAGGGTCACGCCGCGCTCTTCCATGGCTTCGAGCAGCGCCGACTGGACCTTGGCCGGGGCGCGGTTGATCTCGTCCGCCAGGAGCACGTTGGTGAAGATCGGGCCGCGGCGCAGCGCGAAGGTGCGGTTCGCGAGGTCGTAGACCGAGGTGCCGAGGATGTCCGCGGGCATCAGGTCCGGCGTGAACTGGACGCGGCCGTATTCAAGCTTCAGGGCACGAGCGATCGATTTCGCGAGCAGCGTCTTGCCCGTTCCGGGGACTCCTTCGAGGAGCACGTGGCCCTGCGCGACCAGCGCGATCGCGCAGAGGCGGATGGCGTCTTCCTGCCCGACGACGGCCTTGATCAGCTGCTCGCGAAGCCTCGAATAGAACTCGGGTGCGGCCACGACGGTGTCTGCCATCAGGTCTTGACCCGCGGGTGCGGATGAGCGATGCGATGAAGCCGTTGAGCTGTACGCAGGAGGTCAGGTTCGGTCGAGCCGGATGCGTGCAGCGAGGTCTCCACCTCGGCCAGGTCGGCGGCGATTTCGGGTGCGCGCACCCAGAGAGCATTCCAGAAGCGCTCTCGCGGCTGCAGAGGAATGCCCGTCCGCAGCGCCACCGCGCGTTCAGTCGCAGTCGCCAGGAGGCCGAGCGTGACCGAGCGCGCGCTCGACCGACGCAGGAGCTGACCGACCGCGACCGCCCATTCCACGTCGGTGCGCGCCACCTCGGCGGGCCGGGGGATGAGCGGGCCGAAGGCTCGGCCGCGGAGGACCAGTCCAACGAAAACCGCCACCAGGAGCCACAGCAGTCCTGCGCCCCACGGGGTCAGGAGCCAGGCCTGTGGGGTGAATTCGCTCAGGGTCAGGCCGTGGTGATACTCGTCGAAGAGCACCGTTGCGCCCGGGCGGGCCAGGCCCAGCAGGTCGGCGAGAAGGCGCCCGTTGTCACTCTTGTCGAGATAGCCGTTGCAGAGGACGAGCGGGTCGGCGAGCACCACCACAGACCCGGAGGCCAGCCGTTGGAGGTAGCCGGTCGCGAATCCGTTCGGCGTGCGCAGAAACGGCACCTGCTCGCCGGCCGCCTCAAGGGCCGTCACGAAGCCTGTGCCGGCAACCCTGTTGACGCCGGGGACGACTTCGTTGGCGACCTGGTGGTCGATCACGAACCCGCCACCGAGCCGCGCCACGCCGAGGGCTCGGTCGAGCTCGTGATCGCCCTGCTCTGACGCGTAGATGAGGGTGCCGCCGCCGCGCACCCAGAGACGGACACTGTTTGCCTCATCGGAGGTGAACGGACTGGTCGGGGTGAAGATGAACATCATCCCGTCCAGCACAGGGGTCGAGAAGGAGCCCGCGATCTGGTCGGTCGGATGGCCCATAGACTGTGCGAACAGCCGGGCCGCCGAGGCGCCGTTGGCGGCATCGCTGTTCGAGCTGTGCTCCGGGGAGTCCTGGTGAGGCTGGATCAAGTACGCGGCACCGGCGATGGACAGCGACACCAGGACGAGGACGACCCAGCCTCGCGCTCCCCTCACGCGGCCACCTGCACGGGCTGGCGGAACGGCGCGGCCACCTGTGCGGCGCGGTCGTAGGTCGGTCTGTCCACATCCCGGCCTCCATAGACGGCCGCCTCGAAAGGCATGAGCAGGGGGACCAGGCGCGAGGGATCTGGGGCACGCCGGAAGATCTCGCGCACGGTGAGCGGGCTTCCTTCCCAGGTGCGCTCGCCCGCGAGCGTGGCGGCGACTCCCGCACAGAGCGCTCGAATGGCGCCCACGCGGTCGCCGTTTGCGGCGAGGCGGTCGGCCTCCGCGAAATAGTCGGCCGGCGCGCGCGGACCTGCGGGCTGATGCGCGATGAGGTTCTCGCTGAACCGGCCCCGCACCGAGCGAAACACGATGACCGCGACGACGATGAGGACGGCCGCGCCCACGATGTAGAAGAACCAGCTCGGCGCGTGGGAACCGGCGCTCCCACCGAAAAGCAAGCGGAGGAGCTGATCGAGCCGGTCGCGCGCCCACTGGATGAACCGTTCGAGGAAGGTCGGCGGCCGGTGCAGGGCGTCGTAGCGATGCATGGCCAGCACGTCATGCAGGCGCTGTTGGGCCGTCGCGGGATCCGCGGTGTTGGCGGGCAGGTCGATCGCGCTCATCAGCGCGAGGAGCCGGGCTTTCGCGTCGTCGAAGGCGGGCGGCCGTCGCTGGAGGTCTGCGATGACCTCGGGTTGGGTGGCGCCGGTGCCGTCCTGCAGCACCTTCAGCGCGTGGATCGCCGCCACGGTGTCGTTGGGCGCCGCGCTGCGTACGAGGTTGTACGTGTCTTCCACCGCCTGGCGATAGCTGGAGCGCGGGGGCGTCTCGGCAGCCGCGGGCAGCGCAGTCGTGCACGCGAGCGCGATCGCGGCGATTGACAACGCGACTGCGCGGCGCAGGTGGCTGTTGATCAGCGAGTGCTCACGAAGCGGGCAGCGGCGAGGGCGGAGGCTGCAACGGTGGTGGGGGCGGCGGCGGTGGAGGCATGCCGGGCACGCCCTCCGCCAGCTGGAACAGATCGAGTCCTTCCTTGCGCACGCGGAGGTCGAAGTAGATTAGGACGATCGCGATCTGGAAGACGGGATTCACCAGCGCGTCGACGATAACCGTCGTCGCGGCTGTGATCCAGAGGATCACCACCGATGGGAAGATCAGCTGAAGCAGCGCCTGGCCCAGCGCGAGGAACGCGCCGAGCGCGATGCGTACGACTTCGTAGACGACGAACAGCAGGAAGATGATCAAGAAGGTGCGCCACCATCGCCCTTCGACCAGCCGCCAGCTGCGGCCCATGGCCTGACCCAGTCCGACGTTCTCGACGAACATGACCGGCATCACGACAGCCCATCCGACCCAGATCCAGATCCAGAGGGGGATGAGGCAGAACACGATCACCATCAGCCCGATGAGGACCCAGTAGCCGAGGAGCGCGAAGTAACGATGCAGCACTCCCCTCAGGACGCCGGATGCGGTGACTGGACGGCCGAGCGCGGATTCGCAGGCTGCGTACGTCACCGCCCCGTAGATGAAAGGCACCAGGGCGAGGTTGATCAGAGCGCCGATGCCATAGGTCACCAGGAGCGTTTCGAGCATGCCGACATCGAGCGTCCGAGAGCCGGTGAACTGGCCGGTGCTGGTCGACCCAAGCACACCCTGGAAGAGCGCGAAGTAGCTGAAGCCCGAAAGCGCGGCGCTCGGAATCGAAAGGAGGACGGAGAGGCCCGCGAAGAGAGCGAAGTGGCGCCGGTACATGCGGAAGGTTTCGTCCAGCAGATCCCCGATCTCGAGGGGGCGCAGGCGCAGCGGGACGGAGGCGCTCACCGGGTGCAATTGTGGGCCCAAGAGCCGGCCTGAGGTTTCATGAGGCCCTATGCGTTGTCACCTCTGAGGGGAAGGTGAAGGGCGCCGAGGCGGGGACAGGTCCAGACGACGTCCGCGTCCTGTTCGTGGAGGACGACGAGGCGATCGCCCAGATGTACAAGCTCAAGCTCGAGCTCGATGGGTATCAGGTTGACGTCGCGCCCGACGGCGAGGTCGCTCTGCAGATGGCGCGCAGCTCCCTGCCGGACATCATCTTTCTAGACATCCGTTTGCCGAAACTTGATGGCCTCGATGTCCTCGAAGCACTGCGCGCCGACCCGAAGACACAGCGGGTTCCGGTCGTCATCCTCTCCAGCCACACCGAGAAGGAGCTGGTAGAGCGCGGCGCGAAATTGGGCGCCCTCGACCATCTGATCAAGAGCAAGACCACGCCGGCCAAGCTGGCGGACGGCGTCGAAGGCTGGCTCCGAGACTAGACCGAGCCCCCGCAACGCATGGACCCACCCCCGTCGGGGCCCTCCCCTCCCCCGAGCCAACAACGCCTACCGTGAGCCAATCTAGCCCGAAGGCAGGCGTCTTCCAACCCAGCCCGTTAAGGCTTCGGCCGGACGCCGGAGGGGCGGCGGGCTAAGGCTTGCCCGCCGCTCCCGTACCCGCCGGCTCTTTGTGCTTGTGCTTGACCGGCGTGAACTTGAGGCCGTCCTCGCCTTCGACGTCGATCTGCACCGTGTCGCCGCGGGCGATCTTCCCGCGAAGCAAGTTCTCCGAAAGGTTGTCTTCGATCCGGCTCGTGATGACGCGCCGCAGCGGGCGGGCGCCGTAGATCCTGTCGTAGCCCTCCTTGGCCAGCAGGTCCTTGGCCGCGTCCGTGACCTCGATCGTTATCTGCTGTTCGACCAGGTGCTTGCTGAGCTTGTTCAGCTGCAGGTCGACGATCTCCCGGATCTGATGAGTCGTGAGGCTCTTGAACACGACAACGGCGTCGACCCGGTTGAGAAACTCAGGACGGAACATCCGCTTGAGCTCCTCGTCGATCTTTTCCTTCGTGTTCTTGTGACGGCGCTCCACTTCCTCGGACTCGTCCACGACCGCGGGCTGGAAGCCAAGAGAGGTCCCTGCCTGGTTGACGTCTCGGATGCCGAGGTTCGAGGTCATGATGATCACGGTGTTCGCGAAGTTGACCACCTTGCCTTTCGCGTCGCTGAGGCGCCCGTCCTCGAGGATCTGCAGCAGCATGTTGAAGACCTCTGGATGGGCTTTCTCGATCTCATCAAACAGGATTACGGAGTAAGGCCGGCGGCGTACCGCTTCTGTCAGCTGGCCCCCTTCGTCATAACCGACGTAACCGGGAGGTGAGCCGACCAGTCTCGCAGTCGTGTGCCGCTCCATGAACTCGGACATGTCGAGCTTGATCAGCGCGTCCTCCGAGTCGAACAGGTACTCGGCCAGAGCGCGCGCCAGCTCGGTCTTACCGATGCCGGTGGGCCCGAGAAAGATGAACGAACCGATCGGCCGGCGCGGGTCCTTCAGCCCGGCACGAGCGCGCCGTACCGCCTGGGAGACGGTTTTGATGGCTTCGTCCTGGCCGACCATGCGCTTGTGAATCTCTTCCTCCATGCGGAGCAGCCGCGAGGTTTCCTCTTCGACCAGTCGCGACACGGGCACTCCCGTCCAGGCCGCCACGATCTGCGCGATGTGCTCCTCGCCGACCTCAGGGACTGTTTCGCCTAGCTTGTCCCGCCAGGCTGCTTCCTTCAGGGCGAGCTTGTCCTGCAGCTTCTTGACCTTGTCCCGAACGCTCGCGGCGGCCTCGAAGTCCTGCTTGTTGACCGAGTCGTCCTGGTCGGTCTTCTGCTTCTTGATCTCCTTCTGCAGCTCTTTCAGATCGTCAGGGGTGGTCGTGAGCTTCATCCGCACTCGCGCCGAAGCCTCATCGATCAGGTCGATCGCCTTGTCGGGCAACGCGCGGTCGCTGACGTAGCGATCGCTGAGGACCGCAGCCGCGCGCACGGCGGCATCGGTGATGGTGACGCGGTGGTGCTTCTCGTACAGCGACTTGACGCCGTTCAGGATGTCGATCGTCTCCTCCAGCGTCGGCTGGTCGACGAAAACCGGTTGGAACCGGCGCTCGAGTGCGGCGTCCTTCTCGATGTACTTGCGGTACTCGTTGAGGGTGGTGGCGCCGATGCACTGGATCTCACCACGAGCCAGCGCGGGCTTGAGGATGTTGGCTGCGTCGATGGCGCCTTCCGCGGCGCCGGCGCCGACCAGGGTGTGGAGCTCATCGATGAACAGCACGACCTCGCGGCTCGAGCGGATCTCGTCGAGAATCTTCTTCAACCTCTCTTCGAACTCACCTCGGTACTTGGTGCCGGCCACCAGAGCACCCATGTCGAGAGTCAGCACTCGCTTGTGCTGAAGCGACTCGGGCACGTTGCTCAGGTTGATTGCCTGGGCAAGACCTTCCGCGATCGCGGTCTTTCCAACGCCTGGCTCGCCGATGAGAGCGGGGTTGTTCTTGGTCCGGCGGCTGAGGATCTGGATGACGCGCTCGATCTCCATCTCACGTCCGATGACCGGATCGAGCTGGTTGCGGCGAGCGAGCTCGGTGAGGTCGCGGCCGAACTGGTCGAGCAGTGGCGTCTTCGATGGCTTCTTGGGAGCGGGTTCCGCCTCGGTCTCCGCGCTGGAGTCGTGGAGTAGACGCTCGATTTCAGAACGCACCTTCTCCAGGGTGGCGCCGAGGTCCTCGAGGACGTGAGCGGCGATGCCTTCGCCCTCGATCAGCAGCCCAAGCAGCAGGTGCTCGGTGCCGACGTAGTTGTGACCCATCCGGCGCGCTTCCTCGAAGGAGATCTCGATCACCTTCTTCACGCGCGACGTCGGGATGATCTGCTGGATGATGATCCGCTCGTTCCTGCCGAGCACAGACTCGATCGTCTGGCGGACTTTGCCGATTTCCACGCCGAGGTTGTTGAGGACCTTGGCGGCAAGGCCTTCGCCCTCGCGAAGCAAGCCCAGGAGCAGGTGCTCGGTGCCTATGTAGCTGTGGTGCGATCGTTCTGCTTCTTCTTGGGCGAGCGTCAGAACCTTCTTGGCTCGCTCAGTAAATCTCTCAAACGGATACAAGTTCTTCCTCCTGGAATCTCGCCTGTAGGGTGGGGCCAGCACCTCCTCGAACGTTTGCTTTGGTACCCCTCGGTACCTCTGCACCTAATATAACGTCCAACTCAACCAGTAGCTTTCATTAGGTTGGAGGCGCAATGAGACCGCTTCTCGGGCGCCTCGCCGGCTACTTCCCAGCGGCCGTCGCCTTGGCCCTTCCGACAGTCTTCCTGCCCGCCGCGGTGGATTCCTTCATCCTGCCGCGGGCGTCGATCGTGATCGCGGGCGCTTGCCTTGGCGCTGGGTTGGCGTTGATTGTGCCCAGCGGAACCCGTTTGGAAACACTGCGCTGGCCCCTGGCTGCCGCGGCCGCGGCGGCCGTCCTCGCCTTCGCCTTCTCCATCTCGTGGCCGCTGAGCCTTGCCGGGGCCTACACCCGCTACGAGTCGTTGCCGGTGCGGCTCGCCTATATCGGACTGTTCGCCGCGGCGGTCTGGCTCTTGAGGGACAGGCGGCCGCGTGGGTGGGTGGTGCCGGCCCTCGTCTTCGGTACGTCTGTCGCATGCCTGGAAGCGATCTGGCAGTGGGCCGAGCACGTTCCCTACCGGCCCGACGGAAACCTTGGAAACGCGAACCTGCTGGCGGCTCTCGTTGCGATGGCCGTTCCGCTGGCCGTCTCTCGCGGTCTCCGAGGTGGTTCGTTTGTGGTCGCCTGGTGGATCGCGGCCGCGGTGATGGCGGGCGGCCTGGTGACTACGACCTCTCGCAGCGGCGGCCTCGGAGTCCTGGCGGGCTGCCTTGTGCTGCTCGTCTTCGCGCTGCCGGCGCGGTTGGCGATTGGCACCGCGATTGCGTCGGCGGCTGTGCTCGCGGCCGCTCTGGTCGTGATCATGGTCTCGCCGCTTCACTTTCTCAACGACGATCCGGGTCCACTGCGGATTCATCTCTGGCAAGACGCCGTGCACTTGATCGCCGCGCGGCCGCTAACAGGCTGGGGG
>Ga0209011_1000303_pt1 | contig 19937 bp, 16 predicted proteins | sample BlaSpr_A8_OM1_M3_FD_187986 | JGI IMG/M metagenome (GOLD analysis project Ga0209011, IMG submission 187986) | Forest soil microbial communities from Thunder Bay, Ontario, Canada - Black Spruce, Ontario site 2_A8_OM1_M3 (SPAdes) (version 2) | ecosystem: Environmental > Terrestrial > Soil > Boreal... | reverse complement strand
CCTGTTGGGGCTGGCCGTAATCGTGGCTATCGTCGTTCTAGTGGTGGTGCTGACCACCATCCGGAAATAGCCTCAGGGTGCGCCTCGATGCCAGGAGCGTCCTCGTGGCGGTCCTCCGGACCCGCTATAGCGAGCGTCTAGTCCGACTCAGACTGCTCCCGGAATGTCGGAAACCGCAACCTCGGCAGCGGAGGCGTAATCGTTGACGGCGGTGGTCGCCGTCAACCGCAGGTATCGCGCCGTCGTGGCACCAAAGGCGGCCGACTTGATCGACCTGTCGCGTGCCCACTGGCCCGCCGCGACCAGGGTGTAGGCAATCCCGTCGGTACTGACCTCCACCGTGTAGCCGGTGATGGTGCCGGTCATGTCTCCGTCAAGACGACCCTGATACGTCACGCCCGTCAACGTTCGGGTTGCGCCGGTGTCAATGGTGAGCGAGATCGGCAACGGATCATGCACCCCGCTGAACTCCGAGTGCCAGAGCGTGGTCAGCTTGCCGTCGATCGCATTGCTCGCCGGGTACCAATAGTTGGCACTGCTGGCGGTTGCGGTCATAGCGGAGTGCGGAACAAAATGCGGCCATGCTCCCGACGGAACCGTCGTTACAGGCGCATTGCAGGTGGCCCGGAGGTTGGCCCAATCCGTGCGATCGTTGTAGCCACCGTCGCCGCCGTCACCGACCACCAGGACAAGCACGCTTGCCCCTGTCAAGGCCACCTCGACGGACTTGGTAACGTTCTGCGTCACGAGGCCGCTCTCGAAGACGCTGCGGCCATCCGTCAAGACGGAGAACGTGGCCGTCGCTCCCGCTGTCGTCCACCTGGCGGAGTCGTCGATGCCGACGACCGCGGAAAGATGGGTGCAGTTGGCGCCGAGGAAGAACTCGATCTTCGAGGGCGACGCGACCCCAATGCCCTTCGCATACCTGGTGCCCATCAAGCTGATCGGGCCTCCACAACAATCGCCGTCCAGGCGCGGCGCCAGGTAGCCGCTACTGGCGTCGAGCCACGTGTGATCGCTCAGGTAGTTATCGTTCGCAGGCGGGGCGGTCGGGACCAGGACGGTGGAGCGCGTCGTCGCGGCCACGGTATTGGCTCCGCCCCAGCGATAGCTGGCGGTCGCGACCAGATCATTGGTCCCCGGCAGGGTGCCGGGCGGCACCGTCACCGACCATGTGATCGTGAGCTGCTCGCCGCTGGCGAGGGTCACTCCGCCTTGATCCGCCTGATTTCCGTTGGCCTCACCCACGTTGGGCTGCTGTTGAACCCGCCAGTCGGAGGGGGCGGTTAGCGTGAGCCGGACATCCTGTATCGCGCGGCGCCCGTTGTTTTCGACGCTGACGGTTACGGGAAGGGCCTGTCCGGGAATCGCCAGGCGCAGGTCGGACCCGGTGTAAGGGGCCGGCGCGGACGGCGCCGAGAGGAAGACGGCGGGCGGCGTGGACGAGGTGGAACCGGGAGACACGCGGTACAGGACCGCTTCGTGCGCGCCGACGTTGGCGATAATCTTGCCGGCCGTCTCGGTCGTGCTGCGTTTCCAGAGGTCGTGCAAGCTGTAGCTTGACGCCTGACTCATGCCGACCGTGTGCGCGTCGGTGCTGATCGTCAGCGATGTCGAGCCGCGATTCAGCAGGGCAACCGCGCGGTCTCCGTTGGCCAGCGGCTTGACCCACACTTGCCCGTCTCCCTGGGTCGAGATGGGCGTGCCCTGCACCCCATTCGCGTCCTGGTTGATAGCGAGCACATCGGGATTGGTCAGCATGCTGATCGCATCCTGCGAGAGCGCTCGGACATCGCTCCCGATGATCAGCGGCGCCGCGGACACCGACCACATCGTGAACTGGGTCTGGCTCTCGACGGCCGTCATGCCGAGCTCCGGCCCCAGATAGTCAGGGTCGTTCCAATGCCCGGGGCCGGCCGCCTCGGGGTGACTGGCGTTGTGGTCCAGATTCCGAAGGACGTCGCGGAACTGGACGTTGCGCACGAAGCCCACGTCGGTGTCGGTCCGCCACGAGTTGCCGGTGCTCGGCCCAAAGCTGTAGGAGTTGTAAACCGACTCCTTGAAGGTGGGGTAATTTGGGCTCCAGGGGCTCGCGCCGGGCGTGAATGGATTGCAGATGTTGAACAGGATCGGTCGGTTGCTCGCGTTCGCCAACAGCGCGTCACGAAACTGGCCATAGGCGACGGCCGGGTCGAGCTTTTGCTTCGTGCCGCCACAGAAGTCGACCTTGAGCGCGTCGAAGCCCCAGGCGGCGAACTGGTTGGCGTCCTGCTGGTAGTGCCCATAGCTTCCCTGCGCAGGTCCGCCGCAACCGTCGGTGCCGGCATCGGTGTAGATGCCCGCGAGCAAGCCCTTCGAATGGATGTAGTCGGCGACAGCCTTCATGCCCCCTGGCCACCGGCCGGCGTCGACCGTGATGTTGGCGGCGGCATCGCGCGTGCCCGTCCACCACCCGCCGTCGATCCACACGTACCGATAGCCGGCGGCCCTCAGCCCGCGGCTCACGATGGCGTCCGCCACAGACTGAATCGTGGCCTGGTTGAAAGTGTCGCCCAAGCCATAAAAGGTGTTCCACCCCTGGTAGGGCGTCCGCGCCAGCCCATTGTCCAGGGCACGCACGGGCAGCGGCGCGCTGCCCGCGATCATTGCAAGTGCAAGGCCAAGACTGAGCGCCGTCGTGAGGAGACCGGAGGCCAAACGGGTTAGGCGAATGTGAATGCGGTCCTCCCTACCCCCTCGTGCGGTTCGGTCAGCTGCCCTCTACGGACGTTAATGATCTCCTGGGTTCGTTGTCAAGGGTTCGGGCTGTTTGGTGCCGGCCGCTTGCGTCTGTGCCCAATTCGCCCCTGCGTGGTTGGGAGCGAGATCGAGCGCTTCGTCGAACGCGACTCGCGCCAGCTCCGGTGAACCGAGGCCGAGGTGCGCGAGTCCCTCGAGGTACCGGCTCTGTGCCCGGTTGCCGCGCGCAAGATCGTCTTCGAAGAGCAACATCGACGGCAGAGAGGTGGCGAAGAAATCGATCCGCACCTCGGCCCCGCCCTGGCGCTGCGCGACCGCACGGAGGTCCTCGAGTAGCTGCTTCGCGGCCGCACCGTTACCCTGCCGGCGCAAGGCGAGCGCGCGCCAGTAGGTCGCCTCGGAAAGCAGCGGCACCGGAACCATGGGCGGCTGCTGCGACGGACGCGGGTCCGCCGCGATCGTCAGCTCCTCTCGAGCGCGATCCTTGTTACCGAGTGCGTCGAAGGCGAGCGCGAGGTGGTAGTGGAGGTCGTGCTCGGAGGTCAGCAAGTGCCGACCTTCCCCGAGGGTTTCTGGATAGCGCATCGCCACCTCCAGGTGGTGGCGCGCCTCCTCGGGGCGCTTCCCCGCGAGCGCGGCCTGCGCGAGCCGGAGATGGGCACGCACGTACTGGCCTGAGACCAAGCCCTCGCCACCCTCCCAGGGATGAAAGCGGCGCGACATGATGTAGGTGAGCGCCGCCTCGTGCCGGCCGAGGTCGTTGTAGAGCGTGGCGAGCTCGGTGCCGAGATCGTCGCGGCGGTCGACAAGGTCGCGATGCGCTTCGAGGTCGGCCAGGCGCTGTGCGGCCGGTCGGCCCAGCCGCTTGGCGAGCTGGTCGGACTCGAAGAGGAATCGTGCGTCGCTCGGGTCGGCCGCGCGCGCCTTGCCGTAGGCGGACTCCGCGTCTTGAGGGCTTTGGCGAATATTGAAATACGCCAGGCCGAGATTTCGCCAGGTCACCGGAAAGCTCGGATCGAGTGCCGCGGCACGCTCCCAGGCGGCGATCGCCTCCTCGTAGCGTCGCCGGTCGTAGAGCAAATTTCCAAGGTGATACGGCGCCCGCGCGTCGGCCGGGTTTGCCGCACTGGCGCTTTGCAGGATGGCGAGCTCCTCCAGGCGGCCGAAGAATGCCGCGCCAGGCTCAACCGACGCGGCCATCGCCCGATGGCGTGCCGCCTCCGGCACGTGCCCGGCTCGCTCGTGCAGCCAGCCCAGGTGGTAATGCGCGATCGGGATGAGGGCAGTCTTCGAATTCGCCGCCAGGCCGTCCTCCGCTGCCGCGATCCCATCGTCCCAAAGCCCCGCCGCTGCCAGGTCCAGGGCCACGTCGAGGTGCGTCTGAAGGTCACCGAACTGGCTCGCCTCGCTTTGCTGAGACATTTGCCGTCCCGCCCAGCGACGTTCGAGCGCGGCCCACAGGTCCAGGGGATCACGGCGCAGGACCGCCTCGGCTTCGCGCAGCGCCTCCTGCGGATGACCCGTGTGCCGCTGCATCGCCGCGTGCAGGTCGCGCGCTTTGAGGTCGTCGGCATTGAGCGCCAGAGAACGCTCGAGGTGGAGCAGCGCGCGATCGAAATGGCCGCGAGCGGCGTCGATCTCGGCCAATGCGTGGTACGCCGGGCTTGCCCAGCCGCCGTTCCAGCTCGCCTTGTAGAAGATGTCGTACGCCTCGTCGTCTCGACCGAGATATCGCAGGGTGACCCCCAACAGGTAGAGCGCCTCGCCGTCGTACGGGTTGGGGTTGCGGCGCGTGAGGCGATCGATCGACGTCCGCAGGTGCTTTTCCGCGAGACCGAATTCGCCGCGGCGGAGGTGCCAGGCGCCGAGCGCCGCATTGCTCCTCGAGTCACCAGCATCCCGCCGGAGCGCCTCGCGCCAGTAGGGCTCAGCCGACCGCGTCGGGTGGCGGTACTGCTCGAGGTGGAGGCCCGTGAGGAACAGCTCGTCGTTTGACGCGATGTCGGCAGGTGGTCGCGGCTCTGACGCTGGCGCCGGCGGCTCTTCCCCGACGGCCGCCTCGGGCCGGTGCGAGAGCACCTCTTGACCGTCGCCCGCGCGAACGACCAGGCGCAGGTCCCCGGCCGCCGTCCCGGGGGGAAGGGCAACGTTCGCAACGAAGGGCATGTCGGGCGCCAGGTGCACCCGACGCTCGAAGAGGGGCCGACCGTTCAGCTCCAGCAAGACCAATCCCTCAGGAACGTCGCCCGTGACGGCGACGCCGACCCGTGCCTCAGCGTTCTCGAGCCGCAGGCTCGCGGCGGCATCGAGGTTGGCGTGGGTTGCCGGGCCGATCTCCTGGATCGGATACCAGTACTGGCGGAACGATTTCGTCTCATACGGCTGCAGAAAGGAGAAGTCGGGCTGGTTGTCGCTGTAGCCGCCCGCCATCAACTCGACATACGGTCCGTCCTCATCGGTCAGGTTGCGATCCCAGGCGTAGCCGAACTCGTGGTTCCCCCAGGTCCACAGCTTCTTGCCGGGCGCCACCCGGTGATCGGCAACATGAACCATGCCGGCGCGGGCCGTATGGTCATAGCCGCCGAGGAAGTCATGGCGTGACCCCATCGCCATGTATGACGTTGGTACCGGGATGTTGCGATACCAGCGGAGGTCGGTCCCACCTTCCGCATTCGCCCCGTAGTCGACGCCGTAGTAGGGGCCCCGCGCCACGGGAAAGGTAGACGTCGCGCGCTTCGCGTGATCGGCGACGTACCACACGTCCGGGGGAAAGAAGACCTCGTAGCGGTCGTGGACGCGAACACCGACGTTCGCCCACCACAAGAAGGTCTGGGTCAGAGCGGTGCGGTTGTAGACACGAGCCTCGGCCTCCACAAAAGAGCGGCCGGGCCGCAAACGGATGCCGACCATGACTTTCATCCGGCCCATCGGCTCATGCTCGGAGAGCCAGACGGTCTGGCTGCCATCCGCGTCGCGCTCAATTAACCAGTCGACGGGCATGTAGGTCGAGGGGCGATGATGCTGCGGCGAGTTGAACTCGACGCCCCCCGAGATCCAGGGCCCGAGCAGTCCGACCAGGGCCGGTTTGATGACGCGCTGCCGGTAAAAGAAGTGGTAGCCGTTGGAGACGTCCTGCCCGATGTGAATCCGTCCGCCGATCTCTGGCAGGATCATCAGCCGGACGTACTCATTCTCGAGATGGACCGCCTGCCAGGCGCGGTCCACCTTTTCATCAGACACGCGATCGGTGACGGGATTCGGATATACCCGGCCGCTGCTGCCCTGATAGACGCGCTTCTCGAGGAACATCGGACTCCGTTCCGGTGGCTGCTCGGGGTACGTCGGGATGACCACCTGGTCGTGCCAGGCGCGGACCCCGCTCATCTCGCCGCCTGCGACGATAGACCCATGTCAGGCGTCTGCCAGTGAGCCGCCCAACCGCTCATGTCCTCACGCTGGGCGAGACCATGGTTCTCCTCCATCCACTCGATGCGCAGCCGCTCTCCACCTCCCGCCGGCTCGGCGTCAGCGTTGCCGGTGCCGACTCCAACTTCGCGATCGCGATGACCCGGCTCGGCTGGCCGGCCATCTGGCTGAGCGCAGTTTCGCGGGATCAACTCGGCGACCTCGTCGTGGAAATGATCGGCGCCGAGGGCGTGGACGTGTCCCGGGTTCGGCGCGATCCAGATCATCCGACCGGTGTTCTCGTCAAGTTTCGCGACGAAGGACACACACGCGTGCTCTATTACCGCAGCGGCTCGGCCGCCAGCCATTTCGAGCCTGACTGGCTCGAGCCAGCGCTGTTCGAAACCGCCGCGGTGCTTCATCTGAACGGGGTCACCTGCGCACTCAGCCCCTCCTGCGCCGCGAGCGTCGCCCGCGCCGTGGCCCTTGCAAACGGGCACGAGGTCCGCGTCTCCCTTGACTTGAACCTGCGCCTCCCGTTGTGGGACATCGACCGCGCCCGGGCGACGTTGATCCCGCTGTTACCGCAGGTCGATATCGTGTTCGGGACCGAAGAAGAGATGCTCGCCCTGTCCGGCCGCACCACGCTCGAGGAAGCGTTGACCACGATCGCTGCGCAAGGACCCGCGGTGGTGGTGGCCAAACGCGGTCCGCTCGGTGCCGTCGCGCTTGCGGGAGGGAAACGCATCGACCATCCGGGCTTTGTCCCGCCGGCCGTCGTCGACGAAGTGGGCGCGGGCGACGGGTTCGCCGCCGGCTTCGTGTCGGCGTACCTGCGCGGCGCTCCGCTCGATGAGGCCCTACGCGACGCCAACCTGGTCGGGGCCGCCGCCGTCACCGTCGCCGACGACGTCTCCGGATACCCAACGCAGGCGCAGCTCGAGGCCTGGGTCATGGCGTGGCCGACCGGACCGCACTGATCAGCTGCGTGGCCCGCTGCCGGATCAGATCCGGCGACCTGTCCGCGATCAACCAGCTGCCGACGCCAACAGCGAGCGCCCCGGCGGCGATGAACGCCGCGGCGTTTTCTGCGGTCACGCCGCCGGTAGGGATCAGCGGAATCGTCGCAAGCGGCCCCCGCATCTCGCGAACGTAGGCGGGCCCCACGGCGGAGGCCGGAAACAACTTCACCGCTGAGGCGCCGGCCCGCCACGCCGCCAAAATCTCGGACGGCGTAAGAGCGCCGGGGAAGACCGGGAGCTGTTGGTCGACCGCCCAGTGGATCAGCTCGCCATCGGTATGGGGCGAGACGAGGAAGCGCGCGCCGGCCCGGACCGCCGTCGTGGCGCCGGCCACGTCGAGCACGGTGCCCGCACCGACGAGCAGCGACCCGTCGGCATAGCGTTGCGCCAGCGCGCTAATCGCGGTGAGGGCGTCGGGGCTGTCGAGCGTGACCTCGAACGCGCGCACGCCACCGGCGAGCAACGCCTCGGCGACGTGCATGATCGAGCTGGGCTCGAGCCGCCGGCCGATCGCGATGACACGGCTGCTCTGAATCGCCTCGGGGATCGGGGGGCGGCGAAAAGGCTCGTCAAGCAAGGAGGTCGGCAAACTCCTCGAGGAATTGGTCGATCATGCCGCGCTCTTCCTGATCCAGGGTCCAGCCTGGCGGGCGGCATCGCTCGCTGGTGATGATCCCGCGTCGGGCGAGGATCGTCTTTTCAACCTGGATGATCAGCTCCACGTTCTGCATCCAGTACGAAATGTAGGGAAGCAGTCGGCGGTGGAGCTCGAGCGCCTGCTCGTGCTCGTTCCCTTCCCAGGCGCGCCACACGGCAAGGTAAAGCTCGGTGAACGAACAACCGGGTTGCACGCCGACGACCCCGCGGCGCAGGGCGTCCGGCAGTTGCACCCCCGCGTAACCGACGAGCGCCGGAAGCGGGGGGTCGCCCGCGCCGAGCTCGGCGATCAGCCGACCAGGCGGTGTCGATTCGACCTTCACCATCTGAAGGTTTGGATGGGCCGCCGCAAGACTGCGCAACGACTGGGCGTCGAGGGTGCTCCCCGTCAGCCCTGGCGCGTACTGGATGATGACCGGCACGTCGACGGCCTCCAGGATCGAGGCGAGATGCTCAAGGATTGCCTGGCGCGAGGGGCCGAGCAGGTGCGGCGGCAAGATGTTCAGCGCAGTCGCTCCGTCCGCGACGGCCTCGATGGCGTTCCTGACAGCAACCTCAGTCGCGTGGTCCGTGATGGAGATGATGGCCGCAACATCACCACGCCGGTTCGTCTGCGCGAGCAGGGTCCGCCGCAACTGTGTCCGCTCGTCGTCAGTGAGTTTGTAGAACTCACTGGCAAAACCGAAGAGCATGACGGCGGTGACCCCGGTCTCGAGCACGTGGCGCGCCATGGCGGTAAAACCCGCGAGGTCGACGTCACCGTCGGCCGTGAAAGGCACGGCCAGCACCGGGCAGACGCCGCGGATCCTGGCGTCAGGGGTCATGGAAGTTCACCGCTCCCCAGGCGTACCTCCAGCGACCAGCGCAGCGGCCGCTCGGGATGCACCTGGGTTGTGCGTTGGTTGGAGACAGCCCGCGCCAGGTCGTCGTAGAAGCCGGTGGCGGGCTCCAGCGCAATGACAGGATGCTGCGCATAGGCGCCGTTGTCGAGCCAGATCCCAAGGTATGGCACGAGCGCCGAATCCCAGGCGAGTTGGAGCCATGAGCCGTCCGCGTCGATGAGGCCGGCAGTTCCGATCTTCGCGTCGGGAAGTGCATAGAGCTTGCGGCCGGCGCCGCCCGGCAAGCCACGCGTCGACTCGAGATCAGGGCTCGGCCACTCGACGCGCTCCGGCTCGATGTTCGGCCAGACGTTGAGCAGCTGGTGCACGTCGGCGGGCAGGACGATACGGGTACTCCGCGTGTCGACCGCGAACTGCGGGTGGGCCGCCCACAGCAACCAGAGCGGCGCCGTGCCGGTGGCGGACAGCTCGTATTCCAACTGGAGCCGCGCGTCCTGAACGCGCATCGTCCGCGTCACCCGATAAGGCAGCGCGCGCCCGGATGTCGAGCACACCAGGGACTCCCCCGCGGGTCTGGTCTCCCACGGCAATGTCCAGACCTCGCCATGGTCGGGCAATGGCACGCCACGGTGCTCCCCATCGGGGTATGACGAGGCATCGATGGTGGGAAGCATCTCGTCCCATCCGAACATGCCCGCGTCGGTGAACGCGCTTCCGTAGGCCGGCGGATCGTGGAGGTCGGCTGCGGGCTGCTCCAACCACTCACGGCGGCGCGAACGATGTCGCAGGCTGGCGATCTTGGCGCCGCGGCGGGGCAGCACCACGACCTCGAGGTCGTCGCTGCGCAGCGCGACTCCGGGTTCACCCCAGAAGGTGACCTCCTCGGGCGTCACCGACCCACGGCCCTCCCGGTCGCCGGCCGCCGGGGCGAACGGCGACGGGCGGCGCGCTCGGCGTCCTTGGCCGCCTTGCGCAGTAAGTCATGCATCCGCTGCTCCGCAGTGTCGGGGTCTTGCGCCTCGACCGCCGCCAGGACGGCGGCGTGCAGTGCCATCGAGTCTGGGTCCCCAGGGTCCGACCGGTACGCGACGAGATCGCGCAGGAGGAGCACGGGCTGCAGAACCGCCCCCAACTGCTGCAGCAAGTCATTGTGCGTCGCCGCCAGGACGGAGCGGTGGAAGCGGAGGTCCGCCGCGGCCAGCTCGGCAGGTTGATGGGCACGCTCGAGGTCCTGCAAGGCCGCGTGCATGGTCCGAAGCTCGGCCCGCACCCGTCTTAAGGCCGCGAGTCGCGCCGCCTGCGGTTCGACAACTCGTCGGACCTCATCGAGGTTGCGGAGCAGGCGAAGGTTGGAAGCGGAGCCCTCCTGCCAGTGGAGGACGTCGGCATCGAAAGCGTTCCACTCCTCTCGGGGACGAACGTAGGTGCCGTAGTGAGGACGCGCCGCAACCAGCCCCTTTTCGGAGAGGACCTTGATCGCCTCTCGGACGGCGGTGCGGCTGGCGCCGTACCGGCCTTGAACCTCCATGATGTCCACGACATCGCCCGGACGGAGATCTCCCCGCCCGATTCGGCGGCCAAGGCCCTCGACGACCTGTCGGTGCAGCCCCATCCTCTCAGTCCTTCTTGACCGTGTAGCCGCCGTCGACCAGGAGCGTGGTCCCTGTCACATACGAAGCATCATCCGACGCGAGGAAGGCGACCGCGGCGGCCACCTCCTCGGGCCGGCCGAGCCGGCCGGCAGCCGTCGACCCGGCGGCGCGCTCCAGGTCGGCTTGGCTCGCCGAATCCCAGGCGCGCGTCTGGATCGGCCCGGGCAGGACGGCGTTGACGCGCACCTCCGGGCCGTACTCGACAGCGAGCTGTGCGGTCAGCGCGATGATCCCCCCTTTGGCCGCGGCGTAGGCCGGGTGCGACCGAAAGCCCAGGCGCGCCTGCACCGAGGAGGTGTTGACGATGTTGCCGCGAACGGCTCGCAGGTCCGACAGAAAGGCGCGCACCGACAGGTAAACGCTCGAGAGATCGACGGCGAGCTGCCGCTCCCAGGAACGTTGCTCGAGCAGATGGGCGGGGGCAAGCTCGAGGGCGAAGGCGTTGTTGTGCAGAACGTCGAGGCGCCCGTGGCGCTCGCGCACCAGCGCCGCGAGCCTCGCCCAGTCCGCCTCGCTGGAGACGTCGCACTGTACGGCGTGCGCATCGCTCCCCCTTCCCCGAAGCTCGGCCGCGATCCGCGCGGCCGCCGGCTCGTCGATGTCGGCGAGGATCACGGACGCGCCCTCCTCGGCAAAGCGGCGGGCGGTGGCGGCCCCAATTCCCCAGGCCGCCCCGGTGACCACAGCGACCCGTCCTTTGAAACGGTTCATCGAGCCGGGGCGCCCTCCTCGCGAAGTCGCTCGGCAAGCGCCAGCGCCAGCGGGCCCTGTCCCCAGGGAACGACAAAACCGTGCGGCACGTGCGCATAGTGCGACGGGTTGGTACTCGCGTTGACCGCGGCGGAGACTCCGGCGAGAATGCCATCCTTGCCGGTCGACTTGAGGGCGGCCTCCAGCGCCCGATGGGACGCGGCGCGCGCCTCATCGCCGCTGATCGAGGAGCGTGCCGCCTGCAGCATGCCCGCCGCCATGAACGCTGCCGTCGAGGTTTCATCGCCGGAGGCAGGGTCGTCGACGACCGCGTGCCAGTGACCATCGTCGCGCTGCAACCGGATCATGGCGGTAATCAATCGTGCCGCGGCGCCGGCCAACTCGGGCCGGCACGGATGGCCGGTCGGGAGCTCGTCGAGCACATCGAGCAGACCCAGCAGCGCCCACCCCTGCCCCCTTCCCCATCCCGGACCGTACGTCCGGGGCGAGCCTTCGAGCACGAAGTGATCGAAGAGTCCGCTGTCCGTCTGCAGCAGGCGGACGTAGCCGGCGGCCTGGCGCGCCCCCTCCTCTACCAGCTCCGGCTTGCCGCTTGCCGCGCCAAGCGCGACCATGAACGGCGGGTCGAAGTGCAGGCAGTCGCTAAAGACGCCCGCCGGCGGGTTCGCGAGCAAGGCCTCCTCCGGCGTGCTGAGGTGCTCCGGTCCGTAGGGCTCTTGCAGCGGTGAGTGTTCCCACGTAGCAAAGACGCCGTCGATGCGCGGGCGCGTCACGAGATACTGGGCGAGGCCGAGCGCCGCCTGCAGCACGAGCGGGTCGCGCGTCGCCCGGTAGATCTGCACCATGGCGAGACCGGGGGCGGTGCAATCCAGCCGAACGTAGGGTTCGGCGCGCGTCGCCCAGGCCCGAGTGAAGCCCCGAGCGAACTGGAGCCAGCGGTCGTCCGCGAGCACCGAGGAGGCGGCCACCATACCTTCGAAGGCGACCGAGTCCCCGAATGACCAGGTTCGGTACGCAAGCGTGAGCAAGTGGTCGGCCACCGTTCGCAGCGTCCGGTCGAGCATCATCGGGTGCTCCGGACCCGGTAGCCGTCCTCCGCCTGCCAGGCCTTGATTCGACCCAGCCCTAAGAGGCGTTCGAGGTGGCCAACGACCGGGAAGGCTAGCGCCACCTCGGTACCTTCCGACGGCCATGATCCGAGCCTGGGGTTGGCTCGAGCCAGCAGTTCGTGCAGGGTGAGGCCCGGGGCGCCGGCGCGGTCGAGCTCGTCGAGGACGACCTCGTCCACCTCCTCGACAAACATCCGGCTGCGGGCCAGAAAGTCGCGCGCCGCGTCCGAGGGCATCGTCGGGTAGTGGGCCGTCAGCAGAACCTCAGGCCGCAGCGCTTCGCAGCGGCTGATGGTGGCCAGGTAGCTCTCAACGTATCGATAGGTCGGGGGGAAGGCCGGCCGCCCGTCGGCATGCGGCACCATGTCCCCGAGCACGGCGTCCGCCACGACGAGCGCCCGGCTCCGCGGGTCAAAAATGGCGAGGTGCCCGTAGGTGTGGCCGGGCACGTGCAGAATCTCGAGCTCCCAACCGCCGCCGAGGCCGACGCGCTCGCCACCCGTCGCCGCCATGTCCACGGGGCCTTCCCGCGTCACCGACCGCGTCCATGCCAGCCCCTCGGGCGACTCATCGAGCCCCCAGGGCTCGCGAAATCCCCTCGCCCGTCGGGCCTCGTACGCCGCATAATCGCTGACCAGATCGGAATCGAGGCGATGCGCGACGCAGATCGCATCGGGGTTCAGCTCGCGCAGGGACGCGAGGCCGCCGAAATGATCGACATCCGCGTGGGAAATAACGGCCCACCGTATGCGCCGCGGGTCCAGTCCTGTTCTCGACAGATAGGGCACGAGATCCTTTTGGGCCGTGCCGTCGACGCCCACATCGAAAAGCAGCGAGCGCTCGCGGCCAGCGAAGAGGTAGAGGCTGGACACCCGCGTGCCAAGAGCAGTGTCGACGCGATGAATGCCGGGCGCGACCTCGATCGCTACTCCCCTTTGAACTGTGGCTCGCGCTTCTCCACGAAGGCACGCCGCCCTTCAGCGGCATCCGCCGTCAACATCAAGTAGGAGAACATGTCGTTCTCGTACGCAAGACCAACCTCGACCGAGGCGCTCTGCGCCACACGGACCAGGTTTTTCGCGGACTGGACCGCGATCGGCGGCCGAGACGCGATGGTCCGCGTCAGCTCCATGGCACGGTCCAGTAGTCGCTCCGTGGGCAGGAGCTCCTGCACGAGGCCGATCCGGTGGGCCTCGGTGCCGTCGATCCGGTCGCCGGTTAAGAGCAGGCGTAGGGCGTGGCCGGGACCGATCGCCCGGGTGAGGAACTGCGTTTGTCCGGATCCTCCGTGCCAGCCCCAGCGGATCTCGCCGGCGCCAAAGCTCGACGCAGGGGTCGCGAGCCGGATGTCCGAGGCACACGCCATCTCCAGTCCACCCCCAATCGCGTAGCCGTTGATGGCAACGATGACGGGCTTGCGCATTCGCCAGATGGCGTGGGCGTAGTCGGTTCCGGCATCGAACCGGTTTCGGTACTGCCAGTTGGTGCCGTAACCATCCAGGTCGGTGATGTCGCTGCCGGCGGAGAAGGCGCGATCGCCGGCACCGGTGAGCAGCACCGCACGGATCGCATCATCGTTGTTGACCTCGTAGGTGATCGCATTCATCTCGCGGTCCATCGCCACCGTCATGGCGTTGAGCTTTGCCGGCCGGTCGATCGTGACCACGCCGACGTGGCCATTCCGTTCGAGCCGGACGTGTCCGTCTGTGGGGCTCATACCGCTTCCTCCTTGGGCGAGCGCGGGGCTGGGGCGGCGCCAACAGCGCCGCCGGCGATCAGCTGGTTGATCCGGTTGGCATCGTAGCCGAGCTTCTCGGTCAGGACCTCAGCTGTGTGGGCTCCCAGCGGAGGCGCACCACGCCGAATGGTAAGTGGCGTTTCGGACATCGCCAGCGGGGGCCGAAGGGTTCGCACCGTCAGCCCATCGCCCTGCGGCTGTTCCGTGAACATCCCGGTGGCGACCACGTGCGGGTCTTCCTCCAGTTGGGCGTAGTCGTAGACGGGCCCGGCCCACACACCGCACCGCTCCAAAATCTCCAACCACGCCGCCGTGGTGCGCTCGGCAAAGCGGGGGCGAATGCGGGCGTAGATCTCATCGCGGTGAAGGGCCCCGTCGTTGTAGCGGTTCAGGGTCCGCAGCCAGTCGTCGTCCAGCGCCTCACCGAGGTCGGGCAGATGGCACATCGCCATGGTGAGCCAGCCGTCACTGGTTTCGTAGACCCCGTAGGGCGCCGGGATCAAGGCGTGCGCGCTCGCCTCCTTCATTCGTGTGGGCTGCCGTCCCGAGTTGAGATAGGTGACCAGTTCCTGCAGTTGCGCGTCCAGGACCGAGGAGAGCATGTCGACTTCGACGTACTGGCCGCTGTGTGTCGTATCGCGGGCGTGCAGGGCCGCAAGCACGCCGACCACCGCCTGGTAGCCGCTCATGACGTCCGCCGCCCACAAGGCGCTGGGCAGTGGCGGATCACCGAGCTTGCCCACGGACCACATCGACCCGCTGTAGCCCTGGAGGATCAGGTCTTGCCCAGCCCGATTGCGATAAGGTCCCTTGGATCCGTAGCCGGTAATGGCACAGTAGATGAGCCCGGCGTTGATCTCGTGGAGTTGGTCGTAGCCGATGCCGATCCGATCCGCGGTGCCGACCCGGAAGTTCTGGATCAGGACGTCCGCCTGCCGAACCAGGTCGTGCATCACCGCCAGCCCATCGGCTGTCTTCAGGTTGATGACGACGCTGCGCTTGTTGCGGTTGAGCGCGAGGAAGGTCGTCATCTCCCCTGTCGCCCTGATGTCTTCGAATCCATGGGTCCGGTTGAACTCGCCCGACCCAGGCGCCTCGATCTTCAACACATCAGCGCCGAGGTCCCCCAGGCGCAGGCCGGCGAGCGGACCCGCCAGCATCTGGGTGCAATCAAGGACCGTGATGCCACCCAGGGCGCCCGCAGCTCCAGCCTGCCCTGGGCGATCGTCAACCTTTCTCATTTCCCCTCTTGCCAATAAGTATTACTAATGCGATTATGGGTGACAAGGAGCTACGGGTCAACCAACGGCCCGTAGACCCCGGCGAACCGGGTACCATCATCGGCGACTGGGCTTCGACAGGAGCCTGGAAGGAGGGAGAACGTGGAACAGTCGACTCTGGGGGTCTTGCGGAAGCTGGGCGCCCTGACCGCCCTCAGTGTGATCGCCACACTGGTCATGACATCGTGCGGCTCGAGCACACCGAGCGGTAGCTCGAGCAAACCGCTTTTCGTCGGCATCAACAAGAGCGCCGACCAGCAGTACTTCATCGATCAGCAGCAGGCCTTCAAAGCCGAAATCGAGAAAAAAGGCGGCCAGGCCAAGCTCTACAACGCCAAGCTCGACGCGAACACCGGCATCAGCGAGGTCAATGATGCGATCTCGGCCGGCGCTAAAGGCATCGCGATCACCGTGCCCGACCAGACGATCGGGCCGGCAGTCTCCAAGGCCGCGGCGGACGCCAAGGTGGCACTGGTCGCGACGGACGACGCCATCAAGGACTCATCGGGCAATCCGATTCCGTTCGTCGGCTTCAGTGGCACCGACATGGGCGGCAAGGTCGGCGACGAAGCCGCCAAGTTGCTGACCGCGGCCGGCTGGCTCACCTCCGGCAAGAAGGTCGGCGTGCTGTCGGTTGAGGTCCAAACGCTCTCCGTCTGCAACGACCGTACCACCGCCGAGAAGTCGAAGATCCAGGCAGGTGGGGTCGCCAGTTCCAGCATCTATCCGGTCCCCTACACCGGGGAGACGGCCGCCGCCCAAACCGCGGCTGGCCCGATCATCACCGCGCATCCAAACGTGACCAACTGGATCGTCTTCGCCTGCAACGACGAAGGCGTGCTTGGCACGCTGAACGCGCTAGGGACCGCGGGGGTCAAACCCGACAACATCATCGCGGTCGGGCTGGGCGCCTATGAGGCCTGCAAGCCATGGGCGGCCAACCAGCCCTCCGGCTTCAAGGCGGCGCTCTTCATCTCCGGTAAAGACGTGGGGATCGCGGCGGCCGACGCGCTCTGGGACAAGGTCCAGAACAATATCCCACTGCCGGCCTCGACCATCGCCAAGACGACCATCGTTCACCCAACCGACTACGCGCAGCTTTTCCCGTGCACTAAGTAGGCAGACATGCCAGGCGCTCCCGCTGACGTCCCCGGACTCGAGGTCCGGGGCGTCAGCAAAGCGTTTCCCAACGTCCAGGCGTTGCGCGATGTCTCCCTCGATGTCCGGCCCGGCGAGATCCTCGCCTTTCTGGGTGAGAACGGCGCCGGCAAGTCAACGCTGCTGAAGATCATCAACGGCGATTATCAGCCGGACAGCGGGACGTTGAGCCTCGCCGGCCACCCGGTGAAGTTTGCGAACCCGCTCGAGGCTCACCGGGCCGGCGTTCGCGTCGTCTACCAGGAGCCAGAGATCGTGCCGGGTGTCGCGGTGGCCGAGAACATCTACCTGGGTGAGCTGCCGCACCGCGGACCATTCATCGACTTCGGTGAACTCGAGGCGCGTGTGCGAGCTGACCTCGATCGCTACGGGTTCACCAAGGTGTTGCCGATGAACCTGATGGGCGACATGCTGTCATCCGCGCAACGCCAGCTGATCGAAATCCTACGGGCCTTGAAGTCCAACGTGCGGGTGCTCGCGCTCGATGAGCCAACCTCCTCCCTGACAGACGAAGAAGTCGATCGCCTGTTCACGCTCGTTCGTCAGCTTCGCGGTGACGGGCTGGCCATCATTTATGTCTCACATCGCATCAAGGAAATCCTCCGCCTGGCGGACCGGGTCGCCATCCTTCGTGACGGCCAACTCGTCGCTGTCAAACCCGCCTCCGGATTGTCGGAGGCCGAGATCGTGAAGCTGATGGTTGGTCGCGACCTCAGCGCGGTCTTCCAGCGCCGTCGAGCCGTAACCGATCGCGTGGTCCTCCAAGCTGAGCACATCCACAGCAACTGGCATCGAGACGTCAGCTTCGAGATCCGCGCCGGCGAGGTGGTAGGGTTCGCCGGACTGATTGGCGCCGGCCGCACGGAGCTGGCCAAGGTGGTGTTCGGCGAGCTGCCGCGCGACAGTGGCAGCGTGGCCGTCGATGGTCGGCCAACCTCCATCCATCATCCCGACGAGGGCGTCAGTGCCGGGATCGGCCTCGCCCCCGAGGACCGCAAGCGCGAAGGTCTGGTCATGATGCGCAGCGTTGTCGAAAATGCCTCGCTCGCGATTCTGCGACGGCTCAGCCGATTTCACTTCATCCGGCGGCGGTTGGAGCGCCAGACCGCCAGTGAATACGTGACGCAACTGCACGTTCGGACGCCGTCGCTCGACCAGGAAGTGGGGAAGTTGTCCGGTGGTAATCAGCAGAAGGTTGTGCTGGCGCGGTGGATGGCGGCCAAACCCAAGGTGCTGATCCTGGACGAGCCAACCCGCGGTATCGATGTTGGCGCCAAAGCCGAAATCTACCGACTCGTCGACGACCTCGCCAACCAGGGGCTCGGCGTCATGTTCATCTCCTCCGAGCTGCCCGAGATTCTGGGGCTTTCTGATCGAATCTACGTGATGCAGAACGGCCGGATTGCCGGCGAGCTACCCGGCCCGGGCGCCACCGAAGAGGCGGTCCTGGGGCTGGCGATGGCGGAGCATCTTTCTCATAGTGTTGCCGCCCAGAAGCAGCTGGCGTCTGAGCAGGGGCTGGCAGAACCAGCAACGCCGGCTTCCTCCGGACCGGGCGAACCATGAGGAGCCTATCGAGCGCCGCCTCGCGGCTACGTCCGGTCATCCGTTTCGTCGGCGCCGAAAACCTGTCGCTCCTGATCGTGCTCGCCGTCGAGATCGCCGTGATCGTGTCGCAGTCGCCATACTTCCTCGGGCAACGCAACCTGCTAAATTCCCTCGGCCAGAACATCGCCGTGCTGGGCGTGCTGGCCGTTGGCGAATCGATCGTGATCATCGCCGGAGCGCTCGACATCTCGGTCGGCTCGATCGCCGGCATCTCTGGCGTCGTGGCCGCGCTCGCGGTGAACGCCTCCTGGGGCAAGATGCAGTACGCGCTGGTCGCGGGGCTGATCGCCGGCCTGATCGCGGGCCTCGTGAACGGCTCGATCGTTGCCTTTCTGCGCGTCAACCCGATCATCGCCACGCTCGGAACCTTCGCGGCGTTCCGCGGCGTCGCCTTTCTCATCGCTCCCAATGGCTATCCCGTGGGGGTCGGCACCAAGCCGGACTTCACCTGGCTCGGCTCCGGCCGGCTCTTCCAGAGCGATGCCTTCGTCGGCATCCCCGTCATCCTGGTCATCCTGATCGTGGTCGCGGTTCTGGGTCATATCGTGATGAAGTACATGGACCTCGGGCGGACGGTCTATGCGCTGGGTGGCAACGCGACCGCGGCCCGCCTCGCCGGAATCAACCTCACCCGCGTGCGACTAACGATCTACGCGATCTCGGGCACGCTGGCTGGTCTTGGCGGCGTGCTGCTCGCGGCTCGCACGACGTCGGGCGCGCCACTGAACGGGCAGGGCATGGAGCTGCAAGCTATTACCGCCGTCTTCCTCGGGGGCGCCGCAACCACCGGCGGCAAAGGCGCCGTGACCGCCACCATCCTGGCGGTCATCATTCTTGGGGTCCTCTCGAACGGCATGAACCTGCTGGGTGTGCAGCAGTATTTCCAGGACGTGGCGACGGGCCTGCTGCTGATCGTGAGCGTGGCCATCGCCCAGTGGCGCGCGGGACGCGCCGAGCGGGCACGGACACGGGTCGCGTCGGTCGCGTAAGGCCGCGATCCCGGTCGAGCCGCCTCGGATAGAATCCCGCCATGCCCGGCATCCTCGAGGGAAAGAAGATCCTGGTCACCGGCGTCCTCACCCCAGCGAGCATCGCTTTCGCGATTGCCGACACGGCACAGCAAGAGGGCGCCGACATCGTGCTCACCAGCTTTGGCCGGGTCATGAGCTTGACCGAGAAGAGCGCCCGCCGGATGAAACCAACGCCGGACATCCTGGAGATGGACGTCAACAACCAGCCGCAGATCGACGCGCTTGCCGTGACACTCAAGGAGCGCTGGGGCCGCCTCGACGGGTTCGTCCACGCGATTGCGTTCGCGCCCGCCGACGCGCTGGGTGGCAACTTCATGACCGCTCCGTGGGAAAGCGTGCAGACCGCCTTCCAGACCAGCGCCTATTCGCTCAAGGCGATGGCCCAGTCGCTGAGCCCGCTGATGACGGAGGGCGGTAGCATCGTCACGCTCGATTTCGACAATTCCACCCAGGCCTGGCCTTTCTACGACTGGATGGGCGTCTGCAAGGCTGCGCTCGAATCGGTCACACGGTACCTGGCTCGGGACCTCGGCAAGTACCACATTCGCGTCAACGCGCTGGCGGCTGGGCCGCTGAAGACGATGGCCGCGAAAGGGATCCCGGGCTTCGAGCGCTTCGAAAACACCTGGGGACAGCGCGCTCCGCTGGGCTGGAATAGCGAGGATCGGACACCCGTCGCGAAGATGGCGGCCGTCTTGCTGTCGGACTACAGTGCAGCCACCACGGGCGAGATCGTGCATGTCGACGGTGGCTACCACGCCATGGGTGCGGAGGTCGCGACCGAGCCGCCCGACTAGGGCATGTAACGGAGCCCGAGGCTGAGGAGCTTCTGGACCGAGCCGTCCAGCTGCGCGCGGGGATAGCTGCCGTTCAAGACCGCGGCGTGAATCGCCGCGTAGCTGGCGTCGGCGACCGCGATGTCATGCGAGACGATCACCATGTCGCCTCCGTTTTTGAGGAACCGAACGGCGGCCAATGGCGGCGG
>Ga0209011_1000302_pt1 | contig 19967 bp, 20 predicted proteins | sample BlaSpr_A8_OM1_M3_FD_187986 | JGI IMG/M metagenome (GOLD analysis project Ga0209011, IMG submission 187986) | Forest soil microbial communities from Thunder Bay, Ontario, Canada - Black Spruce, Ontario site 2_A8_OM1_M3 (SPAdes) (version 2) | ecosystem: Environmental > Terrestrial > Soil > Boreal... | reverse complement strand
GATCGCCGCCAGGACTTCATCGAGGGGTGTTCCCCCCTCCCCCAACATGCTCTAAGGGTACCAAACATCTGTTTGGAGGTCAACACTTTACACGGTCAATTTCGGTTCCGCACAAAACAATTTCTGCAAGCGCGCTCGTGGCCACCCAAGCGCTGCCCGGACACCCTTTTCCCCGTCCTTTCGCGGGGGGTTTTACAAAAGCGTGACGACTCGGCAATGAGGGCCTGACACCCTGACCGCATCCTGACTATCGATCCACGACGGATCTATCAATCAAAAGACATGGAGTGTGTGGGATGACCTGGTTCGCGAGTGCCGCCGTCAAATTGGTTGGAGCGGCCACCGCGGCTGCCATGTTGAGCCTGGGCGCCGTCGGCGTCCTGGCCCAGTCAACGCCGTCCGAGAAGGCAGCGGCCGTCGCCACCAAGGCGTCCCCAGCCGACAAGGCCGCGCACAAGGCCATCGCCAAGGCTGTCTTCGACTCAGAAGCTGCTGCGCTGAACATGTCACCGGACGAGCTGAAGACCGCTTTGAAAAATGGAAAGAAGGTCTCCGAGCTCACCAAGCTGGATAAGGCAGCGTTCGGAGCAAAACTCCTCGAGCAGCTCACCCCTCGCCTGACGACCCTCGTCAAGGCGGGCACTATCAACGATGAGCAGGCGAAGAAAGCCACCGACCGGATCAAGAAAGGCCACATCCCGTACTGGAATGGCAAGCACCACCGGCCGAAGAAGTAACCACTTCCTTCCCTAAGAAGGGCCTGGCGCGTGAGCCAGGCCTTTCTTGTTCACGGGCGGATGCGGACCTTCGCGGCGAGGCCGATCTGCTTCCACTTCTTCCGCTCCTCGATCCGGAGCCGCACGTCTGACTTGGAGGCGACAAACCGGAGCTCGCGCTGAAGCTTGACGTAGCTCCGGAAGCGCGCCGCGTCGAGGGTGCCGCCTTCCAGGGCGGCCTTGATCGCGCAGCCGGGCTCGGTGTCGTGCGCGCAATCGGTGAACCTGCATTGGAGCGCCACGAGCTCGATGTCCTCGAACACCTCGCCAAGCGCACCATCGCCCTCCCACAGCTGCGCCTCTCGCAGCCCTGGCGTGTCGATGATCATTCCGCCCTGGGGCAGCTGCACCAACTGCCGGTGGCTCGTCATGTGGCGTCCTTCGCCCGAGGCGTGAACGCCTCGCGTGCGCATGAGGTCGGTGCCGACGATGCGGTTGATCAACGTCGACTTGCCGGCTCCCGACGGCCCAAGGAGCACGCCGGTGCGCGCGGGCTGGAGCTCGCGGACGATCTCGTCGATGCCGTCACCAGTGACGCCGCTGGTCACGACAACCGGGGTTCCAATCGAGACCGCCTCCAGCTGGTCGCGAAGCTCGTCGAGAGATGTCGCGATATCAGCTTTGGTGAGAAGCACTATCGGGACCGCCCCGCTCTGCCACGCGATGGTGAGATAGCGCTCGATCCGCCGGGCGTTGACGTCGGTCGCCGCCGCGACAACGAACGCGACGTCGATGTTGGCCGCGAGGACCTGCTGTCGAGTCTCGATCGAAGCGGCTTTGCGCGAGAAGACGGTGCGCCGCTCGACAACGCCGTGGATCACGTCGACAGGCTCGCGCTTGAGCACCGAGACCCAATCGCCGACCGCGGGCATGGTGGAGCCGTCGTTGCGCAGGTGACGTCCAACGGCGGCCCGGCTCGAGGCGGCGCCGTCGTGCACCAGGTATTCAGATCCATAGTCTGCGATCACGCGCGCGGGAATGCCTCCGTCTGAAATGAAGGCTTTGAACTTTTCGTCGAAGTAGGAATCCCAGCCCAACGTCGCAAGCTGGGTGCTGAAAAAAATCGACACCGCGATGTCCTCCGGACAAAAACGAGTGGGCGGTATCGGTCCGCCCGGCGGAGGAATCGCTTTCTTTAGAAGCGCGCTCCGGAGGCGGCCGACGGCCGGGAAACGGTCATTGCAAGCTCAGCCATTCGAACGCCACCTCCCTTTTTGATTCGTGCGCAGGAGCCTACCACGCTTTTGCGCCATCCGGCTAGCTGTTGGATATCGCCCCGTTCTATCAAACGGGGCAAAATCCTCCCCTCGCAAACGCCCCGTTTGATCAAAAGGGACGGAATGAGGTGGTATTGGCTAACGGCTCTTGAACTCTGGTTTCCGTTTTTCCTGGAACGCTTTGATCCCTTCCTCGGCGTCATCCGAGACGAACACGCGGCCTATCGCTTCTCGCTCGATCGCCAGGCCCATGTCGAGCGGAGCCCCGTACCCCTGGGTGATCGCCAGCTTGGCGTGGCCGATCGCCACTCCCGGACCAGCGGCCAGCTTGGCCGCGTACTCGATCGCGCCGGCGCGACAAGCGGCCGCATCCGGAAACAGCTGGTCGACGATGCCGGCTTCTTTCGCCTCGGCGGGCTTGAATGTTTTTGCGTTGGCGATCATGTCCAACCCTTTGGACAGCCCGACCAGGCGTGGCAGCCTCTGCGTGCCCCCGGAGCCTGGAAACAATCCGAGGTTAACTTCAGGCAGGCCGATCTGATACGTGCCCTCGGCCGCGAACCGCAGGTCGCAGGCAAGGGCCAGCTCCAGCCCGCCGCCCAGACAGTGGCCCGCGATCGCGGCGATGAACACCAGCGGCGTGTTCTCCATCTTGCGAAATGCCTCGTGCGCCATCAGGGCCGTCATGAGGCGAGAGCGTGGGCTGCCTGCCGCGAACGCGCCGACATCAGCGCCGGCGGAGAAGAATTTCTCGGATGCGCTGGTCACCACCATGGCCGATTTGATGCTCAGGTCGATGCGCGCGTCGTCGATCGCGCTCGCGAACTCGCGCAGGAAGGCATAGTCGTAGCTGTTGGCCGGCGGGCGGTCCAGGACGATGATTCCGACGCCGCCTTCTTGCTCGAGCCTGACTGACATCTCGTGCCCTCCACCCCCGGTTCTGCCGACGCCGATAATTGAACCACTGTCGAAATAACTACCGAAGAGGGGTGCCGTACTAAATGGCAACGATGATCATCGAGGGTGAGAGGACCAAGGCCGCGTCAGGCAAGACGTACGAGGTCCGCAACCCGGCCACCGGCGAAGTCGTCGATGTTGTCCCGGCCGGCGGTCCGGAGGACGTCGACAAGGCAGCCAAAGCCGCAGCGAAAACGTTCGCGACGTGGTCCAAGCTTCCGGCCAACCAGCGGCGGGAGATCTTGCACAAGGCGGCCCAGCACATGCTCGGGAAGGTCGAGGAGATCGCGGTGCTGCTGACCAAGGAGCAAGGCAAGACCCTGCTCGAGTCGAGGCTCGAGGCCAAGCGATTCGGCGAGAACATCGGATGGTTCGCCGACCTCGCCGACAAGATCCACGGCCAGCACGTGAGGCTGCCGGACACCACCACCTACGGCCTGGTCGTGCGCAAGCCGATAGGGGTATGCGGCGCGATTGTTCCCTGGAACTTTCCCCTGACGCTCGCGGCGAACAAGGTGGCGCCCGCGATCGCGGCCGGCAACACCGTAGTCCTCAAGCCGGCGAGCAGCACGCCCCTTTCGACGCTTGCCTGCATCGAGGCGCTGATGGAAGGCGGCCTGCCCGAGGGTGTCATCAACGTCGTGCTCGGCCAGGCGACCGGCGAGGCGATGGTGGAACATCCCCTGATCCGGAAGATCGCCCTTACCGGCTCGACCCCGACGGGGAAGCGGGTGATGGCCAAGGCGGCCGAGCAGCTGAAGAAGATCACTCTCGAGCTTGGTGGAAGCGACCCCTGCATCGTGCTGGACGATGCCGACCTGGAGGGCGCCGCGCGGGCAATCGGCGTCGGGAGGTTCTTCAACTGCGGCCAGCAGTGCCTTTCGACCAAGCGGCTCTACGTGCAGGAGGGCGTGTACGACGCGCTGATGGAGAAGCTGGTGGCGCGAGCCTCGAAGCTCAAGCCCGGCAACGGTCTCGACAAGGACAGCCGCATGGGACCCATGCACTCGGAGACGCAGCGGGCCGAGGTCGAGGCGCAGATCAAGGACGCAGTCGACCGTGGCGCGAAGGTGGTTTACGGCGGCGGCAGGCCGAAGGGCGCCGAGTACGAGAAGGGCTGGTTCATCGAGCCGACGATCCTCGAGAACGTCCCCGACGGCGCGCGGATGTGGACCGAGGAGGTCTTCGGCCCGGCTCTGCCAGTGCGGAAGGTCAAGGACCTCGACGAAGCCCTGCGCCTGGCCAACGACACGCCGTTCGGTCTCGGCTCCTCGATCTGGACCGGCAGCATGGCGTCCGCGTATCGGGCAGTGCAGGAGCTGGAGGCCGGCTACACGTGGGTGAACGCTCTGGTGATCGCGCATGACGAGCTGCCCTTCGGCGGGACCAAGCAGTCAGGGTTCGGCAAAGAGCACGGGATCGAGGCGTACCTCCAGTACACCGAAGAGAAATCCGTCGTCTTTGGCGGCGTCGGGTAACACCCGAGGCGGCTTGCAGCTGTGAAACTTGGCGCCGGCGTGGTCGGCGTGCTTGGCGCGCTGATCGGCGCGGTCTTCGCCGGTCAGGGCCTTGGCTACATCCCCGGCAGCGTCATGACCAACGACATCAAGTGGTTCTGGATCGGCCTGGTCATGGTCATCCTCGGCCTCGTGCTTGCCGCGTGGAGCTTTCTCAGCCGGCCGCGCTCACGTACGTGAGCGTGTGGTGCGTGAGCGTCTTGTCGCCCGCCCGGCACTCGGCGTCGCCGTAGATCAGCCTCCGGCCCGCCTTGATGACGCGTGCGTAGCACGTGAAATCGTGCCCGCGGGCGGCGCCTAGGAAGGCAGTCGTCATCGAGCTGGTCACGTACTCCTCAGCTGTCCCAAGCCTGGTCTTGACGGCGAACCAGAACGCTACGTCGGCGGCGTGCATGTAGACCTGGCCGCTGACTATCCCGCCGGGCCTGTCGTTTTCGGGGAGGTAGGGGACAAGCAGTTCGCACGTTCCGTCCCCGGCGGCGATGACGCGGAACTTGTAACGGCTGGTGAACTCCTGGCGCCCCAGGATGTGGTTGAGCTCTTCCACTGTGGTTTTGGGGCTCACGCCGGGCGCCATATGAGGCAGTTTATTGGCCGCCGCACTCACGGACCTGATTCGCTTCTTTAGAGAGTTTTCAGAAACCCGTCGCTATCGTTGCGGCCGTGGCTGTCACCCCTGACGCGCTAAACCCACCGGTCAGTCTCGAGCCCTGGACGGCCGGCGTCATGCGGCGCCTGCGCGCGCTGCCCTATTACCGAGCCGCGGCTGATCGCGACATCCGCCTCGACTTTCTGCGGGGCTGGTGCATCTTCTCGATGGTCGTCGATCACGCCGCGGGCCAGCGCAGCAGCCCGATCTTTGCGCTCACCGGAAACGGGCCCTGGCCGATCACCGGCGCGCATGGCTTCGTGATGCTCTCAGGCATCGTCATGGGCCTCCTCTATGCCGGCATCATCCGGAAGGAGGGTGAGCGCGGGGCTTTGCAAAAGCTCGCAGGGCGCGCGCTGAAGCTCTACCTGGTCGCGGTCGGGCTCGGTCTTTTCGACATCGTGTGGACGGTGCTCCCGTGGATTGGCGGCGGCGCCACCAGCTTCGAAGCGATAAGGAACGTGCTCCTGCTCCACTCGGGCAGCGACGACTTGATGACGTTCTACTTCATCCTCGTCATCCTGGCCGGTCCAGTGCTGCTCGCACTTCATCGCAGGCTGTGGCCGCTCGCGCTGGGCACCAGCATCGCCGTCTGGCTTGTGCACAACCACGACGAGAGATTGCTGAACCTCCCGGTGACCTACTTCGTGCCCGTGGCGGACTGGCAGCTGATCTTCGTGGTCGGTCTATTGATCGGCTATCACCGCGAAGCCATCGGCCGCCGCCTCCGGGGCCCGCTGCGCACGGCGTTCATCGCCGGCGTGATGGCGATCTTCTCCCTCACGGTGCTGATCCAGAGCAACCTGCTCTTCCATTTCGTCGAGACGCCGCCGGCGTGGCTGGCGCAGGTCCAGCAGGATGGCTGGCAGGGGTACGACCACAATCCGCCGCTGCACATGCTGCTGGTGTTCGGCAACCTGACGGCGCTGTACTACCTGGTGTCGTGGCTGTGGGCCCCGCTGGCGCGGGTGGCGGGCTGGTTCTTCATCCCGCTCGGGCAGGCGGCGCTCTACGTGTACATCGTGCACTCGTTGCTGGTCTTTTACCTGCTCGCGCTGACGCCGCTCTTCGGGGAGCTCCAGGGTCTGTGGCTCACGGTCTCACTGCTCGGCCTGATGCTCGTCATCTGGGTGATGGTCAAGAAGCAGTTCTTGTTCGCCATCATCCCGCGCTAGACCGACCCTTTCCTCGCCCCTCTCCCCAAAAGGGGGGAGAGGGGATGCTGCCGCTGGGAACAAGTTCTAGGCGGTACGTCCGTTGAGCCGGTCCCATTGACCTTGACATTCGACGCAGCGCGTGGACGCCGGCTGGAACTGCAATCGTTCTGCCGGGATGCGCCGGCTGCAGCCCTCGCAGATCCCGTAGGCGCCTTCGCGCAAGCGCTCGAGCGCACGTTCCACCTGCTCGCGGTTCTGGTCGAGCAGATGCACCAGGATGTCAGTGGTCTCACGGTCGGACAAAGCCTGCGCCAGGTCGGTATCCTCTGGAATCCCCGTGATTACGCCACCCGTGACGTCGTTCAACGGCCTGTGCAGTCCTGCCTCCTCGCCGCATTGCGCGGCCAGGAGCTCGAGTTGACGCCTGTCGGCCTCGAGCCTTTCCTCCGGAGCGTCGTCGGGTCTCTTGCGAACAGCCATTGACAAACCCCCCTTCCAAACTGAGTTACCGATCAGGCGACGTTTTGGATTCGTCAGACACAACGCCTATTTGGACGCGCGTACTCGGTCGCGCACAATTAACCGCCTGATGCCGCCCCCGCTATTAACAACCCCCGTCAAAACGATTGCCGCCGTCTACGTTTTGGTCTTCGGTTTGTTCGTATTTACCGGTTGCCAGCCGGGCCCGAACCCGCGACCGGTGCCGAGCGTAGCGCAGATCGGGAGCGAACTCAAGTGTCTAAATGGGGACCACGGTTATTCGGATCTCCAGGCCGGCTGGGGCTTCTGCTACCCGCCTACCTGGCAGTACCGGATCCGGGCCCAGGGCAGCCAGAGCCCAGACCCCCGAGAGCTCGACATCACCTTCGACATCACCGACGTCCCGTGCACTACCGCCTCACCCGCACCGGGGCAGCCGACACCCAAGCCGGTGTGCTCCCCGGACGCCGGACTGTTCGCTTTCATGATCGTTTACACATACGACCGGGGCGGCGCGGCGAACCTGGCGGCCTGGCAGGCCAACCCGAGGGTTGCGTCCGGCGCGAGGATTGCGCCGACGGTCCAGACGATCACGTGGGGGAACGCGGTGGAGGCGGCGAAGCTCGCCGACGGGCGCCGGATCGCCCTGACGCCGCTCCACGTGGTGATCCTGGAGCTGCGTTCGGGGCAGGGCAACGGGTGCGTCACCCCCAAGGGGACGCCTTGCTACCTGGACCTCGAGGCGCCTATGTCGAAGCGGCTGAACACCTGGAAATTCACGATCTAGGGGATCGCCGGCTTCCCTCAGCCTCCCCTCTTGTCCGCCTTAGGCGGGGCGCTTGAACAGGGACGAAAACTTGATCGCCAGGCCCATGTCGCCCTTGATCTTGAGCTTGCCTTGCATGAAGGCAGCAGTGCCGTCGAGCTTTCCGGTCACGATCTTCACAAAGTCCTGGGAGTCGGCCAGCAAAGTGAGGTTCGCGGTCTCGGGCGCGTCGCCCTTGCCGGACTCGGCCTTGCCGTCGTGGATCTTGACCCACCACTTGCCGGCCGAATCACCGGAAAGGTCGAACTGGATGGTCGCCTTGGTGCTGCCGGCCTTCTCCGGAATGAGGTACTGGGGCAACGCCTCGACGATCTGGTCTGGTGACATCTGAACTTCAGACATTCGCTCCTCCTGCGCAACCTACCGATTGACAGCCCCATGTTAACTATCGCGGTCAGCGAGAATGCCGGGATGTTGACCGAAGGCGGCTTGACGGAGGTGGTCGAGGGAGTCTTCGAGCTCCGCCTGCCGATTCCCTTCGAAGAAGGCAGCGTCAACGTCTTCCTGTTCGCCGACGGGAATGAAGCCGACCTGCTCGACTGCGGCATGAACTCGGATGACTCCGTCGCGATGATCAGGGATGCGCTGGACCACATCGGAGCCAAACGGCTGAGGCGACTTGTGGTGACGCACATCCATCCCGACCACTACGGAGCCGCCGGCACGTTCGCAGGTCCCGGCCTGGCGGACCTCTACATCCACCGGCTGGAAGTTCCGCTCGTGCATCCACGGTATGTCGAGCTCGAGCACCTGGTCAGCGAGGTGCGCACCTATTTCCTCGTCAACGGATTGCCGGCCGATGTCGCCGAGGAGCTCAGCAACTCGCAGCGAGCCCTGAGCGCAGTGGTCAAGACCGCCGAGCCGTCAGTACAGCTTGACGGCGCGGAGCTGATCCAGCTCGGCCGGCGGGAGCTTCGCGTCGAATGGACGCCAGGGCACTCGCCCGGCCACATCTGTCTTTACGACAGGCAGGAGAAGGTTCTTTTCGCCGGCGACACATTGCTACCCAATGTTTCGCCGAACATCGGGCTGCATCCACAGAGCACGCCCGATCCTCTCCACGAATACCTCGACGGGCTGCGCCGCCTCGCCGCTTATGCTCCGGCGCTGATCCTGCCGGCTCACGGACGGCCTTTCACTGATGCACCTACTCGCGTCAAGCTCCTGGACGCGCATCACCGGCGCAGGCTCGACCAGATCGTCGACATCGTCGGGCGCGGAAAGGAGACGGGGTGGGATATCGCATTGGAGCTTTGGGGGCCACGCGAGCATTTCTTCGAGAAGCGGCTGGCCCTCCAGGAAGCCCTGGCGCATCTGCAGGCGCTGGCCGTGGACGGCCGCGTGACGAAGCGGGTTACGCCCGGGACCGTGCGCTGGTCGCCGGCTTGATGCCGAGCGGGAACACCTCCGCCGGGTAGCAGCCGACTCCGACCACCCCTGGCCCCGCGTGTGCGCCGACGACCGGGCCGAGAGGCTGGATCATCAACGTTTCGGAGATCGATTCGAGCTCGCCGGCGATCCGTTCGGCGTCCGCCTCGGCACCCGCGTGGCCGACGATGACGCAGACGCCGTGGCCGCGGTCCACCTCGCGAGTGAGATCGACTATCCGATTCAGCGCGCGGTCGAACGTGCGCACGCGCTCCAGCGGCGTGACGAGGCCGTCGCGGATGCACAGCACGGGCTTGACCTGGAGCACCGAGCCGAGGAGAGCGCTGGCATTTCCGATGCGACCTCCCCGCCGCAAGAACTCGAGCGTGGCGACGGAGAAGTAGGTCCGGAGGTGATCTCTCATCTCGAGCATCTTGGCTTCGATCGCCTCCGCACCCTGTCCGCTCGAGGCCAGCGCCGCAGCGGCGAGAGTGAGCAGCCCAAGCGACATCGAGACGTTCTCCGAGTCGACCACCCGCACGCGTTTCGGATCTGTCATCTCCGATGCCTGGCGAGCTGACTCGTAGGTGCCGCTCAACTTTTCCGAGATGTGGATGGAGACGACGGCGTCGTGCTCAGCCAGGAGTGAGGAGTAAGCCTCCGCGAACCGTCCTGCCGAAGGTTGCGATGTGGTGGGGTGCTTGCCGGCGGACGGCAGGCGGCGATAGAACTCGTCGGGCCGGATGTCCACGCCGTCGAGAAGGGCTTCGCCCTCGAAGTTCAGAGTCAGCGGAACCACGGTGATAGACCGCCCGCTCGCGAGCTGTGGTGGAAGGTCGGCCGTCGAATCGGTGACTATCGCGACGGGTTGCTTGCTCAATGTTCGCGCCTGTCGATGATGGGCGGATCGTCTTTCCGGCGGTTCCAACGGCTGCGGATGAATCGCTGCTCGACCGGCCTGAGCGCCACCAGCATCGCGACCACAAGAATCGTGGTGAAGATGGCGATCGCGTAATAGCCGAACCCGACCGCCATGCCCACTGATGCGGCGACCCAGATCGATGCGGCGGTGGTGAGCCCGTGTACGTCGTCACCCGTCCGCAGGATCGCTCCGGCGCCGAGGAAGCCGACCCCGGTGACGATCTGGGCGGCGATGCGGGTCGGATCCACATTCTTTCCGAAAACGGGAAGCAGTCCCATCGCAGTGAACATGCACGCGCCAATCGCGATGAGACCCATCGTCTTGATCCCGGCCGGGTGACCTCGAATCTCTCTTTCGGTCCCGAGAAGGAGACCGAGGATGAGAGCGACGACAAGGCGGAGACCTAGCTCGGCCTCGCTGCTGAGCGCCAGCGCCTCAGCCTCGGCCGGGACGGCCGCCGGGTTTGTCCTGCGCCCCGGGTTCGTCCTTGGCGCCCGGCTCGTCGGGGAGCTCGGGCAGGTCGAGGCTGTTCACGAAATCACGGAAGACGGCGAGGCGCTCCTCGTCGACGACAGTCTCGGTCTTGTCCTTGTCGCCGTCCTCGTCCGCTTCGGGGATGATGCCCGCGGTCTCCATGACCTCGGTGGCGACGAAGATCGGGCACTCGACCCGCACGGCGAGCGCGATGGCGTCAGACGGCCGGGCGTCGAAGTCGAGGTCGCGGCCGTTCTGCTTGACGTAGAGCCGGGCGTAAAAGACCTGGTCGGCGAGCCGGGTGACGACAATGCGCTTGACGCTGATGCCGAGGTCGCCGAACGCGGTCGCCATCAGATCGTGGGTGAGAGGGCGGCCGAGGGGGTTGCCCGAGATCTTGGTCGCGATCGCCTGGGCCTCGAAGGACCCGATCCAGATCGGCAGGTACCTATCGGCCTCCTTCTCTTTGAGGATCACCAGATGCTGGGCCGTCGGCATGTGGATCCGGATACTGTCGACCGAGACCTCGATCAGGTTTTTCATCCGAGATCACATTACTACTAGAGCCCGGCGGGGCCGCCCTTTTAGATGGTGTACCGGGACCCTCCGTAGAATCCGAACGTGGCGAAGGGGAAGCGAGGGCGGGTGGTCCTGATCGACGCCCACAGCCTCATCTACAGGGCGTTTTTCGCGCTGCCTCCGATGAGCACGTCCGACGGCCAGGTGACGAACGCCGTGTACGGGTTCACGTCGATGCTGGCGATAGTCCTCGCTTCGCGCCCTGAGTTCGCCATCGGGACGTTCGACGTCGGCGCGCCGACCTGGCGCTCCAAGGAATACAAGGAGTACAAGGCAGGAAGGCGCGCGATGCCTGACGACCTTAGACCGCAGATCGAAAAGGTGCGCGACCTGCTGCAGGCCTTTTCGATTCCGATCTACGCGATCGAGGGCTTCGAGGCAGACGACCTGATCGGCACGCTCTCCCGACTCGCGGAGGAGCGAGGGCATGCGGTCACCATCGTGTCCGGCGATCTCGACTGCCTTCAGCTGGTCACGGATTCGGTCGAGGCGCTGGTGCCGAGGCGCGGCATCACCGACACCTTCATGTACGGGCCGGACCAGGTGCGCCAGCGTTACGGATTCGAGCCGGCTCAGCTCGTCGATTTCAAAGCGCTGCGCGGCGACACGTCGGACAACATTCCTGGAGTTCCGGGCGTCGGCGACAAGACCGCGGCCAAGCTGGTGCAGGACTTTGGCACCATCGAGGCGCTGCTCGAGCGTGTCGAGGAATTGCCGGAAGGCCGGCTGAAGACCTCGCTCAAGGCCAACGCGGATCAGGTGCGGCTGGGGAAACGGATGGTCACGATAGTGCGCGACGTCCCGATGGAGCTGGACCTCGAGAAGGCGCGGTGGACGCGGTACGACTACGACAAGGTCCGCGTCGTCTTCGACCGCATGGAGTTCAGGCAGCTGTTGAGCCGCTTCCCGCCACCGGACCAGGTGCCGGTTCAGCCCAGCCTCTTGTTCGAGGCCGCGCCCGAGCCCGCGGGTTTGAAGGTGGTGGAAGATCCGGCGGAGGCGGCGAGTCTTCTCGATGGATCGGAGAACGTCGCGGTGTTCGCGTTCAACGAAGGCGTCGGGCGCTCCGCGCGGATCCTGGGCCTCGGCGTCTCGACTGGAACCGACACCTTTTATGTGGCGAAGCCTGACGCGATGGACGCGATCGCCAGCACACTTTCGGGCCGGCCCATCTCAGGCCACGACGCGAAGGAGACCGAGCTCGCGCTCCGTTCGCTCGGCGGCGGCAAGCGGGATTGGGCGTTCAGCACGTTTCTCGCCGCGTACCTTCTCGGCGCCGGCTCGCGCGACCCGCGGCTCGAAGACCTCGCTCGAGAGTTCCTCGACGTCACCCTGGCCGGCACCGAGCAGCTTCTTGGCACAGGACGGGCCGCGCGCAAGCCGAGCGACGTCGCGGTGGGCGAGGCGGCAGAGTTTGCTGCGCGGCGCGCGGAAGTCATCCTCAACCTGAGGCCACGGCTCGAGGCCGAGATGCGCAACCTCGGTGTCGACTACTTGTTCCACGAGATCGAGCTGCCGCTGGCGGGCGTGCTCGCGGACATGGAGTCCGAAGGTGTCGCGATCGACGTGCCGTACCTGAAGGAGATGCAGGACGAGCTTGGCGGGCAGATGGCCGCTATCGAATCGGAAGTCGAGCAGGTGGCGGGCCAGAAGTTCAACCTCAACGCTCCGCAGCAGCTTGCGAAAGTCCTGTTCGAGGATCTGCGACTGCCAGTGGGCAAGCGGACGAAGACGGGGTACTCGACCGACGCCGACACTCTCGAGGCGCTGCGCGACAAGCATCCGATAGTCGGCCTGATCCTCGAGCACCGGCAGCTGTCGAAGCTCAAGTCGACTTACGTGGACGCTCTACCTCAGCTGGTCGATCCGATGAGCGGTCGGGTCCACACGTCATTTGGACAGGCGAGCACCGCGACCGGAAGACTTTCGTCATCCAACCCCAACCTGATGAACATTCCCATCAGGAGCGAGCTCGGCCAGCGCATCCGGCGCGCGTTCAAAGCTGCGCGGCCGGACCACGTGATGGTGTCAGCGGACTATTCGCAGATCGAGCTGCGCATCGCCGCGCACCTCAGTGGTGATCCGAAGATGCTTGGCGCATTCGCCGCGGGGCAGGACATCCATACCGCGACCGCGGCTGCAGTGTTCAAGATTCCTATCGAGTCCGTCGACCCGAACCAGCGAAGGCTCGCGAAGGTGGCGAACTTCGGCTCCATCTATGGGCAGGGCGAGTACGGCCTTTCGCAGCAGCTGGGCATCACGGGCGATGTGGCGCGCGAGTTCCTCAAGGAGTACTGGGCTACGTACTCGCGGTTGAAGGAGTATCTCGACGAGGTGCGGCGCAAGGCGCGCGAAGAGGGATTCGTGGTGAGCGCGACGGGGCGTAGGCGTGCGATCCCAGACCTGAGGTCGCCGAACTTTCAGCTGCGGAGCGCGGCGGAACGGATGGCGATCAACTTTCCGATGCAGTCGCTCGCCGCGGACATCATCAAGATCGCGATGGTGCGGCTGCAGCGCGAGATCGAGGCTGACAACATCGAGGGCCGCATGTTGCTGCAGGTGCACGACGAGCTGCTGTTCGAGGTTCCGAGGTCGGAGGTCGATCAGTTCGCGGAGAAGGTGCCGCGGATCATGACGGGCGCGTATGAGCTCGAGACTGGGATCGAGGTCGAGACGAAGTTCGGACCGAACTGGGCGGACATGAAGAAGCTCGCGGTTGTGCGCGCATAGTGCCTGAACTCCCGGAAGTCGAGACCATCGTCGCCGACCTGCGGCCGCATCTTGCCGGGCGCACCATCGTGCGCTGCGAGCTGAACTTCCCGAGCATCGTCCGCCATCCAGAGCCGGAGCTGTTCATCGACGCGGTGACGGGGATGCGGATCGCGGGGGTGAGAAGGCGGGGCAAGTACATCCTCATGGACCTCGAGAACGAGGTGCTGCTGGTGGTTCACCTCGGCATGACCGGCCATCTTCGCCTGTTCGCCGCGGATGCGCCGCTGGAGACGCACACGCACGTGATCTTCACCCTGGATGACGGCAGTCACCTTCGCTATCGCGACGCTCGTCGCTTCGGACGGTTGCTGGTCGGCACGGAAAAAGATCTCCTCGCCTCGAAGAAGTTGCCGCGGCTGGGTCCCGAACCCATCGATCCGGACTTCGCTTCTGAAGAGCTGTATCGAAGACTCCGGAAACGGAAGACCTCGCTGAAGGCGATCCTGCTCGACCAGGCGACCATCGCGGGTGTTGGCAACATCTACGCGGACGAGTCGCTGCATCGCGCGCGGCTGCGCCCGGATCGCATTGCGGGCGGCCTCAGCCGCAAGTCCGTGGGGAAGCTGCATGAATCGCTCCGGCACTCACTCCAGACCGCGATCGCCAATCGGGGCAGCTCTGTCGACACGTATCGCGATGCGTGGGGCCAGATCGGCGGCCAGCAGGAAAAGTTGATGGTCTACGGACGGGCAGGCGAGCCTTGCTTCACGTGCGGGCGGCCTCTTTCGATGATCCGCATCGCGGGACGCAGCACAGTGTTCTGCCGCCGTTGCCAACGTTAGAGGCCCGGGCGAAGGCCCTCAGCGGATCTTCGGCGCCCATGCAGCCCATCTGCGTTGTTGCGGCCTCCGCTTCTCGCTCACGCATCAACGGATGCGCTCGCTCCGGTGCTCGGCCGCGCCTAGCATCTGGGCCGCCTGGACACCGAATCTCTCGCCGAGGTCTCCGCCCGTGCCTCTAACCAATCGCCTCGTCGGGATCGTCGCCTTCTCGGTGGCGTTCGTCGCGATGACGATGGCCATCGCCGCGGGAATGTTCAACACGCTCGATCACCAGGTCGCGCTTGCGATGCGCGACATCTGGCAGGAGCCGCTGCACCAGCTGTTCCAGCTGATCGCCGAGCTTGGGGGGATCGAGCTGACCGGAGTCCTCATGCTATTTCTCTTCATCTATTTGTGGCGTGGCGGGTTCGGCGCTGATGCGCTGGTCGTCCTGGCCTTCGCCGGAGGTATCGCGCTGGAGGTGCTGTACAAGACCCTACTGTTTCACCCGGGCCCGCCTCACTCCCTGTCGCACACCGACGGTCCGAGCCTCACACACCTCATCGAGAACACAGCTATACGCAACAGCTTTCCGAGCGGCCACATCGTCCGGACAGTCGTCGCGTACGGGCTGCTCGCATTCGTCATCAGGCGTCTCTCGCCGTCGCCCACGATCCGTTTGCTCGCGATCCCCGTCGCGGTGGCCATCATCGTCATCGAGTCGTTCGACCGGATCTATCTAGACGTCCATTGGGAATCCGACGTGATCGGCGGCCTGCTGCTTGGCGGCATCGCGCTGGTGGCTGGGACCGTCTGGCTGGACCGGCCGCGAAAGGCACAGAATTAGCGCGTGGGGGATAAAGCCGTCTTGATCATGGTCACCACCGGTGGTCGCAATGACGCCGAGAAGCTGGGCGAGGCGCTGGTGGTAGAGCACCTGGCTGGCTGCTGCTCGGTCATCCCGACGGTGCATTCCGTCTACTACTGGGACGGTCAGCTCAAGCGCGAGCACGAGGCCCTTCTGCTCGTGAAGACCGTCGAGTCCAGGGCGGCTGCCTGCCAGGAGTACGTCCGAAGCCACCACGACTACGAGCTGCCGGAGATCCTCCAGATCTCGGTCGAAGGCGGATCGCCCGCCTACCTGAAGTGGCTCGAAGATCAAGTCGTCCAAGAAGCACGCTAAGGCGTTAACTGACCACTTAGACTCAGGCGATGGCGACCCTCATCGACGATCCGGGAGAGGCCAGCGGCACCAAGAAGCGCCGCCGGCGGCGCCGTCGCCGTGAAGGCGAAGCTGCCGCGACCGCGCTGACTCCGGCCGCCAACGGCGCGGGTGCCGAACCGGCACCGGTGGTGGATGCGGAGGCGGCACCGGTGCTGGATGCGGAGGCGGCACCTGTCGCGGTAACCGTGGTGCCTGAAGCGGAACCTGAAGTGACCCGAGGCGTGCTGGTGGCCGCGCCCATTTACGAGAAAGACGACTACAAGGACCTCCTCGGCCAGGCGGTCGGTCTGCGCCTGGATTCGGTCTCGCGCGAGTTCGGCGGCAAAGACGAGATGCACGTGACGGCGCTGAAGAACGTATCGCTGGAGATCGGGCCGTGCGAGTTCGTTTCGGTGGTCGGTCCGTCGGGCTGCGGCAAGACCACTTTGCTTTCCTTGATGGGCGGTCTCGACCGGCCGACGTCGGGGCACGTTTACGGCGCCGGACTGCCGCTGGGAGAGCTCTCGGAGCGCGACCTCGCCGACTACCGCCTGCAGCGCGTGAGCACCATCTTCCAGGCCTTCAACCTCATCCCGTCGATGACCGTGGAGGACAACGTCGCGCTGCCGCTGACGCTGGCCGGCGTCGAGCTCGAAGAGCGGCGCCGGCGGGCACGCCACCTGCTCGCGCTCGTCGGTCTGGAGCATCGCGCTCGCACCCGTGCCCGCCTGTTGTCAGGAGGTGAGCAGCAGAAGGTGGCTGTCGCCCGCGCCCTGGCCAACCGCCCAGGCCTGATCCTGGCCGACGAGCCCACCGGGAGCCTCGACTCCGCGGCCGGCGAGAGCGTGCTGAAGCTGCTGGAAGACCTCAATCGCCGTGGCGCCACCGTGGTGCTCGTCACCCATGACCCGGAGGTTGCCCGCCGGGCGCGCCGGGTCGTGAGGATGATCGACGGCCGGGCGATTGAGGTTGAACCGGGCAACCCGACGGTGCGCAAGCAGGAGCCCGTGGACCAAGCGCCGCGCTTGCACTGGCGGGACACGCTGAAGGTGGGCCTCGGCAGCGCCGGGCGGCGACCTTTGCGCACGGCGCTGACGACGACCGGGGTCGCCATCGGCATCGCGGCGATGAGCTTGATCGTCGCGCTGGCGGGCGGCTTGCAGGGCGCGCTCAACTCTCCCGCCCTGACCACGAGCCAGGTCCATCAGGTCGCGGTCTATCCGCCTGCCGACACCCGGTCCGCCGCCTTCGACGCGGGAACGCTCGCCACCCTCGCCGCGCAGCCGCATGTCCGCTCGGCCTGGGGCCAGGTGGCGATGAGCGGAACGTTCAGCAAGGCGTTGGTGGGGGCATTGCCTCCAGCAGAAAAACCGGCGCCGCCTCCAGCCGGCGCGCTGGTCTCGCTGCCGCCGCTGCGTTCGTCGAGTGGGATGCCGACGCTCAGCGCGGGCCGGCTGCCCACCTCGGATTCCGCCAAAGAGGTTGTGCTCAGTGACGGCGAAGCCGCGGCTCTCGGCTTCATCGCCGCCCGCGGCGCGATCGGGTCGCAGGTCAATTACAGCGCCACATACGGGTCGTTGCAGGTCCTTGGGGCCGCGCGGAATCCGGTCACGCAGCCGCTCGACTTGAAGCTGACTGTGGTCGGCATCGTGTCGAGCAATGCGATGCCCGCGGGCGCGCCAGGAGGCATGGCGCCTTACGCGACAGTGCGCGATTACTGGACGCAGCTCGCTTCGACCAACAAGTGGAAGACGGGGCAGTATTCGACGATCACGCTGCTGGCCGATTCGGGCCTCACCGTCGAGGGGCTTCGCCAGCGCGTCGAGGCGCTGGGGTTCCAGGCCCAGACGTTCGGCGACCAGTTCCGCAGCTTCGAAGACCTGCTTGGCAAGATGCGGGTCGCGCTGCTCGGGCTCGCGCTGGTCGCGCTGCTGCTGGCCTGTCTCGGCATCGCCAACACGATGTACACGGCAGTGCTCGAGCGCACGAAGGAGATCGGGGTCCTGAAGGCATTGGGAGGGCGCTCGCGCGACGTGCTTTTGATCTTCGTCGCTGAGGCGGCGGTGATCGGGCTGGCGGGAGGCCTGGTGGGGATTCTGGTGGCGGTCGGGCTGGGACGGTTGGGCAATGCGGTGGTCGACCGCATCACGCAGTCGGTGACGAGCAGCGGGTTCGACGTTTTTCGCACCGACTTCGCCGTAGTGGGCATCGCGCTGCTGCTGGCGATCGTGCTGAGCACTGTGAGTGGGTTGCTGCCAGCGCTGCGGGCGGCACGGCAGGATCCGGTTCGAGCCCTTCGTTACGAGTAGTTCCTCCTACTGGGGGGCGGGGAGGAGGGAGTCGGGGCCGGGCGGGGTGGAAGGGAGTCGGGGCGGGCTTGGGTGGTGCGGAGGGACGCGGGGGAGTCGGAGTAGGAATGACTGGGAACAGGGAGTCGGGCCGGGGCTTGGGCGGTGCGGGTGTGAAGCCTGCAGAAATTGTTTGTGGGGTCAAAAGGGACTAGGCAAAGGGTATTGAGGTTGGATGGGGTGGTGGGCCGGGGGTTCCATAACGCGAACCATGCGATCACAGTGACGGGGCCCGCCGATCAGCCTCCGCTAGTTGCCAACAACTGCCGACAGCCCTTGCGACCCCTGAGTTAGTTAGGGTCCACAACAGCGGAAGTACGCCCGGTAATGGTCGTGGTCGACTCCAAGGTAAACAGACATTGGACAGACCGGTCCGTTATAGGGTCCGGCTGGTCCAATCGCCTGCGCCACAGTCGGCGCGCCCGACAACCAGATGCCGACCCGATGGATCGTCGGCAGGTTGTCTACGTGAGTTGAACTAACGACCTGATTGGATTTGTGGAATTCCGCCCCGCAGTACGCGATCCGCGGTGGAGGCGTTGATGGATCTAGAGTTCCAAATTGGCCGTACATTACGAGGGCACCAACTAGAGCAGTGGCCGCGATCGCTATCGCAAATGCCCCTCCGACCTTAACTCTCATTCGAAGTACTAAAACGCGATCCTAATTGCCGCGGTTACGCGTTGTGGGTTCGGCGGTACCGAGCAATCAACGGCCCTCAGTCTTTGCGGCGCCGATATTGGGCCATAGTCTCCGTAACGCGAACCAGATCCTGATCGCTGGACCGACCATCAGAGTCGGCGCGCGAGGCCCGGACTCGCTGACAATGTCGACAAATGAGCGAATCGCTCATCCGAGTGAGCGTCCTGGCCAACCTTGACTTTCGCTGGAACGCCCTGATCCGCAGCCGTCTCGAGGGCATCAGTGACGACGAGTACGTGTGGGAGCCTGCCGCGGGATGCCTTTCCGTCCATCCCGATGCCGCTGGTAGCTACACGCTTGACCTCGTCGGGCCTACGAAGTTTCCGCTCGGAAATATCGCCTGGCGAATGGCTCATCTGGCATCCAGTCTGTCGAATCATCCGGTGGCGAAGGTTGCATTCGGTGGCGCGTGGCCGAAGCCAGAGCTTGCAGCGCCGGCGGGGACGGCGGCGGACGCTATCAATCGCTTGGACCGCGCCTACAGCCACTGGCACGCCACCGTGGCCAGCTTGTCAGACGCGGATTTGGCTCGCCGCCTCGGCGGCGCCGCCGGCCAGTACGCAGACAGCACTGTTCTGGACTTGATCCTGCACATTCAAGCGGAAGCATTGCAGCGCGGAGCGGACCTCTGTCTGCTGCGCGACCTCTACTGGCATCTCCACCGCGGCGACAGCGAGCGCCTCGGATGAGAGCATCGGAACCTGCATCGAGTGTGCCGAAGAGGCCCATTTTCGGCAGAGTGGAAATTCGGAAAACTCGCCGAACATTGCCAGTTGTGTTGGGCCGTAGTTTCCGTAACGCGAACCAATTGACCGTTTTGGACAAACCATCAACCTCCAGACGTGGCTCCCGCGTTTAGGAGTCCGTCCGCGATCTGGTTGAGGTTTGAGTCCCGTCAGTCTGGCTCTGCGGACCAGCGCTCCGGATCGATCAGACCGGCCATCTTAGGCGCGAAGAACTTCCATCAATGGGCTTGCACCAGATGCGCAGTGGGATTCGAAGTCAATCCGGAGATCGCCGCAAAAATGAGGTCCAAATGGCGGCCGACTTAAGGAACCCTTGCAGCGCCTTGGTTCGCGTCATGTAAAGCAAGCCGAATTGGTGTGGGATGCGGAAATAGTGCGTTTTGAGGGCGAATTCCTTCGTGTAAAGTATTGACCTCCAAACAGATGTTTGGTACCCTTGGAGCATGTTGGGGGAGGGGGGAACACCCCTCGATGAAGTCCTGGCGGCGATCCGCATATATCTGGATCGCGAG
>Ga0209011_1000300_pt1 | contig 20068 bp, 13 predicted proteins | sample BlaSpr_A8_OM1_M3_FD_187986 | JGI IMG/M metagenome (GOLD analysis project Ga0209011, IMG submission 187986) | Forest soil microbial communities from Thunder Bay, Ontario, Canada - Black Spruce, Ontario site 2_A8_OM1_M3 (SPAdes) (version 2) | ecosystem: Environmental > Terrestrial > Soil > Boreal... | reverse complement strand
TCTTCGCAGACGCCGCCCTACGAGAAAGGGGGCGGCCCGGCCATGATGGACGCGAGCCGCAAGGCCGGGCTCGAAGGCATCATGGGCAAGAAGCTCGACTCGCCCTACGAGCCGGGCCGGCGCACCGGCGCCTGGGTCAAGATCAAGAATCGCAACCGCCAGGAGTTCGTCATCGGCGGCTGGCTCGAGGGGGAAGGCAAGCGAAGCGGGCATCCGGGCGCGCTCCTCGTCGGCTACTACGACAAGCGCAGGTTCGTCTACGCCGGCAAGGTCGGGACCGGGTTCACCGACGCGATGCTCGACAAGCTGCAGAGCGCGATGAAGCCGCTCGCGCAGGACAAGAGCCCGTTCGACGCCGGCGCGCCGCCGAAGCAAGCTCACTTCGTCAAGCCGAAGCTCGTCGCGGAGGTCGAGTTCGTCGAGTGGACCAGGTCTGGCCAGCTGCGCGCGCCGGCCTTCAAGGGCCTGCGGACGGACAAGCGCCCGCAAGAGGTGGTGCGCGAAGGTGGCTAAATCGACTGAGGTCGAGGTCAAGATCGAAGGGCGGACGCTCAAGCTGACCAACCTCGAGAAAGTCCTCTATCCCGAGGTCGGGTTCACCAAGGCGCAGGTCATCGACTACTACACGCGAATCGCGCCGGCCATCCTGCCCCACACGCGCAACCATCCCCTGACGCTCAAGCGGTACCCGAATGGGGTCGACGCCGAGTTCTTCTACGAGAAGAACTGCCCTAAGCACCGGCCGCCGTGGGTCGAGACCGCGACGGTGTGGAGCGGCGGCAACAACCGCGACATGTACTACTGCCTCTGCCAGGACCTGCCGACGCTGGTGTGGCTCGCCCAGATCGCGACGCTCGAGTTCCACACCTCGCTGTCGCTGGCCCAGAACCTGCCTGAGCCGCGGACGATGGTCTTCGACCTCGACCCCGGTCCGCCGGCCACCATCGTCGAGTGCTGCAGGATCGGGTTGATGCTGCGCGACGTGTTCGCGGAGCACGGCCTCGACTGCTGCGCCAAGACGTCAGGGTCGAAAGGCCTCCAGCTCTACGTCCCGCTCAACACCAAGGTCACGTATGTGGAGACGAAGGTCGTGTCGAAGGGGCTCGCGCAGCTGTTCGAGGAGCAGCATCCAGACCTCGTGGTGCACAAGCAGCTCAAGGAGCTGCGTACAGGTCGCGTCCTGATCGACTGGAGCCAGAACGACCAGTACAAGACGACGGTCAACGTCTACTCGCTGCGCGCCCGCGCCCGGCCGACGGTATCGACCCCGGTCACGTGGGACGAGGTCGAGAAGTGCATGAAGGCGAAAGACCCGAACCTGCTCGTCTTCGATTCAGAGCAGGTCCTCGCGCGCGTGGCCAAGCACGGCGACCTGTTCGAGCCCGTGATCAAGAAGAAGCAGAAGCTCCCCAAGTCGCTCGTCGAAGCCACGGGCGGCGCCACCGCCCTCGACAAGATGGCCAACCGGCGACACAGTGGCGGGGGACGGTTCCGCAAACCACCCGAAAAGTGACCCGGCCGCGGGTCGTGATCGCGGGCGCCGGCTTCTCGGGCTTGACCTGTGCGCGCGGGCTGAACGGCGCGCCGGTGGACGTCCTGCTCGTCGACCGCAACAACTACCACCTGTTCACGCCGCTCCTCTACCAGGTCGCCTCCGCGGTGCTCGACCCGGGCGAGATCGCGCGGCCGGTGCGACAGCTCATCCGGCCCCTGCACAATGCCGAGTTCGTGATGGCGAACGTGACGGGCGCCGACTTTGAGCACCGGCTCTTGCTGACGGACCACGGCCCGCTGCCCTACGACTACCTGGTCCTGTCCACGGGCAGCCAGAGCGACTACTTCGGCAACGCGTCGCTGAAGGAGCACGCCTTTGGTTTGAAGGACCTCGACGAGGGCCTGGCGATCAGAAACCGCGTCCTGCAGCGCTTCGAAGAGTCGAGGTGGATCGACGACCGTGAGCAACGCCGATCGCTGCTCACGTTCGTCGTGGTCGGGGGCGGGCCCACCGGCGTCGAGATGGCGGGAGCGCTCTCCGAGCTGATCCGCCTCGTGCTGCGGAAGGACTACCGCGACCTCGACCTCAGCCTGGTGCGCGTCGTGCTCCTCGAGGCGGCGGGCTGGCTGCTGGGCACGTTCGAGCCGCCTCTGCGTGAAGCGGCGCGCCGGTCACTCGAGAAGAAAGGTGTCGAGGTCCTGTTCAAGGCCAAGGTCGAGGACGTGAGCGCCACCTCGATCCGCCTCGCCGACGGGCACGAGATCCTGGCGTCGACGGTCATCTGGACCGCGGGAGTTCGAGCTTCCGACGTGGGGAACGCCCTCGGGCTCCCGCTGGGCCGGCAGGCGCGCATCCAGGTCACGCCGGCGCTGCAGGCGGCCGGGCATCCGGAGGTGTTCATCATCGGCGACCTCGCGGGCGCCGTGGATGGAGGCACGCCCCTGCCCATGCTCATCCCGGTCGGGATGCAGGAAGGAAAGCACGTCGCCGCCACGATCAAGGGTGGGCTGCGCGGCTACGGCCCGACCAACTTCGAGTACAGGGACCCTGGAATCATGGCTACGATCGGGCGCAACTCGGCCGTGGCACAGCTCGGGGCGGTTCACCTGACCGGATTCCTCGGCTGGTTGATGTGGCTGTTCGTCCACCTCATCAACGTGATCAGCTTCCGCAGTCGCATCGTCGTGCTCGTGAACTGGGCTTGGGACTACTTTTTCTACGACCGGCCGGTCCGCCTGATCTTGCGAGCGGCAGACGAGAAGGCGGCGCGTCCGCAGTAGTGTTCAGGCCGTGATGAGGCAAAAGCTGGTCGCCGCGGTCGCGCTTGTGATCATGGCGGGCTGCACGGGCAACCAGCCGCAGGTCGACGCTGCCCAGACGCTGCGCCAGGCGGCGGCCGCGATGGCGAAGCTGAACACCGTCAGCGCAACCCTCAAGTTCACCAAGGGCGCGATCACGTTCCAGGGCTTCACTCTCGTCGGCGCCAAGACGGCGGTGCGCCTCCCCGCGGACAGCGACACGACCTACACGGTGAAGCAGCAGGACCTCTCGATCGGCCTCGAGGTCGTCATCGCGGGCGGTCACGTCTACCTCCATGTGCCCTTCTCCACCTACCAGGAGCTGACCGGAAAAGAGGCGGCGGCCATACCCGACCTCGCGAAGCTGTTCGATCCCGCGAGCGGGCTCCCCGCCGTCATTCCCGCCGGCCGCGGCGCCAAGTTCATCGCCACCGAACAGGTCGGCGGGGTCGACACGCAGAAGATCGGAGTGACCTACAGCGCGGACCAGGTCAAGGGGATGCTCGCGCAGCTCAGCTCGACGGTGGACGTGAACGCACAGGTCTGGGTCGGCGTCTCCGACCACCTGATCCGCAAGGCAATCCTCGAAGGCGCTTTCGGCGACGGAGGAAAGGACGCGGCGGTCGAGGTCGACATGTCGGGATTCAACGCCGCGGTCAACATCGCCCCTCCCTCTCCTTAGTCATGCACAGGGGCGTGCTTCTGGGCCTGGCCGGAGCCGGCCTTTTCATCGCGGCCCTCGACGCCTACGTGGTCGTGACCCTGCTGCCCTCGATGATCGCCGACGTCGGCCTCACCATCGACCGGTTCGAGCAGGCGACGCCGATCGTGACCGGCTTCCTCGGCGGCTACGTCGTGGCCATGCCCCTGCTGGGCGCTTATTCGGACGCGCGCGGACGCGTCCCCGTTTACGCCGCGTGCATGGCTGCGTTCGCCGCCGGGTCGGCGATCACCGCCACCTCGGGTCTGTGGAGCGCCGGCGGCCTGTCGTGGATGGTCGCGGGACGCGTGCTGCAGGGGCTGGGCGGCGGCGGTCTGGTCCCGCTCTCCCTGGCGCTCGCGGCCGACCTCTACCAGGGCAGCTCCCGCACGCTCGCTCTCGGCTGGGTCGCCGGCCTGCAGGAGGCGGGCAGCGTCTTCGGCCCGCTGTACGGCGCGAGCCTGGCGGCGCTCGCGGCGTCCGCAGGAGGCTGGCGCTTTGTCTTCTGGCTCAACGTTCCGCTCGCTGTGCTCGTGGCGGCAGGCCTGTTCATCGCCGCCCGGCGCTCCACAGCGGTCACATCCAGCCCGACGCCGTCGTCGGTCGACTGGATCAGCGCCGCCCTGCTCGGGCTGGGGCTCGCGCTGTTGGTGGTCGCCCTCTATCCAGACGACCCCGACCACCGCGCCACGTCTGCCTACCTGATCCCGGCGGGCCTTGCGGCAGCCGTCGTGCTGGCCCTATACGGGTGGCGCCAGGTCCGAAGGCTCGAGCCGCTGGTCCCGCGCGAGCTCCTGAGGAGCCGTAGCTTCATCGGGGCCGCCGTCTCCAACCTGCTGATTGGCGCCGCCCTGATGGTGGCGCTGGTCGACGTGCCCGTGCTCGGCCGCCTGGTGTTCAGCCTCGACCAGCTCGGGTCCGGGCTCCTGCTCTCACGATTCCTGGCCGGTGTGCCGGTCGGCGCCGTGCTCGGCGGGTGGCTGGCCGGCAGGTTCGGAGCGCGTGTCGTGGCGGTGGGAGGCATCGTGCTCTCGACCGCCGCGTTCCTGCAGATGTCGACGTGGCCTTCCAACGAGCTCGTTCTGCGGCTCGGACCGCTGCGCCAGGCGGACATCGCCCTATTCACGTGCGGGCTTGGCTTTGGCATCGTCATCGCTCCGCTGACGGCCGCGGTGCTGGCGCTGACGCGTGGCGAGAGCCATGGACTTGCCACCAGCCTGGTCGTCCTTGCGCGCACGATGGGGATGCTCGTCGGGCTGTCGGCCCTGACCGCCTTCGGCCTGCATCGCTTTCACCAGATCCTCGGCACGCCGCTGCTGAGCGGAGACCTCAAGGCCCGAGTCGATCAGCTGGCGAAGCTCGTCGCGGCGGCCTTCCTGCAGGAGTACCGCGAGATCTTCACCGTCGCGGCTGCGATGTGTGCGATCGCCGCGCTCGTGATGCTCGCCACCATCGATCAGCGTTTGCGCGCGACAGCAATCAAGTAGGAGTGGTGGTAGCGATACGCGTCGTCGGGGTCGCCGAGGCTCGCCATCGCCGACTCCACCTCACCTTCGAGCTCGTCGCGCAGGCGAGGACCGAGCGCGCGGATCAGCGTATAAGGGAGCGGGCCGGCTCCCGCCATCAGGTCGGTCCATTCGCGCGCGTCGCGTGCCCGTCCGCCGGTGACCATCTCGGTGACGCGCGTCACCTCGAAGCCGGCGCGGTCGAGGATCTGCGGCAGCACGTCGGGCTCGCCAAAGCGCGCGCGCTCGGAGCTGTAGCGCGGCAGGCTCAGGTAGTGGCGCCGGGCGAGCGGCGCCAGGCCCTGGAAGAAAAGGTCCTGGGCACGCGTGCTCAGGCTGCGCCGCTGGTTGGAGACCGCGAGCCGGCCGCCGGTCCGCAGGACCCGGTGCGCCTCGGCCAGCGCGTCGGTGGGGTCCGCCAGGTAGGCGAGGGCTTCGCCCATCGTGACCAGGTCGAACGTCTCGGGCTTGAAGACGAGCTGCTCGGCGGCCATGCCGAGGAACTGGACGTTCTTGCTCTGCTTCGATCGGGCGAGCGCCAGCATATGGTCGGAAAGGTCGATGCCGATCACGCTGCCGGGGCTGACGCGCGGCCCGATCAGGTGGGCGACGAGGCCCGTCCCGGTGCCCACGTCGAGCGCGTGCTCGCCCTTCTGCGGCGTCGCGAGGTCGACGAGCCGAGCGGCGACCCGCTCGTGCTGGCCCCCGGCCCAGCTGTCGTAGTGAGGCGCGATGCGATCGAAGAAATCGACCAGGTGGTCGATCATCTCGTCCGAGGAATCCGGGTCCATCAAGTGGGTCGAGCGCTCCAAAAATCTGTTCTTCTACGTCTGGCGACACCCTGTTACCATGCAAGCTCGCTCAAAACCAGAACGCAGCTTGACCGCGGAGCGCAAGTCCGCTCGGCGCTCAGAGTTGAACACAGAGTATGGAAGGCACGATCAACGCGGTGGAGGATTCCCACATGGCCCAAGCTGAAAAATCTGCAGCCCACCAGGCCGGCAGCGCCCAGAACGGAGGGACAAACGTCGTCAACCTCGGACCTCGCGACAGCCTGAACGGGCGCCTCGAGATCCAGGGCGACCTCAAGGTCGCCGGCAACGTCGAAGGCGAGCTGAAGGCCAGCGGCGACGTGTCGGTCGGTGAAGGCGCCGCCATCCAGGCCTCGATCGAGGGCGCGAACGTGAACGTCCGCGGCCAGGTCACGGGCAACGTGACCGCGAAGAAGCGCCTGACGCTCGGCGGCTCCGGCCGGCTGAATGGCGACGTCAAGGTGGCCCGCCTGACCGTCGAGGACGGGGCGACGCTGAACGGCAACGTCACCATGCAGTCGGAAAAGGGCTAGGCCGCTACCCACCTCCGGCGCGCTCGGCCCGGACGATCGCAGGCAGGACCACTGTTTCCAGGTAGTGCTGCGCCGCGCCCATGGCGTTGTGCACGATGTGCCACTCCAGCTGCTCCAGGCTCACCTGGTCGCGGTTGAGCTGGCCGAGGCGGACCCGCCAGAACCCGGAGTCGAGATTCAGCCCCGGCAGCTGAAGCGGCGCCTTCGACTTCGCCACCCCAGGCAGTTCCGGCGACGGCGTGGTCGAGCCCTGCGCGGGAGATTCGGCCTGGCCCGTCGCGGGGCGCGGCATGGCGGCGGTGGCGACCAGGCTCCAGATGAGCAGCATCAGCGTCGCCACTACGATGAATTCGGCGGCGACCATCCAGGTCAGCGGTTGTCGGAGAAGGTTGCGCATGCCGCCAACCTAAGACCGCCGGACGGAATCCGGAACCCTGCCTGTTAAGAGCTCCTTGTTTCCAACGACGGCGCAGGGATCGGGACGACTGTTCTGGCGCTCACGGGCACCGCACCGTAAATGCGCGTTCCGTGGCCAACCGCTGACTCCACCCGCAGCGTGCCGCCAGCCGCCCCCAGGCGGTCACGCATGTTGATGAAGCCCGCGCCCTCGCCATCCTGGCCGCTTTCAAAGCCCTCACCGTCATCGGAGATTTCGAACAGCAGCCCGCCCGCCTCCTCCCAGATGTGGACCCGCGCCGAGGCCCCGGAGCCCGCGTGCTTGGCGGCGTTTTGCAAAGCCTCCAGGCAGCAGAAATAAACGGCCGCCTCGACTTCGGGCGCATACCTCCCGACCACGTCCGCTTCGAGGCTGGCTGCCAGCGGCGCCCGGCGGCACGCGGCGGTCATCGCCTCACCGAGCCCTGCGCTGGACAGGAGCGGTGGATAGATCCCGTGCGCGAGCGCCCGCAGCTCTTCGATGGCCAGCTTGACGTCGTCCTTGAGCTGGCCCATCAAGGACTTAGCCTTTTCTGGATCGCGCTCGGCGAACTGTTCGACGAGTCGTACTTTGACAGCCAGCGCGACGAGATGCTGCTGCGCGCCGTCATGGAGATTCCGTTCGATTCTTCTCCTCTCCTCATCCGCCGCCGCAACGAGACGGCCGCGCGAGGCCTGCAGCTCAACCGCCTGCTGACGCAGCCGATCCAGCGAGGCCTGGAGAGCTGAGTCAAGTCGAGCCTTGTTCACCGCGACTCCGACTTCCCGTGCCACCTCCTCGAGAGTCTCGTCGGCGTCCTCGGCAAGTTGCTCTCCTCGGCGGGCCCGCTCGGCGACGAGCAGCCCGAAGAGCTGAGCGCTGTGGCTGACCGGGGCCACGCGCAGATACGTTTCCGCACGGTCGCGCAAGAGATCCGGAAGCCACACCCTGGCCCAGGCCGCGCCCGACACTCGCGCGTTGACGGCGATCGATTCCTCGGCGGGCGTGATCTTGATTGGCGCGCGATCTCGCTTCGGCTCCGACGCGGTCAACCGCAGGAGACCGCCGTCGTTCAGCCACAGCTCTGCCCCATCGAGCTTGAAGGAGTCGCGCATCGCCTCCACGATCTGGAGGAACAGGTCGGCCATCGGGACCCCGTGGCTCAGCTGCGTCGCAAACGAACCGCGCGCGAAGTCGATCGCCGAAAGGCTGCCACCCTCTTTGCGGCGGCGATTGTTCGAGGCGACGAGGCCGTAGACGGCTCCAAGCGCAAGCATCGCGGCGAGCAGCCCGACCAGGATCAGCGCGGCGGAGTCCAACTCAGGCCACGATCCGTAGCGCTTCGGAGGGCGGCATCCGGCTCGCCCTCACAGCCGGCCCGACGGTGACCAACCATGCGGCCACGAAGATCGCGATGGCCGGCGCCACGATCTGACTCCAGTCGAGGCGCACTTGCGTGATGCCCTGGTCGCTGAGGAAAGCGAAACCCACGGCCACGCCGGTGCCGATACCTACCGCGATGCCGACGATAGAGGTGACAGTGGCCTCGACCAGCATTCCTCCAAGGACCTGCCGAGGGCGATAGCCCAGAGCCCGCAGCACGCCGATCGAACGCCGGCGTTCAATGGCCGCTCTCAGCGTCAGGATGCCGAGGCTCAGCACCCCGACCACCACTCCGGTCTGCAGCAGCAACGTGAAAAAGCCCACGTACCACGCGTTTTGCTGGTTGTACAGATCCGCGAGATCGGCGGTGGCGACCGCGTCGATGCCCTGACCGAAGTTGGCCCGCCGGATCTCTCGAGCGACCGTCCGTGCGTCGATAGCCGGTGCGGTCTTGATCAGCACGGTGTCGCCATCACCTGTTGGGGCCACTGTGGCAAACGCGCGCTGGGAGCCGATCAGCCCGCCGGACGAGCCGAAAGCCGTGTTGCCGAGTGTCACCCCGGTGGCCGTGGCGATGATCGTGAAGTGCAGATTGCCCTGCGTGCCCGTCAGCGTGAGCGCGCCGAGATTATTGCCCAACGTGCCCACCACCAGCGTCGAATCGTTGCGGACTGATTGCCACACTGCCGCGTCGCTGGTGTATCGAGCGTCGCGCGCAGACAGGCTTATCGGGGGATGACTCAGGTAGTCGTCGGTCAGTGGGTAGAGCTGCACATACCCCGTCTGCCAACCCTGCGGGCTTTCACCCTGGTTCTGTAGGTTCAGCGGACCGACATAAGCCAGCGTCCGCAAGCTCTCGGCGCGGACGACTTCACCCTTCATCGAATCGGGAATGGTGAAGCCCTGGCCGCCAAACGTGGTCACGGCCACGTCGTAGCCGCCGGTCAACGTCTGTTGATCAGGACCTAACGCTGTCCACGCGACCGCGAAGAAGCTCAAAGCCGCAAGCACCAACGCGAATGCACCAGTCGCGAGGCCGGCTCGGACGGGTCGCCGAGTCAAGTACGCAAGCGGCGGCCTCAAGGTTGCGACGAGACGGCCCGAAACCAGCGTTACCGCTGCCTCGATGACGCGCAGGTTGGCCGAAATGGCCACTGCGGCGCCGAACACTGCGACTGTCAAGGTCGCGAAGCTGAGCGCTGCCCCGTTGCCAAGTCCTAAGGCCTGCACCGGGGCTGCCACGATATACAGAGACGCCCACAGCACGATCGCAAAGCCGCCCAGGGTCGCACGCAGACGCTCCGAAATCCGCCCTCGGGCCAGCACAGACGCCGCGAGGATCAACGCCGAGCCCGCCAGCAGGCGGGTGGTGGGGTCCCCGTAAAGCCAGCCGGCCAGCCCGATCGCGACCAGGCTCAACACGGCGACAAACCGGAACCTGGAGCGCCGGGGACGGGCTGGCGGCTCGGGCAGGTCGCGAATCGCCGAGCTGATGGCCATCCTCGAGGTCCGGATGGACACCAGGAGGATCGTCAGCAGCGTGATGAGCGACCCCACGCACACGGACAGAGCGATCGAGCCCAGGGTGACCGCGAAGAATGAGTCCCCGGGCGCGAACAGGTTCCCGGTTACCCCTGGAATGGGTCGTGAGTCTACGTAGTAGGTGTAGGCGAGTCCAGGGAGGATTCCGACAAGCCCGGCCGCAAGGCTGTAGATGGCTCCCTCGATGAGCGAGACAAGGATCATCCCGGTACGGGATAGCCCGAGTGCCCGCAGGACAGCCAGTCGCGGGCGCCGCTCCTCGGCGAGAGCCAGCGCGAGATTGACCACCAGGGCGCTCGCCGCGAGGACGATGAACAGCGACAGGGTGAACAGGAAGATTCGAAACGAGCCGCCCTGGGTCGCGCCTGTGCTCAGGTCCTGGGCCTTGACCTCTCGGACTTCGAGGTTCGCGCTTTCGGGAAGCGCCGCGACGGCGGAGCGAACCGCGGGCGCCAGTGCACGGGCATTGGCGACTTCGTGAAGCCCGTCTCCACGCGCGGAAATTTTCACGACGTTGACCATGTCTGCACCCACGACGCTCTGCATTGCGTCGAGGGATACGAAGACGCCCGAGTCCACGAAGCCGGTCAAGCCCGCACGGGTGATCCCTGTCACCCGCAGCCCGAGCCGGCCCTTCTGGGCGCCGGCCACGAAGTCGAGCTGGATGCGATCTCCCACCTTCGCGGCTAGGCGTTGGGCCAGGGTCGAAGAGAGAAGTGCGCCTCCGTTCGCGACCAGGCCAGGATCCGCGTTCGTTCCGCCAAGCAGCACAAAGCTTCCAAAGCGTGGCTGCGAAGGATCGACTGTACTGATTTGAACCACCGGCGCACTCAGGCGCTGGTCGAGGTCTGAAACCGAACCCACGAGATCAAACGCGCCTTCGACGCCAGCTGCACCCTGGGCTACAGGTCCCGCCGCGGCGACCTGGCGAGCCACCCCTCCGCTGAAGAGCCGGCCGCCGCTGGTGACCGTGATGTCTGTGCGGCCCCACGAGTAATAGGTGGCCAGCCTGCCGATGTTTTCAAATGAGTCGCTGACGCCCTGCATGGCAAGGACGGCGGCCGTTCCGAACATCATTCCAGCCACCAGCAGCGTCGAGTGCACGCGTCGCCGTGTGGCTTCGCGAAACGCAAGCCGGCCAAGGAGTGGACGCCTCCAGGCGAGCGCGGCCAGCACTCCGTAGACGAACAGGACGATCGCGAGCGGAACGATGGCGGCGAGCGTCATGTCAGGCCACGATCCGTAGCGCCTCTGAAGCTCGCATGCGGCTCGCCTGCACGGCCGGTCCGATGGTCACGAGCAGCACCGCCGCATAGATCAGCACCGCCGGCAGCAGTACCTGTTCGATGTCGACTTGCGGCTGCGTTATGCCGGCGGCGGTGACGTAAGCCCACGCGACGGCTAATCCGATGCCAATGCCCGCGGCCACGCCGACCGTGGTGGTGACAAGGGCCTCCGTCAGCAGTCCGCCCAACACCTGGCCTGGTCGATATCCCACCGCGCGCAGCACCCCAATCGTGCGGCGCCGCTCGATCGCAGCCCGAAGCGCCAGAATGCCGAAGCTCAGCACCCCTACGACCACCGCCGACTTGAACAGCAACGTGAAAACGCCGGAGAACCACGCGGTCCACTGGTTGTTGATCGAGACCAGCTCCGACGCCAGCCGGCCGAGCAGCGGGCGCCTCCAGACGATCAGCGCAAGCCCGCCATAGACGACGAGCAGGACCGCAGTCGGGATGATGACGCCGAGCATCTCAGCCCGTCACGCGGAGCGCTTCGGCGGGTCGCAACCGCGACGCCCGCAACGCAGGCAGCAGCGTCACCAGCAGCACTGCGGCGTAGACGATCGCGACCGTGATCGCGGCGCTGCCGAAATCTGGCTGGAACTGCGCACCGTTGGCGAGTTTTGTGATCCACGCGTCGCCGAGGACGAACGCGACCACCAGGCCGACCACAAGCCCCGCGGTGGCCAGGACCATCGTTTCAGCCAGCAATCCGACGAGTACCTGCGCCGGCTGATATCCGATTGCTCGCAGCATGCCGATGGAGCGCCGTCGCTCGAACACCGCACGCAAAGCCACCGCGCCGAGGCTCGTGACGCCCACGAGGAGCCCGATCCTCATGAGCAGGATGATGAAGTCGCCAAAGTTGCTGCTGACCGCGGCGTCGTGATCGAGGAGCGCCTTGGTGGTGCTGACGTCGACACCTGCGGAAAGAGTTGCTCTCTGCAGGTCCCTCGACAGAGTGTTGGGGCTCACGCCCGGTGCGGCGGTGAGGAGAAGCATTGCGCCCGGCGCGGACTTGCCAAGCCGCTGCAGCGCTGCACTGGATGCGATGAGTCCGGGCAGGACGCTCGAGTAGGCGCCGGTGTTGGTCGACGGAATCTGGGCCGCCACCTTGAACGAAACGGTGCCCATGTCGGTCGCCATATAGATCATCGAGCCGACCGACACCGTCGAGGCGACCAGCATCGGGTCGCGCGCGATTGCCTTCCAGGCGGCTGCGGTTGCCGACGGGCTCACAAAACCCATTCCGTTCTCGAGCTGAAGCGGGCTCACGCCGAAGATGGTGATCGCTTCCTGGTGCCAGTCCTGCGCAGTGCGAAAGTCATTGGGCCCAAACACCCACTTGCTGAGACCTAGAAACGTGCGGCTCGGCAGCTCCGTCTGACTGCTCACCTCCGACTGCAGAGAGGCCGGCACAGTCAGCACGTCCGTGCCGGCCACGACCGCCTGCACGTCCCAGCCGCCCGCCTGCGTGCGGTAGTTGACTCCCTGCGCGGTGATCAGGCTCTGGGCAAGGATCAGCATGCCCATCACGATGGCGAAGGCGGCGATCACGAGGCCCGAGCGCATTGGGCGCCGCGCTGAGTACGCCATCGCCGGGCGGAGCGTCGCCCGCGAGCCGGCAGACATCCTGCCCACCAGGCCGGCAGCCCTTTCGAGCACCGACAGGTTGGTGGCCACCAGCACCGAAAAGGCCAGGACCAAGACGATCAGAGCGGCCGCGAACGGCCCTGGATTGCTCACGTTTTTGGCAGCGGCCAGCTGGAAGGCCGCCCCCGCCCATGCCACCGCCGCGGCCGCACCGGCGGAGTACCGGAGGCGGTCCGCGAGATGGCCCCGGAAGAGGCCGGTGGCGGCGGCGATGATCGCCCCGCCGCCCAGAATCGCCAACTCCCCGTTGAAAAGAAACATCAAAGCAACGCCCGCAAGGGCGACCACCGCTGTGAAGGCCAGCCGTTTCCGCGATAGGCGACCCGCGGTGCGTGGCTCGGGCAGGTCGCGAATCGCCGCCGAGATCGTCATGCCGTTGGTTCGCAGCGACACGATGAAAACGGTGACGAGGTTGATCAAGGCGGCCGAGGCGACCGCAGCGAGCAGCGACGCAACGTGGACGGAGAACACCTGAGGACCGGTGGCGCCGAATCCGTGCTTGAAAATCACGAATGCCAGCACAAGGCCGGCCGGCAGCCCAGCGATTGCCCCGAGGAGGCTGTAGATCGCGCCTTCGGTGGTGGAGAGCTGGACCAGCCCCGTGCGCGTCAGGCCGAGCGCGCGAAGCACGGCGAGGCGAGGCCGGCGCTCCTCGGACAGCATCACCGCCAGGTTGACCACCAGGGCAGTGGCGGCCAGCGCGATGAGGACCCCGAACGAGCTGACAAAGGGCCTTCCCTGGTCGGATGTCTGGAGCACGATGTCCAGGGCGCTGCGCTTGACCTCGAGCACCCGCAGGCCTGCGCCTGCGCCCTGAAGCATTGACCGCAATACAGGCGCCGCTGCCTGTCCGTTGCTCACCTCGGCACTGCCATCGCCGGGCGCTGAGACGCGGATCAGGTTGACGCCATCGACGCCGGCCAGCATCTGGGCGGTGGCGACCGACGCAAACATCGAGTCATCAAAGCCATAGGCGCCTGCTTGTTCTCGCAGGACGATGCCCGCGACGGTGACGTCGTGGCTCGCATGCCCGCCCGCGATGACGCGAAGGTGGTCACCGGTGTGGGCCTGGAGCGCGTCGGCCAACGGTTGGGTCAGGAAGACGCCGCCCGAGGCGAGCTCGTCGCCAAGCGTCGACCGTCCGCCGGACAGCACGAACGGGCCGAAGCGCTGCTCGGCGGCGAGGTCCAGTCCGGTGATCTGAACGTTGGCCTTGCCGACCTCGCGGTCGAGGTCGACCACCGAACCGGCGGTGATCACAGCGTTTTGCACGGCTTCGACGCAGGAGCACCTCACCGCCTGCGCCACACCTGAGTCGAAATAACCTCCGCCCGCGGAGATCTCGATGTCGTCGCGGCCCCAGCTCTGCAGCGTCGCGGCGCGGTAGCTCTCGTACATCGTGTCTTCGATGACCTGGATCGAGAAGATGGCCGCCCCGGCGATCATCAGCCCGAGGATGAGGACCACGGTTTGCCCCGGACGGCGCAGAGCTTCTCGGATCGCGATGCGGCCGATCAGCGGCCGGCGCAGCACAACGGCGCCAGTCGCGATGTACGCCAGCACGAACACGCCGAGCAGGACCGTCAGGAAGCTCATCTCATCCCACCACGCGCAAGGCCTCTGCCGGCCTCAGGCGTGCCGCGCGGATCGCGGGCAGGAGCGTGACCAGCAGAACCGCGGCGTAAACAAGCCCAATCGCCGAAAAGAGCGTCCACGCATCCGGAATGAAGCTCGTGTAGATTCGCCCGCCCACGATCGCGGAGCTGCCGATGCTGTAGGACGCGGCGAGTCCTACCCCCAGGCCGGCCGTTGCGATGAGCAACGTTTCGAACAGGATGCCGACCAGGACCTGGCCCGGACGGAACCCGATCGCGCGCAAGACTCCGATCGCTCGGCGGCGCTCGACGACCGCCCGCAAAGCGATCGTGCCAAGGCTGAACACACCCACCAGCAATCCCACCCGCATCAACGCCAGCAGCAGGTCGATGAAGCCTCGGCCCGATGCATAGCCGTCGTCGAGGATCTGCCTCGTCGTGGTGGCATCCGCGCCTTCCGCAAACGTTGCGCGTTGCACCTGGTCGGCCAAGGCCCGTGCCGTCACGCCGGAGGCCGCCCTCAAGAGAAGCTCCACGCCCGGGGTGGATCCGGCCAGCCGGTCGAACAGCCTTTGCGATCCCACGATTCCATTGACGATCGGGGGAGAGGAGCTCAGGTTGCCCTGCAGGGCGATCACGGTGATGTGGATCGTGCCCTGCGCGGTCCTCAGGCTGGCCTCGGTACCGGTCAGATACGGGCCGGCGACAAGACCCGGATCGTTGGCGATCGCCTTCCACGCGTCAGCCGCGCTTCGATACCTCGGATCCCAGGTGACGAGCGGAAGGATGCCGGCTGCCATCTGCTCGTCTGTGAGTCCAAAGACGTTCAGAGCCTGCTGCTGGTAGTCGCTGTTCACGCCAATTCCAGTTGTGCTCCATTTGACGGGACCGAAGAACGTGCGACTTGGGAGGGTCTCTTCGCGCGCCACGTTCCGCTGCACGTCAGCCGGGAGCGCGAGCTGGCTGCTGCCGACCTCTGTGACCCTGACGTCGAATCCGCCCGAGTCGCGCCCATAGTCAGGCCGGTTAGCGCTCACGCTGGCCGAAAGACTTGTGAGGATCGCGATGATGAGTCCGAAAGCGGCGACCACAAGGCCCGACCGGAGCGGCCTGCGCGAGGTGTAGGCGACGGCCGGGCGGAGCGTCGCACGGAGATCGGAGGCGACTCCGCCCAGCACCCTGACGATGGAGTCCAGGAACCGAAGGTTGCTGGCCACGAGCACCGAGATACCGGCCACGGTGACCGCCAGGCCAACGATCGCGCCTGGCAGCTGGTCCTGCGTACCCCAGGTCGTCACCTCCAGCGAGGTGAACCCGACGGCCCAGGCCGCGATGGCAGCTCCGATCACTGTGAAGCGCGCGCGGTCGGATAGCCTGTCGCGGATCAACCCTCCGGCGCAGGCTATGACCAGAGCCCCGCCGACCACCCGCACCTGGGGACCGGCTTTGACCGCCAAAGCCGCACCGACGAGCGCACCGCCGCTCAGCAATGCCAACCGAATCCAGGACGAGCCGCGCGTATTCGTAGGCTCCGGAAGATCACGGATGGCGGCCGAGATCGCCATCCGTGAGGTGCGCAGCGACGTGATGAAGAGCGTCGCGAGCGTGATCAGGGCCGCTGCCGCGACCGAGCCGAGCAGCGAGGTCGGCTGCACGGCCAGTGTGAGCCCGGCGTTGGAGCCGCTCAAGGCAGGTTGGAGAATCGAGTTCATCACGACTCCGACCAGCAGACCAACGGGAAGTCCGGCGATCGCGCCCCCGAGGCTGTAGATGGCGCCCTCGATCACGGCGATCTTGACCAGTCCGGCTCGTGTCAACCCCAGCGCTCGCAGCACCGCCAGGCGCGGCCTTCGCTCTTCGGCGAGCATGACCGCCAGGTTGACCACCATCGCGCCGGCGGCCAGGGCCACGATCAGGCTCAGAAACGTGAAGGCCGCCCTGAGGCTGGCTCCCGACGCTTTCTCCGCCTCCATCGCGACGCGCTTGGTCTCCAGCACAAGCAGGCCGGTGCCTGACGTCATCGCCTTCAGACCGTTGACCATGTGACTCGCGCGCGCGACTTCTGCGTCACCATCGCCCTGGGCCGAGATGCGAACGAGGTTGACATCCGGCGTGCCAGTGACACCCTGCGCGGTCTCCAGGGAGGTGAAGATCGAGCGATAGGGTCCGTACGCGCCTGCGGCGGTGCGCTGCACGACACCGGCGACCACCAATCGTGCATCTGCCGGATAGCCCGGGGCGGTGACCTGCAGGCGATCGCCAGTCCGTGCCCCAAGCGCATCGGCCAGGGCCTGAGTAAGGAAGACGCGGCCCGTGGTCAGCTCTGCGCCATCGACCTGACGGCCGTCGCTCAACGTGAACAACCCGAACCGTTTCTGCCGGCTCAAGTCAAGCCCGATCAGCTGGACGCCGGGCTTGCCGAGGTTGCGATCCACGTCGGCCACCGAGGTCGTAAGGACGATCGCGTTTTGAATTGAGGCCGCGTCTTTCGCCAGCTGCGGGTCGGCCGCGAGCCGCGCAGCCAGGGTGGGATCAAACGGAGCCCCGCCGGCGGTGAGCTCGATGTCATCACGACCCCAGCCGGTGAGCGCGAGACCGATTACAGCCTGGTCGGTGCTGTCGACGAAGACCTGCACGGAAAAGATTGACGCCCCCGCGATCATCAGGCCGACGATGAGAATGGCGGTCTGACCCGGCCGGCGACGGGCCTCACGAATCGCCAGGCGTCCCAGCAGCGGGCGGCGCACGACCATCACCACGACAGCGCCGTAAACCGCGAAGAAGACGCCGAGCAGAATCGCCAGGAACGGGCTCATGGTTCAGTCCTCAAGGCGCAGGGCCTCGGCGGCGGGGAGGCGGGCTGCCCTCAAGGCAGGCACGACCGTGACCGCGAGCACCGCAGCGTAAACCGCGGCGATGATGATCGCGAGCGATGTTGCGTCGAACTCAAGTTGCGCAAGCGGCAGGGTGGCGTTTCGGAAGACCACTCCAAGCGTCAGGCCGACCCCGATGCCGACCAGTGCCCCGCTGGTGGTGATGATCATTGCCTCGGCGATGATCCCTGCAAGCACCTGGCCCGGCCGATAGCCTAAAGCCCGGAGCACTCCGATCGCGCGGCGGCGCTCGATGACCGCCCTCAAGGCGAGGATCCCCAGGCTCACAACTCCGACCAGCAGCCCGATTCCCATCAAAACCCGCGTGGTGTCCTCGAATGCCTGCAGTCCGCTGGCGGCCATGTCGAACATCTCTTTGATCGTTGTGGCGTCGGCGCCCAGGTCGAACACCTCGCGCTGTATTTGCCGTGCAACGTCCCTTGCGTCGGCGCCGGGCACCGTCTTGGCCAGGATGGTGGTGCCGACAGGAAGCGTGGTGAAGGCCGCCATCGCGGCCTCGGAGCCCACGAGGCCCCACAGCCCGATGGTCTTTGGAACCCCCACCACGCGGAAGTGCACCGGGCCGTCTGGACCGGTCAAGTCGAGCCGCTGGCCTACGTTGTTGTAGGCGGGAGAGATGACAAGGTGAGGGTCGTCCGCAAGCGCCTGCCACACCTCAGCGTCGCTCTTGAAACGGCTTTCTCGGTTCGCAAGCTGAAAGGGCCCGCCGGTGAGCTGGGCGCGGCTGAGCGCGTAGAGAGGCAGGTACTGGTCTTTCTGCGGAACTCCTTGGCTCGGGAAAATCACGTCTCCGCGATACGGCCGGGTTGAAATCGAAATCGACCGCGCGACCTGGGGACGCACCGAGTCCGGAATTGACAATCCCGGACTTGTTGGCGCGTTGATCCGGACGTCGTATTCGTCCGCTGCGGCGCCGAACTGGCCGAGGAACGTAGGAAAGACAAGCGATATGAACATCATCATGGTCAGCACCATCGCGAACGCGCCAATGCCCAGGCCGGCACGAAGCGGGCGCCGCGTCAGGTAGGCGAGTGACGGCTCCAGCGTGGCTCGGGCCCCGCCCTTGAACCAGCCGAGAGGGATCTCGAGGAGACGTAGGTTTGCGGCCACGATCAGGCTGAGCCCGAAGACCGCAGTGACGGCCGCGACAGCGAAAACCGGGCCTGACTCGGAGCCCACTGCGGTGACGGTCGTCATTCCGATGGTGGCCCAGGCAGCCAATGCACCTCCCGTGAGAATCGCTCGCCATCGGTCAGAGATCCGGCCCCCGACCAGCGCCGGAGCGAGAACGATCAGGCCCACCCCGCCGATCATCCGCACCGGCAGGTTGCCGGCGACCAGTGCGGCGAGCGAAGCCAGGGCAAGGCCGGCCACGAACGCGGTTCGCTGGATCGATCGCTTTGTGCGGTCGGGCGGCTCGGGCAGGTTCTTGATGGCCGACGAGATCTGCATGCGCGAGCTTCTGACCGACGTGGCGAACAGCGTGGTCAGCACGACCAGCGCGCCGATCGCAATCGAAAGAGCCACGGAAACGGGCGAGATCGCAAACAGCTGGAGGTCGGTGCGGTTTTCGCCCGCACTGGTTGTGGCGCGCGGTGCCAGCAGCTTGACGATGGCCAGGCCGAAGATCGCGCCGGGAACAAGCGCGGCCGCGGCGGACACGAAGCCGTAGATGGCTCCCTCCAGCACCGAAAGGGTGACCACTCCCGCCCGGCCGAGTCCAAGCGCACGCAGCACTGCGTGCCGTGGCCGCCTCTCTTCGGCCAGAGCAAGGCCCAGGTTGACCACCAGGGCCGCTCCCGCCAGCGCGATGAAGAGGCTGAGGACCGTGAAGAAACCTCGCATTCCTTCCCCTCGCTGGACTTGGGCATCGATGTCCGCTCGCTTCAGCTCGCCGACCTTGATGCCCCCCACGCCCGGCATGGCTTGCAGCGCCGACCGAACTCGCGGAGCCAGCTCATGGGAGCGGTCCAGCTCGGTCCTTCCCTCGCCTGGAACCGCGATCCGGATGACGTTGATACCGCGATCGCCTGTCAGCGCGCGGAGGTTGGCCAGGGGAGAGAAGAGCGCCGGCCGGAGGGTGTACGCGCCTGGCCCTTGGACTGCGGCGATGCCCGCGATTCGGAACTGAGCTGCTTCCTGCGGACCAAGCGCGACACGAACCCGGTCGCCGGTCCGGGCCTCAAGGGCGGTGGCTAATGAGGACGAGACCAGGACCTCGCCCGGAGACAAGGCCTGTCCAGACGTTCTCGTTCCATCGCTGAGCAGGTAGCTGCCGAACGGAGCCTGAGTAGCCGGATCGAACCCAACCAGCACGACGAGCGGCTTGACATTGCCGCGATCGAGGTCTGTCACCGAGCTTGGAAGCTCGATCCCACCCTGGACGCCCGCAAGCGACGATTTCAGCTCGGCATTGGAGGCCAGACCGGCGGCTAATGAGGGGTCGAAGAAGCGGCCGCCGTCCGCAGCCACCAGGTCGACATGGCCCCAGGCCAGATACGCGCCCTGCGTCTGGGATTCGACGAAAGAATCGGCCACGATCTGCATCGAGAAGACGGCGATGGTCCCGACCATCAGTCCCAGGACGACCAGGGCAGATTGGCCGGGACGGCGCACCGCTTCTCGCAACGCCAGCCGGGCCAGAAGCGGCCGGCGAATGGCGAGGACCACAAGCGCGCCGTAGACGACGAGGAAGACCCCGATCACGAGGCCGAACAGGAGATTCATCCAACCGCTCCCCTTCGCTCGGCGCCGGCGGCGGGCGCCTCGATCCGGCCGTCTCGCATGCGCACAGTTCGCCGCGCGCGTTCGGCCACCTGTGGGTTGTGGGTGACCAGCACGATGGTCTGGCCGTCCTTGTTCATGCGCACCAGCAGCTCGACGATCACGTTGGTCACCTCGGAGTCGAGGTTGCCGGTCGGCTCGTCGGCCCAGACCACGGCCGGCTTGTGGACCAATGC
>Ga0209011_1000299_pt1 | contig 20086 bp, 21 predicted proteins | sample BlaSpr_A8_OM1_M3_FD_187986 | JGI IMG/M metagenome (GOLD analysis project Ga0209011, IMG submission 187986) | Forest soil microbial communities from Thunder Bay, Ontario, Canada - Black Spruce, Ontario site 2_A8_OM1_M3 (SPAdes) (version 2) | ecosystem: Environmental > Terrestrial > Soil > Boreal... | reverse complement strand
CGGCTTTCGGGAGGCCGTCGCGAGCGGCGATTCGCCCACCATCCTGTCAGCCGCCCGCAACAACGCCCAGCGCATCGGCGCCGACATGGCGCTGCTGCTCGATACGCACGGCCGGGTGCTCGCATCTACCGCGCCGGGCGCCGCCGACTCCGCCGGATCGCCTGCGGGTCTGCTCCAGGATGTTTCCAGCGTGCGCGACCAGCCCGACTTCCGGGTCTTTGGCGCGCATTCGTATCAGTTCTTCCTCGCGCCGGTGCGCACCCCCGAGACGATTGCCTGGGTCGCGATGGGGTTCGTCGCCGATGACGCGCTGGCGCAGAAAATCCGGGATCTGGTCGGCTCGCAGGTCGCGATTGTCACCCACGGGTACGATGGGGTCCTGCGGGTCGCCGCGACGCTGCCGGCCGGACAGCGCGCTTCCGCTTTCAGCCCGGCGGGCCGGTTCCCGGCGGCGAGCGACCTGTCGCACATCACGCGCCTGGGGGATGCGGACTACCTGAGTTTCGCGCGGCGCCTCGACACCCGCGGAGACGCGGTCGACCTCATCCTGCTGAAACCATTACAGGACGTGCTGGCTCCCTATCGCGACCTGCGCGACGCCATGCTGCTGATCGACACCATCGCGCTGGCGCTGGCCGCGGTGATCGGTGCGGTGCTCGGGCGCAGCGCCACCCGTCCGATCGGCGAGCTGATGCGCGCCGCGCGGCGCATCGAGCAAGGGCAATACGAAACCGCGGTGAGTGTTTCAGGGGGAGATGAGTTTCGCCGGCTCGCGGCCACCTTCAACGCCATGCAGGACAACATCGCGGCTCGCGAGGCGGACATCACCTACCAGGCCTACCACGATCCGCTGACGCAACTGCCAAACCGCGCGCTGGCCACACGCGGGCTCGAGAATCTCGTGAGCGGCACCGAACGCCAGTCGAGCGCCGCGCTGGTGCTCATCGAGCTGCGCAACCTGCGCGACATCAACGCCTCTCTCGGACACCAGGTCGGAGACGAGGTGCTGCGCGAAGCCTCGCGGCGGCTTAAGCACAACGTGGCCGCCGACGACACGGTCGCACGTCTGGGTGAAACGCAATTGCTGGTGATCGCGCCGGGCTGCTCCGCGGAGCGCTCGCTGCTGTATGCCGAGCAGCTCATTGCGGTGGTCCGCACCGGCTTTCATCTGGCCGGCGTCAGCCTCGATCTGCGCCTGGCGTGCGGCGTATGCCTGTTTCCCGCTCATGGCCGCACGGCGGATGAGCTGCTGCAGCGCGCGCAGGTGGCCCTGGGGGATGCGGACGAGGCGCGCGCGCGGGTGGCGATGTACCGTCCCGGACAGGACGAACAGCATCGTCGCCGGCTCACGCTGATCACCGATCTTTTCACCGCCATCGATCAGGACGCTCTCACACTGGTATATCAGCCGAAGGTCGACATGGCGACCCGCACGGTCAGGAGCCTTGAAGCCCTGGTGCGCTGGACCCACCCGCAGCTCGGGCCGGTGCCGCCCGCGGAATTCGTGCCTCTTGCGGAGAGCACCGGCGGGTCGCGCCGGCTCACCAACTGGGTACTCGCCGCGGCGGTGCGGCAGATGGGCGAGTGGCGCCGCTCGGGTCTGGAGCTGGACCTGGCGGTGAACCTGTCGGCGCCCGACATTCTGGACCCGGATCTCGGCGATGAGATCCTGCAGCTGCTGCGCCAGCATCGGGTGGATTCCACGGCCCTGCTGCTGGAGATCACCGAAAGCGCGGTGATGCGTGATCCGCAGGTTGCGGTGCGCAACATGCAACTGCTGCGCATCGCCGGGGTGCGCTTCTCGATCGACGATTTCGGAACCGGGCACTCCTCGCTGTCGCAGCTGAGTGTGCTGCCGGTGGACGAGCTGAAAATCGATCGCTCGTTCATTGCTCAGGCCGCCAGCGGCGCGGTCACCATCCTCACCTCGACCATCGAGCTCGGCCACAGCATGGGGCTGAAGGTCGTCGCCGAGGGTGTGGAGGAGCCGGCCGCCTGGAACCTGCTGCGCCGGCTGGGCTGCGACTTCGCTCAAGGGTACCTGATCAGTCCGCCGCTGCCCGCGGCGCAAGTCCCGGCGTTCATCGCGAAAGCCAACCAGCTTCTGCCGGCTTCCGACTCGACGATGCTGCAGCTGCGGGCACTCGAGCAGCTGACGGAGCGCTCCGGGCGCTGATGCTCGCACCGGCGATCGGCGCCGGCGCCTCCAGGGCGCTTCAATCCAGCAGCGCGTCCACGCGCCGCCGGTACTGCAACAGCAGCTCCGTGGCAAAGTCGGCGAACACCCGGATCTTGGGCGAGTCGCGCAGCGCGCTGCGGCACACGACCGAAATGGGCGCGCCCGGCGCCGACCACTCGCGCAGCACAACCTCGAGCCTGCCCGTGGCGAGCGCCTCGGCCACCACCAGGTCCATGGTCTGCACGATGCCGGCGTTGCGGATCGCGGCCATGATCTGCGCCTCGACGGAATTGAAGGCAACGTTGAACGTGAGCGAGAGCTGCTTGCGTACCGCGCCGCGCTGGAACTGCCACTTGCGCGCGCGGCGGTTGCCGGCGGCGAGATGCCCGACCAGCTTGTGACGGCGCAGCTCCTCGGGTTCCGCGGGCACCCCGTGCGCGCGCAGGTACTCAGGCGCGGCGCAGGTCAGCAGGCGCGTCGTCACCACGCGACGCGCCACCAGGTGCGGCTCGCGCACCGCCCCGACGCGCACCACCAGGTCGACTTCCTCGGCGATGAGATCGATGACCCGGTCGTTAAACTGCACCTCCAGCTGCAGGTCCGGGTAGCGCGCCGTGAATTTCGGCAATGCCGGGATCAGCAGCGCGCGGCCGAACACCACCGGCACGTCCACGCGCAGGCGCCCCTGCGGTGACAGACGCGTGCGCCTGAGGGTCTCGTCGGCGGCCTCGAGCTCGGCCAGGATCCGCTGGCAGCGCGCCAGATACTCCGCGCCGTCGCTCGTCAGTCCCACCCGGCGCGTGGTGCGGTGGAACAGCTGGCAACGCAGGTGCCGTTCGAGCTCGGCCACGTGCGTGCTCACCACCGCACGCGAGATCCCGAGCGCGTCCGCGGCGCGGGTGAAGGAGTGCAGGTCTGCGACCCGCACGAAGCTGCGCATGCACAGCAGCTGATCCATGCCAGGGATTGTAAGGCATTCCAGAACAATGAATTCGCGATTAGACTGTTTTTGAAAGTGCCGCCCGCTCCTACAGTCAGGTGCGCCGGAGGTACCGCCGCTGCGCTCGCTTTCACTGGAGGGAGCATGTTCATATTCAACCGGCCGTTCGGGGCGGTCGCTGCCGGACTGGGCGTGGCACTGTTCATCGTGTGTCTGGATCGCGTGCGTCAGCCCCCGGAAATCTCCCTGGACGCCGCGCGTGTGGTAAATAGCACACAGTCACTTGTGCCCCGCCCGGCGCATGCGGTATCTTCCGCGCCGGTTCGTGACCGTTCCCTTTCCTGCCGCCTGCCGCCCGCCTCGTTTGCGAGTTGGCTTCCGAGTCTGAAAAGCCGAATCGTTCTCGACCAGGTGGCAGTGCGTGCGCCGACGACTCAACCGATCTTCGGTATGCGCTCCTGCTAGTACTTTTATTTCAGGAGTTTGATTGCATGACGAAGATCTATGTTGGCAACCTGCCGTTTTCCGCCACTGATGCCGAGATCCGCGAGCTGTTCGCGGCGCACGGCACTGTCGAGTCGGTGAGCATCATCACCGATCGCGACACTGGCCGGCCGCGCGGCTTCGGGTTCGTTGAGATGTCACGCGCCGATGCGTCGCGCGCGATCCAGAATCTCAATGGCAAGGAGCTGGGCGGGCGTCCGTTGCGGGTGAATGAAGCCCAGGAGCGCACGGGCGGTGGCGGCGGCAACCGCGGCGGCGCGCCGAAGCGCTGGTAAGCGTCAAGGCTGCCCAGGGCCGGTCGCGCGTGCCTGCAAGGGCGTCGGCGACCGGCCTTTCTCATTGTGTGAAGAGCGAATCGGAGTGATTTCTCATGGGCAAAGGTGATCCCAGAACCCGCCGCGGCAAGATCTACCAGGGCTCGTTCGGCAAGTCCCGCCCCAAGGATCCGGCGAAGAGAAAGAAGAAAGCGGCCAAGGCCGCGAAGCGCTGAGCGTGCGTTGCACGCCTGCCCGAGCTCGCCCGCTGCCGGGCTCGCGCTAAGCGAACGGCGTGGCGGGAGCGGCCGCCGACAGCCGCGTCTTGCGCTCCAGGCACTCGCGGATGATTTGCAGCGCCGGGCGCTCGTTCGGCGGCAACTCCACGGCGCTTGATTTCAAGGGCGTCGTGCGGCTGCCCCAGCGCACGACATGGGCGCAGTAACTCAAGCCGCCGCCGAAACCGGGCATCAGCAGCAGCGCTCCCGGGCGCACGCGTTGCTCTTCCAGCGCCTCGCACAGGGCGACCGGCACGGTGGCCGCCGACATGTTGCCGTAGCGCTGTATGTTCACGTACACCCGCTCCATCGGCACGTGCGCGCGCTTGGCGACGGCTTCGATGATGCGCAGATTCGCCTGGTGCGGCACCACCAGGTCCACCTCCTGGGGCTTGACGTTCAGCCGCGTGAGCGTGTCCTCACAGGCGCCGCTCATGCCCTGCACGGCGCGCTTGAAGATTTCCTGGCCTTCGAACTGCCAGCGGGTGATGCCATAGAGCACGCCGCGGTTGGCATAGCGCCCGCCCATGCCCTGCACGCGCAGGATCTCGCGCGCGTCGCCATAGCAGCCGAGCTTTTCGGCGAGCACGCCCTCCTCGCGATCGCTGGCCTCGAGCACTACCGCCGCCGCGCCATCGCCGAACAGCACCGCGACATCCCGGTCGCTCCAGTCCATGAACGGCGAGATGAGCTCCGCGCCGATCACCAGGGCGTTGCGCACCACCTGCGTGCGGATCAGCGCGGTGGCGGCGGACAGGCCGTAGAGAAAACTGGTGCAGGCGGTGTTGATGTCGAAGGCAGCCGCGGGCTGCGCGCCGATGCGCAGCTGGATGCCTGAGGCCATGTTCGGCACCTGGTCCTCATGGCTGCAGGTGCCGAACACGATGAGCTCGATACTGCTGCCGGGGATGCCTGCGGCGGCGAGCGCGCGCGCCGCCGCCACGTACGCGAGCTCTTCCAGGCCGACGTGGGAAATTCGCCGCTCGCGAATCCCGGTGCGACTGACGATCCATTCGTCGCTCGTGTCGAGCAGGCTGGAAAGATCGTGGTTGCTGAGCACCGCCGGCGGCAGGCACTTGCCCCAGCCGGTGATGGCCGCGTGCATCACAGTGACGCCCCCCTTGCTTCGTAAGAATAGCAGGCTGCCGCTACAATCCGCAGCCTGAACTGTGCCGCGCTGCCCCAGGAGGTTCCTGAAGATGCAAACACCGCAGTCGACAGGCGCCGCGGCCGCGCTTCAGTTTCGCGACCTCGTGGACGATGCACTCCGCTACTGGGAGCCGCGCCGCATCGCGTACAACCTGGTGCTGACCTGCGTGTGTCTCGGCTGGCTGGTCTTCACCTGGCCGCACTTTCGCGCAGCCCTCACGCTGACGGCGTTCCTGCCGTTGTTCGTGCTCGCGGTGCTCGCGAACGTCTGCTACTGCGCGGCGTATGTCGTCGACATCCCGATGCAGTACTCCTCGTTTCGCGCGCCGTGGCGGCGCTGGCGCTGGGGTCTGTGGCTCGCAGGCGTGTTGTTCGCGGCCATCCTGGCGTCCTACTGGATCACCGATGAGATCTATTGAACGAAAGGGACGGCACGTGAACCACGTGAAAGAAGCCTGGATCCTCTGCCTCATGGTCTCAAGCGCCGTCGCTGCGGCACCGGCAGCGGCGCCCGCGCCGACCGACAAGGCGTCCGGCGATGCAAGCAACAGCGTCGTCAAGGTATTCGCCACCGTACTGCGCCCCGACCCCGCGCGTCCCTGGACCAAACAGGCGCCTGCCGAAGTGACCGGAAGCGGCGCAATCATCGAGGGCGAGCGCATCCTGACCAACGCCCACGTGGTGCTGTACGCGAGCCAGGTCGAGATTCAGGCAAATCGAGCCGGCGACAAGTTGCTGGCCTCGGTGATCGCCGTCGCTCCAGGCATCGATCTGGCTTTGCTCAAAGTGGAGGATGCCACGTTTTTCACCGAGCACCGTGCGCTGCTGCGCGCCAATTCCTTACCCAGGATCACGGACTCGGTGTATGCCTACGGCTTTCCGACCGGTGGCAACTCCCTCGCCATCACCAAGGGCATCGTGTCGCGGATCGAATTTGTCGACTACGGTATCGAGGCGTCGGGCTTACGAATTCAGATTGATGCGGCCCTCAATCCTGGCAACAGCGGCGGTCCGGTCATAGCCGGCGACAGGATGATTGGGTTGGCATTTGCTACGGTCGGCAACAACATTGGCTACATCATTCCAAACGAGGAGATCGCGCTGTTCCTGCAGGCTAGCGGCGGCGGCCATCAATACGACAAGCCGGCCATGTACGATGAGCTGCAGACGCTGGAAAACACGGGTCTGCGTCAATATCTCGCACTCGATAAATCCGTGCACGGCATCGTCGTGCACCGACCCTACCGGACAGAGGCCGCCTACCCGTTGAAGGAATGGGACGTGATCACCGCGATCGGCGACACCAGGATCGATGATCAGGGGATGGTCACGCTCGGGGACGATCTGCGTGTGAGATTTCAATATCTCATTCAGAGCGTTGCCAGGAACGGCAGCGTTCCCCTGACCATCCTGCGCGGCGGCAAGACGCTGTCAGTAGCGCTGCCGCTGGTGCTCGACCGGCCCTATCTGGTCCGACAATTGTCGGGGGCTTATCCGGAGTATTTCATTTACGGACCGCTGGTGTTCTCGCGCGCCTCGCTCGAGCACCTGCAGAGCGTCTATTCGCCGACGATGCTCGCACGGCCGCGCGCGATCTACGGGGCGTTCCAATCGCCGCTGTTTCAGCAACTGGGGTTGCCGCCGACCGCGGAACGCGAGGAAGTGGTCATCGTTTCATCGCCATTCTTTCCGGACCGGCTGACGGCTGGCTATGACAATCCAGCCGGCGGCACGGTCGCGCGCATCAACGGCAAGCCCGTGCGAAGTCTCAAGCATCTGGTGGGACTGCTGCGCGATATGAAGGATGAGTTCATCACCATCGAATTCGACCAACCGGAACGCGAAAGCTTGGTCTTTTCGCGCCAGGAGCTGGTGGCGGCCACGGAGCGCATTCTCACCAACAACGGCGTTCGCGCCCAGGGGTCGGCGGACATGATGGGGGTGTGGCAGGGCCGTTAGACGCACCGCCCCGGGGAACACCTTAGGCCGGCCAGGGCGCCGTCGGGAGCGGGCGCGCATCCGGAGCGTAGTCAAAGGAGTCGAAATACAAGCGCTCCGTGGACAATCCATGACGCGGAAAGTGTGCCCGCATCGCTTCGATCATGGCGGGCGGGCCGGCGGCGTACACCTCAAAGCGCGCCAGGTTCGGGTAGTCGGCGAGCACGGCTTCATGCACCCAGCCGGCGCGATGATGCGCGGCTTCGGCCGCGGACGCTTCGGACAATACGGCGGTGAAGGTAAGCTGCGGATGCCGGCGCACCCACTCCAGCACCAGCTCCTCCTCATACAGGTCCTGCGTGTGGCGCGCCCCCCAGTAGAAGTGGATGTCGCGCCGGATACCCGTTTCCAGCACATGCCGCAGCATCGACTTCAGCGGTGCGAAGCCCGTGCCACCCGCGACCATGAGTACCGGGTCCGAGCCCTGGGCGTAGCTGAATTGCCCGAGCGGCCCTTCGATCCTGAGCAATGACCCCGCACCGAGCGGCGCGGCGGCGCCGAACAGCCGCTCGCTGAATCCTCCACCGCTGACCCGCCGCACGTGCAGCTCGATGAGCTCGCCGTCGTGCGGCGGGTTGGCGATGGAGAAGCTGCGGCGCCGGCCGCTCTCGAGCAGCACGTCCAGGTATTGCCCGGGATGGAAGCGCAGGCGCTCCACCGCCGGCAGTCGCAACCACAGCTGCATCACGTCGGGCGCGAGCGGTCTCAAGCGCGCAATCCGGCACGGCAGCGTCTTGATCTCGACATCCGCGACGCTGGCGATGAGGCGCGCCCGCACGGTGAGGTCCGAGTCGGCGCGCGCCTGGCACAGCAGGATGTCGCCGCAATGCACTTCTTCCGCCGTGATGCCGAGCGGTGGGCCGTTGGGGTAGTGGATCTCGCCGGCCAGCAGGCGTGCGCGGCATGAGCCGCAGTGGCCAGACTTGCAACTGTGCGGCAGGTTGAGTCCCGCGCTAAGCGCAGCTTCCAGTATCGGCTGTCCCGGCGTGACGCGCAGCGTGCGCCCGTGCGGTTCGATGCGTACGCTATGTTCCTCCGGGCTCAAGTGTCGGGGCTCCTGTCTGGCCGCACGGCCGCGGTCTCATAGAGAGACGCTAGACTAGACGCTCCAGGACGCGGAGGCCAAGGAGGAGTTGCCATGTTCGTGAACCCCCCGGCAGATGAGATCGCACAACTGCTGCGCGCCGCGCACACCATCGCGGTCGTGGGACTCTCGGCCGATCGCACCCGCCCGAGCCACGGTGTCGCGCGTGCCCTGCAGCGCTTCGGCTACCGGATCATTCCCGTGACGCCTTCCGCGGAGACCATCCTGGGCGAGCCCGCGGTGCCCTCGCTGGATCAACTGCCGGAGGTGCTGGGTCGCGGCGAGCGGGTCGACATCGTCGATGTGTTCCGCCGTCCCGAGCACGTGGCGGGGATCGTCACGGATTGCATTCGCCTGAAGCTCCCGGCGCTGTGGCTGCAGGAGGGTGTCGTCGACCAGGCTGCCGCCGAGCGGGCGGTACAGGCCGGGATTTTCACGGTCATGGACCGTTGCCTGTTCAAGGTCCGCACGGCGCTGCGTTAGATGCGGCGCGCGCGGCGGCGTTCCGCGCCGTGCCCGGTACCCTGAGTCGATCGCCTTCAGGTCCGCGCGCGCGGTGTTTTGCGCTATCCTTCGCTGCAATGCGCATCGATTTCACGAAGATGCACGGAGTGGGCAACGATTTCGTTGTGTTCGATGCGCCCGCCGACGAGTCCCTTCTCAGGCCCGAACTGCTGCGCAGTCTCGCGGAGCGCCGCACCGGCATCGGGTTTGACCAGGCGCTGGTGCTCGAGCCGCCCAGGCGAGCCGACACGGCCGTGTTCTATCGGATCTTCAACTCCGATGGCGACGAGGTCGAGCAATGCGGCAACGGCGCGCGCTGCATTGCCGCGCTCCTGCACCACCGCGGCGTCAGCCGCAACGGCTCGGTCACACTCGACAGTCCTGCCGGGCTGGTGCGCGCGCGCATCGAGGCCGGACATGGCGTGTCGGTTGACATGGGCGTGCCCGACTTCGATCCTCGCTCGCTGCCCTTTGAGGCGCCGCGCGAAGCGGACAGCTACCCTCTGGAAGTCGCCGGCCGCACGCTCGACATCGGTGCGGTCTCGATGGGCAATCCGCACGCGGTCATCACCGTGGCCTCGGTCGAGGCGGCGCCTGTTGCGACGCTCGGGCCTCAGATCGAGCGCCATCCGCGCTTCCCTAAGCGCGTCAACGCCGGCTTTCTGGAGATCGTGGACCGGGCGCAGGTGCGTTTACGCGTCTGGGAGCGCGGCGCGGGCGAGACCCGCAGCTGCGGCACCGGCGCCTGTGCGGCGGTCGCGATCGGGCGTCGCCGGGGTCTGCTCGGGGAGCAGGTGCGGGTGAGCGTGCGCGGCGGCGAGTTACGCGTAAACTGGGCGGGTCCGGGGGAACACATCTGGCTGACCGGTCCCACCGAGATATCCTTCGCAGGTCACGTCGAGGTCTAGAACGCCATGACTACACGAGAGGCTCGCGGACCTACCGCGGCAGAGACCGAAGAAGAGTCCATCGCGAGCTATCTGCAGCGCACTCCCGATTTCTTCGAGCGCCACCAGGCGGTGCTGGCACGGCTGAGGTTGCCGCACGCGCGCGGCGGCTCGACCATTTCGCTGGTCGAACGCCAGATCGAGGTGTTGCGCGAGAAGCAGGCGGCTCTGGAGAGCAAGCTCGCGGAACTGGTGCGGGTGGCTCGCGCGAACGACGCCATCTCGGAGCGACTGCACCGCTTCACACACCGGCTGCTGCTGGGCGCCGTGCCGCGTGAGCAGGCCGTGGCGCGCATCGAAGCGGGTTTGCGCGAGGACTTCGACGCCTTCCAGGCGGCTCTGGTACTGATCGGGGAACCGTCTGCTCCCGCAGCTTCCCCGCGCTTCGTGCGCACCGTGGCGGCCACCGATCCGAATCTCAAATCCTTTGAATCGCTGTTCAGCAACGGCAAGCCGCGCTGCGGCCAGGCGCGCGACTCGCAGCGTGAGTTTCTGTTCGGGCCCGAAGGTCTGGAAATGGCCTCGGTGGCGCTGGTGCCGCTCGGGGAGAAGGGCTCGGTGGGCCTGCTCGCGCTCGGCAGCACCGACCGCGACCGCTTTCACCCGGCCATGAGCACCGAGTTTCTCGCGCGCATGGCGGAGTTGATCGCCGCTTCGTTGAGCAACACGGCGCGCTGACGGCGCGGGATGAACGGACCATGACGCCTGCGGCGCTCGAGTGGGTAACCCGATTCCGGCGTTACATGAGCTCCGAGCGCCGCCTGTCCACGCACACCGACACGAGCTACGCGCGCGATCTTGCGGCGCTGGTGAAGTTCTGTGATCGCTCGGGCCTTGGCGACTGGAGCGCGCTCGACACGCAGCACGTGCGCACCTTCGCCGCGCATTCTCACGCCGCGGGACTCGCGCCGCGCAGCATCCAGCGCCGCCTGTCCGCGGTACGCAGCTTCTACGAGTTCCTGCTGCGCGAGGGCCGAAGTGGCGACCCGGGCGCGAGCGCAGCGCCGGCCGCTGGCCGGCGGCGGCGCACGGAGCGGGTCACGCGCAATCCCGCCCATGACGTACCCGCTCCCAAGGCCGTGCGGCGCCTGCCGCAAACCCTCGATGCGGACCAGATGGCGCGGCTGCTGCAAATCCCCGCCGGGGGCGGGCTGACCTCGCGCGACCGGGCGATCATGGAGCTTCTGTATTCCTCGGGCCTGCGCCTGGCGGAGCTCGTGGGACTGGATGTCACGAGCCTGGATCTCAAGGATCGGATGGTGCAGGTGCTCGGCAAGGGCAAGAAGGCCCGTATCGTTCCGGTCGGGCGCGCCGCGGCGCAGGCGCTCAGGCTGTGGCTCAAGGAGCGGGCGGCTGTGGCGAAGGAGCAGGAGACGGCGCTGTTCGTCGGCCGCTCGGGCGGGCGACTGGGGCCGCGGGCTGTGCAGGTGCGCGTGGCCTACTGGGCGCGGCGCCAGGGGCTTGGGGTGCACGTGCACCCGCACCTGTTCCGGCATTCGTTCGCTTCGCACCTGCTGGAGTCCAGTGGCGAATTGCGCGGAGTGCAGGAACTGCTGGGACATGCCGACATCTCGACCACCCAGATCTACACCCATCTTGATTTCCAGCATCTCGCCCGTATCTACGACGCTACGCATCCGCGGGCGCGCAGAAAGGCCTGAGGCTCGAAGCAGGGCCTGAATTCACGCACGAGAGACGTGCGCCGATCTCCCCGCCCGCGCGCAAACTTACGGAAACCCCATGAGCGACAAGTCAGGCTTCAATCCTCACGGCACGACTATCCTTGGCGTGCGCCGCAACGGCGCGCTTGCCTTGGGCGGAGATGGCCAGGTCACCCTCGGCAACACCGTCATGAAGGGCAACGCACGCAAGGTACGCCGGCTCGCCAACGACAGGGTGCTCGCCGGTTTTGCCGGCGGCACTGCCGATGCCTTCACGCTGTTCGAGCGCTTCGAAGGCAAGCTGGAGAAATACGGCAACCTGACGCGCGCCGCGATCGAGCTTGCCAAGGACTGGCGCTCGGACCGCTACCTGCGGCGTCTGGAAGCGCTGCTGCTGGTGGGGGATGCGGACAAACTGTTGTTGATTTCCGGTAACGGGGACGTGATCGAGCCCGACTACGACGTGGCCGCCATCGGCTCCGGCGGGCAGTTCGCACTGGCCGCCGCGCGCGCGCTTCTGGAAGGCTCCACTCTCGATGCCCGCAGCATCGTGGAGCGCTCACTGAACATCGCCGCCGACATCTGCATCTACACCAACCGCAACCTGGTCATCGAGGAATTGAAACGCACCCAGGGCGCCGGGGTCTAAGCATCATGTCATCCCTAACACCCCGCCAGATCGTCCTGGAACTCGACAAGCACATCGTGGGCCAGGACGCCGCCAAGCGCGCCGTCGCCATCGCACTGCGCAACCGCTGGCGTCGCATGCAGGTCGACGAGCCCCTGCGGCAGGAAATCACGCCCAAGAACATTCTCATGATCGGCCCGACCGGCGTCGGCAAGACCGAGATCGCCAGGCGCCTGGCGAAGCTCGCCAACGCGCCGTTCGTGAAGGTGGAAGCCACCAAGTTCACCGAGCTCGGCTACGTCGGCCGCGACGTCGACTCGATCGTCAAGGATCTGGCGGACGTCGCCGTGAAAATCACCCGCGAGCAGGAAATGGCCAAGGTGCGTGAGCGGGCGCTGGACGCCGCCGAAGAGCGCGTGCTGGACACGCTCCTGCCCAAGCCGCGCATGATGGGGTTCTCCACCGACGAGCCCGCGCCCGCGCGCGACGGGGAGACGCGCCAGAAATTCCGCAAGATGTTGCGTGAGCACGAGCTCGACGACCGGGAAATCGAGATCGAGCTGCGCATCCTGCCGATGGGCGTGGAGATCATGGCACCTCCGGGCATGGAAGAGATGCAGCAGCAGCTGCAGTCGATGTTCCAGAACCTGGGCGGCAACCGCACCCGCACCCGCAAGCTCAAGGTGCGCGAGGCACTGAAGCTCCTCACCGACGAGGAAGCCGGCAAGCTCATCAACGAGGACGAGCTCAAGATCCAGGCGCTCGCCAATGCCGAGCAGAACGGCATCGTGTTCATCGACGAGATCGATAAGGTGACGCGCCGCCAGGAGACGCTCGGCGCGGACATCTCGCGTGAGGGCGTGCAGCGCGACCTGCTGCCGCTGGTCGAGGGCTCGACGGTGGCGACCAAGTACGGCCCGGTGAAGACCGACCACGTGCTGTTCATCGCCTCCGGCGCGTTCAGCCTCTCCAAGCCCTCGGACCTGATCCCGGAACTGCAGGGCCGGTTGCCGATCCGCGTGGAGCTCGACTCGCTGAAAGTCGGCGACTTCGTACGCATTCTCACCGAGCCCGATGCCTCGCTCACCACGCAGTACAAGGCGCTGATGGCGACCGAAGGCGTGCAGGTCGAGTTCGTGCCGGATGGCGTGCGGCGCATCGCCGAGATCGCCTTTCAGGTGAACGAGCGCACCGAGAACATCGGCGCGCGGCGCCTGCACACCGTCATGGAGCGCCTGCTCGAGACCGTCTCCTACGAGGCGGCGGAGCAGAACGGCAAGCCCGACGGCCAGGGCTCCGTGACCATCGACGCGAAGTACGTCGATGATCACTTAGGGAAGCTGGTCCAGGACGAGGACCTGAGCCGCTATATCCTGTAGACGCCCGGCACCCAGCCGCCTTCGGCCTCGTTGACTGTGTAGTACAAAGTACTTGACAGTACAATGAGACTGCGGCTAGCTTCCACTCGTGACCAACCCGGAGAAGCAGACCGTGCAGTCCGCCAATGCCGTCCGGATTGATTCCCAGGCCGCCGCCACGCTGCGCTACATCCGAGCGTCCATGGAGGCGGCCTCATCGATTGCGGTCCCGGGATCCGCCGGAAGCGCCATGGGTCTCGTGGGTCTGCTTGCTGCGGTGCTGTCGTCCACTCCCGGCCTGCGCGAGCATTGGCTCGGCATCTGGTTGCTCGCCGCCGCCGTCGCCGCCAGCCTGGGCACCGCGTTAGTGGCGCGACCGTCGTCGCTGCGTGGACTGACCCTGTCCGGTACCCCCATCCGCAAGCTTGCCCTGTGCCTGATTCCCTCGATGTTCGCGGGGGCCGTCATGACGGCCGTACATTGGACCTCGGGCAATCTTCACGCTATTCCCGGCACCTGGTTGCTGCTATACGGGTGCGCCCTAATCGCCGCCAGCGTGCCCACCACCCGAACCATCGCCGTGATGGGCGGATTGTTCGTGGCCCTGGGGCTGCTCGCGCTCCTGCTGCCCGACAATCTCCAGACGCTCATGCTCGGCATGGGATTCGGTGGTCTGCACCTGCTCTTTGGCTTCCTGATTGGACGGGCTGGCGATGACCGCTAAGGTTCGGGCGCGCACGGCGGTTGCAAGGGCGACGCGGAGACGTCCGCAGTTGGCGACCGTGCCCGGGTCGCCTCGTAAAAATGTTGACGCCCAGGCTGATCGGTTGGTGTACGAGCGCGTGCGCCTCGGAATCATGAGTGCTTTGGCGGTGCGGGAGGAACTCACGTTCAACGAGCTCAAGGAGCTGTTTGACGTCAGCGACGGCAACCTGAGTGCGCATGCCCGCAAGCTCGAAGAGGCGAAATACCTGACCTGTACGAAGTGTTTTGAAGATCGCCGTCCCAAATCGGTCTATCGACTCACGCCGCTCGGGAAGACTGCGCTGCATCGGTACCTTGACCATGTCGAGGCCGTGATCAAGGCCACCCGCGGGCAGTGATTCCATTTGCCCATTGACTCTGTAATGAAAAGTACTTTCTCATGCACATCGCAATCATCATGGACGGCAACGGACGGTGGGCGTCGCGTCGTCACCTGCCCCGCAGCGCCGGGCATCGCGCCGGCGCGAAGGCCGTCAACGCCGTCGTGGAAGCCGCGGCGCGGCACGGAATCACAACTCTGACTCTATACGCATTCTCGGCCGCCAATTGGAGTCGGCCAGGTGCCGAAGTCAGTGCGTTATTCGCGCTGCTGCGGCGGCATCTGCTGACTCAGACACAACGCTGCCTGGATCAGTCCATTCGGATCAATGTCATCGGTCGTCGGGATCGACTCCCGCCCGGTTTACGCCAGCTGATCGAGCGCAGCGAGCAGGCTACTGCGCATTGCCGCGGGATGTGTCTGCGCATCGCCGTGGACTACTCCTCGCAACATAGCCTCATCGAAACCTGCCGGCGCCTGCAATCGGAACCCGCCATCGATCGCCCACGCTTCGCCGGGCGACTCGCCGACGTTGATCATGCAATGGCGCCCGCTCCCGAGGTGGATCTCTTGATCCGGACTGGTGGCGAGCAGCGCTTAAGCGACTTCCTGCTGTGGGAATGCGCGTACGCAGAGCTTTATTTCGTCGACTGTCTGTGGCCGGATTTCGACCACCAGGCCTTCCAACACGCGCTCGAGGAGTATGGTCAAAGGGAGCGGCGATTTGGCCGAATTGTTACGGCCACCGTTGCACGAGCGAACCATGGATAACTTCGGTCGGTCGCTGCGTCGTTCGGGTTTCGTACCCGCAGACATGGCGGGCGCCCCGGCCCTGGGTCCCGCACCTCGTGGCCGACCGGTGCGCTGCCGTTCCGTGCTGTTGCTGAATCCATTTTACCCCAAGGATCCGCGGGCAAGTTTCGGCAAGCATGTGCTCACCCCGACGTTGGCGCTTACCAGCGTTGCAGGCGCGACGCCGCCTCACTGGGATGTTCAGTATTGGGATGAAAACCTGCTGCAGGGACCCCCGCCCTGTGACCCGCCACCGCAGCTGGTCGGCATCACCGTTCACCTGACATTCGCACGGCGGGCGTACGAATTGGCGGCCTGGTACCGCAGCCAGGGGTCACTCGTCATCCTGGGTGGCCTGCACGTGTTGTCGTGTCCCGAGGAGGCGCTGCAGCACTGCGATGCGATTGCGATCGGGGACGGCGTGCAGCTGTGGCCCACCATTCTCAGTGACGTCGCGGCCGGATCGCTGCGTGCCCGGTATGAGGCGGATTTCTCCCGCTCCTACGCGCTGGATCCGCCGGCGCGCCGCGCCATCCTGCCGCGCGCTTCGTTTCTGACGACCACCAGCGTGATCGCGACGCGCGGTTGCCACAATCGCTGCGGCTTTTGTTATCTGTCGACCGACGGCCTGCACATGCCCTACCGGATGCGGGCAGTCGAACAAGTGGTCGACGAGATCGTGGCGGACCGGCAGCCCTACACGGTGTTCATCGACAACAATCTGGGTTCGCGACCGGACTACCTGCGCAAACTCTGCGCGGCGCTGCGGCCGCTGGGGATCATCTGGAGCGCTGCAGTCACCATCGACATCACCGATGATCCATCGCTGGTACGCGACATGGCGCTGTCAGGCTGCACCGGCGTTTTCATCGGCTTTGAATCACTCAATGGCGGGAACCTCCGCGACGCGCGCAAGCGCACACCGGCTCCGGAGGACTACGCCCGCAGGGTCAGTGTGTTGCATTGCTACGGCATTCAGGTGAACGGCAGTTTCGTTCTCGGCTTCGACCACGATCACCCGGACGTGTTCCAGCGTACCGTCGAGTGGATCGAGGCGAACCGGTTGGAGTGCGCCACGTTCCACATCCTGACGCCCTATCCTGGCACGCCTCTGTTCCGGCAGCTCGAATCCCAGGGACGCATCTTGCACCGCGATTGGGACAAGTACGACACGGCCCACGTGGTGTTCCAGCCCAAGCACATGAGCTGCGATGAGCTCGACTACGGCTATGCCTGGTGCTACCAGAATCTGTTCTCGCATCGGTCGATCTGGAAGCGCCGGCCGAGCGACCCCCAGGCAGTGCTCGGCTATCTGGCGATGAGCTATCTGTACAAGCGCTCGAATCGATTCTGGCACCTGCTGATCAAACACCGACTCACCGCATCGGTCTGGCGGCCGTTGATCGAGCATTCGCGGCGCAGGCACCTGAGACTTCGGCGACGCCTGCAGGCGTCGGAGTTCGCAGCAGTGACCCCGGCTGCCGCCGCCAGGGCGAGCCATTGTGTCAGCCCGGGCGTATGAACCCGTATCGCGGCAAGCGCGCCCTTGACCTCCTCGTCGCTGGCACCGCCTGCGCGCTGCTCGCACCCGTGGTCGCCGCTGTCACAATCGCGGTGTGGCTCGAAGACGGCGCTGCCCCGCTCTTCTCGCAGCCTCGCGTCGGCCGTGGACGCGAGCCATTCACGATCCTGAAATTTCGCACCGTGCGCGCGAGCAACGTCACGCGTGTGGGACAATGGCTGCGCCATACCGGAATCGACGAACTACCCCAGTTCGTCAATGTATGCCGCGGCCAGATGAGCGTTGTCGGCCCGCGGCCTCTCACGGCCAAGGACGTCGCGAGACTCGGGTGGTCTGATGCCGCTCACGACTGGAGATTTTCTGCAAAGCCGGGCATCACCGGCTTGTCACAGCTGCTCACCGGGCGCGGGTCACGCTCGAGCGAGCGGCTCGACCGGCTCTACCTGCGTCGCCAGAGCCTTTCCCTCGATCTGCAGCTGATTGCAGTGTCCGTGGCCGTGAATGTCCTCGGCAAACGCCGGGTGCGTCGGTGGATTCGCGCCGGCTAACGCGGACGGCTGATGGTGACGGCGAGCCGCCGCCGGTGGTCAAATCCTGAACCGCTCCTTCAGCTCCCCCGCCATGCGCCGGCTCACCTGCAGCGGCGCCTCGCAACCGCGCAGCCGCACGAAGTACTGGCCATCGGCATTGCGCTCGATGCGCTCGAGGTATTTCACGCCCACCAGCGCGTTGCGGTGGATGCGCACGAACGCCGCGCCGAACTCGCTCTCCAGCAGCCGCAGCGAATCCTCGATCAGATCCTCGCCCTTCAAGTGACGGACGGTGGTGTACTTCTGATCGGCGAGGAAGTATTGCACCTCTTCGAGGGGGATGAGCCTCAAACCCTCGCGATGCCGTGCCGCAATGTGGCTGCGCCGCGCCTCGCCGGCGGCCGCGAGTCTCTGCAGCTGGGCGCGCGTCACGCGGCCGGCACGGGCGAGTGAGGCGGCCAGCTGCTCCTTGCGCACCGGTTTCAGCAGGTATCCCACGGCATGCGCATCGAAAGCCTCGACCGCGTACTGATCGTAGGCGGTGGTGAAGATCACCGCCGGCGGCTCTTCCAGCACATTCAGGTGCCGCGCGGCCTCGAGTCCATCCATACCCGGCATGCGCACGTCCAGCAGCACCACGTCGGGGGCCAGGTCATGGGTTTCCCTGAGGGCCTCGTGGCCGTTCGCGGCCTCGCCGATCACTTCGACGTCGGCGATCTCGGCGAGCAGGCTGCGCAGCCGCTCGCGCGCCGGCGGCTCGTCGTCGACGATGAGCACTTTCAGTTTGGCCGCGGCGCCCATGGGCTCAGGCTGGCTGCGCGGAGGCCGCGCCCGCGGCCTTCTCGATGAGCGGGAATCTCAGCGTCACGATGTACTCCGCATCGAAGCGCCCCGACTTCATGAGCGCACGCCCGCCGTACATGAGGCTCAGGCGCTCGCGGATGTTGGCGAGCGCCAGGCGGTTGCCCTCGCGCTCTCCCGGTGCGGGATCGAGCGGGTTGCGCACCACGATGGTCACGAGCCCGCCGCCGACCTCGCCGGTAATGGTCACCGTGCCGCCCTCGGCGCGCGGCTCGATGCCGTGGTAGATCGCGTTCTCGAGCAGCGGCTGGATCATGAGATGGGGTACCAGCGCATTGCCGGGCAGCGGGTCGGTCTTCCAGACCACCTGCAGCCGCTCTCCCAGGCGCAGCTGCTCCATGCGCTGATAAGTGCGCGCGACCTCGAGCTCTTCCGCCAGGGTGATGGTGTCGCGCTTGTCGCTCAAGGTGGCGCGGAACAGATCCGCCAGGTCCTGCACCGCCTGCTCGGCGCGTGAGGGGTTGCTGCGCGTGAGAGCGGCGATGGTGTTCATGCTGTTGAACAGAAAGTGCGGCCGGATGCGCGCCTGCAGCGCGTGCACGCGCGCCGCGGCGCGCAGCTCGACGCTGCGGCGCCACTCGTGCGCCACGTAGAAATAGCGCAGCGCGAGCCCCGTCACCACCAGCCCGATCCACACGTTGCGCACCGCGAAGTTGCCCGCTGCCTGGGGGAACAACGCCGCGCCCCCGGAGTCGATGACCATGTGCGTGCGCCCGATCAGGTACGCGCATACCGACACCGTGGCCACCAACGCGGTGATGAGCACCAGCACCACCGCCGAACCCACCGCCACCGTCGAACGCGCCAGCGGGGTGCGCACGGCGCACAGCAGCGCGGCTCCCGCGAGTCCGATCCACAGGAGGAACAGCGAGGTGCGCACCAGGTCGGTCCAGAAGTCGACCGCCAGGCTCTGCCGCGCGAGCGTGAGCACGAACGCGGTGAGCTCGACGATGAGCACGATGGCGAGCGTGGCGTGCGAGGTGCAGAAGTCCGGCAGGTAGAACGCGTGCTCGCGGCCGGAGTCGGTGTTCATGTGTCGCGGGCCGGCACGCCCATGATGTTGGTGCGCTCGAACAGCTCGGCCTTGAGCCGGTAGGTGGCCGAGATGTCCTCATCGCCGTAGCCGCGCGCCACGAGCTCGGCGTACTCGGCGAGCATGCGCTCCACGACCGGCAGTGCGACGCCGAAGCGCGCCGCCATCTCGCGGCAAATGCGCAGATCCTTGGCGTGCAGACGCACCCGGAAGCCCGCCGGAAAGGCGCCGCGCACCATGTTGGGTGCGCGATGTACGAAGTACCAGCTCGAGCCGGCGCCCTTGCCGAGGGTGTCGATCAGCTTATCGAGCGGCAACCCCTGGGCGCGCGCGAACGCCATGGCCTCCGCGACCGCTTCGATGATGCCCGCGCACATGATCTGGTTGGTGGCCTTGGCCGCCTGTCCGCTGCCGGTCTGGCGCTCCGCCCCGGGGGCGGCCACGCGCGCCGCGCGCTCGATCAAATCGCGCACCGTGAATCCACCGAGCGTCTCGCGCTCGGCCCGGCGCAACTCCTCGACCATCGCGGCCACGCGCGCGTCGGAGGAAACCGGGGCCGGGCCGCTGCCCCGGACACATTCAACCACTTCGCTCAGCGCGATCGTCGAGGAATCGCGGGCCAGGAAGAGGCCGTGCTCACCACCATTATCGCCGGCCACAGTTTCGATCACGATCCTGCCTTGCTCGAGCCGCCGCAGCACCTCGACCACCACGACCTCGTCGATGCTGAGTTCGGGGGCGAGCGTGGCGGGCGTGACCGTACCGCGCCGTCCTGCCATC
>Ga0209011_1000298_pt1 | contig 20090 bp, 15 predicted proteins | sample BlaSpr_A8_OM1_M3_FD_187986 | JGI IMG/M metagenome (GOLD analysis project Ga0209011, IMG submission 187986) | Forest soil microbial communities from Thunder Bay, Ontario, Canada - Black Spruce, Ontario site 2_A8_OM1_M3 (SPAdes) (version 2) | ecosystem: Environmental > Terrestrial > Soil > Boreal... | reverse complement strand
CCGCATCCTGCAGTAATCGGCGTACGTCATCTCTTTCGATGCCGGCTCTGGACGGAGAAGCCACTCTTTCCCTGCGTGTCTGCCTGGTGGCAAACCCCCTGAGCTATAGAGTATGGAGTTAGTCTCGTCCATTGATTTGGACGCGCGTCCGAGATCACGCCCAGATCGAACATGCCGTCAATGTCCGGATTTGGGTTCGCATTCTGAATCAGAAAAAGAGCCCACATCGCGTTGACGAATTCCTCGTGCTGCTCACGTACTGTTTCATGCGGGGTCTTCACGAAGCGCATTGAGCTTACCGTTCGCCCATTCTCAGTTCACCACCGTTTTTGGTCTCAGCTCATGATCTTCGCGCACAACATCTTCCGGCTTTTCTTCTCTTTGCCAAAATTGATCGCCGAAGAGTTCTTCGAGCGTTCTGCAACTGCATGTATATGTTCCGATACTTGTCCATGAGAAACCTCCGCTTATTTAAGCGTATAGATTGCCCGAACCGCAATTTGAAATCAATCGTCTGAGGGTTGGATTCGCACAAGTCGATGTCGTTAAGCTGCGGGAACGTTTCAAACAAATGAGCGAAGAACAGCTTCTCGCATTTGGTAAAGCAGCGAAATATATGTGTTCGCCAGGAGCGAATTTCGGCGAGCGGCCACGCGAGTGCTTTGTGATTCAGTTAAACGAAGCGAAGGCCGAGTGGCAACGGCTAGTGAATGAACGGAAATGAGGCAACCTAAATAGAGCATCTGGCGAAAGATGTTTTGCCGAAAATCATTGAAAAGGTTCTCGGAGGCGCGGGTTTGGCTTGAATGCGGGCAGAGGAAACGGGACAGCAGTTTACACTATGCTTATTTCTTTTGGACAAGGCCGTCAAAACAACATCTAACGGTCAACCACTAATCGTAGGTTACCAACTGCCAAAGCACGGCCCAGCCGACAGTGGCACACTTCTCTTTTCGTCCCGAGATGCGATCTCACGCCAGAAGCCCCCCATCGCCGACATGATGAACATAACGGCGACATCTAGGATTAGGAAGAACAACCAAGGTACGGTGCAGGGTCATGATCTGATGCTAACTGACCATTCGCCTTCTCCCGCATATTCCGGATTACCAATCCTAGTCCCAAATGCGGGTGGCTCTCCGTGAGCTTACGGAGAGCCACGGCTATCCGCGTCTCACTGGCAGCGGTCGGCAGGCTCGTTTGGATACTTTCCTTGGATGCACGGAATCGCACGCAGGTACTCGTACATGGCCCGAATGTCGTGGTCCGTCAGGTCTTGGTAGTTGGGCCACGGCATGATTTGAAGAAGATCTCCCTTGACCGGATTCAAAGGGTCTGCCGGAAAGCAGTTTGTGATTACTGAAGTCGAGCAGTTTGGATGCAGTTGATCAAAGTCTTTGCCCGTCCTCAGGATTTCTAGGAATTGTTCAAATGTGCGATCCCCTTCAGGCAGTCCGGTTTTGGTCGACGGCGTCAAGTTGCGGGAAATAATATTGGGAGAAGGTGGCCCCGCTACCGTACCGAAGTCCGTGCCTCCAGACAGGTAGGTGGTCGGGTCTGTTTTCTTCGGCTGGCCAAAGTATGGGTTTCTGTCTGCGGCGTAATTGAAGTTTGGAGGCCCGCCGCCGGTGTGGCAATCGTTGCAGCCACCCAGATTGACTAGGTAGCTTCCCAATCCCACCAGAGCGCAATTCTTATCGTCCAGGTTCAGAGGAACCGGCGCAATTTCAAAGCCCCGTTGAATCCTGGGATCTGATTCTTCCCCTTGATCATCCCCGTCTCGCCTACCCTGTCTCTCTGCGCAGGGATTGTCTTGATTGCCTTGATCTTCTCGATTCCGATGCACTGCCCCTAGAAGCGCAGGCGAGTAAAGCACACCTGCAGCCGAGTAAGCGGGGTGCTTCGTTTTCTCTGCTTGACCTCTCGGCGTATTGAACAGCACGAGGGCAAGGGAGAAACCAACAATCAAAAGGGCGATCATGTGGGTTCGCTTCATTGTCTGATCACCTCAACTTTCATTGCTCCACCATCTTCGTACCGGTCACCAAGGACGTGATTGCTTTCAGTGGAATAACCGTTGCCTAACTTGGGATTGAGCATCTGCTCCGGAGATAGAGCGGACTTCTTGGTCAGGCAGTTGGAGCGGATTCTGTTCTCCCTACCTGCAGTTAGTCAAGTACCAGAATAAGGATCACAATCGGATAGAACCAGGAGGAGGAGACATGCGAGTAAGGGGAAGATTGTTGGCGGCGGGATTGATCCTGGCGGGGAGCACGGTTGCGGGCGCTCAGGCGGCGGCTCAGGCACAGCCCCAAACGCAGGCGCAAGATGTTCCGGACGGGTACAAGGAAGTGCTGCAGTACTTGGCGCGGAAGGGGGATTTTGCGGCGAACGTGTTGAAAGTGAATGTGCCGCGGAGCGATTTGTCGGTGAGCGTGGCGGGAGTAGCGACGCCGACGCCGTTTGGTTTTGGCGGATGGGTGGCGATGACGAAGGGCGAAGGAGGAAATGAAGTATTGATGGGGGATTTGGTGCTGCTGCAGGAGGAAGTGAATCCAGTGATGTCGGCGCTGCTGGAGAATGGGATCGATGTGACGGCGCTGCACAATCATTTTTTCTGGGACGAACCGCGAGTTTTCTTTATGCACGTGCATGGGTACGGCAAAGCCATGGATTTGGCGCATCATGTGAAGCCGGGACTGGACTTGATTGGCCATGTAGGGAAGACTCCGGCAGGGAATTCCTCGGCTGCGGAGATAGGAGGGAAACTGGATGTGGAGAAGATTGCGGCGATTGTGGGGCACAAGGGCGATCAGACGGGTGCGGTGTACAAGATCACCGTAGGGCGGAACGATCTGAACATGAAAGAGCATGGCGCGACCATCAACGCACGGATGGGATTGAATACCTGGGCAGCGTTTTACGGATCGAATGAGAATGCGGTGGTGGCGGGCGACGTGGCGATGCTGGAAAGGGAAGTGGTGCCGGTGCTGAAGGCGCTAAGAAAGAACGGAATTGAGGTAGTGGCGATTCACCATCATATGATTGCGACCGGGCCGACCATCATTTTTCTACACTATTGGGGTAAAGGCCCAGCGGAGAAACTGGCGTCGGGATTCAAGGCGGCCCTGGATCAATTAGGGGCAGCGCCGAGCACAGGAGTAGATGCGCTAAAATATTCTCAAGACGAACGAAGGAAAGTCGAAACTAGATAGTGGTTTGGCCCTGTTCGTTTTCGTACAGATTTAATTTCGAGCGACCCGCTATAAGTGTTGCTGGCTAGAATCTCCACGCCCGGAGGACCCCATGAAACCAGGCATCATCACTCTCGCAGGCACAGTTAGGAAGGTAATCGATCGCTCCGTTCTCAATGAACCGCAGCAGATCCAAATCTCTTTCGCTGGCGCTGATTATCTTTACGATGAGCTGCGAATCCCCAACATTCACAAATGGGAGGTCGGCAAGGGTATCGAAGTGAGGATACGACCGCGTTAGCAAAGCTAACGGCTCGGCAGGGCGGTAGCTTTCCGTCCGACAACGTTAACTTAGTCGTGCAGGACAACAGTCGAAACCAGTCCGCAGACTGAAAGGAGATTCCCATGTCACTGATCGTGGTGATTATCATCCTGCTGCTCTTGTTTGGCGGCGGCGGTGGCTATTACGGATATCGGAGATGGGGGACGGGCGGAGGCATAGGGATTGTCGGGGTGATTGTGATCATCCTGGTGCTTTTGTACCTGATCGGCGGATTGCGTCTGTGACGTAACCGGGGGAAAACGGCGGGTACATCCCTGGAAAGCAGCCAAAAGTACTAAACGAGATGATCAAGCTCGGTACGTAAGATTAAGACACTGATAAGTTGCCTTGTACCCGCAATAAGGACATTCGAGCTCGGTCCCATCGGGAGGGAACTCAGGTTTCAGGGGCAAGAGGTAGCTCAACATCCCGACGTCGTCAATCTTCGAGTGTGTGAATTTCAACTCGCAGTTACTACATTCTAGGACCCAACTGGGCATTTCTACACTCAAGAGCGACCGTACGCCTCCTGGGCGGTGCAAGAAATACACAAGAACCCCTATCGGTAAGCGTAACGATAGGGTATTTCTGGCGCGGTAGGTAGCTAAAAGTACTAAACGATATGAATCGGACGGACTATAGACGCGTAGATGGACGCAGCGCAAACTGAACTTGTAGTGACACACTCCTCCTAACGCCACGAGCGGGGCCGGTAGCCCCCTATCGACCCGCTCACTTTTTCTCACGATAAGACAGCGGTAAAATCGTCATATGGCAAACCTACAGCCCCGGCCTGTTGCAGCGTGCAACGTGTGCGGTGCAGTCTCCTACTCCGCCGATGGGATAAATGAGCGGTGCGGTCAATCAGTCCACGGCGACCGATGCGCCAACAATAGTCAGAGCCGCCCGAGATACAGATTGGAAACAGTGCCCGACCTGCCAGGGCACAGGATTGGCCGGAGAAGCCCAGTGCAGTAAATGCAACGGCGCTGGCTGGGAATGCTTGCGCAGCGGACGATGGCAGAGGGGACAAGAGAGAGATACGCGTGCGAAACTGTGGACGCGGAAGGCAGAAGAGAATCAAGAGCCGGAGAAACCGGAAGCCGAAGGAGAAACGCAGAAATAACTGCGGAGGTTTGTAAGGCATCGAGGAGAACCGCCGCACGGATGACTGTCCGCAAAACGGACAAGGGACGACCCTGAGCTAGTGCCAAAGCGGCGTAGAGGTTAAAGCCGGCCGAGGTACGCAACCTTTGCGGAACCAATCACGCAGGGCCGGGCTGTTACGGTTCCTGGGTGCCCCAACTGTCAGAAGAAATTTTATACGATGTATCAATACAGAAGACATTTGACAGATGATGTCTTACCCGTGTTGATCGAGCGATTGGCGGAGAAGAAAGCGGAGTGAGGGATATATGTCTGCTACTACTTGCTACTACTCTTGGCTGATTAGGGATGTTTCGGTAGCCGCATAAACGTTGGTTGTTCTGTCAAATGGAAAGACAGTGTTGAAAACAAGTAGCATACCAACAGCCCCCAACAGCAGTCATCCCTCAAACAAACGGGAGTTAAATCCCTCCTCCGCCATAGCCAAAAAATGATGTGGTTCCCCCAACAATTCTTGTTGAACTTTAAGCTGGTTATTCTTAGGCCATGTGCTGGCTTAATCTGCGTTCCCTAGTTAGTCTCTCTTTCTTACACTAGAGACGTAAGCCTAAAGAGCTAAACGTATGTACTCTTCCAAAAGCGTCCGCGGCATGGGGGTAGTTTGGCTTTTGGTTCTCGTAGTCTATGCGGCAGTTTCTCTGGCTCTCGTTCGCGGCCATCAATCGCTCACTACTTTCGGGAATATTATTCAGTGCATCGTGCCACTTTTTGCGAATGCAGGCTTACTGGCAAACGCTGGTACCCCGCTTTGGCGTCGCAATCTTTTCTGGATGCTGCTCGCCCTGGGCTGCACTCTCTGGATGCTCGGGCAGTTCGAATGGACTTATTATGAAGTTTACTTGCACCGGTCTTTGCCGAATTTGTATCCGGGTGACATAGTTTACTTTCTGCGCGGAATTCCCATGATGGCGGCGCTGGCGTTGCGCCCGCATCGCAAGCCCGGAGAGCTCCATTTTCGGTTTGGGTATCTTGATTTTGTACTTCTGCTTATATGGTGGACGTATATTTACGTCTTCGTGGTGCTGCCATGGATGTACGCGACGCCCGCCCTCGCGCAATACAACTACAACTACAATCTGTTAACCAACATTCAAAACATGGTTGTGGTTGCAGGCTTTGGGATTCTTTGCCTGCGCACCCGGGGCGTGTGGCGGGTTGTTTACGCCAATCTCCTTGGTGCCGCAACGCTGTACATGCTGGCTTCGGTTACGATCAACGTGGCAATCGATCGGGGTGAATATTATACCGGCAGCTTGTACGACCTCCCGCTGATTTCCTCGTTTTTTTGGTTTGCTCTTGCAGGCTTGATCGCCTATCACCATCGCGCAAAGCTGGATCTGCAGTTGGAGAGCGGATACGACTCTAATGCCGGCCAAGCTCAAGGAGAAAGTGTCTGGGCGACGCGCATGGCCATGGCCGCGGTAATCTCCTTGCCGTTTTTTGCCATTTATACGCTCCGGTTTTCCCAAGATAGTCCCCAAGTCCGCGAGTTTCGCTTGATGACCACGCTGATAGCGGCGGTGCCCCTCGCCGTGCTGGTCTTCTTGCGTACTCATCTCGCGGATTCCGATCGGACTCGCCTGTTGTCCCGCTCGCAACAGTCCGTGGAGAATCTTCGCAGGCTGCAGACTCAAATCGTGCAATCAGAAAAGTTGGTCTCGCTTGGTCAACTGGCCGCCGGAGCAGCTCACGAAATCAACAATCCGCTTGCGGCAATCCTAGGCTTCTCTGACCTCTTGGCGGACGACCCAACTTTGCCAGAGAAGGCACGCGTCACTGCTGGCAAGATTCGTGATCAGGCGCGCCGCACCAAAACACTCGTAGGCAATTTGCTGAGTTTTGCGCGTCAAGTGCCGGTCGAGCGCACTCTTCTCGACATCAATACGGTGGTGACCAATGCCGTCCAATTGCGCACGCTTGACCTTCGCTCGGGTACGCACGTCGAACTACAGCTCGAGTCCGTCCTCCCCGGCGTTCGTGGCGACGCCAATCAATTGATGCAAGTGTTTTTCAACCTGATCAACAATGCCGCCGACGCAATGGAAGCCACTCAGGGAGGCGTGCTCACGATCAAAACACTGCGTGATCGCAGCAACGTCGTTGTGCTGTTCTCCGATACTGGCCCCGGCTTGAAGGACCCGGATCGCGTCTTTGATCCTTTTTACACCACCAAGCCCATAGGAAAGGGCACGGGCCTCGGTCTCAGCATTTGCTTTGGCATCATGCAAGAGCACGCGGGCAAGATTCTTTGTTACAACGGCCAGGGAGGCGGCGCGGTTTTTCGCGTCGAGTTGCCTGCCGTCCTCGCCGCATTCCCGACGATTACAAAAGATGCTCCCCTTGAGGTCGCTTCCACCGGTCCCCACAAATCCTGACAGCACGTAGATCCCTTATCCTCGCCCCATCGCTTTACTGACAAGCGCTTAATATCCAGCGCTTGACTCATGCTAGAGTTTTGTTGCCAGCTGGCACTTGCACACACCATGCCGGACTTCGCCATTTGCACCGAAAAGCTGACTAGGCGCTTCGGGAATTTAATTGCCGTCGACCATATGGACCTACAGGTGGCCGCCGGACAATTTTTCGGCTTTCTCGGACCAAATGGTGCGGGAAAATCCACCACCATCAAAATGCTTACGGGTTTGCTGGCGCCGACCTCTGGAAGTATTAAGCTCCTAAATATCGATTTTGCCGCGAACCCTGTGGAGGCAAAGCGTCAAATCGGTGTGGTGCCCGAAGGCATGGGCTTATTCGAACGTCTCACTGCCGCCGAATATCTGCATTTCGTTGGTCAAATGTATGGCCTGGATCGTAACGCCACACAACGGCGCTCAGAAGAGCTGCTCGAATTCATGCAGCTTGCTGACAGACCTAAGACCATCATCGCGGACTATTCGCACGGCATGCAGAAAAAACTCGCCCTTGCCGCGGCTGTCATTCACGGCCCCCGCATTCTTTTTCTCGATGAACCATTCGAGGGTGTGGACGCACTCGCATCTCGCACCCTCAAGGCGCTGCTCAGCAAGATGACCGAACGTGGCGTTACAATTTTTCTGACCTCGCACGTTATGGAAATCGTGGAGCGTCTCTGCAGTCACGTCGCCATCATCGACAAGGGATGCCTCGTGGCACAAGGCTCTCTCGAGGAGTTGCGCGCCGGCATTTCCGGTGAGACGGGCAGTAAAACTACCCTCGAACAAATCTTTCTTTCCATCGTGGGCGAAAGCGGCGCTGCACGCCCTCAACTCGAGGAGCTCTCGTGGCTGAAATGACGCCATCCTTAAACTCCATCCAGCAGGTTCGTCTGGTGGCCGGACTTCGGTGGCGAATTCTGCGGAATAGTCTCCGCAATAAGAACAAAATGTTCGATCTGATCGGATTGTTCTTTGCCGGAATCTTCAGCGGTGTATTGGTTCTGGGCCTGGCCTTTGCTTTTTACTCGGGGACTCATTACTTCTTGTCCGGCGGCCGCACACGTGGCCTGGTGTTCCTTTTCTGGGCCATCTTTTTGTTTTGGCAATTCTTTCCAATTTTTGTGGCCGGCTTCGGCGGGAGTTTCGAATTTCGCACCCTCTTGCGGTTTCCCTTTAGTATGCGCGCTTTTTATCTGTTGGGTCTGGCCTACGGCTTCGCCAATTTTTCCGCACTCGCCTCGCTCTCTTGGTTATTCGCCATGACGCTTGGCGCCGCGGCGGCGATGCCCCGCGTGCTTCCCGCAATGCTCGCGGCCGTGGCCCTGTTTGTCTTGATGAACGTCACGCTCGAGCGTCTGACCGGCTCTTGGCTAGAACACATCCTTGCACGCCGGCGTTCCCGGGAGTTTTTCGTGGGCTTTTTCCTTCTCGCCATGATCTCGCTGCAGTTCCTCGGACCGCTGACGGATCGGTCTCTAAATAGTCGGTATTCCTCGGTTTTGCGCACGCTGCCCTACTTCGCGCCTTTTCCGCCATCGCTTGCCGGCCGCATCATCGCGGGAGCAGCCCGCCATGAATACGCGGATGCTTTTCTTGGTATCGCTGGACTAACTCTTTTCGTATTCCTTTTCAGTGCACTCTTATGGCGTCGTTTTGCAGCACAATATCGCGGAGAAGAGTGGAGCGAAGCTCCATCTCCAGCACCGGCTTCCCGCATCCATGCAAAAAAAGCTCCGGAGCGCGACGCTCTGCGGCTCCTTTCTCCGCAAGTAGCTGCTTTTGTAAGCAAGGAATTCCGCTACGTCACGCGAAACGGATTTGCGCTCCTGCTGCTGGCGATGCCGCTCACGTTAATGGTGCTGTTCACCTCACAATTTGCTAGCAGACACCCGCACGTTGGAGGCATTGCGCTCGGCGCCGACCTGTTCTTCCCCGCCATGATGGGCTATCTGATTCTCATTCTGATGGCGCCTTCCTATAATAATTTCGCGTACGAAGGTCGCGGGATACAGACCTATTTCACAGCGCCCATTCGATTTCGCGAAGTGTTCCTGGCAAAAAATTTGATGCTGGTTGTGATTCTCGTTGCAGAACTCTCGCTTTCCATCACGGTCCTGGCAATCTGGATTGGTGTGCCCTCGCCTCCCTTCTTCTTTGCCACCCTCGCCGCTATTATTTTCTTCGTTGCTGGACAACTGCCCATCGCTAACTGGTCATCCTTGTGTTTTCCGCGCAAGCTGGAATTCGGATCTTTGCGCGGACAGCGCAACTCTGGTGTAGCCGTCTGGATCATGTTCGCCGTTCAAATCGTGTTTGGAGGCGCCTGTGCCTTGGTCCTTTCCATTGGCCGCTGGACGGGCAATTTCTGGCTCCCGGCGGAAATCTTCGCCGTACTCGCTGCTGCCGCGATAGGCGGATATTTCGCCTCGCTCGACGCTCTCTCGCACGTCGCCGAGAAGAAGAAGGAAGTTTTGACGGAAGCTTTGTGCCGGTAACTCGCTGCTCCGGGTAGCTTCGCAAGAGGAGTTCGAATGAAGAAGCGTTACGTATCTCTGTTTCCCATCGGTCTATTTTTGCTTGCCGGCAGTTTTTGCCCACGAACAGCCACCGCTCAACAGTCGCGGAATTTTGCTGAATGGGATCAGTTAGTGAACACACCTGCCGTCAGCGGCTACGAACAGCCGCTGGCCTCATTACTTAACAATTGGCTGAAAGATTTCTCTCCCCGCACGGACAATATGGGAAATGTGTACGTTACGCTCGGCAGCGGCACGCCGCATCGCCTGATCGTCACATCAATCGATGAGCCGGGCTATGTGGTCAGCGAGATTACGCCAGATGGCTTTTTGCGGGTTCAACGCTTGCCTCAACAACCGCCTACGCCGGTCTTCGATTTGCTGCACGCGGCCCAGCCCGCCTGGGTGATCGCCAGATCCGGCAAACGAATACCCGGCGTGTTTGCTGGACTTTCGGTGCATCTTCAGCCGCTTCGCCCGAATCCACCGAAGATGACGCATCCGGAGGACATTTTTGTGGATATCGGAGCTGCGAGCGCCGAAGAGGTTCGCTCGGCCGGCGTGGACGTTCTCGATCCTGTCGTGCTGGCTCGCTCCGTTCAGCAATTGGGATCGGGTGAATTGGCGGGGCCAGCAATCGGAGATCGCATTGGCTCTCGAGCGCTTGTGGGCCTTCTTGGAATGCTTCGCGCTAGCAAGCCCCGATTGCACGGAACTCTGACTGTCGCCTTCGTGACACAGCAGTGGACCGGTGGACGAGGGCTCGACCGTCTGCTGAATCAAATGCGTTTCGATGAAATGGTTTACGTCGGCCGCCTATCTGCTCCTCGAAAGACAGCAGTACCCACATCAGTTTCCACCGAGAAGAACGTGTCGCCAGGGAGCGGCGTGCTGCTTGGCGTTGCCGATGCCTCCGCCGCGCTTAGTGGCCTAAGCGCCGACTTGAAAAAGCTTGCTGATAGCCAGCATCTCGCAGTAACGGTACAGGTTGCCGCCCCGCCTCGGATCGCGTCATATGCAGCGCCCACTCCGTTTCCGCAACGCTCCGCCCAACTCGGAGTTCCCACTCTATTTCCAGTCACGCCTGCGGAAACCATCAGCAACGCCGATACTTCTGAACTGCAAAACCTTCTTTACCTCTACGCCTCTGGCGAAACGCCTCACGCTGTTTCAGGCAGTGCGGCGCTCTGGCAAGGCGACGGTACGCTGTCCCCCATCGTCCTACTTACCGAAACATATGGCGCTAGCGGCCATGAAGACCGCGTTCGAGAAAAGATCAAGAGCCTCCTGCCCTCGTGGGCAAAACCAGAAACCGATGCTGCCGGAAACTTAATCCTGCATCTCGGCAATGCGAAAGCCGGTTCCAAATCGCCCAAAATTGTTTTTATCGCTCACATGGACGAAATCGGTTACCAGGCGCGATCGATTGAGCCGGACGGACGCCTTCTCGTGGATGTGCTCGGCGGCGGCTTCACCGAATATTTTTTGGGCCATGTCGTCCTCGTGCATACCGCGGACCAGAGACTCGGCGGAGTGCTCGAACTCCCCGCCGGCTGGGACCAGCCCGGTTATGAATGGCCCCACGGGCCGCAGTCCATGGACGAGTCAGTTCACGTTTATGTGGGTACACACTCTGCGGACGACACGCGAAAGCTGGGAATTAAACCGGGCGACTGGGTGACCATCCCAAAACAATACCGGCCCCTGCTTGGCACGCGCGCCAACGCGCGCAGCTTCGACGACCGCGTCGGATGCGCCGCGTTGATCGAAGCCCTGAAGTCTCTCGGCGCTGATCTGCCCGGCCGCGACGTTACCTTCCTTTGGTCCACCGAAGAAGAAGTTGGCTTGAAGGGCGCTGCCGCTGCTGCTGAACGCCTGGCCAAAGAAAACCAAACGCCCGATTTTGTTTTTGCGATTGATACCTTTGTGAGCTCTGACTCGCCGTTGGAGTCAAAGCGCTTTGCCCACGCCGAAATCGGCAAGGGTTCTGTTCTTCGCGCCGTCGATAATTCAAATATCACGCCGCGCGAGTACGTCGATCGTGTCGTCAAGCTTGCTCGCGAGCACCAAATCCCCGTGCAGTACGGCGTGACCGGCGGAGGAAATGATGGTGCGGTATTCTCACGCTACGGCTCCGTGGACATACCGCTCGGCTGGCCGCTACGTTATTCGCACTCTCCCGCCGAAGTGATCGATACGCGCGATCTCGATGCGTTGGCTAAAATTATCACGATCCTAGCCAAGAGTTGGTAATCCTCACACGCCAAAACTATCTTGCGCTTGATGTCTCAAGAACATTGCATGAGCCGAGATAATTGCAAACTCTAGCTAGCCTCAGTATTCTGGAGTCTGGTAATGAAAATAGCGCTGGCGCAGTTCAATCCTACGGTTGGGGACTTCGCAGGGAATTCGGCTCGCATTTTGAGCCTGGCGGCGCAGGCCACCGAACGCGGCGCCGAACTTGCCGTATTCTCTGAGCTTTGCGTTTGCGGATACCTTCCCCAGGATCTCCTTGAGCGTCCCGCCTTCATTGAGCGCAACCACAAACAATTAAAGGAACTCGCCACCAAGCTGCCATTGCCCGCCATCGTGGGTTATGCCGGCCGCGTGAACAACGGCCGAGGCAAGTCCATCGCTAATAAAGCTGCGCTCATCTGCGACGGGCGCGTGGTCTTTGAACAAAGCAAGATGCTGCTGCCTACTTATGATGTTTTCGACGAATCTCGCTACTTTCAACCCGCCGCCAAGCAATCTGTCTACGGCCTCGGCAACGAACAACTTGGAATTACTATTTGCGAAGACGCCTGGAACGACAAAAACTTTTGGGCTAACCGCAGGTATGATCGCGATCCCGTCACCGAGCTGGTCGCGCAGGGCACGACGGTTTTGCTAAATATTTCCGCCTCGCCCTACACCATCGACAAGCGCTCGCTGCGATTGGAAATGCTTCGTTCGATCGCTATTAACCAGCGACGCCCCATCGTCTATGTAAACCAGGTGGGCGGTGACGACAGCCTCATTTTTGACGGCGCCAGCATGGCCTTAACCGCCGATGGCAAAGTAGCCGCGCAAGCCCGCGCTTTCGAAGAAGATCTGGTGATGTTTGACACGGTTACCGGTCGAGGTGAAATCCACGATCAGCCCAGAGAAGAAATCGCGTACGCTTACCGCGCCATCGTTACCGGTACTTACGATTACGTTCATAAATGCGGCTTCAAACGAGTGTTGGTGGGCCTGAGCGGCGGCATTGATTCTGCCGTCGTGGCGGCGATCGCCGTGGACGCGCTTGGTGCGGAAAACGTTCTCGGCGTCTCCATGCCGGGACCTTTTTCCTCGACAGGCAGCAAGGAAGACGCTAAGACTCTGGCCAAGAATCTCGGCATCGAGCTCGTCAGTCTGCCGATTGCTGACGTTTTTGACGCCTACCAAAAATCGCTGGCTCCCGCGTTCGGAGCACGTCCCATGGATGTTACTGAGGAAAACATTCAGGCGCGCATACGCGGAAATTACTTGATGGCGCTTTCCAATAAGTTTGGTTCCATGGTTCTGAGCACTGGGAATAAGTCCGAGCTCGCCGTAGGCTATTGCACGCTATATGGCGACATGGCTGGTGGCTTGGCCGTGATCTCCGACGTTCCGAAACTCATGGTCTATGAGCTGGCCAACTGGATTAATCGCGACAGGAAACTCATTCCTCAAGCAATTATCGATAAGCCGCCCTCCGCGGAATTGCGACCCAATCAGAAGGATGAAGACAGTTTGCCACCCTATGACGTCCTGGACCGCATCCTGAAAGCTTACATTGAGGACTTGCGCAGTCCCCAGGAGATTGCCGATCATTACAGTTTCGATTTAAAGCTCGTCCGCGACATCGCGCTGCTCGTCGATCGGAACGAGTACAAGCGCAAACAATCACCGCCTGGACTCAAGATCACCTCTCGCGCTTTTGGCTTTGGCCGGCCGTTCCCGATTGCCCAGCGTTTTATCCCATAAACCAACGGCATTCATAGGAGCCTGCGAGAACTTCCAACGGTTTCGTCTATGCTTCGTGTAGTACATCTCTTCTACCGTCGCCATCGCTTCCTCTGTAAGCCCAGCCTGGCACGAAGAACTGCAGTTGGCTGGATGCATGTCTTCCAAATCCACTCTTGAACTGCGGCACGCTGGCGACGAAAATGCACGCGCCGGATCCGGCCATCAGGAAGCAATTCGTGCGTAACGTCTAGTAGGGTAAAAGCATGGGGCACGCCGCCATAAATCTCCAGGTTGTGCTGTGCCTCTTCGCCCCGATAAGCGCCATGCTGCCCCCCGGCAATGTGGCCGTACTCATGATTCTGGTGAATTGCACGCGCCACCCGAGTCACGTCCACCACGGGGATTCCTCGCCGACGCGCATCCTTAATCAACCATTGATCGAACCAGGCCCTGCCCAACGCGAGTGGAGGTACTTGTTCATATAGGTCCGGCGGAAAAACAAAAACATCGATTGCTGTTGGGTTCCCAAGCTCACCGAGCGGCATAATCTTCAGGCGTAGTTTAGATTCCCCGTCGGCTGCGAAATTCAACGACTCCTGGAGATCGACATTCAAGCGGTGGGAGACGCCGAGAAACTTCGGAAATTCTTTATGAATGCGGACGACAGCGTCAAGAAATTCAGGAAGCAGAATTGTGTCGCTGTTCACGTAACAGAGCAGAGGTGTGTTTGCAAACTCCCGCGCGCGGCGGAGCAGGTCATCTAGCAGCGGCGTTCCAAATTCATTGCGCGCGATGTCATTTAAATGGTTGATCTTCAAGGCAACGGCAATTTCGGAGACGCCTTCTTCCTCACCGAAGAGATAAATCTCTGGGCGGGGGCGCAGCATCGTCCAGCTGGTGATGGCGTTACGCTGGATGGTACCGATATGGCCACGAAAGGGCTTCGGCAGGCCGAGGATCGTGATAGGTTTTGCCTCAGTCATTGACCGTGGACTACGGCGTGGCGTCCCCGCTCGGCGTCCACCATCTCTTCGAGGATCGTGTCTAATCCGCGCGTGATTTTCCATTTCGGATAGTGGCTTTGGAACTTGCCGAGATTGGAGATGTAACAGATATGGTCGCCTCTTCGCGCTTCTTCCACATATCGCCAGTCCAGCTTACGTCCCGTCATCTGCTCAATCCGCTCGATGGCTTCCAGCATCGAGATGCTGTTCTCGCGGCCACCGCCGAGGTTGTAAACCTCGCCCGGCCGCGGATCGGCGGCAAACTCCTCGATCGCGCGTACCACGTCGTGGCTGTGAATATTGTCGCGCACCTGTTTGCCTTTGTAGCCAAAAACAGAATAAGTCTCTCCGCTGAGCGTGACCTTCACCAAATACGACAAAAAACCATGCAACTCAACGCCGGAATGTGACGGCCCGGTCAGGCAGCCGCCGCGGAATACGCCAACCTTCATTTTGAAGTAGCGCCCGTATTCTTGTGCCATCAGATCGGCCGCCGCTTTCGAAGCTCCGAAGAGCGAATGCATGGTGCGATCGATACGGCAGGTCTCATCGATCCCTGCAAAATCTTCCGGCCGCGCGTAATCGTAGCGCTTCTCTAACTCCTTGAGCGGAATCTCGTTCGGCGCGTCACCATACACCTTGTTGGTACTCAGAAACACAAACACCGCTTCTGGAGAATGCTGACGCGTTGCCTCGAGCAAGTTTATTGTTCCGAGCGCGTTCACTTCGAAATCGAGCAGTGGAATATCGCGCGCTTTGTCGTGGGAAGGTTGGGCCGCGCAGTGCACGATCAAATCGAAACGGTGCGTTCGAAAAAGCTCTTCAATGGCGGAGCGGTCACGAATATCTAGCGCCGCGTGCGTAAAGCGTTTGGTCGCAACCTTCAGCCGCTCGAGGTTCCATAGCGTATCCCCCGCCTGACCAAAAAACTCGCGGCGCATATTATTGTCGACGCCGAAGACTTCATGGCCCTGTCGGTCGAAGTGTTCGACCGCAGCCGAACCTATCAAACCACTGCTGCCGGTGATAAGAATAGTCTTCTGCGTCACTTAAAACCCCTGGCGCGGTTTACCTGGCTGAACTCTTATTGATCCATAAGTTGTCATGGCGAAAGAAGGAAAGCAAGCCGCCTTGGCATCACTTTCGAAAGCTCCATTTGTTGTACTGGTCTTCAATGACAGGGGGCCAATCGGAGCCCGGCAGGCGGTAGAGGGCGCGAACGGCAAGGCGCTGCCAGAGCCCGCGTACCTTGGGGATCGATTTGACGCTGCGTGTGATGCGGCGGAAGAGCTTGGCGGAGCGGGCGCCGGGAAGGGATCTCAGCTCACGGTCGGCGATTTCATTGCAGGTCTGAACGTAGTGATCGAGGCGGCTCCAGCTGAGGGCGTCTTCATGAAAGCGGTAGCCACCGATGAGGGCTTCGACAGGGAAAAGTTGTGCGTGGCGGAAGAAGCGTACCCACAGCTCGAAGTCGCCTGCGGCGCGGTACTCCGTGCTCAGCGCGCCGCCCGCGCGATCCCACAAACTCCGCCGCCAATACGTTGATTCCTGCTGGATAAACTGGTTGGCGCCAGCAAGGAAACGCATGCGGGACCAATGAGGCAAAGGGAGCACTTCGATGGTGAGACCGTCCGCATTGAATTTGGTGGGCCTGCCGGTGATCCACTCGACGTCCGGAAATGACTGGAAGACGCTGCCGACAACGAGCAATCCGTTGGTGTGCAACAGGTCGCTGGCATTCAGCCAGCCCATAATCTCTCCAGTGCCGCGGGCGAACCCGGCGTTCAACGCGGCGTAGACACCCTGCTTGGGTTCAGTGAACCAGCACGCAAGATGCTTTTCGTGTCTACGAATAATTTCAACGGTGCCGTCCGTGGACCCACCATCTACGATGATGTATTCCAGATTGGGGTAGCCCTGGTTCACCACCGACCGTATCGTCGCCTCCAGGTACTTCTCCCCGTTGTACACCGCCGTAACGAGAGTGATGCGCGGCCCATGCTTCGAGGCGTCCGGCCTGTGCATGTCTGGAACGACATCTGATTCGCTCAAAGCTGGCGTGCTCCTTGCTAAACATTAAGCAATTATTTTCGAATGACCCATTTGCCGTGATCGTCTTCGATTATCGGAGACCGTCGCTAGGCCCGGGAGAGTTATCAATCCGAACAATGCGGTAACCCGGCTTGCCTAGAGTGAAGAATAGCGGTTTTTTCACGACGTTGAGCATTGCTGCACGCCTAGCGGCGAAACACCCGCAGTCGCCATTTGCGTTACTCCTAGCTTTCAGTTCAGCAGATAGGGTTCCCAAAATTCCTGGTCATATCCTGATCAAGCGTGGTATCCAAAAGGCACCGCTCCGAATTTACCTTAAAGGAGCAGCGCGGTGCCATTTCAAACGAAAGTCCAAAGCTTCGCGCATCTCTGGGATGCGAAAATTTGTCAGTATCTGGGGCGCGCTTCAAAAGCCCAGAAAAAGTCCTTATGGAACTCATTCCCTCCCACCCAGTTTGTTAAATTCCAAACACCACGTCACGGCTCAGCTTGGGGAATCTAACAGGATCTATTTAAAGGACTTAAGCTAGTTCGTTTTGCAATTTTCACTTCGATTTGAACACGGTTCCAGCAAGCTGCGGGCCCGATAAGAAGGATAAATGATCGAAACCGGGCACGGAGCCTTGCCATGATCCTCAGTGTGCAGCCGTATCTTCACTGCCGGCTAGTGTGCACTGAAAGGAACGAGATGTTTATGAAGAAGAAACATTTACGTTGAGCGATGGCGCCACTGGCTGGCCAAGGCGCATTCGCTGCAAGCGCTCAATTTGATTCAAGACCCGATCGATGCCGCGTTCCAGCGTAGTTTCATATCTGAGCAAGCGATCCAGCTGTTGGGCATCAGGGACATTCGAGCAAAGCGATTCCAATTTTAGCTTGTCGGAGACCACTGTTGCCTGTTCCTGCTCATAGCGTTCAAGTCGCTTTATTTCTGCCACCAACTCTGCCAAAAACATATCCTTGCATTGCTGAGGTGATGTGGTTCCTTTTTCCTGAGGTTCCTCCTCAGATGAAAGAGAAATAGTCAACCAAATCAAGTATCTATTGAAAAGCGTCTCCCGCCACAATGTTTCTTTATGATGCTCTCCGTATAGCGTAGTTAAGTTTTTTTTGTCCCAGTCGGGATCAAAGCCAATCCTCTCAATGCTTTCTCTTAAGATGTTCAATAAATAGAGACATCCTTGCAAAGCCTCGGGGTTTGCAAGCCATCGCATGAGGCCGCCATTACCACGCAACTGTGGGAGTTTTGCCACTTCTTGCCGCTGGCGCTCCTGTCCATCCGATTCCAGAAACTCCGCACCGGCTCGGATCTCCGCTCCTTCCGCGATTAACAAGCGCCGATTGCGCCATAAAAGTGCGGCGAGCTTTTCGACGAGTACTTCTTCAAGCGTTCCTTCGGGCGCAAAACTATTGCGCAATCCAGTCAGCAACGCGTCAAATTTCGCTTGCGATTCGCCCTTTAGAACAACCACTTCGGAGAAAATTCCATGTTTGAGCGCGTTGTACTTACTCTGCTCTTTGCCCTGCCGTGTCCGCGGACCTGTGGGCCTGGGCATGACTACGGCAGTGCGAGGCCCGCGCGGCGCTGCACTGGCCCCATTTTCTGGGACCCCACGCACCGTCGGTTCAGAGTTGCGTACATTTTCAGTTCTATTATTTCCAGTTTTATTATCGATTGCCATGTTCCCTCCCAGCGTGGGCTTCGGCTTCCCGCAAGTGGGAATGCGCGATCTAGATTCTCTGGGGCCCACCCCCTACTAGGATTTACTTCCCTCTGAACCTTAGATGCTGCACCCTGCACATCCGAGCTCCTTTTCGACCGAATCTCTTTCTTGTTTTGCACAACGCGGGTTTTCTATGGGTGCGCAGTGCACGGAACTAGATCTTACCCGTCAGGATCCAATCAGTACTTCTGCCATATTTTTCTGCCAACTTAATTAAGACTCCGAGGGGAGGAGCAGATTGTCCTAATTCGTATTTCGACAGTTGCGCCTGACTGATACCGAGGAAGCGGGCGAACTCGCCCTGCGTTGTTTCAGCCCGGAGCAGTCTTATCCTGTTACCAAGCGCTTGTAGGTCTGCCTCGCTGTCAGACCGACGCGGACGCCCCCGTAATTTCTTCTTGACTTTATTCATTTTGCGAGTATTCTTTTTACGATTACAAGACCTACCCTCACACTTTGGGGTAGGGCCTTCGCAACCACTAGGAACTTTTAGCGCAGACAGCTTAACAAAAGGAGGTGTTCACCGGCCATGCGTTCCTCTCGTCGAACCAAGAAAGACACAAAGAAATCTAATCTATTGCGCGCAAATGTGAAATGGGCTCGGCATAGCTGGGGAGGACTTTCGATTTACTCCCGTCAAATGCTAGCTGAGCTAACCGAAAGGTATTATTTTTCTGTGGCGGCGGGGCATTTGCAACTTCTGGACGGGCGATGGTACGTAACGCACTCTGGGCTGCTCCGACTGGCTTCCCGCAACCGTTGTCGAGGAATCAAAACAACTCTGAAAGAGCGACTATCCGATCCCGTGGCTAGCCGTTGGGTTTTCGCAGCCACTGTCTACACGAGCTCTTCGTCAAGCGGATTCGTCGGTTATGGTGACGCCGATCCCTCTAATGTATCTACGCTGATGCGCGGAGCTGAAATGCGCATCGCCGAAACTCGAGCCGTTAACCGCGCCCTGCGAAAGGCTTACGGGATTGGCCTCTGCTCAGTCGAGGAGCTCGGGTCGATTTCCGGGTCCCGGGGTGGTTCCACGAAGAACCACGAACCGTCTATCGAGTTCCAACCCCACAATGGTCCAAACAACGGTCGGCCTCGACTGCGAGACCAACTCTGCGTCCTAATTCGCCAGCACAATCTCGATCCCACTCTCGTTAAGGCATATGCCGCTGATTTCTGCGGTGCCGAGTCCCTCAAAGAGGCTAGCCGCGATCTGGTCGAGTCCTTTATCTCCCACATCGCATCATCGGCGAAGGAAAACAGAGATGGGTTGGTTTGCAAGCTCAATTCATACGCCCAACCGCGGGAGGTAAGGCAGCCATGAGACGCCAGATTCCGGGTCTGCATTTGAGGCAGCAGAATTCTGAGGTCCACCTCGACGGGCTGTTCTTGGTTCGTGTAGAGAGGGCATCTTACAGATGGCACCCGCAGAAGCCATTCGTAGAACTTCGCTTTGTTGTTTTGGAACCCAAGCCTTTCGAAACGCGATCCTTATCTGGCCAGCTGTATTGCACCGATAGAGCTCTGTGGAAGCTCAATTGGTTTCTTCGAGATTTCGGCTACGATGCCGACCTTCTCAATTGCGATCAGGTGGATGAAAGGGCCCTCCTGAACCTTCGCGGAGTCGTTCGTACCTCGCACAAGATCTTGAATGGTCGTTCTTACCAAAACCTTGATTCCTTCGCACCCGCTAGCGAGTGGGAAGTGCTCTCTTGCATATCA
>Ga0209011_1000297_pt1 | contig 20122 bp, 15 predicted proteins | sample BlaSpr_A8_OM1_M3_FD_187986 | JGI IMG/M metagenome (GOLD analysis project Ga0209011, IMG submission 187986) | Forest soil microbial communities from Thunder Bay, Ontario, Canada - Black Spruce, Ontario site 2_A8_OM1_M3 (SPAdes) (version 2) | ecosystem: Environmental > Terrestrial > Soil > Boreal... | reverse complement strand
CCCACCTCGACCGCAGCGCCAGGCACCTGGACGGACAGGAGTTGCCTGGTAAGCTCCATGATCTCCGAAGGCAGATACATGTAGGGATATCTCACAAATGGCTGGCGAGAGTAAACCGCAGGCGCAGCTAAGTGATACGCGAACCGGTAGAACAAGCGCAGCAGATCGTACTTGAGGCTGTTTTTTAATTTGCAGACGAGCTTGAGAAACCTCGGCTCGGGACTGAGGGTGCCTGGTACTGGGCTGACACCACCCCGGTAGCCATCGGCGGATGGTGCTGTTTCGCAAAGCGCTTCGTGGGGATGTCGACCTCGATCACGCTCAGCGCTCACACAACGGCACTCCGAAGCCTTCGGTCGTACATAGCCCTCCGCGTAGCTATCTAGTTGACGTTCCATTCGATACTCATCTGCTCGCGGACTCGCCTGACGACTTCTTCTCCCTCCAATCGCCGATTGAAATAAGCGAGACAAATAATCGGCTAAATGGATAACGATTGGTATCCGCAGATTTACGTAGGTGGTTTTACAGAGAGCTAATCCGTGCTGCAATAATATAACACACAGGTACACATGTTAAATATTATACAGACAGGAATACCATGCGGGTATAGATTTCGTCTGTTTCACCTCACTCTCGGGAGCCGGTTGGGCGAAGGGGAAGGAACTGGCTCCCGTGAATTTGTCCAAGCTTTCAATGATTTCGGTTCCAGCCCAACTTTGATGGAAATGAGGGAGATGCCCTTTATATTCGAGCGGCACACATGAGGAGACCATAGTACCGTCGGAGGAGATGCTTGTGACGCCCAGTGTTCAGCAACGCTTTGGCCTCGGACCTTCCCTTCTCGTGACAGGTCTCGTAACGTTCGTCGGTATGTTTCTTTACGAGGGCGCCAAAACGCTATTTTTCCCAACCGCTGTCCTTTGGCAGTCCCATGCCATCACGATTGTATTCGTCACAGTGATTGCTACGACAGTCGCTTACTCTATGCTGCGCGCGCGCGAAGCTGACCATCGGGCGTTTCTTACCGAACAGAAGGACAAAGCGACAGCGGAGGCCGCGAATCAAGCAAAAAGTATGTTTCTGGCGACCATGAGCCATGAGATTCGCACGCCGATGAGTGGGATTCTTGGCATGACTGAGTTGGTTTTAGACACTCAGCTAACCAAGGAACAACGCTCTAACCTGGAGCTCGTGAAACTCTCAGGAGAATCTCTTCTCCTGATTATCAACGATATTCTGGACTTCTCCAAAATCGAGGCGGGAAAGATCGACCTGGAAGCGATCGATTTCAACTTGCGCGATTGCCTGGAGTCTACGCTGAAGACACTGGCGGTCCACGCAGACGAAAAGAGCCTGGAACTTCTCTGCGAGGTGGCTCCCGAGGTTCCGAATGTCGTGCTCGGGGGTTCTGGCCGGCTGCGACAAATCATAATAAATCTCGTAGGCAACGCTATTAAGTTCACACCGAAGGGCGAGGTAGCGTTGCGTGTTCATATGGAGAATGAGGGCGGCGGAGATCGCATCTTGCATTTTGTAGTAGCGGATACCGGGATCGGGATTCCTGCCGACAAGCAACAAATCATCTTTGCCCCATTTTCCCAGGTAGACAGTTCGACGACGCGGAGATACGGGGGAACTGGCCTGGGACTGACCATTTCAAAGTACTTGGTGGAGAAGATGGGGGGAAAACTGCGGGTGAAGAGCAAAATAGATTGTGGAACCCAATTCCATTTCACGGCACGGCTGGAGACCTCAGGGAAAACGATCGAAGAAGTGACCATGTCCCCGCCTGAGGCACGAGAGAAAACAGGTGCAATCCCACTCTTCACCCCGCACTCTCTGCAACATGTTCGCGACCCTATGAGCTCCCTGCATGTGTTGCTTGCAGAAGATAATCAGGTAAACCAACTCGTACCGACGCGGTCACTCGAGAAGCGAGGTCACCGCGTAGTGATCGTCACCAATGGCCGTGACGCTCTTAAGGCGCTAAAGAACGGGAGTTACGACTTGATTTTGATGGATGTACATATGCCGGTGATGGACGGATTCGAGGCGACCGCAGCAATTCGCGAAAGAGAAAAAGAGACTGGATTCCACCAACCCGTGATTGCCTTCACCGCCAGCGTCGACCGTGGGCCGTGTCTGGCAGCGGGGATGGATGGTCATCTGAGTAAACCGATCCGACAGCAGGAGCTAGACGAGATACTTGAGAAATACGTGGCAAAAAGAAACCGCGCGTAAAGCTCGGAGCCGCCAGTCGAAGCCAAGCGAGCAAGCTACTATGGCCAGACTTAGTGATCGGGGAATACGGTACCTCCGTGCAGGGCATCGAACTTGCTGGCGAGGTATTCGGAATCTCTTCGCGCTTGCCATCCGTTCCGGGATGCGTGCCACCGATTTAAAGCACATCCTGTTTGTGTATCCGACGAGTGGTCAAATATGACGCGCATGCTTTAGAAAGGTCGAAAGGAGGGCCATCACAAAAACCCATCGGTATCCGGTTGCTAAATGAAAGTAGCGTTGCACCAAGATAGGCGTGCATGCTGCGTACAATAACGCTTTGGAGGTCTCGGGTTGAACGCTACCGCTAGAGTCTCAATGCTATGAAACGTCCCCTACCCGTCACGATCACAGGTTGTTTGTTCATCGTTGCGGGTCTAGTGTCTCGTCCGTCACCTTATCTACCTGTCAAAGCTGACGGTTCAACTGTCTTGATCGAATGCTTAGCTCCGACTGGCGCCATCATGGAGGTTTCTTGCGTGCGCACCAATGCGGCGACCAAATCATACAGCGCTGGGCTAGTGCACACTTCGTAGTACGCATGCGAAGAGGCCGCGCCGACAGTACCGTCCGGCAGTAGCTGGCGTGCGTGGCCCTTGCGCAAGACCAATAATTCCACCGACTCGCCAATGGGCACTTCCCCGTAAAACAGCGTCACGTTTTCCTTGCCCCAAGGCAGATCCAGCTTGGTCTGAATGGAATCCAGCGAGATTTCCTCCGACAGTTTTTGAAACCCTTCTTCATTCAACTCGATGCCGTTCATGTTGAAGCGCACCAAAAATTCGTCCAGTTCTTCCGGGGAGGCGCCTTCCATGGCGCTCAGGAATTGAAACACGGCAAAATTCGATTTCTGCCGGGTCAGCATGCGTTTGGCCAATTTTGCGCAGCTCGATAAGCGGTCTGAAAGATTCAACGCTTTCGAAATCATGATACGGGAATCGCCATCCGTCCAATAAGTCGGCGCCGACCCCTGAAAGGCCACACCAACGCCGATTTCCAGGGCCGGAAGATCGTTGGCCGCGGCCCCATCATTGTAAGAATTACAGACCGTCAGAATTTGTCGCGCCAATACACATGCCTTCGCCACCGCTCGTGCATAGGCGCGTGTTGCTTCCGACTCAAAAATCGCCAGCACGATCGCGTCCCCTTCGATAAATACCTTCTTTGCGGAGTAGCGATCCAGCAGTCGCTTCACTGGCTCGTGCAAATTCAGGCTGAAATGCGATGCCGGACTCAACCCGCGCGACAACAGGTCCTGAGTCATTCGGGTTGACCCGCGTACATCCGCCTTGATAATTACGTGCGATACCACTTGGTCGTCTTGCAGCGTAGCTTCTTCGTGCAGGACACATTCGTAAAGACGGTTATTCATGCGCGATAATTCGCGCGCCTTCTCCGTCATCACCAGATGGATGCGTTCCATGCACGTGGTCAGGTGCTCGGCATCGTGTAAGTCACGCCGCAGTCGCAGAAAGTCCACAGCAAATCGCAGCACGAATGCCTGCATCTCCTCACGCGAGTAACGCCGGATCTTTCTCGATAGGTCTTCGATGGGTTTCAGCGACAGTTTGCGCGCCGGCACCTGCTGCAACACCTGTTCCACCCGCTTCATTTCATCTTTCGATACCAGCGCCTTCCGCAGCTGCTGCAAGTGGACGGGTGGGCTGTAGTCGGAAGCGATTGGCCGAATCTCATAACTCGCAAGGACATGGTAGAGAAGTTCGTGTTCTTCGAGCCGGTCCAGAAGCTGCGAAAGCAGTTGCGCGCGCAACGGGCTCTCTGCGGCTGGCCCCGCGGAAGCATCGAACAAGCGCTTGGCATTGTCCGCATTGTTTAGATAATCGCCGAGCCGCGCCTGGTAGTCTTTGTTAAAGAAATCCAGCTTTTGCTTCGCCGCATCGAGCTGTGGGCCGAATTCCTCTAATTTCCGCTCCTGATGCTTTAGCCGAAGTTCGATATCAGCTAACGAAGCTTTTAGGTCGGAGGGATCGCCGGAACTTAGAAGTTTATTGAGGAAGCTGTCTCCCCGGCTCATCTTCTTCAGCAAACTCTCCCGCTGGCTCTCCAGATCGGCGATTTCCGACCGAAGCTTCTGCGCTAGTTCGACAATTTCGTTGTGCGCCTGATCTGCTTCCGTGAATTCCGGATCCTGGTTAATGGTGAGGCCGGCCTCGCCCAAGAATCCCTGGAACAACGCATCCATGACCTCAAAGCGGTCGGGGTCCTGGTTGTAGTTCCCTAGCAAGACATAGTGCTCCAGAAAAAAGACGTCGTCTTTTCCCCCGTCCAGGAAAATCAAACGGTTTTTCAATACTTCGTAAAGGGGTGCAAAGTCTTCCCCAAACAACGCGCGGCGAGCTTTCGCGATGATATTGTCTTCCAGCTCGGACACCATCTGCGCCACTTGTTGACCGACTCTGCGAATGACCGCCCGTCGCGCTGATTGCAGCTCCGATAGGCGCGCTTTGATGACGTGCGCCTGCTGGCTGCGCTCGAAATGCTCGCCACGCTGACGGATCCATTCCTTGACTTCCAAAATCAAGTTCGCGAACTGGTGGCCTATTTCCGCGGTTAAAAATTTGAGCACTGCCAGGCGGAAGAGCAGGTCGATCTCAATATTTTTTTGATATTTTGCTTGGGTTAGCGCGCTCTGCAGCAAATCAGTAAGCAGCTTCCGAAAAGTGGCATTATCGGGTGCTTTGACCGAGCGCAGCTCAATGCCGGGAAAATAAGTAGTCTTCGTGCCCTGACGGAGCACTTCAAAGAGATAATCGCGCGCCGCCTGGACGAACTTCGAGCTCAAAAACACATCGTGGTGGATGTTGTCCACACCGATGACCAGCGACCCCATAGGGATCGTGATGCTGTAGCTTTTTAGTTCTATCCGGGCCGCGTCGGTCTCGTTCGACGTAACGGACTCGTTGGCCATAGCTCTCCAACCGAAGGGGCTTTAACCACGTTATCAGCGAGACGCTAGGCCAACAAGACTTCGGCGACAGGACGGTAGCCAGAGAGTAAGCCATCAAGCTTGCACGCTGATGCGTCGCGCGTCGCTTCCCAAATGCTCCAGCTGTACCCTGATTTGGGGCCAGGGAGATGGCAACGGAAACCGCTCGGACCATTCCAGAATCAGCACTGCGGGCTTTTCGAAGACGTCCTCCAGCCCGAGGGTCTCAAAGTCGTGGAAGCTCTCTATACGATACAAGTCCGCGTGATAAACCTTCGCGTTTTTTCCGTACACATGAACCAGAGTAAATGTGGGGCTCGTGACTTCGTCTTCCTGGGCAGCGCCCAGCCCGGACACAATGCCTTTGGTCAGCGTGGTTTTTCCGCTGCCCAGCTCACCCGTCAACAACACCATCACGGGAGCTTTCAAGCGGGCGGCGAATTCCCTGCCCCATTGTGTCGTTTCCTCAGCGGAGTGCGTGATGGTCTCTTCAACCACGCCGCTGAATCTCCTGCAGCATTTGCCAACGAGCTTGGGCCAGAGCAAGCGTGAGGTCGCCGGCCAGCAGGCCTGCAGGATCGATCTGGGTCGTTGCAATTTCCGCCGCTAGCCCATGCAAATAAACGCCCAGCGCGAGCACGCGGTGCCGCTCATGAACTGCGAATTGCGCGATTAGAGCGGCCAGCAATCCCATCAGCACATCACCTGATCCGCCTTTAGCGAGCCCGGCGTTTCCGCTAGTGCTAACGAAAAGGCCGCCCTCGGGTGAAGCCACAACCGTATGGAACCCTTTTAATACAACATGCGTATTCCAACGTCGAGCCGCTTCCGTAGCCGCCTTGACTCGATCGTCCTGCACCTCATGCGTTGAGCGTCCTAGAATGCGCGCCATCTCACCGGGGTGTGGCGTGATGGCAAGAAATTCAGTTTTGCGCTCGCGCATACCGTCGCCGCGCCCGGCAAAGGCGTTCAAACCATCAGCGTCCAGGACGACGGGCAATGTCGTTTGTTTAACGAGCGTGCGGATAAATTCCTGTGTTTCAGGTTCCGTGCCTAGACCTGGCCCCACCGCTAGCACCGTCTTCCCTTTTTCGATATGCGAAATTCGATTCCCTGTAATGTTTCTCAGTGCAACGTTGCCGCCAGCCGTCGCCTCCAGTGATTCGGTCATGTACTCGGGTTGCGCGCTCGCAACCATGGGCCATGCGATCGAGGGTGTAGCCACGGTCACCAAACCTGCACCGCCGCGCAAGGCCATGCGCCCTGCCAGAATCGCAGCGCCGCTTTTCCCCGGCGACCCTGCAATCACCAGAACATGCCCAAATCTGCCTTTGTTCGAATCTACTTCACGCACCAGTGGTAAACCGGCGAACTCTTGCGGCTCCACCCAGCGCACGTGCCCTTGACCCACTTCCTCGACCAGCGCGGCTGGCGATCCAATTTCGCCGACTTGCAGTTGACCGACAGCAGCGGCGTCCCGCGAAACGAGCTGTCCAATCTTAGGTGCGGTAAACGTCACCGTTTTGTGAACACGCAGCATGGCGCCCTGAGCCGCTTCTCCGTCGGATGGAAACCCGGAAGGAGTGTCTACCGCGATGATCAATCCTGGTCTGGGAGCGGTCGCGTTGTGCGAGACGCGATTAATGTCTTCAATGGCTTGGGCGATCGAGCCCGACGCTGCTCCTCGCAATCCGGTTCCCAGCAAAGCGTCGACGATCACCTGCCCATTAGCAATTGCAGGCCACGCCTTTTCCCACTTGGCCTCGCTGTCTACAACTGAGAGGGTAGATCCGCTCTCTCGCCACCGCTTGAGGTTCTGCGCGGCCTCCCCGGTGATCGCCGCAGGGTCAGCGAACAAGTAAACTTGCGGATTTACGCCGGCCGAAAGCAAATATTTGGCGGCGACCAGACCGTCTCCGCCGTTGTTTCCTTTGCCACAGAGAATAGCGACCCGTTGCGACCGCTCTTCGCCGAAGTGCCGGAGAATCGCATCCGCGACGCATTTCCCCGCATTTTCCATTAATTGCAGCTGGGAAATGCCGAAGCGTTCGGTCGTCAGTCGATCGACCTCGCGCATCTCCGCCGCCGTAAGTGCTTTCATTGAGGGTTCACAGCTACCACTACAACATCCAGCCGCCGCTCACATTCATTACCTGACCGGTCACGTACTCGGCTTCTTCCGAAGCAAAAAACGACACGGTAGCTGCCACATCCTCGACCGTAGGCGGCCGCCCGATAGGAAACCGCGCGTCACGGATGCGGCGCGCTTCGCTTAGCGTCAGCTCATTTTCATCAATGCTCGAGGGATTCACGACGTTCACGGTGATTCCATTCTTGGCTTCTTCGAGTGCCAAAGACCGGGATAGCGCCACGACCGCTGCCTTGGCCGCCGCATATGCCGAAATCTTGGCCTGGCCAAAAGCACGCTCGGCGCCGACTGCCCCCAGATTGATGATGCGTCCCCAGCGTCCACGCCGCATGTGCGGTAGCGCCGACCGACTGACACATAAGACGGTCATCAAATTCGACGAAAAAATGTTTTGCCAGTCTTCCAAAGAAGACTCGGCGACCATGCCCCAGCGAAAATCACCCACGTTATTTACCACCACGTCGACTCGTGCAAAGCGGTCCACCACAGTTTTCAGGAGTTGCTCGGCGCGCCCGGGATCACTTATGTCTGTTTCTACCGCCACGCAGTCCGCGCCGGTGGCCTGCAATTGCAGGAGCGTCTGTTGGGCAGCGGCTTTGTTCGAGCGGTAAGCGATAGCCACGCGCGCTCCATCTTGTGCAAGCCGCATGGCAATTCCACGCCCGATGCCCCGGCTCCCGCCGGTGACAAGCACCACCCGATTATGCAGAGACATTTCACTCCTTTATTTATTTCTGAAAGCTTGTCAGTATAGCCCAGCCATAGAAGTCCTACTACCGCAGTCGCGCGACGATAATCGTCATGTCATCAGCCTGTTCCGCCGTGCCCGCCCATTCTTCCGCTGCCGTCATCAACGATTCCGCGACTGCGCGAGGTCTGCCGCTCTGAACTCGGACCGCCGCTTCCTGCAAACGTCGCACGCCAAATTCTTCTCCGTAGACATTCTCAGGTTCAATTAAACCGTCGCTATAGCCCACCAGCAGCGCATCGGGAGGCACCTTCACGAAGCCTTCCTCATAGGCGTACTCTTCCTCAACGCCCAGCACCATTCCGCCCTTGTCCAGATGCGTCGCCACCCCTTGGGAAATTAGAAATGCCGGCAAGTGACCTGCATTGGTGTAGCGCATCGTTCGTGTAGCACTGTCGTATACCGCGATAAAAAACGTGGCGAAGCGATCATCCCCGGTATTCCGTACCAGGTGCATATTGAGCCGCGACACCAGTTCAGCCATATTCAGCGACTCGCTGCCTGCGGTCAGTAATTGACTCCGCAGGGCCGCCTGTAGACTGGCCATCAGCAACGCCGCAGAAATTCCCTTCCCCGAAATATCGGCGATGGCGATCGCCACGTGCGTGGCACTCAGCTGAATAAAATCGTAATAGTCGCCACTGACGGAGCGCGCCGCTTTGCATATGGCCTCGATCTCCACACCCGGCACCGATGGCAGCCTTTGGGGGAAAAGTTGGTTCTGCACTTCGCGCGCAATGAAAATTTCGTTTTCCAGGCGTTGCCGCTGATTCTGCTCTTGCAGCAAATCACCTACAGAAGAGGTCATCTGATTGAACGATTCGCCCAGAACACCGAGTTGATCGCGCCGGTCGATGCGCACGCGATGAGACAAATCGCCGGTCTGAACGTATTGCGTGGCTAGGTATAGGTCGCCTACCGCCTTGGTAATCCGTCGTGTCAGGACAATGCCCGTCGCCAACGCGGCAATCTCGATCAGCAGGAATACCATTCCCACCAGAATAAACAGTATGAAGTACGAATCTCGCAGCTCGCCGAGCGAGGTAAAAATTCGAGCGTTCAACCGCGAAGGGCGAGCGTTGAAGACCGCCAGCACCGGTCGCTGCTGCTCAATCCGTCCGTCGCGGCCCACATACACCGCATCCAGTCTGGACACGATGTTTACCGGAGTATCGATCCAGAATGCTCCCGGTTGAAGTACACGATTTTTAGCAACGATGCGTCCCGCCGCAATGTATTGTTCTCCTCCAGACGAATAGATCACGCTTTGCTGCCGGCCTCCGGTAAATCTCTCCATCAAGTTCAATTGAATCGCACCCACGTCCGGCGCAATCTCCGCCACAAACTCAGGCGTCACTGGAACCCGCAGCGTCACGACCCGCAAACCAGTCGCCCCTTTCAAAGCTCGAATGGCCATTAAGGCGAGCGCATTTTCCCGTTGGACTAATCCAGCATACGAATCTCGGCCTGGCCCCACTATTCTGCGGAGCAGCACCGCGTCGTTCGAAAAATCGATACTCATCCCCGGCAGCTCCCGGCCATGCACGGCATAGGACTGCGCGGTCAGGATGCCTTCCAACTGTTCCGGTGTGATTCCGGCCGCCGGTTGGTCGTGCGCGGCAGCAATGTGTTCGGTAATATCGGCGGTCTTTTCAATCCGATCGTGAATATCTTCGTACAGAAGGTACGCGCCCAACTGCGAATATAGAATTCGTCCCGCGAGGATGACCAACGTCAGAATCAGGAGGATGGGAACGACAGCGATGAAGAGGTACGCCACGATCAAGCGGTTACGCAGGCTCCACAAGAGGCGCGTGCGCCACCACCCAATGAAACGAAAAATCAAATACAAGCTGGCCAGTGCGGCAATGAACTTAGAGAAGCTATAAACGCCGCCGGCCAGCCCGAGAAAAGTAACACCTAAACCCAATAGCAGAAAAGCCAGCGCCGCCAAGTCCATGCCGGATAGGTGACGCAAGAAGTTTCGTACGTTAGGTCCGAGAGCAGTCATCAGATTAGAGTTAGAAACAATACTCTACCTGAAGAAACGCAACACGGTAGAAGCATAAGGAGAATAAGAACGGGCATCAGCCCGGAATCAGAGATGTCGAACTTTTATCCCCGCTGGGGGTTCGAGACGCGGCTATGGTACCGGCTATAGGTAAAGTAAATCACCAGACCGATCAGCAGCCACACGATAAGGCGTGCCCAATTAACCCAGCCCAGCTTGTACATCATGTAGCCGTTAAACAAAATGCCCAAAATCGGCACGCCTGGCACCCACGGAGTGCGGAACGGCCGTGGTTGCTGGGGATTCGTCCGGCGCAGCACCATCACTGCGATGCAAACGATCACGAACGCCAGCAGGGTCCCGATGTTCACCATCTTCCCGATGTCATCGATGGGCGTAACGCTGCCGACTATCGCCGCCAACAATCCCACCGCCATCGTGTTCTTATAGGGCGTGCGAAACTTCGGGTGAATTGCCGCAAAAAATTTCTTGGGCAGCAATCCGTCGTTGGCCATGGAATAGAGTACGCGTGTCTGGCCCAACAGCATGACCAGCATCACACTCGTTAGGCCTGCTAACGCTCCCACCGTGATGATATGCGAGGCCGCCGTCAGCCCACGATCCAGAAAAGCGTGCGCGATAGGAGCCTCGATGTTAATTTCCTGCCAATTCACCATGCCGGTCAGCACGGCTGCCACTGCGATGTATAAGATGGTGCAAATCACGAGTGAAAGGATAATGCCGATCGGCAAGTCCCGCTGCGGATTCTTGGCCTCTTGCGCCGTTGTGGACACTGCGTCAAATCCGATGTAGGCGAAAAATATATATGCCGCTCCGGTGCCAATTCCTGCCAAGCCCATGGGGGCGAAACTATGCCAATCGCTGCCCCAGTTCGCTGCATTTACATACTTAAAGCCCAGTCCGATAACAAACAGAACCACTGCAACCTTGATCACTACGATCGTGGCATTGAATCGTGCGCTTTCTCGAATCCCTACCACCAGAATCGCCGTAATCACCAGGGCGATCAGAAAAGCTGGCAAGTTGAATCCAATATCCATGCCGAAAATCTGAGGCGCATGCACCATCTCGTGCGCCCGCTGCACCAGATCTGACGAGTGCAGCGCCATGATCTGGTTGACCCTGTCCAGAAATGGCTGCGTCCCCGGCACCAACGTTGGATCGAATGCTTGTGCCATCTGTCGCGCAACCATCTTTTCTGCCGTATGCAACGCTGTCCAATGGTCATACGCCAACCACAGGGGCATGCGTACATGAAAAATATTCAGCAGTTCGATGAAATGATTGGACCACCCGGAAGATACGGTGCTCGCGCCCATCGCATATTCCAGCGTGAGATCCCAGCCGATGATCCACGCAAACAATTCGCCCAGCGTCGCATATGCATACGTGTAAGCGCTTCCTGCAAGAGGTATCATCGCAGCAAATTCCGCGTAGCACAGTCCGGCAAACGCGCAACCCAACCCCGATAACACGAAAGAAAGCATCAAGCCCGGCCCAGCGTAGTGCGCACCCAAGCCAGAAAGGACAAAGATGCCCGCGCCGATGATCGCGCCTACCCCCAACGCCGTAAGCTGGAACGGCCCCAGCGTGCGCTTAAGGCTGCGCGCACCAACCTCCTGCGATTCCGACATCAGCATGCTCATCGGCTTCTTTGCAAACAAGGGGTTGCTCATGCAACTCCTCCTTTGGAAGTTAGCGCTTCTACTTTCCTATGCATTGCGCGCGCCCAACCGGCGCGACCACAGTAGATACACCGGCACGCCCAGCAGCACAATCAACAAACCCGGCCACGTCGTTTGTGTCTTGTAAAGCAGCAACACAAACATGATCGCCACCGCCGCTACAATATACAGCAGCGGCACGAAGGGATATCCAAACGCCCGGTACGGACGTTCGGCATCCGGCCGCTTGGCACGCAGCACGAAAATTCCCGCAATCGTCAACACATAGAAAATCAGTACGGAAAACGTCACGTAGTCCAGCAGGTTGCTGTATAGATTGCCGTAGCTTCCGTCAGACCGACGGGTCCGTAAGAGTATTAGCACGATGATCCAAATTCCCTGATACAACAGCGCGCGGCCCGGAACGCCTCGCCTATTCAGCACGCCCGTCGCCCGGAAGAACAATCCATCTTTCGCCATGACGTACGCCACGCGCGCTCCCGCGAGGATCAATCCATTATTACAACCGAAAGTCGAAATAATGATCGCTATCGCCATGATTCCCGCGCCTGCGGGACCAAAAATCGCCTGGAGCGCAGCGCTAGCCACCCGGTCATCCGGCGCATTTTGGATCTGCGCCAGCGGCAGCGTGCACAGATACGCCAGGTTGGCGAGCACGTACAGCGTGATCACGATCATCGTGCCGAACGCCATGGACAGCGCAACGTCGCGCTTCGGATTCTTTACTTCCCCCGCCGTGAACCCAATATTGTTCCAGGCGTCCGCCGAAAACAGCGATCCTACTTGCGCAACACCGAATGCCACGAACAATCCAAACGCCCCACTGGCCGCGCTGATCGTCGGCACCCAGCGTCGAAGAAAATTAGCGCCTGGTTCGATCGGCTGCGCACCGCGAATAGCCCACAAATGAGAAAAATTATCGGTGATGGCGGCGTGGTTGCGCGCCACAAAAACCCCCAGCACGATCAGTCCGACCAACGCCAGGGTTTTGGCCGAGGTGAAAATGTTTTGGATCAATTTTCCCAGCCGCACCCCCAGCGTATTAAGAAACGTTAGGAAAATAATCATCAGAACTGCCACCAACTGCTGCACCGACAAACTAATTGCGTATTTGGAGGAAAAATCAATCGGACGTATTATCCACGTTTGCGGCGAAATAGCAGGAAACATAACGCCCAGGTAGCGCGCGAAACCTATGGCCACCGCGGCAATGGTGCCGGTCTGAATCACCAGAAACAGCGTCCACCCATACAAGAATCCCCACAGCGGCGAATACGCTTCCCGCAAGTAAATATATTGTCCGCCGGCATGCGGAAAAAGCGCCGCCAGTTCCCCGAACGACAACGCCGCCGACACCGTGAGTAATCCGGTAATAATCCACGTCAGCAACAAACCACCGGACGACCCCGTTTGTCTTGTGATGTCCGCCGCAACAATGAAGATCCCGGAGCCGATCATCGAGCCAACGACAATCATGGTGCCGTCAAACAACCCTATCGCCCGGACAAATCCGCCCTCACTCTGGATCGCGCTCTGGGGAAGACTTTGCGTTCTCTCTGTCATTCGTCGCTAGCTCAGATCATCGCCACCTGGTCACTGCCGCCTAGTTCCCACAGCCTGGCCATAGGGGCCCAACAAATCCATGTATTGTCGCGCCCGCACCCTTGGATGTGGGGCACGCAAGATATCGCTGCCCACCGCCACGCTATCCGCCCCCGCCTCGATTACCTCGCGTGCCCGTTCTAACGTGATACCACCAATCGCCACGATTGGTTTCCGGGTCATCGCTCGCGCTTGTTTGATCAATTCCACGCCCATCACCGGATCGGCGTTAGCTTTCGTGCCCGTTGCAAAAATCGGACCGACGGCAATGTAATCCGCGCGCGTCGCCGCTGCCCGCTGGAACTGCTCTGCGTTGTGTGTGGATACCCCCACCCATTTTTCCTCGCCTATCACCGACCTTGCCTGTTCCACATCTAGGTCTTCCTGGCCCACGTGTACTCCATCGGCGCGAGCAAGGGCCGCGACGTCCGCCCGGTCATTCACAAAAAACAACACATGTAAGGGTTTCAGCAAGCTGCTAAGTTCGCGGGAGGTATTTAGCAGTTCCCGGGCCGCAGCCGTTTTGTTGCGGTATTGGATCAATCGCACCCCGGAGGCGGCCAGGTCTTTCGCGCACTCATTTACAGGAATGGTAAGCAATCCTGCGTCTAGTATCACATACAGCCGGGGGAGGACAAGCTGCATACAATGCTTATTTCCCGTTAGTCCCGAGCAAACGTTCAAGAAAATGCGTGTCAAACCGGCCGGACGCAAAATCAGGGTCCGCAAAGATCCGGCGATGCAATGGTATCGACGTCTTAATCCCTTCGATAACGAACATCTCCAGCGCCCGCTTCATGCGCCCAATCGCCTCGCTACGGTCGCGACCCTTCACGATCAGCTTCGCTATCATCGAATCGTAGTAAGGAGGAATCACCGCGTCTGCGTGGGCTGCGGAGTCCACTCGCACGCCAGTGCCTCCCGGCGCCTGGAAGGTCGTGATACGGCCTGCCGAGGGCACAAAACTCTCCGGGTCCTCGGCATTGATCCGGCATTCCATGGCGTGGCCAGAAAAGTGAATCTCTCCTGTTGCGTCGTGCAGCTTTTCACCTGCCGCGATGCGGATCTGCGCTTTGATCAAATCCACGCCAGTCACCAGCTCCGTCACTGGATGCTCCACCTGGATTCGGGTATTCATCTCGATGAAGTACATCGCTCCATCTTCGTCCATCAAGAACTCCACCGTTCCTGCGTTGGTATAGCCGATCTGTTCAAGCGCCTTGACGACCTTCGCACCCATTTCCTTGCGTATTTTCGCGTCCATGGCCGGGGACGGCGATTCTTCTACTAATTTTTGATGCCTCCGCTGGATGCTGCATTCCCGCTCGCCCAGATGAATCACTTTGCCGTGTTGATCGCCGAGAACCTGGTATTCAATGTGCCGCGGATGCTCAATAAACTTTTCTGCATAAACGTCGGCATTCCCAAAAGCTTGCTCTGCTTCAGTGCGCGCCGTTTGATAGGCACCCAGCAGTTCTTCCTGCCGGCGTACTACGCGCATGCCGCGCCCACCGCCGCCCGCCGACGCCTTGAGGATCAGTGGGTAACCAATCTTGGCGGCTTCTTGGTTAAGCTGCTCTTCCCCTTGTACCACTGCATCGCTGCCGGGAACGGTGGTCAGCCCCGCTGCTCGGACCTCCCTGCGCGCGCGGTCCTTGTCCCCCATCATTTCAATTACTTCTGGAGTTGGTCCGATAAACGTAATTTCTGAAAGCTCGCACACCTTCGCGAAGTTGGCGTTTTCCGATAAAAATCCGTAGCCGGGGTGAATGGCATCTACGTTGGTGATCTCCGCGGCGCTAATCACCTGCGGGATGTTTAGGTAGCTCTCGCTGCTGCGTGGTGGGCCGATGCATACTGCTTCGTCCGCAAATCGCACGTGCAATGAGTTGCGGTCCGCCTCGGAATACACCGCCACCGTCGCGATGCCCAGTTCCTTGCACGCGCAGATCACCCGCAGGGCAATTTCCCCGCGATTGGCTACTAAAATTTTCTGGAACATATGCGCGGGGGCCGGCTTACTTCTTCCTGCTTGGGCGGATGCCGAATAGGGGTTGGCCGTATTCCACGGGCTGTCCGTTCTCTGCGAAGATGCGAATGACTTCGCCGCTGGCGTCTGATTCGATTTCGTTCATTAATTTCATGGCCTCCACAATGCACAGCACCTGGCCAACCTCCACGTTCCCTCCTACCTTCACAAAGGCTTCGGCGCCAGGGCTCGGCGCCCCATAATAGGTCCCCACGATTGGCGATTTGATCAGGTGCAAGTCCCCGCTTGAATGCTGCGCGGCTGCTCCAGAACTCTGTCCCGCCGTCGTGGAAGTTTCCGCGCCGCCGGAGATTATGATTTCAGGCGGTGACATTGATCGGTGCGTCTGCAGCTGCCCACTCACACCCGGTTTCCGCAAGCGAATTTGCAAATCGCCCCGGGAGTATTCGAACTCTTCCAGATTGTGCTCCGCCATAAAGCTCAGGAGCTGTTCGATTTGTTGAATTTCAGGTTTACCGAACGACGGACTTCCCAGCGGCTTTTCAGTCTTTTTGCGTTTCATGCCTGTTTTAGATCTCGATGAGATCCCGCGGTATACGGGTCAGTACTTCGGTTCGGTTAGCGTGTACGGCAACGTCGTCCTCGATCCGTATTCCCCCGATGCCTTCTATGTATACGCCGGGTTCGATCGTAACTACGTTTCCGGGTTCAAGTCGATGCTTTTGTCCCCGGGCTAACCGGGGTTCTTCATGCACTTCCAAGCCAAGCCCGTGGCCGGTGCTGTGCACGAAGTACTTGTCTAGCCGGTATCCCGATAGGACTTGCCTTGCTGCCGAATCTACGTCCCCGCAAGCAGCGCCGCTGCGCACCGAAGCTATCGCCGCTGTCTGCGCCTCCTTGACGGCTTCATAGCATTCGCGAATCCGCACAGGAGCCCGCCCGACATAAAACGTGCGGGTAAGGTCGCTGCAATAGTGCGCGAGTATAGCACCCACGTCTAGCACGACCAACTCATTTTTCCTCAGTCGTTTGGCCGTGGGCGGCGCATGCGGAAGTGCGGATCTCTCGCCAAATGCCACGATACTGTTGAACGCCGGACCGGACGCCCCGCGCTTCCGCATCTGGTACTCGATTTCACTCGCGATCTCGAACTCCCGCACGCCGGGTTTCAACAGGCTCGCTGCGCCTTCCAGCACTGCACCTGCTAGAATGGCCGCCCTGCGCATTACCGCGAGTTCATGAGGCTCTTTTCGCATCCGCAGCTCCGCAACCAACCCTCCAGCCGCTTTCCACCGTACACGAGCTCCGGCAACCCTTCGCAGCGTCCGGTGCTGCGCTACAGACAGCTGCGCCGGATCAAATCCTACGGATTCGGTCGCCTCATAACGAAAGAATTCTCCCACCGATTCGAAGAGCGATGATTTTTGTAGCACCACCCGGACTCCGGCGCTCTCCTCCCGGGCCTGCGTTGCGAAACGTCCGTCCGTAAACAGCGTTGTGCCGCGAGGCGAAACGACCATGGCACCCGATTCACCTGTGAACCCGGTCAGGTAATACCAGTCCGCAGGATGCGTGATCAGCAAACTCTTTATTTCGGCTGGTGCGAATCTCGACAGCAGATTCCGGCGTCTTTGTTTAAACGGTGTGTTCATAAAATGAATCGAGGAGACCGAAGTCTCCTCGATTACGCTCTGCTCTGGAACTTTAGATTTACCCTGGCACGACCCACCGGCCCGGGATGCCTAACTTGGCGTTGTAAATCAGCCTCAACCCTAGCTTGACCCAGCCCCGTTATCCAGGCCGGTTATCCAGGGATGATTCGCGGCGTCAGGAAGAACAACAGCTCCTGCGACTGCACCGTGACGTTAGTTCTCTTAAAGAGATGCCCGATGATTGGCAAACTGCCCACCAGCGGTACTTCGGTCACGTCCCGCCGTTGCGAGGAGATGATGATTCCGCCAATGACCACCGTACCGCCGTCGGCCACAAGCACCTTCGTTTCGGCGGACTGTGTATTTAGCGCCGGTATGCCCTGCACGCGCGGTATACCTGCGTCGATGGTCGTGTTTTCCACTAGCACGTCCATGAATACCGTGCCTTCCGCCGTTATCTGCGGGGTAACCTCCAGCTTCAGTACGGCATCGATAAATTGCACGGAAATGGTGTTGTTGATGGTCGTCTGGATCGGGATCTTAGTACCTTGCTTGACCGTCGCCTTTTCGTTGTTCTGCGTAATAACTTTAGGCTTGGATAGCAGCTTGCCCACGCCCTTGGATTCGGCGGCAGTTATAAAAAAGTCGATCGCGAAGTTCGGCGACCGGTGCGAAAAGCCGACGCCGCTTGTCGGAACACCGGCAACCAGGTTTGTAAGTAATGGTATACCGGAGGCTATACCATTGCCGGAGGGCACTCCAGTTGCCATCACCACTGGGGATGGCGGCGCCGGTGCTCCAACGACGGCACCGCTCCCACCCACCGATGGCAAGCCACTGAATAGCGAACGGCCATTGGTAGCGGATCCGGCAAACCCCAACTGCGTCCCAATATCTTGCGCGAAGGCGCGCGAAGCAGACACCACCCGCGCTTCGATTTCTACCTGTTGCGACTTGCGGTCCAGTTGCCGAATCAGATTGTCAACAACTGGGATGACCGAAGGAATGTCTCGGATGATCAACTGGTTTGACCTGTCGTCAGAAAGAATGTCGCCCCGCGCGCTCAGGAATTTCTTCAGCGTAGTTGTCATGGACGCGGCCTTCGCGTAGCTCAGCACCCGCGTAACAGTAACCGGCGCCACCGCTTCCGCTTGAGCCTTCTCCAGGTCGCGCTGAGTCTCCGCCTCTTTCTTTAACGTGTCCCTTGTAGCTATACGCAGCACGTTTCCGTTCAATTGTTTATCCAGGCCGTTATTCTGTAAAACGATATCGAGCGCCTGATCCCACGGCACTTCGTCCAGGACGATCGTAAGGCTGCCCTTGACCGCCGGGTCTAGCACCACGTTCAATCCGCTGATTTCGTGAATCAGTCGGAAGAAGTCTCGAAGGTCTACATCCTTCAAATTCACGGAGATGGGTTCCCCGGTGTATTTGCCAGGCTGCGCAACTACACTAGCTACTTGCCCGGAACTCGTGGCCATGGTGGTAGCGGCGGTATTCGCTTGCTGTGCCGCCTGCTTGGCTGCTGGCGTCGTCTCGTCTGGACGGGCCGGTTCGCTCTTTCCGTTAAACGCTGCCAAAACGAAGGAGGGCTGGGCCAGCTCGTTGGGCAAAGCGAAACGAGGACTAGAAATGGGTGCATTTTTCATCGAACGGAAAGCTACCGTGCGTGGTGCCGCGGCGTTGTAATGAAATTCGCCGCGTGTCTTGGTTATCTGCTGCGAAGTAATATCCGCGTTGCCGGAAGATGCCTCCGGCTGCGCGTCAAAGAAAACCACGACTGCGTTACCATCGCGCGAAATCTGGTACGGAGCTGCGCTGCTTAGATCGATCACGACCCGCGTCACATCCGGCCGGTATTGTCCCAGGCGCACATCGACCACCGGAGCAGACACACCCGCGATAGTCGTCTTTTTGACCGCCAGCCGCGTCTTCGAAAAGTCCAGCACCAGGCGCTCGGGATTTTGCATGCGTGCGGCATGGGCATCGAGGCGTCCTTCGCCTTCCAGCCGTACGCTTGCCCGCAGGGATGCCTGCATCACCGCGACGCTGGAAATAACCGATGGCGTCGTTATTGCGCCGGCAGGTTCCTGTGCCTGAGCAAGAGCCGGGCTCATGGCCGCAGCTGCACTTGCAAGGATTAGGAAGCCAGACCGGAGGGCCGGCCAGTTCGTCTTCATTGCTGTTCTCCTACACTCGAGTTAATTCTCTTATTCACTTGGCGTTCGACAGGCTTCCCAAAAGCATCTTTGCCTATCTCGTGAAATGAAACGCCATCCATTGCAATCTTTTCCACCCGACCGTCATACAATTGATCGCCTTCGCGCAGGAAATAGGTGCGCGCCTGCGGATTGCTGACTACCGCAATCATCCCGTTTGACGACTTTACGATGCCATCTAGCCGCAGCGTACTCACCTGCAATCCAGCTTTACCTGGTGGCAGGTTCTTCGCCGCATCCGCTTGGGCCCTCTGACGCCCCACTAGCGACTCAAATGGATCGCGCCGCACAGTCTTCGGCGCCTGCTCGACCGCATGGCTCGCGGCCACTCGAGGTGAGGCCTTTGCCGGAGCTTTCATACCGGCTTTGGCGCTCGACTTGGAAGGGGTCTTTGCCGGCACCTTCGCCGGCTTCCGTTTCGCAGCCGCTGGCGGCGCGGACTTAGCGCCTCCCGCTGATGCGGCCGACTGTGCCTGCGCGTGCAGGCAGGACGCCGCTGCCGTTAGTAAAATCCCGATTACGAGAGTCATCACTGAACGCATAGTTCGCTCATTCCCGCTCAGGGTTTTCCAGCCGCAGGCGACTGAGTTTTGGCTCCCGCTGTCGAAGCCGTACTCGCATCACTGGGCTTGGTGAAAAAAGTAGTTGCTGTGAATATTGCGGATACGGTCGTCCCTGGGCGCAGCGGATACTTCGTGCCCTTGGCCTTCTCGGGATCTTCGAATGACAAATCCCCGACGTTGATAATCCGCGATAACCTGCTCATGCGGCCGAAAAAGTCCAAAAGATTGAAATATGGACCATCGGCTTGCACT
>Ga0209011_1000296_pt1 | contig 20314 bp, 19 predicted proteins | sample BlaSpr_A8_OM1_M3_FD_187986 | JGI IMG/M metagenome (GOLD analysis project Ga0209011, IMG submission 187986) | Forest soil microbial communities from Thunder Bay, Ontario, Canada - Black Spruce, Ontario site 2_A8_OM1_M3 (SPAdes) (version 2) | ecosystem: Environmental > Terrestrial > Soil > Boreal... | reverse complement strand
ACCAGGGGATGAAGCCCAAGCCCTCCGCCTCGCAGTATTTGAGAACGGCCTCAGACTGGCGATTGGCGAGGTTGTACAGGTTCTGTACCGAGGTCACCTTCACCAACTTGCGGGCGGCCTTGATCTGTGCCGTCGAAACCTCGGACAGGCCTACAGCCGCGACCTTACCCTCACGGACCAGGTCAGCGAGGAGGCCGAACTGCTCCTCTTGTGGAACCCGGGGATCGATGCGGTGGAGCTGGAAGAGGTCGAGGCGCTCGATGCCAAGCCGGCGCAGGCTCATCTCGGCCTCCTGACGCAGGTACTCGGGGCGGCCGACAGGCGCCCACGCGTCGGGGCCCGTTCGCACCAATCCGGCCTTGGTCGCGATCAGCAGGTGCTGCGGGTACGGGTGCAGCGCCTCGTGGATCAGCTGTTCGCTCACGTACGGGCCGTACGAATCGGCGGTGTCGATGAAGTCGACTCCGAGCTCGATCGCGCGGCGCAGCACCCGTATCGCCTCCACGCGGTCGCGTGGCTCCCCCCAGATGCCGGGCCCCGTCAACCGCATCGCGCCAAAACCGAGCCGGTGGATGTTCTTGCTCCCGAGCCGGAATGTTCCGCTGGAACCGACCAGGGTGTCTGCGGCAGCTCTGTTCACGTAAGAGGCAATCGGAACGACCTGCTCCGGTATTCCTGCAAATCCGGGGGACGCCCGGCTTACGCCGGCTCTGGTCGTGAGGTGAGAGTCCGGATCACCCGGACAACCCGGCGCCGCAGCCCCGTCCACCGGCCTGCGTCATCGCGTGGCTCGCGGCGCCGTTCGTAACGCGGAGCATTGGAGGCGGCGCAAAGCATGCAGCCGCATCCATGCCCGGTGTCGGGAAGCCTCCGTCCGTGTTTGTCGAATCGTGCTTGCATACCCAGGGAAGGTCGAAAGGACACCGCTACTCGGCGGCGGCCACCAATCCGGGGTGGCCGGTTTCCTCGACGTCCGCCTCCGGTCCGTAGGAGTGCTTGAGCATCACGCGCAGGCGCTCCTTGGCGACGGCCAGGCGCGAGGCCACCGTCCGCTCCGGGATGCCCAGCGCCTGGGCGATCGCCCGGTTCGTGTATCCGTGGTAGTGCCGCAGGACGATCGCCGCTGCCTGCTTAGGTGGAAGCTTCGCCAGCGCCGTCGCGAGGTCGCGGTGCTCGACGAGCTCCTGCGGGTCCGGCGCCAGCCCGGGCCGGCCGATGCGGCGAATCACCTCGCCGACCTCGCGCAGGCGCATCTTGCGCTGGTACGAGACGGCTGCGTTGATCGCGATCCGGTGCACCCATGCCTCGGCCGGAGCTATCGGCTGCCACGTAGCCCACTTTTTGTAAGCCCGCTCGAATGCGTCCTGGGCGCAGTCCTCGGCAGCGGCCCGGTCGCCGAGCATTGCCGTGAGCGTGCCGAGGATCTTGCCGTATGAAGCCTGGTAGAGCCTCTCGAAATCTGCCTCATTGCCGGCTTCGTACGCGTTCGATGCCTCGCGTACCTCGCCGGCGACCGCCGTCCCCTCGATGCTTTCCGCCATTGTTTCGTGAACCCCCCTTTATTTGGCGCGTGCCCAGCGGGCCGCCTCCGGTGGGTCTAATGTCGCTCCCGGCACCCCATGCGGTCGCCGTACGGTTGCGCGGATTTTGAGTAACTCACTTGCAGTAGGGCTCCCAATCCAAGTGGCTGTCCCATGGGCGACGTTCTCAATGTGGGATGAATCCAGGGGCGGGGTCCACGTCTGACTATCCGAGCGATGTGCTCGCCGCGCTTGCGACCGGCCTCGCGGCGGACACGACCGAGAGTGGGCGCAAGACGCTCGAGGTCGTGCGCGCCCGCACGCCCGAGCTCGTCATGCTCACCGAGGAGACCGGGGAGGACCTGGTCGCAACCTCTGCGGGCTTCATCGACATGCTGCTCGCATCGCTCCGCTCGGATGTGGAGCTGCCGTGGGACCAGTTCGAAGAACGGTCGCGCGCATACGGCCGGCTGCGCGCCGCTCAGGGTGTGCCGCTCGAGTCGCTCATCGACGTGCTGGCGGTCTACCGGCGCGCCACCATCGAGCTCATCTCGCTGCCGCTGCAGGACAGCCCTCGGCGCGACGAGATCTTCGCGGTCGCGCAGAGCCGGCTGGAGAACATTGCCGAGCGGCTCACCACGTTCATCGCGCGCGGCTACCTCGACCACCTGGACGCCGAGCACCGCGCGCGAGAAAGTGAGATGTACGGGCTCGCCGCCATCCTGACGGCGATGGGCCGGTCCCTCGACATCAATGAAACCGCCGAGGTGGCGCTGGTCGAATCGCTCGCGGCGCTGCGCCTGAGCACCGGTGCCATCTGGATGAGGGAACGGTCGTCGTTCAAGCTCATCCACACGGTCGGTCTCGACCAGGACCAGGTCGACGGATTTGGAAAGCAGGTCGGGCCCGCTGTCAAGGCCGCGGCTTCAGCAGTCGGGAGATCCGAGTCGCGCGTCGACAGCCTCTCGAGTCCCGAATGGAACGCGCTGCGCGCTCAGCTCCGGGTTCGAGGGAGGACTGTCGGGATGATGACGGTCGGCACCGCGGTGGACCGGGTGTTCAACGCGTCCGACATGCTCTTCATGGCAGCGGTCGCAGACCAGGTCGCCATCGCGCTCGACCGCGCGCGGCAGTTCTCGAGCGAGGCGCGGACCGACCACCTCACAGGACTCGCGAATCGGCGCGAGTTCGAGCGCGTGATGGAGCGCGAGGTCGCGCTGGGCGAACGGCACTCGCGACGCCTCTCGATGATGATGATCGACCTCGACAACCTGAAACGGATCAATGACCGGCAGGGCCATCGCGCAGGTGATGCAGCATTGCGCCTCGTCGCTCAGCAGCTTCAGCGGGTGGTACGAGCGTCGGACGTCTGCGCGCGCGTGGGTGGTGACGAGTTCGCCGTGGCGATGCCGGAGACGAGAATCGAACGCGCGCGCGAGGTCGCCACCCGCCTGCGGTCAGCGATCGAGCATGTGAGCCTCAGCTCGAAATCACCCGAGCCGGTCGAGGTCAGCGTCGGAGCCGCGGAATGGCGGCCGGGCCAGGACTGGCAGGCCGTCTACCAGGCGGCCGACGGAGACCTATACGAAGACAAGCGGCGGCGCAAGACCGCGCGGCGGTGGGCGGCGGAGCAGGAGCGGCCGGCGGTCAGGCTGCTCGGCCGGTCAGGTCGACGCAAGGTGGCCGGAGGCTGAGTCGCCGGCTATTCCACCAGGGCCAGCTCTCTGGCCTTGATGATCGCTTCGAGCTTCGAGTGGACGCCGAGCTTGCTGCCCAGGCTCCGGATGTGGGTGCGGACAGTCGTGTAGCTGATCCCGAGCTTGCTCGCGATCTCGCGGCTCGCCATGCCTTCGGCCATCAGCCGCAGCACCTCTTTCTCGCGGGCGGTGAGCCGCTCGAGCTGCGTCTCCACCTCACGGCGCTTGCTGATCAGCGCGGAGATCGTGCGCGGGGTGAAGAGCGTCCCGCCGCTCGCGACCGTGCGGATCGCCTGCACCACCTCAGAGGCGGCCTTTGACTTATGGATGAAGGCGCTGGCCCCCGCTTCGATCGCCGCAAAACGGGCGGCATCGCTGTCCTCACGAGTCAGGAAGATCAGTTTCGTCTCGGGTCGCACCTGGCGGATGCCCGCTCCTGCGTCCGCCCCGGTGCCGTCGCCCAGCCTGAAGTCCATCAGCACGACGTCGGGGCCCAGCTCGGCCGCGCGGGAGACCGCTTCGCTCACCGAACCGGCCTGACCGACCACGACCATGTCCTTCTGGTCGTTGATCAGGGCCGCAAGCCCGTCAGCGACTACCTGGTGGTCTTCAACGATCAGGACGCGAGCGCGGGTGTTCGAGCTCATCCATTCCCATTGTCGATCACCAGCCGTAGATCGCGCGTACCCGCCAGTACTGAAATGAGCCTGCGCGTTGCTGTGCCGAGGGGCTCCAACTGGCTGCTTCATTGGAGCCCCTTACAAGATCGCGAGCTCCGCGGGATAGATGAACACTCAGTTTTCGCGCCGCCAATACTCCATCGCCGAAGGACGTTCTCTTAGTGCGATGGTTGCACAGGGGGCGCTCAACCGAGCCGGTACACGGCGGCTCGTCAGACCGTTCGTGGTGCTTGCCGCCAGGTGTCTCGGTCCGGGCCCGCTGCGACTCCAGATGGTCAAGCTCGCGCACGTGATGGGTGAACGCCCAAACTACTTCGAGGTCTTCTATGGCAGGCAGCGCCGGGAGCTCATGCCGGCGGCGTTCGAGGCTCCCGCCGCCCAGCCGTCCCAGCGCGCCGCCTGACCCCACGAGGGTCGATTCTCAGGCGGTCCCGCACTCCAAAAAAGTCTGTTCCCTCTGCTGTGAGTACTCCCGTTGTGGGAGGCGTTTCTAATACAGATGAACGATTTTGACCGGTTCCTGGAGTTCGAGCTGCGGCAGATGCTGGACCCGGTGGTCACCCCGCCGGCGCCCGGCCGGCGCCGGCGCGTAAAGGGCTCGCCATTGCTGACGGTCGTTCCGCCTCAGGTGGATCTGGTCGTCGTGGTCGAGCCGATGGTGGTCACAGTCCGGCCGGCGCTTCTTCTTCCCTAGAAACCCCTTCCTTCCTCTCGCGAAGCCGGGCCGAAATGGCCCGGCTTCTCTAACGCCGCGGGCGGCTCCAGCGCTACGCTGACGGCGTGAGCATCGGGGCCTCGGCGATTGACTTCAAGGTCACGCCGGCGCACGACCGAGTGGCGCCTGAGGCCAGGGAGCGGCTGCTCGCGAACCCCGGCTTCGGGCAGCTGTTCTCCGAGCACATGGTCCGGATCGCCTGGAATCGCGACCACGGGTGGCACAGCGCAGAGCTCGGCCCGTACGCCCCCCTGCAGCTCGACCCTGGGGTGGCAGTCCTCCATTACGCGCAGGCCGTCTTCGAAGGCCTCAAGGCGTTCCGCCAGGTCGACGGGAGCATCGCCGCCTTCCGCCCTGACGCCCATGCCGCCCGCTTCCGCCGTTCGGCGCGACGGCTTGCCCTCCCGGAGCTGCCCGAGGGCGTTTTCATGGAATCCATCGACCGGCTGCTGAGCATCGACGGCGACTGGGTGCCGAACGCCCCGGAGCACAGCCTGTATCTGCGACCTCTAATGTTCGCGAGCGAGGTGAGCCTCTCGGTGCACCCGTCGACTGAGGTCACCTACCTCTTGATCGGCTCACCGTCCGGTTCGTACTTTCCGAGCGGGGTCAAGCCGGTCACCGTGTGGCTCTCTGAGGACTTCAGCCGCGCCGCGCCCGGCGGCACGGGTGAGGCGAAGACCGGCGGCAACTACGCGGGTGGGCTGCTCGCCCAGGCCCAGGCCGCGGAGCAGGGATGCGACCAGGTGGTGTGGCTCGACTCGCGCGAGCACCGCTGGGTGGAAGAGATGGGCGGGATGAACCTCTGCTTCGTGTACGGCAAAAGGCCCGCAGCCCGACTGATGACGCCGGCATTGACCGGCACCTTGCTTCCGGGAGTGACCCGCGACGCCCTGCTGAAGCTCGCGGCGGACCTCGGCTACGCGGTCGAGGAAGGAAGGATCAGCACCGACGAATGGCGCTCGGCTTCTGCGGACGGCTCGCTGACCGAGGTCTTCGCCTGCGGCACCGCCGCGGTGATCACACCGGTCGGCGCGGTCAAGTCCGCCCATGGCTCCTGGACCATCGGCGACGGGGGGCCAGGCGAAATCTCGATGCGCCTGCGGCGCGCGCTGGTCGACATCCAGCGCGGCTCGGCTCCCGACCCGCACGGCTGGATGCGACCGGTCACGCGCAATGTCGGACGTCACGCCTGATGGCTGTGAGACGGATCGTGGTGGTGGGCGGAGGCGGAGCCGGCGACGCCGCGGCGTTCGCGCTGCGCAAGCGGGGATTCGACGGCAACGTGACCATCATCAGCGCTGACCACGATCGGCCCTACGACCGCCCGTACCTCTCCAAGGAGTTCCTGCGCGGTGAGGTCGAGCTGCCCAAGGTGTTCCTTCATGACGAGGCTGAATATGCGGCGCAGGAGATCGAGCTTCAGCTGAATCGGCGCGTGAGCGGTGGTTCGCTGCGCGATGGCAAGCTGGCCGTGGACGGCGGTGGGGAGGTCGAGTTCGATGCCCTGGTGCTCGGCCTCGGTGGCACGCCGCGCCGTCTGCCGGACGCGCCTCGTGGTGAGAACGTGCTCACCCTGCGCTCGCTTCGCGACAGCCAGGCGATCCGGCAGGCCCTGCAGCACACGTCGCGGTTGCTTGTGGTCGGTGCGGGTTTCATCGGCGCGGAGGTCGGCGCCTCCGCCAGGCAGCTGGGCAAAGAGGTCCTGATGATCGAATCCGCACCGGTGCCTCTGTCGCGTGCGCTTGGCGCTGAGGTGGGCGAGATCTACGCCGCGATCCACCGCGACAGAGGCGTCGACCTGCGGACGGGGGCGACCGTCAAGCAGTGGCACGCAGAGGGCAAGCGGGTGGTCGGGGTCACCCTCTCAGACGGCCGCCGCGAGGAGGTCGACCTCGTCCTGGTGGCGATCGGCATCGAGCCCAACCTCGACGTCCCGAAGGCACTCGGCCTGACGCTCGAGGGGGGTGGCATCGCCGTCGACGAAGCGCTGAAGGCGGCCGACGGCGTGTACTGCGGAGGAGACGTGGCGTTCCACCGGCACCCGGTGCTTGGTCGCGCGATCCGCGTCGAGCACTGGGAGGTGGCGAAGAACCAGGGCCGCGGCATCGCCGCGTGCATCGTGGGCGGCGACGTCCCCTACACGAAGCTGCCCTACTTCTGGTCCGACCAGTACGACGTCAACCTCGAGTACCGGGGCCATGCCTCGGGCGAGGACAGGGCCGTCTGGCGTGGTGACCGGGGCGGCAGGAAGTTCTCCGTCTTCTATGTGCGAAACGGGCTGATCGACGCCGTGCTCTCGATGAACGATTCGAAGACAAACGAGGTCGGGGGCAAGCTGATCGAGGCACGGAAGCCGGTGAGCGAGGCCTCGCTCGTCAACCTGGACGCCGACCTAACCGAGCTGGTGCCCGCCGGGGCATCCTAGCTCTCGGCTTTGGATTCCTCGGGCAGCAGCCAGGGCAGGGCCTCGGCCATCGGCCGCAGCAGGATGGCCGCCTGGTCCTTGCTGATCAGGTTGCTCGCGACGAGACCCAGCGCCGCCGCGAAAGCGGCCCGCTCTGCCTTGTGGCCGATCTCACCATGCTCGGCCTTCCACGAGATGAGCGCGTTGCCCGACTCGGTAAGTCCGAAGAGCGAGCTCCTGACCATGTCCCACGCCGGGCCACGGTCAGCTTGCTCGATGGCGTGAGTCGCAGCCTTCTCGGCGTCGTGAAAAGCCTGGAGGCCCTTGGTGCCGACGTGCTCGTCCCAACCGTGGGCGACTCTTTCCACCCCGGCGGGCGACAGGACTCGAATGTCCTCCATCAGCCGTGCGAGCGTGCGCTGATGCTCAGGAAATCCATAACCCTCGGCATCGACGCCCACGACGTCTAGCCTAACCGCGGACGCCTACCGCCGTTCAACGACGACCAGCAGGTGGTCTCCCCACCAGGCGAATGGCCGGCGCCCTGCGAGGACACCGTCAAGTCGCTCGACCAATTTGAACAAGCCCGGACGAGCTGCGAAGGCCGGCCACGAATAAGGAAGCAGCAGGAGGGGCAGCGCTTGCACGCTGATGACTCGGAATCGTGGATTGAGCTCGCGCTTCAACTGGCGCCACGACGGATACCGGACCTCGACGACGTTCGAACCGACGCCGACGTTGATGGGCGATCGGGTTCGACGGAGAGCCTGCCCGGCCCGGCCGCGGGCCGTGAGCAAGGCCATCTCGGCCAGGCACCATCGGTTCATCACGCCGAGCACGATCCTGCCGCCACGCCGCACCAATCGTGAAAGCGCGGCCAGCGACGGCTCGAGCGAGGACTCGGTGTTGAGCGCTCCGAAGGACGAGTACGCCCCGTCGAACGAACCCTCGCCGAGCTCGCCGGCCAGGTTCATGAGGTCGCCCGCCCGCATCAGTCGCGTTCCCACCTCGAGGTCGGCTTCCGCGGCTCGCCGCGCCAGGACCTCCAGCATCTGAGGACTCGAATCGACACCAAACACGAGCCGGCCGCGCTCCGTCAGCCACAGCGCCTCGGTCCCGGTGCCGCACCCCACGTCAAGCAGCGTTGAGCCTCTGGCGAATGTCCTGTCGAGCGTCGCGAGCGAGCGCTCGCGCATCACCCGCATGATCGGGTTGTCCGCCTCGCGGCGGTCATAGTCCGCCGCCACGGCGTCGAAGGCGATCAAGTTCGAACCGACTCTTCATGTCTGCTTCGGGAGATCACGGACGTGGACGGAGCGGCGACCCGGGCTCCGCGCCCGAATGGCGCCAGGGCACCGATGACGAAAATGGCCGCCAGCCCGTCCTTCGCTGCCATGTTGAAGGCCTCCTGGACCAGCGAAAAGTGGCTCGGCTGGTCGTACAGGTTGGGTTGGAACCCGCTCGCCACCCATCCAACGAACACAAGGATCCATGCGACCAGCAGTCCCGGATGCGGCCGAACGCCGGCGAAGTATGCGGCGACGACCCAGCCCGACATGCTGAACGCCAGATAGAAGAGGTGGAGCGCATCGTGCCGGCCGTACAGGGTGCCGACGGCCTGGTACACGATCTCGAACGCGCTTACCCAGCCCATCCCCACCGCAAGGGCGACGGGAATTGAGCGGCGGAACCAGGCCACGATCACCACGGTCGCAATGAAAGCGAGCACGGTGCTCAGCCTGATCGCGCCGACGAACGGAAATACGAGCCAGACGCCGTTCATCTCATGGCCCGCAGTAGTGGGTTGGTGGCGAACTCGAACGCTCTCGCCGCCGGACGAAGGTGCATCCGGTTGAGACGGTGCTGGATCGCGCCCTTGAGGATCGCAGCCCGCAGCTTGTGCTCCGAGAAGTCGGTGTTGAACAGCAGGCGGTTGTGGCGGACCTTGTGCCACTCGCCGCGCTGCCGGCGCTCGCGCACACGTTCGTAAAACCCTGTGCCCGGCAGCGGGTACGCGATCGTGTAGCTGACATAGTCGAGAGGCAGGGCGCTCGAGAAGTTGATGCTTCGGATCAGCGAGTCCGTGGTCTCCCCGAGGTAGCCCACCATGAAGAAACCAGCTGCTTTGATCCCGGCCGCCACGCAGGCTTCGACCGCCGCCCGAGCCTGGTCCGGCGTGATGCCCTTCTTCATCTCCTTCAGCACCTTGTCGTCGCCGGATTCGATGCCGAAGAAGATTCGCTTGCACCCCGCGCGCCGCATCTGCTCGAACAGCGCACGGTCGACGTGTGTGACGCGGCTGAGGCATTCCCAGGTCAGCGGGAGGTGGGCGGCTTCGATCGCCTGTGCCAGCTCGAATGTCCGCCTGTAGTTGAGCGTGAAGAGATCGTCTGACATCCAGATGTGGTCGTAACCGAGCGCTGCGATCTCGCGCATCTCTGCCACGACCGACTCGACGGGCCTCGCGCTGAAGAGGTCGCCGAACACCGACTTGTGGCAGAAGTCGCAGCGGAAAGGACAGCCGCGCGTCGACATCAGTGGCGTCGTCGCGTCCTTCCAGTGCCTGCGCCAGTAGCGGATGTAGTCGGCGTTGGGAACGTCCCCGCGGTACGGGAGAGGCAGGTGCGACATCTCCTTGCTGCGCATGCGCGCCGCTCCGCGAACGATCTGTCCGTCGCGCTTGAAGACCAGGCCGGGGATCTCCTCGAACCGGCGGTCTCCGAGGTGCTCCATGATCCGGACGATCGTCTCCTCGCCCTCGCCGACGGCGACGAGGTCGAACTGGTCGACGAACGTCTCGGGCTCGCCCGACGGGTAGGGACCTCCGACCACCGTCAGGGCTTTGCCTCTTACCTGCGCGGCCAGCGACAATGCCTCGTCCTGCATCGTGATCATGCAGTAGATGCCGATCACCGATGGACTCAGCCGCTCGATCTCGGCGAGGACATCGGCGCGCTCCATGAATGTGTGATCGATGTGCCGCACGCTGTAACCGGCCTGGCGCAGCGAAGCGCTCAGGTACATCAGCCCCAGCGAGGGCATGATCCAGTGACGCCCCTTGGCGGGTGCGCGTTGTGGATAGACCAGCACGACGTCTGTCATCTCGCCTCCTGCACGCTGATGTGGTAGCTGACGGTGGTGGGCAGCGCGTCGAACAGGTAGTCGAGCCCGGCCCAATCGAAATCGGGTGGAAACAGCTCGCGGCCGCCATGCAGCTGCGCGCCGGCAAGCGCCGGAACCGACCACTCGACACCAGACGATGCCGAGCGGAGTCGAGCCCACGTTCCAGCGACCGGAATCCAGCGGCCGAACTCCGGACGGATGAGGGTTTGGTTCTGCTGAGCGAAGTCATCGAACACGGCGGATTGCTCGTTGAGGAGGCCGAGCTGCTGGTAGCCCGGCGCCAGATGCAGCACTCGCATCTCCACCTGCACGCCTGTCGCATCGACCGTGTAGGTGACTTCGATCTGGCCGCGCGATGCGATCGGCTGATACGTCTTCATCGCGTCGACTCCGATCTCGTCGAGGTTGAAAGTCCGCCTCCAGACCGTGGTGCCGGTGGTCGAAAGGTCGATCGTGCTGTTGGTGCGCGAGTACACCCAGCCGTCTTGGTAGTGCACCATCGGGAGCCCGAATCCCATGCCCTCCCCGGTGATGTCGACGCCCGCGGCCCTCAGGGCCAGGCCCTTGGCAAGGACCGCTGTCTTGCCTTTGGCGGGCATGGGTGAGATGACGGCGGTGAGGCCCGGGTAGATCGACTGAGTGGTGTGCGGTTCCGCGAGGCGGTAGGCGTAGACGTGCTTGCCGCCGGGGACCTGGTAGGTCCTCTGGTCGCCGATCGACTCGAATGGACGGCTTGCGGTGCCGGCCGCAAGGTCGGGAAAGACCACTGTCGCCCGGTAGTAGCTGATGTCTTCGAGCGCCAGCTCGGTGACCCCTTTTGCACGCAGCCACTCAATCGCAGCCGTTCGGTCGCTCGGGAGGTGCTGCGACCCGGCGATGTCGGCCGGGGCCTTGCGGCTGTAATAAGCCACCACCGGGGAATCTGTCACGAGCCTTCCGTCGCCTCCACTCACGGCCCGGCCGGCGGCGATGAGGCCCGCGTTGTCTGACGCGAAGCCCGCGAAGACCGGCAGGAATGCGACCGCGATCAGCCCAGCGGCGGCGACTGCCGCGACCCGAATCGCCGCTGCGTACCGGTCGAGCGCCGCCGCCGCCAGCAGGGCGAGCGAGGGCAGCGCCGGGTAGAGGTAGCGGTGGCTGCCGGTGTACGCGCCCGCGGCGACCAGACCGAACACCGCCACGAGGTAGACCAGGGCAGGGACATGGACGAAGCGGAGGACGGCGGCGTCGCGACCGGCTGACCAGCGGCGGACGGTGCTCCAGAGGCCGAGTGCTCCGAAAGCGAACAGCGGAAGTGCCGCCAGGCCGAGGTTGTGAGCGAGCTCGGTCAGGCGGGCCGGCGCACCTGCCGGCAGGCTTCCGCGAGTCGTCGCCGAGGTAACCTCGAGCGATCCGCGCGCGACCGAATGACTGGCTGGTGCAAAACCGAGCTGGAGGAAGACGAGAACTGCCACCGCGGGTACCGCCCACGCGATCGCCGGCCTGCCCCAGTACGCAGCTCGCCGCCGCCACAGCTCGAAGGCGGCGAAGCCCACCACCGCCGCGATCCAGATCCAGGCCTTCGTCGCCGTGACGCATGCGAGCACCGCGAGCACCGCCGCGAGCTTCATGCGCCCGCGCACCGCGGCCAGCGCCGCCGACACGAGCAGCGCTGTCAGCAGCGGCTCCACGACCGCCGATCCCGACGTGAACAGGAAGACGGGGTTGAGCACGAGCAGGGCGACGGCGAGCCGTGCCTGACGCACGTTGGGAGCGAGCGAGTAAACGCAAGCCAGGATTGCCGCTCCAAGCAGGGCGCCAAGCGCCTTCAGCGCGCCGAGCTGCCACAGGCCGAACAGGCGAAGTACCGCCGCCGCGAGCAGGTGATACCCGGGCAGCCACGTGTCGTCCATCCCGAACAGGGGGTCGTGGAGGCTCCCGGTCGAGGCGAGGTTCGCGGCGATCAGCCAGTGCGCGTAGCCGTCCTCGAACGGCTCCGCCATCTGCGCCGCGAACAGCAAGACGAGAGCGCACACGCCCAGGAGCCCGGCCGTGGCCGCGGATCGCCGCAGCCGCACCAGGGCACGCCGGCCGAGGTTGCGAAGGGCCAGGACCTCGAGCGCGTCGACCGCGCTGAGGGAGGCAAGCGTCAGGAAGCCGAGCGCGAACATGCACGTGTAGAAGGCGAGCAGCCCCTGCTGCATGGACGCAGCGAAGGGAACTATGGCGGCGGCGCCGAGGCCGAATCCAGCCTCGCCGATGGCGCGAGGATCGCCGACTCGGACATATGCCTGGTCGCGCCATTCCTGCCCGCGCTGCTCGATCCGGTGCTTCGGAGTGCGAACGAACTGTCCGCCCGGCCTGGTGGCGCGCACCATCGCCAGGGACGCGGTGAACGACATGCCCGCTCCGACGATCTGGCAGAGCATCGCGGGAAAGATCGACGACCACCAGCTGCGCCCGAGCCGCACCTGGGCCACGATGAATCCGAGCCAGGGCGAGAGGGCGATCGCGACGGCAATCACGGACACCGCCGCGAGAGGCCAGGGGACGCTGTGCCGGCCGATCATGACGAGCAGCGCCGGGTAGCACATGAGCTGCAGCAGCATCAGCGGGCCGAACCCGTACGCCAGCAGGTGGACAGCCGCCTGCAGCTTGACCGCGGCTCGGTGGTGGCTGCGAAGCACCGGAATCAGCAGCTTGAACGCGGACTGGAAGCTGCCGGTCGCCCATCTCGACTGCTGGCGGCGGTAGGCGTCGATCGAAACGGGCAGCTCTTCCGGAACGACGAGGCCCTCCACGTAGGTCGCGCGCCATCCGCGAAGCTGGGCGCGATAGCTCAGGTCGAGGTCTTCCGTGAGCGTGTCGGCGCTCCAGCCTCCTGAGTCCTCGATGGCGACTCGTCTCCACACGCCGGCGGTTCCCGTGAAGTTCGTGAAGTAGCCGTCCGCCAGCTGCACCGCCCGTTCGACGACGAAATGGAAGTCGATGGCCAGCGCCTGCACCCGCGTCAGCCAGGAATAGCGCTCGTTGAGATGGCCCCATCTCGCCTGCGCGAAACCGATTGACGGGTCGTTGAAGGCGCCGAGCATACGCCGCAGAAAATCCCGTGGCGGAACGAAGTCCGCGTCGAAGATCGCAATGAATGGCGCCTCTGTCAACGTCATGCCGAATGCCAGCGCCCCGGCCTTGTATCCGGTCCGCGGTCCGCGACGGACATGCGTGATGCGGATTCCGTCGCGGCGCCACCGCGCGGCGCGGCGGGTGATGATCGCGGTGGTGTCGTCGTCCGAGTCGTCCAGGACCTGGACCTCGAGTCGATCGGCGGGCCAGTCGATCGTGCACACCGCGTCGAGGACGCGCTCCGCCACGTAGCGCTCGTTATAGACGGGCACCTGCACGCAGACGAGCGGCGCGTCGTCGGTCGCGATCGCCGGCGGTGGTTGCGGTCGCAATCGCGTGGCGCGCGAGGTGATGTAGAGGAGGTTGAGACCGAACGCGAACAGCAGCACGCTGGTGGTGGCGAGGACCGCGACCACGACGCCGGCGATCAATCAGCGCTCCCATCGAACAGCGTGTACGGGCGCATGGTGGAGCGCACGTACTCGACGCGCGCGAGAGCGCCGGGGCGGTGGCGCCGCGTCCACTGCATGTAGCGCCACGCAGTCTCGCCAACCACGCGTGCCGCGCCATCGAGGAAGCGAGGAAACAGGGCCGCCGGCACGCGGTGTGCCGGCGCATCGATGAGCAGCGGCGCGCGCTTGTCCGCGAGCTGCGGAAAGTGGCCGGCCAGCGCCGGGTTGGCATCGATCAGCTCTCGCATCGTCTCGAAGCCGAAGACGCACTCGGACATCAGGACCTCGAACGCCATGTCCTCGTCGTCTCGCTGAAGCGGCGCGCATTGCGATCGTTCGAGGATCAGGTTTGCGGTCATCAGCCGCGGCGCCAGCGGGCGGCGAGTCAGGTCGTCGACCGGCTTGGTCCGGTGCGCGAGGGCGTGCGCCAGCCCGATCGTGTTCACGGCGACGTAGGCGAGGTGTCGGTGGCCGTCGTCCACGACCAGGTTCAGGTCGACGTCATCCGAAGCTCGAAATCCGCCGCTCGCAAGCGAGCCGGCGATCGACACGGACCGGATGAACGGCGCGAAGGCGACGAGTGCCCTCACGAACCGCAGCGTCATCCGGATGTACGGCGCCGCTCCGGCTTCGTGTCCGAGGGCCCGCGACCGGATGTCCTGGACCCTGTCGAGCGCTGAGCGGTTGACGACCAGGCCACCGGCAAGGGCGAGATCACCAGCCGCCGCGATCGACCACCTGACCTCGTCTGGAGCGACGGCGCCCCCCAGGCACACCTCGCCGAGGCGCTCCGGGCTCAAGGCATAGCCACGCCGCCCGAGCAGGGCAACAGTCCGCCGGAGGCGATCCGACGTGGCCGAGGACCGAGTGGAGAGCAAACCGATCATGAGCGCGCCTCCCGCCGTGGCGGACGTGGTCTTTGGGAAATACGAGGCGGGGTTACGATTCGGTCATCAGGATCCGATCTACTGAGGAGTCAAGATGACCGCCGACGGCCACTTCAAAGTCCCCACGCCAGTCAACGAGCCCGTGCGCCAGTACGCGCCGGGCGATCCCTACCGCAAGTCCCTCAAAGCCAGGCTGGCAGAGCTGACCGACGCCCGGACTGAGGTCCCGATGCAGATCGGCGGAGAGCGGCGATGGGGCGCGTCGAGGGCTGAGATCCGTTCGCCACACCGGAAGGAGCTCAGCATCGCTGAGTACGCGGTCGGCGGACCGAAGGACTTCGACGATGCCATCGCCGCCGCCCTCAAGGCGCGACGGGCATGGGCCGCGACCTCCTACCACGAGCGGGCCGCCGTCCTCCTCAGGGCTGCCTCGCTCCTGGCCGGGCCGTGGCGCGACACCATCAACGCGGCCACCATGCTCGGGCAGTCGAAGACGGTGCACCAGGCCGAGATCGATGCGGCCTGCGAGTCCGTCGACTTCTGGCGATACAACGCGTTCTTCGGCGACCAGCTCCTGGGGCAGCAGCCGTTTAACGATGGCACGGCGTGGAACCGGCTCGAGTACCGGCCGCTCGAGGGCTTCGTCTTCGCGGTCAGCCCGTTCAACTTCACGTCCATCGGCGCCAACCTGCCCACCGCGGCGGCGCTGATGGGCAACACGGTTGTCTTCAAACCCGCCACTCAGACTCTGCTGGTCAGCCACTTCCTGATGGAGATCCTCAACGAGGCAGGCCTGCCGCCCGGCGTCATCAACATGGTGAGCGGCAAGGCGTCGCAGGTCTCAGAGAGCGTGTTGAACCACAAGGAGCTGGCGGGCATTCATTTCACCGGCTCGACCGAGGTCTTCCACAGCATGTGGCAGACCGTGGGCCAGAACATCGACCGCTACCGCACCTACCCGCGGCTGGTCGGTGAGACCGGGGGGAAAGATTTCGTGGTCGCGCATGAGTCCGCCGACTCTGATGCACTTCGCACTGCGCTGATTCGCGGCGCATTCGAGTACCAGGGCCAGAAGTGCTCGGCCGCATCCCGCGCCTATATCCCGCAGTCGATGTGGAAGCGGATGCGGTCGGAGATGGCGGACGAGGTCGATGCGATCCCGCAGGGCGACGTGGCGGACTTCCGCAACTTCATGGGTGCGGTGATCGACGGCAACGCGTACTCGAACCACATGAAGGCGATCGAGTTCGCGCGCAAGGCCGAGAGCGCCAAGGTGATCGCCGGCGGAAAGGGCGACGACTCGGTCGGCTGGTTCGTGCGCCCCACGGTCATCGAGACCACCGATCCCGACTTCAAGTTGCTGAAAGAAGAATTGTTCGGCCCCATCCTCACGGTCTACCCGTACGCGGACGGAAAGTTCGAGGACACGCTCGAGCTCGTCGACCGCACGAGCCCGTACGGACTCACGGGCGCGATCTTCGCCCGCGACCGGCAGGCGGTTCGCACGGCTTCCGAGGTGCTGGTCAACGCCGCCGGCAACTTCTACATCAACGACAAGCCGACGGGAGCGGTCGTGGGACTTCAACCGTTTGGCGGCGCGAGGGCTTCGGGCACCAACGACAAGGCGGGATCGATCCTCAACCTGATCCGCTGGACCAGCCCGCGCATGATCAAGGAGACGTACGTGCCACCCACCGATCACCGCTATCCGTACATGGACGCCGAGTAGGCAGCGGATAGTCGCGTGACCGTTCGTTACGAAGCCGATGGCCCGGTGGTCGTCGTGACCATCGATCGGCCTGGGTCACGCAACGCAGTCGACGGCGAGACCGCCGCGGCGCTGGCTGCCGCGTTCCGGCGGTTCGAGGAGGACGCGGGCCTGGCGGTCGCGGTGATGACCGGTGCGGCGGGACACTTCTGCGCGGGCTTCGACTTGAAGGCGCTCGCCGTCGACTCGCCAGAGCGACTCTCCGAGACGGGTGACGGACCGATGGGCCCGACGCGGATGACGTTGAGCAAGCCCGTGATTGCGGCACTGGAAGGCTATGCGGTCGCCGGCGGGCTGGAGATCGCCCTGTGGTGCGACCTCCGTGTCGCGGCAAGCGACGCGACGCTCGGCGTGCTCAACCGGCGGTTCGGCGTTCCACTCATCGACATGGGCACGATCAGGCTGCCCCGCATGATCGGCCAGGGCCGCGCGCTCGACCTGGTCCTCACCGGCCGCCCGGTCACTGCATCCGAGGCGCTCGCGATCGGCCTGGTCGACAGGGTCGTCCAGCCGGGCCAGGCGCTCAAGGCGGCGGTGGCGCTCGCCCGCCGGATCGCGGAGTTTCCACAGGGGGCACTGCGAGCAGACCGCCTCAGCGTGTTGAACCAGTGGTCACTCAGCCTGGATGACGCCGCGAAGGCGGAGGCTCGAGGCGGGATGGAGGTCCTTGCGTCGGGAGAAGCGCAGGAGGGGGCGCGGCGTTTCGCCGAGGGTTCCGGAAGGCACGGAGTCTGACGCTCTCGGCGATTCGAGGGAGAGCAGCACCAGCGCGGTCAGCTCACCCAGGATCAGAGGCGCCGCCCCCCAGATCGGCACTCCCTCCGCGATGACGACCAGCGCGAAGACAAATGCCCACGTCCACGCGGGTGGTGAGGTGCGCAGGTAGAGCCAGCCGGCGAGGCCCAGCATCGCGAGGTCGTCGAGGTGCAGGTAGGGGCTCGCGAGCAGCCCGCCGATCAGCGCAGGGATGAAGAGCCATTCCGGCGGACGGCGGCGGAGGCGATAGACCAGGACCAGCGCCCAGAGGGCGACCGCCGCCTGGATCGCGCGAGTGACCAGCAGGCTCCCGACGATTGGGGCGAGCGTCAGCTCGCGGTTCACAGGCACGCCGGCGGCGAAGTTCAAGCGGGCCGCATAGTCTGCGACGCCGCTCGGGCCGAGCGCTACCACCGAAGCGGCCCCGAGCAGGCCGAGCACCACGACGCTGCCCCAGAAGGCCCGCAGCCTTCCGCTCACCAGGAGCGCAAGCGGTACGAGGAAGGCGAGCTGCGGCTTGAGCGCCAGGACTCCGAGCGCGCAGCCCGCGGCGAAGGGGCGGCCGGCTCGCAGCAGCGCGCAGCACGCGGCCAAGCCCAGCGCCACGAACAGCCCGGGCTGTCCGAGCTGCAGCGCGTAGATGATCGGCAGCCAGCCCAGGGCGGCGGCGAGGTGGATTACGCGCTCGGGGCCGCGGCCCGGCGCCGCGAGGTACCAGGTCCAGACCAACGCGCCTACCAGCAGCGCGCTCCAGATCCAGTAGCCCACCTCGTACGGAAGCGGCGTGAGCGGCAGCGTCAGCCAGGCCACAGGTGGCGGGCTGATGTAGCGCGCGAGCTGGGCGATCTTGATGCTGGAGCCGAGGGCGTCGAGCTCCGCCTGCTGCAGCTGCAGGTCGTAGATCGAGGGCCAGCCGTGCCCCAGGCCGACACGGGCCGCCGCGACGTAAAAGGTGAAGTCGTTGTGGAAGTGATCCGAGGCGTACGCCTCGACCCACTTGTACAGGTCCCAGGCGGCGAAGAGAGCCGCCGCGGCGGCGCCGGCGGCCACACCGAGGTTGCGCCAGCGCTGTCTTGGATCCATGACCGCGGATCGTATAGGCCGCTACCTTGTAGCGGTGCCGTCCACTGACTTCGAACCGATGGTCCTCGACCTGTCGGATGGGACCAGGGTCCATGTCAGGCCCATCGCGCCCGAGGACGAGCCTCTGCTGCACGAGGCCGTGGCCGCGATGTCAGAGCGCACGGTCTACTTCAGGTTCTTCTCGCCGCTGAAGCGGCTGCCCGACGCCCTTGCGCATCGGCTTGCGGTGGTCGACTACAACGATCGATTCGCGCTCGTCGCCACGTCCCACAAACCCAGCGGCAAGGAGCGCATCCTCGGCGTGGCGCGCTACGACCGTGTGGCCGGCACCGATGTGGCGGAGGTCGCCGTGGCGGTGGTGGACGAATATCAGCATCGCGGGCTCGGCGGCGCGCTGCTCGCCATTCTGGCCCGAGTCGCTCGCGCGCACGGCATCAAGACCTTCTCGCTGATCGTCCTGCCCGAGAACCAGCAGATGCTGGGTTTGTTGCGCAAGATGGGCTGGATACACCACGCGAAATTGAGCGGCGGGGTCTACGACATCACCTTCGATCTTCCCGAAACCGTATGAGCGGGAACCGGATGGGGTGGTCTGGAAACGAAGTTGCGGCTGGGCCCAGCCGCCCTTGCGACGCGGGTACGAACTAGAGACGTTCTGCTGCCAGGCGCGCGCCGAACCCCAGCAGCACGACGCCGGTCACGCGCTCCATCCACTGCCGCACGGAGGGCGCGGTGATGAAGTCGCGCATGCGCGTCACGAAAAGTCCATAGACGTTCATCCACGTCCACCCGATGGCGGCGAACGTGAGGCCGAGCAGCAATAGTCGCGGAAGCGCCCGCTGGCCTGGCATCACGAACTGCGGGAGAAACGTCACGAAGAAGACTCCCAGCTTTGGATTTGACATGGCGGATAGAAAGCCCTGGCGAAAGATCGCGTGGGCGGGTGCAGGCTGGGGCGCGGACGCCAGGAGGTCGGCGGGGCGCCGCCGAGAATCCAGCAGCGTCCGCACGCCCAGGTAGGCGAGGTACGCAGCTCCGACCAGCTTGAGGACGAACAACGCGTCACCGGAAGCTCGAAGCACCGCGGACAGTCCGACCGCGGTCGCGGCGGTCCAGATGAGAAGGGCAAGGGCGATCCCCGTCGTCGTCAACACCACGCCTCGCCGCCCGTGCGCCAGCGCGTTCTTGGTCACTACGGCCATGTCGGGCCCAGGCGTCACCGCAAGTAGTAGCGATACGCCGATGAACGCAAGCAGCCCGGTGTCCATGCCGACTACGAGCCCCAGCGAAACTCCGAGCAGAGGTAGTCGAAGTCCATGGCTTCAGGCATTCCGTGCGGCGATCCTTTGGGGTCGGCCGGGTCGGCCGCAAAGATCACCACGGTCACGCCGCCGCGCGTCGCGACGATGACGGCGAAACGCACCTTCTGCGAGGTGGACCCGGCGCCGATCAGGTTGGCCGAGAACACCGCTCCGATGCCGTCCTGGTCCCCGATATGGGCTCCCTTCAAATCCGAAACCCGGACCACGTCCTGCCACTGCGCCGTCGGCAGGTTCGCCACCGTGGTCTGAAGCACATCGGAGAGCTGCGCGTTGACCTTCGAACCGACGATGTCCACGAGCCCGATCCTGGTGCCGAGCGAGATTCCGTTCACGTCCTGGCTGCGGACTGTCCAGGCGGAGCTGTAATCGACCTCGTAGTGATAGGCCGAGCTGCGATAGGTGGCCGCCTCGGGAAGCGGGGTGACGAACTTGGGGGCGCAGTTGACGGTGCACGTGGAACGGTTCCCGCCGATCACGTGCGAGACCGCAAAGGCGCTGATCGCCACCGTGACCACGGCCAGGATGGCAAGCAGCCCTCCCACGATCGCGACCTGCGATGACCCGTACCGGCGCCGAGACGGAAAGGCCGCCTGCGGGGCGTGGGGGTACGCGTACATCGGCGGCGCCGCCGCGGCCTGCAGCGGCAGCGGCGCGCCGCACCGTCCGCAGAACGTGGCGCCAAACGGAACCTGGGCTCCGCACCGACCGCAGAACCGCACCTGCGCCGCCATCTAGACCACCCGCCCCACGCGCGCTCGACCCACTTTCGAACCGGCGGCGCGAGCGGCGCCGCACGCCGGGC
>Ga0209011_1000295_pt1 | contig 20370 bp, 25 predicted proteins | sample BlaSpr_A8_OM1_M3_FD_187986 | JGI IMG/M metagenome (GOLD analysis project Ga0209011, IMG submission 187986) | Forest soil microbial communities from Thunder Bay, Ontario, Canada - Black Spruce, Ontario site 2_A8_OM1_M3 (SPAdes) (version 2) | ecosystem: Environmental > Terrestrial > Soil > Boreal... | reverse complement strand
CGTCGCCGCCACCTCGAAGCAGGTAGCCGAGCAGCGCGAGGATGACGAGTGGTGCACCAAAGAGAAGGCCCAGCGTCCGATGGTCTCGCCGGAACTGCTGAAGCAGTCGTTTCGAGATGGCGCCGACACGGCGGCCGCTCATGATTCAGAAACCTCGGACAGCTTGAGGAAGGCATCTTCCAACCGGTCGACGCCGGCCTTGGCCTTGATTTCGGGGACGGTCCCTTCGGCCAGGAGTTTGCCGAAGCGGATCAATCCAAGGCGGTCGCATCGCTCCGCCTCGTCCATCACATGGCTCGACACCACGATCGAGGTCCCGCCGGCCGCCATTTTGCGAAAGCCGTTCCAGAGCTGAACCCGCAGCTGGGGATCGACGCCGACGGTGGGCTCGTCGAGGAGCAGCAGGTCCGGTTTGTGGACCAGGGCGCAAGCGAGCGAGCATCGCGTCCGCATCCCGCCGCTCAGCGTGCTCACGACCGACTTCCGGCGATCCCACAGATCAACGAACTCCAGCGCCTCGCGGACGCCGTCGACACGCCCATTGATGGCGCCGAAGAAGTGGACGTTCTCCTCGGCCGAGAGATCTGGATACAGCGCAGCCTGCTGGGTCATGTAGCCGACGTGCGCCAGCACCTCGAGCTGAGGCATGCGGCGGCCAAGCACCGTGACCGTGCCTTTCTCGGGAGCTACCAGGCCGACGAAGCTGCGGATCAGCGTCGTCTTGCCGGCGCCGTTTGGGCCGAGCAGGCCATAGACCTCGCCACGACGGACGCGCAAGCTGACGCCGTCGAGCGCCGTCTGCTTGCCGAATCGCTTGACGACACCGTCAACGTCGACCGCAAAGGTCTCAGCTGCCACGAGTCGACGCCTCCGGGCGCATGCCGCGTAGCCAGAGATGGGCGAACTGCAGGACGACGTCTTCACCGCCGGGAACGTCGACTGTTGCCTGGCTCATCACCGGCGCGGCCAGCATGTGAAACATCACGCCGCCAACCAGGCTCTGGACGGCAAGCATCGGATGCATTCGCCGGAGACGCCCCGCCGCCATCTGGCCGGCGAGATATTGGGCGAACGTTCCGAAGGCGCGCAAACCCGTCTCAGCGAAGGCCTGGGCGAACTCCGGAGTCATCGACGTGACCTCGAGCAGCAGGGTCCGCACGATGCCGGTGTGCCCCGCGACGGTTCGATACGCGGCGAGCACGACCTCCGGGATGACCTCTTCGGGCGGACGGTCACCGGCGCGCGCGAAAACCGCCATGACCGGCTCGAACGGAGAGTATGCAAGCAGGATGGCTTTGAAGAGCGCCGACTTTCCGGGGAAGAGGCGATAGAGATTCGCGCGTGAGACGCCGGCCTCAGCCGCGAGCGAATCCATGGAGAGCTCCTTGAGCGTTTGCGTGCGCAGCATTCGAATCGATGCATCGAGCACGCGCTGTCGCGTGTCTGGCTCTGGTTGCACTTCGATGGCGTGCAGCAGTTGGGCGCGCGAGGGGAAGGCTCGGTAAAAGGTGGTTCGGGAGACGCCAGCCGCGATCGCGATATCCTCCACCGACGCCTGTCGGTTGCGGGCTAGCAGCCGCGATGCCTCGCTCATGATCCGCTCCCTGGGTGGTCCTGCCGGCGGCATGTTCGGTCGTCACGAGACTAGACTGGACGTCCAGTCTTGTCAAGTGTCAGTTTTAGACGCCGTTCACGCGGTAACCTGACCGCCAGTGCCTGAACTCCCGGAACTCGAAGTCCTGCGCGAATACCTCGGCCCACGCCTCGAGGGCAGGAAGATCGCCCAGGTCTGGACGTCGCCCAAGCTCAGCTTTCTGCTGCGGACACCGCCGGACGAGTACGCCCGACAGCTTGTCGGCGGGACCTTCGAGCGAGTCTGGCGCCGTGGCAAGTTCCTCATCTTCGACATCAGCGGGCAGCACCTGGTGATCAACCCGATGCTGGGCGGCCGGCTCCAGTGGACGAAGGCCTCCGAGAAAGTTGCGGCGGCGACCGTCTTTCGGATCACGCTCGAGGGTGGGGAAGAGCTGCGATTTCTGGACACTGTGAAAATGGGTCGCGTCTACTGGGTCGTGCCCGGCGCGTTGCCGACCATCCCAGGATGGGCGGAGCTCGGCCCGGACGCGTTAACCGTGAGCTTCTCCGAATTTTCCCAGCGCATCCGCCGGCATCCCGGTGAGCTGAAGAACCTATTGCGCAACCAGGCGTTCATCGCCGGCGTGGGCAACGCCTACTCCGACGAGATCCTCCATGAAGCCGAACTGTTGCCACTCCGCAAGCGGACGACGCTCAAGCCCGACGAGCTAGCCCGGCTCTACGCGGCGACTCGTAAGGTCCTCAGCTCGGCCATCGAATCGATCAAAGCCCAGCCGGGGTACGAGCCGCACAAGCAAGATCGGAGTTTCATGGCCGTCCACGGCAAGGCGAAAGGAAAATGCCCGCGCTGCGGACATCGCATCTCGGAGCTAACGGCGCGGGGTGAGGCGACCGACTTCTGTCGTGGCTGCCAGCATTAGCGGGTGAAGCTAAAGAACGCGCGCGTCATCGTGACGGGCGCCTCGCAAGGCATCGGCCGCGCCATCGCCCTCGAATTCGGACGGCGGGGCGCACGGGTCGCGCTCGCATCGCGCGACCGCCCCGCGCTGGAAGAGGTGGCCGCATCGATCAAAGCGGAGGGCGGTACAGCGGTCGTCATTCCAACGGATGTGACGGCGGAAGGCGCTGTCGAGCAGATGGCGAAGGAAGCGATCCGCGAGCTCGGCGGCATCGACATCCTCGTGAACAACGCGGGTCGGGGGATGAGCGCCACCATCGGCGATGCGTCAAGCGCGGACGTGGAGGCGCTCTTTGCGCTCAACGTGCTGGCGGCGGCGGCCACCATCCGCGCGGTGCTACCGATCATGCGGGCCCAGCGCTCCGGCATGATCATCAACATCTCGTCGATGGCCGGCCGCGTCGTCGTTCCGCGGATCGGCTATTACTCGGCGAGCAAGTTCGCGCTGACCGCGATCGGTGATGCGCTGCGGATGGAGGAGTCGCAGCGCGGCATCAAGGTGATGAATGTGTTCCCGGGAACGACGCGTTCCAACTTCGGCGAGAACCGCCTCGGTAGCCGGGGTCGACAGGCACACCAGGTGCTGCCTCCGGTGTCAGCGGAGAAAGTCGCGCGGCGAATCGCCCGAGCCGTCGCACGCAATCAGCGCTCGGTCTATATCTCCTGGTTTCCGGATCGGGCCGGTCTCGTGGCGAACTGGCTCGCGGGCTGGGCGGTCAGCGCGGTTTTGCGACGCTGGACACGGCGTGCCGAAACCTGATCAAGAAAAAGCCCTCAAAGTGGGTGAGCGGGTCTACCTCCGCGAGCCGACCAACCGCGACGGCCCGCAGATTGTTGCGGCCAACCGGCTGAGTCGCACTTTCCATCAGGGCTGGGTGCAGCCACCCACCGACTCGCAAGCCTTCGCCAGGTGGATGACCCGCTGCCGTCAGCCCAATGTCAAATGCTTCCTCGTCTGCCGCCTCCTCGACGGGGCAATTGTCGGTGTCTTCATCCTGAGCGAGATCATTCGCGGAATGTTTCACAGCTCCTACCTCGGCTTCTACGCCGAGCGGCCATATGCCGGACAGGGTTACATGACGGAGGGAATGCGACTCGTGCTGCGGCACATCTTTACGGTCACAAGGCTGCACCGCGTCGAGGCGAATGTCCAGCCAGAGAACGTCGCCTCGATCGCCCTGGTCAAGCGTTCAGGCTTCCGGCTCGAAGGCCTCTCGCCAGGCTACTTGAAGGTCGCAGGCCGCTGGCGCGATCACCAGCGGTGGGCGATGACTATCGATGACTGGCGGCGCATTCGCCGGCGGCGAGGCGCGCCATCCGGTTAGCCAGCCTCAGCTGGTGCCAATGAGAGGCGGTCTCCGGACCGCCTCTGCTACGCGAATTGGTGTCGCTAACGGCCGGCCGGCACCGCTTCCGGTGTCGGGGCAAGGCCGAGTTGCCGAAGCATTCCAAGCTGGTCCACGATTCCCCAGTGCTCGGTGATCTTGCCGTTGACGATCTTCACGATGTGTGTCTCTGCCCACTCTGCGCGCTTCCCGGTGGCCGGCATCCCAAAGACTTCACCCTTGTGGGTGCCGCTGACGGTCGTATAGCCGGCTACGAAGTCACCTTCGGCAACCTGGAGGTCGATGCGGTACTTGATGTCCGGGAATCCTTTGCGGAGCGCCGAAGCGACTGCCTTGAGTCCCTCGCGGCCGGCGGGAATGCCAGGGGGAAGGTCGCCGTGCTCTTTGATATCGGGCGCGACGATCTCGTCGATTACGTCGAGGCGTCCCTGGTTGAACACCTCGAGGGGAATGCGCTGCGAGATCGCCTTGTTCTGCTCTGCTGACATGTGGTGTCTCCTTGTCCGGCTCCCTATTCGGAAGTCGTCACTGAGGTATCGACCTTGAAGGGCCAGGCTCAAGCTCAACCCTGAGAATGGAGGGACGTCAAGGCGCCCCGACGTGCCTTGGACCCTCTGTACCCGTTTGCGACCCTGTTCACCCCGCGAGGTTTTTAGGCTTTCAGCAAGCGCTCAGGCTCCCGGGTTGAGACTATCGGCGAGTGGCGGCTCCTTCGCCGGTGGCCGCGCGCGCCTTCTCGATATCTTGAGCCCCGATCACGACCCGTGTCTTCGTCGCCAGGTACACCGCGTTCAGGCTGACGCCGGCATTGGCGATCTTCCGGGTTAGCTTCCCGAGCGCTCCGGGCTTGTCCTCGATGTCCAGCACCAGGGCGTCCTGCTCACCGGTCACGCGAGCGCCCGCGCTTTGCAGCGCTTGACGCGCCTTCCCGGCATCCTCGACCAGAACGTGGCCGACGCCCTTGCCGCCCACGACGAACCCACAGATCCCCTCGATATTGACACCGGCTTTGCCGAGTGCTTCAGCCGCGGCCGCCACGCTACCGACCTTTTCGTCCAGTTCGATCGTCAGATCTTTGAGATGGTGCGCCATTTGCCGACCCTCCTTAACCCCTCGTTGCCGCCGGTTTGGCGCCCATTCTAGGCGCTCAGCCTGGTGCCGCTAACCATTCCCCGTGTTCGAGATCGCTAGCTCAAGCTCCTTGGCTTGATCGGGCGCTCGCGCACAGCTCCTCCCTCCAGCTTGACTTCGTAGGCGGACCGACCTTCGACCTCGCTGACGACCTCCGCAAGTTCGCGATCAACGAAATGGAGACCCGCACCATCGTCGGCGGCATAGCCGCCCGGAAACCCACCGAGGACGAGCTCGTGGTAGACAGGTCGCCGCTCGTCCTCAGAGTTGTAATGAGGGCAGGCGCTTCCGGAAAGCAAGCCAAGACCGTCACGTAAACCAGTTGGCGGGACGCCGAATGAGTCGGTCACTGCGGCCTCGAACCAGCAAATCGCCCCGGCGCTAATCCCCGCCAGCACGACGCCAGCTTCCCATGCTTCCCGAAGAATGGCGTCGACGCCGTGAACTCGCCAAATCGCCAGCATGTTGGCGGTGTTCCCGCCGCCAACATAGATCACGTCCTGCTCGAGCAGGAACGCGCGAAGGTCCGCCACAGTTCGGCGGAAAAGCGCCAGATCCGATGGTTGACACTCTCTCGGAGCAAAGGCGCGGTAGAACTTGATGGGATAGGTTTCGCTATCGCCGCTGGCGGTCGGGAGGAAGCAGATGCGGGGGCGCCGATTTCGGGCCAGGCTAAGGATGAAGTCGTCAAGCCTGGTTGGCAGACCTTCATCGGAGAAACCGCCACCACCGAGGGCAACGATGTGTCGCGTCGCCACGGTCGTCTATTAGATCACGAGGTTGGGATCGAAAAGCCAGTTCAAGCCGATGCCGAGCACGGCGATGGCAAAAGCCATCACGACGAGCAGCAGCGCGACGCGACCAGCGAGCCGGATCCCCGGCCGTCGCCGTTTGAATGGACGCGACCGATCGAACCACAACGTCCAGATCGCGGCCGGGAGCACCGGCAGGCTGCGGAGCACGATGCGGACCAGCGGATTGGGAGCGATGAACGCCTCGATGACGTAGAAACCTGCCAATGGGATGAGGACGACGGCGATCGCGAGCAGGAGGGGGCCGTGAAGCCGGCTAGTAAGCCTCGAGGTAGGCGTCGAGCTCCCACGCGGTGACCTGCTTCTCATAGCTCTGCCACTCCATCTCCTTCGCCTCGATGAAACGTTCCAGGAGGTGGACACCCAGCGCATCGCGCATCACCTCGTCCTGGCGGAGGTCCTTGAGGGCCTCGGCGAGCGAGGCGGGGAGGTGGCCGAGCTGGTGGCGAGCGAGGCGCTCGGGATCGAACGCGTAGAGGTTCTCTTCGACCGGTGGCGGCAGGGGCAGCTTCTGACGGATCCCGGAGAGGCCGGCGTGGAGCATGGCAGCGAACGCGAGGTAAGGATTGCAGGAGGGATCGGGTGCCCGGAACTCGATTCGGACGGAAGCCCGATCGCCGCTGCCGGCCCGCGGTACGCGGATCAACGCCGAACGGTTCATCTGGGCCCAGCTGATCGCCACCGGTGCCTCGAAGCCGGCAACGAAGCGCTTGTAGGAGTTCACCAGCGGCGCGACCAGCGCACACAGGGCGCGGGCATGCGCCAGCTGGCCGGCGATGAAGTGCTTGGCAATGGGCGATAGCTGGTACTGGTCGGCGCGGTCGTAAAACGCATTGATATCCTTGCCGGCCTCGGTGAGCACCTGGTGCGTGTGCATGCCGGATCCCGCCGCGCCGAAGATCGGCTTGGGCATGAAGGTGGCCAGCAATCCTCGCCGCTGGGCAACCGCCTTCACCGCATGCTTGAGGGTGACCAGCTGGTCCGCGCTCTTCAGGGCGTTGCTCAGAGCGAGGTCAAGTTCGTACTGTCCCGCCGCGACCTCGTGATGGCTGGCTTCGACGGTGATCCCGAGGCGGTCGAGCGCGCCCACGATCTCCTGCCGAACGTCGCTGCCGACGTCAACCGGATGGTCGAAGTAGCTGGCGCGGTCGTGTCGCCCCGGCCGAACGCCGCCGGTCGCGGTGTCGGTGTTCAGCAGGAAGAACTCCAGTTCCATCGCGACCGAGTAGTCGAAGCCGAGGGCGGCCGCCTCCGCCAATGCCCGCGCCAGGACGCCGCGGGGGTCGCCGGCGAAGCGCTCGCCCTCTGGGGTCATCAGATCGCAGATCACCTGGGCGCCCGGCACGCCGTCTGCCTCGCCGATCGTCAAGGTGTCGAGATCCGGGCGAAGAAACATGTCGCTCTCGAAGACTCGGGCGAAGCCCTCCACCGACGAGCCGTCGAACCACTCGCCGTTGCGGACGGCGTGCGGCAGCCGCTGCACCGGGATCGTGATGCTCTTCACCGTCCCGAGCACGTCGACGAAGCGCAAATCCAGGAAGCGGATCGAGCGTTCGGAGAGCCGCTCCAGCGTGCGCTCGACCGTTTGCGGGGTCGCGCGGCCTGCCGCCGCTTCAGTCTTCGCCGTTGGGGACTCCTTGGGGCTTGAACTCCTCGGAGGGATCCGCCTCGTCCCACGACGGGCCGGGCGGCGGGTAGTCGCCGGGTCTCCAGGGCTTATCGCGGTGTACGGAATTGTCCTCCATGACGTTTTCTCCTTCCTGTTTCGAGAGTCTAAAGGCGGCTGTCAGGGCGAGTGACAGCCGCCTCAACGGCGAACGCGCGAACGGAACGACTAGGGCGAACTAGATGTCGTGGTAGAGGTAGAACTCCCACGGATGCGGCCGGAGCGCCACCTGGTCGACCTCACGCACACGCTTGTAGTCGATCCAGGTTTCGATCAGGTCCGTGGTGAAGACGCCGCCGCGGGTCAGGTAGTCGTTGTCGATCTCCAGCGCGTCGAGCACTTCCGTAAGCGAGCCCGGCGTGCTCTTCACCTGGCGCTTCATCTCGGGTTCGAGCTCGTACAGGTCTTCGTCGATCGGCTTGGGCGGCTCGATCTTGTTGATGACGCCGTCGAGACCAGCCATGAGGCAGGCCGCGAAGGAGAGGTACGGGTTGCAGGACGGGTCCGGCGTCCGGAACTCGAGGCGCTTCGCCTTGGGATCGTCGAAGTACATCGGGATGCGCACACAAGCGCTGCGGTTGCGCTTCGAGTAGATCAGGTTGATCGGCGCCTCGTAGCCGGGCACCAGCCGGCGATACGAGTTGGTGGTCGGCGCGGCGAAGGCGAGCAGTGAGGGCGCGTGCTTCAGCAGCCCGCCGATGTACCAGCGGCACATCTCACTGATGCCCGCGTAACCGGCCTTGTCGTAGAAAAGCGGCACGCCGTTCTTCCAGAGGCTCTGGTGGGTATGCATGCCGGATCCGTTGTCCATGAAGAGCGGCTTGGGCATGAACGTCGCGACGAACCCATTCTGGGCGCAGACGTTCTTGACGACGTACTTGTACATCATCACTTTGTCGGCCATGTTCACCAGCGTGTCGTAGCGCATGTCGATCTCGGTCTGGCCGGCGGTGCCGACCTCATGGTGATGAACCTCGATGTCGACGCCCGCCTCGATCAGCTTGAGGACGATCTGCGAGCGAAGGTCCTGCAGCTTGTCGGTCGGCGGCACGGGGAAATAACCTTCCTTGTAGCGCGGGCGGTAGGCTAGGTTCGGTTCGGAGTTCTTGCCCGAGTTCCACACGCCTTCCACCGAATCGATCTCGTACATGCCCGAGAACTGGTTCTGGTCGAAGCGCATGCTGTTGAAGATGTAGAACTCACACTCCGGGCCAAAGAAGCCGGTGTCCGCCAGGCCGGTCGATAGCAGGAAGGCCTCCGCCTTCTTGCCCACATAGCGTGGATCGCGAGAGTACGGCTCGCGAGTGATCGGGTCGATGACGTCACAGTTGATGCTGAGGGTCGGTACGCGCAGCACCGGGTCGACGATCGCCGTCGACGCGTCCGGGATCAGCAGCATGTCGCTCTCGTGGATGTGCTGGAACCCGCGAATGCTCGAGCCGTCGAAGCCGATGCCCTCGCTGAAGAGGCTTTTGGTCAGCTCCTGAACCGGGATGGAGAAGTGTTGCCAGGTCCCGATCAGGTCGATGAACTTGAGATCGACGATCTTGAGCCCCTGCTTGTGGGCGAGGTCGATGACGGACTGGGCATCCGCCTTGGTTTCCTTTTTCGCGCGCACACCCTGGTCGATCGCCATAGACAAAATCCCTCCGTTGAACCGGGTAATCCGACTCTTCCGATGCTAGGGGCGCCGATCCGCCACGTCATCGGGCCGAAGAGACGAGTTGCGGGGGTCCTTTTTGTGCGCCGCGCCTAACTGAGCGAGCGGCCCTTCAGGCGCGGGCGCCAACCCTCAGGTGGGACTGGGAGACGGCGATGGCACCAGAGTGGGGTTGAGGTGGTCGACTGCCAGCGTATATCCGCTCGAGGGCGGGTCGATCGCGATCGACAGGACAAAGGCGCCCTTGGTGAAACGCACGATGGAAGTCGCAGCCGAGGCTTTGTCTTCCGCCCATCCGTCTTTGCTGAGATGGGACTCGTAATAGGGGACGATGCTGTTCAAGTCCTGGGCACTGAAGCTCTGGTAGATGGTTTCGGTGTCGGCGAGGCCAGGCCGCTGGTCGAGCAGCTTGCTGCCGGGCGGCCGAGCAAGGGATTCGATCACCGGGCGGGTCAAATGGATGTCCGCCCCGCTGATCACCGACGCATTCTGGGCGCTCTCCACCAGGCTGAAGATCGCCAGTGCCGCGAGTAGCGCCGGTACGACCGCACCACCGGCCCAGAGCAAGGCGCGCCGCTCCAATCTCTCCCGATGCCGGCGCAAGGCAGCGCGTAGCAGCACGGCGATCGTCATGGCCGAGAGGAGCAGCACGGCAGCGCCCAGGACCTCGAGCCAGGCCCCTGGCGCGTATTCCGTCAGCAGCTCGATGGCGAGTAAAGCCGCGCCGATGGTCACGGCGTATGCCACCGACACCACGGGCACGAGGAGCCGGGGGTCGTCGGTCGCTACCGGACCGAGGCGGGCGGGCGACCGGCTCGGATGCCGGTCTAGGCGCCGGCGGCTTGCTCCCACTCCTGGTAGAGCGCTCGCAGCCGGCGGGACGCGTCCTCGTGTGCCTGAGAGAGTTCCGCGACGCGCGCCGGATCGTCATACGTCTGATGGTCAGCCAGCTGCTCCTCGATCCGGCGGACCTCAGCTTCGAGCTCGTCGATGCGATCTTCGACGCCGTTGATGGAGGAGCCGCCTTTGGCCGTCGCGCCAGCGCTGGCCGGGCCGACCGCACGACCGGACTTGCGCGGCTCCTGCGCGACCACCGGGCGGGCCGCGCGCTGGCGGCGGCGCTCGAGGTCGCTGTAGTTACCGAGGTGCATGGTCACCGCGCCGCCTTCGATGGACCAGAGGCGCGTCGCGATGGCATCGATGAAGTAGCGGTCGTGCGAGACGAAGACGATCGTGCCTTCGAAGTCCTGCAAAGCCTCCTCGAGCATTTCCTGCGCCGGGATGTCGAGGTGGTTGGTGGGCTCGTCGAGCAGCAGGAGGCCGGCGTCGTCGAGCATCAATTTCGCCAGCGCGACGCGGCTCTTCTCGCCGCCGCTCAGCGAGCGAATCGTCTTGAAGGCATCGTCGCCGTGGAACAGCAGGCGGCCGAGAAAGGTGCGCAACGTTTCCTCCGGGAGGCCGAACGCATCTTGCAGCTCGGTCAGCACCGTCTTGTTTGGGTCCAGATCGGCGAGGTGCTGGTCGTAGTAGCGCATGGCCACCCGGGGGCCGGTCTTCACGCGGCCTGTAAGCGGCCGCAGCTCGCCGAGCAACGCCTTGAGGAGGCTGGTCTTCCCGGACCCATTCGGTCCAACGATCGCAATCCGCTCGCCGGCGTTGATGGTAAAAGCCGGCATGGTGAGCAGCTCGCGCTTTCCGTATCCCAGCCGCAGCCCGTCACTCTGGAAGATGAGGTCACTGGTCACCGAGGCCTTCAGCCGGATCCGGATCTGCTGATCGTCGGCGGGCGGCTCGACGCGTGCCAGGCGATCGAGCCTCGTCTGACGGCCACGCGCCTCGCGGGCCCGCTGTCCGGCTTTATAACGGCGGATGAACTCCTCGGTGCGGGCGATGTATTCCTGCTGGGCCTCGTATTCCTTTTGCTGCACGGCGCGGCGCTCGCGGCGCAAGCGGACGTACTGCCGGTAATTGCCCGGGTACCACTCGCCGGACCCTGCCTGGAGCTCGAGGATGTCGTCGGCGGTGTGCTCGAGGAAGCGGCGGTCATGGGAGACGATCAGCATGCCGGCGCGGGAGAGGCGCAGAAAGCCCTCCAGCCACTCGATCGCTTCGAGGTCGAGGTGATTGGTCGGTTCGTCGAGCAGCAGCAGGTCGGCGTCTTGCAGCAGGAGCTTGGCGAGCGCCAGACGCCGGCGCTGACCACCGCTGAGGGCGCTGGGCGCCAGCTCCTGGTCGGCTTCACTGAGCCCGACGCCGTGCAGGACCTCCGCGACCCGGTTGTCATACGCGTAGCCATCGAGCCGCTCGTATTCGTGCTGGACCTCGCCGTAATCCTCCACCAGCACCGCCTGCTCGGCTCCGCTCGCCCCCGCCATGGCGGCCTCCAACCCCTCGAGGCGTTGGCGCAGGCCGAGGATGTCGGGCCGGCTGTGTAGCGCGTCGGCGTACACACTCTCGTGCGGTCCCGCTTCCAGCTCCTGCGCCAGGTAGGCCGTCCGCGTCCGTGGCGCCAGGGTCAGCGACCCGGCGGCCGGGATGACGTCGCCGGAGATCGCCTTCAGCAGGCTCGACTTCCCACTGCCGTTGGCGCCCACGATCCCGAGGCGCTGCCGGGGCTCCACCTGGAACGTCAGGTCGCTCAGTACCTCGGTGGCGCCATACATGAGTTTGAGGCGGTCGACGCGGAGCAGCGGCATGTCACGGAAAGTCTAGCCGCCGATTTCTGGGAATAAACCTGGGGCCGATTCGGTTTGCGAGCGTGTACGGCATTTCCACCGTGATGAATGAGGGTTCGTTGATGACAGGATTGCTCGCCCAGACCAACGCCTATATCCGCGACGCCGAACAGCAACACCGTGATCTCAAGGCTCGCCAGGACCGGGTTCGACGCCCCATCCAGCTGATCGATCGGCTGCTGCAGGAGCTGGAGGAGATGAACCTCAAGGGGATGAAGCGCGTGCCGACCTCCTACGAGCCACGCCTCGACGAGATCCTGGTGCTGGTCACTCCGATCGCCGCGATGCCCGACCAGGTGGCCAACATCAAGGTCAAGGTGGGGATCTCGAAGCTGATGGACGCCCTGTTCGCGGTCGAGGAGGCGCTCTTCAGCGAGCGCCGCGGGATTCCCCTCGAGCCGGAGGCCGAGACCTTCGACGGCGGGCTTTTTACCGCCGCCTAGAACTTTTCGCTCGCAGCGGCCTCGGCGCGGCAGTACCATAGCGCCGTGCCGCCGAACGCGCTGGATCTCATGGTGCGCCTGCTGGTGGCGCTGGTCCTGGGCGCCGTCGTCGGCCTGGAGCGGGAGCGGCAGGAGCGGGCGGCCGGGCTCCGGACGGTCACCATGGTGTCGCTGGGATCGTGCCTCTTCACGATCGTCGGCGCTTATGGATTCAGCCAGACGGACCCATCACGAGTCGCGGCGCAGATCGTCACCGGCATCGGCTTCCTCGGGGCCGGGACGATCTTCCTTCGCAAGGACCTGGTCCGTGGGCTGACGACCGCCGCCACCATCTGGGCGGTGGCGGCGATCGGCATGGCGGCGGCGACGGCGCAATACTTCGAGGCGGTCTTCACCACGCTACTGATCCTGGCCGTCCTGATGGTGTTGAAGCCGATCGAGAAGCGCTTTTTCAAGCGACCAAACGAGGCGCAAGTCAGCCTGATCGTTCCTCGGGGCGAGGGTGAGATCGAGAGGGTGCGGGCGGCGCTGGCGGTGATCGGCGCGTTTCCGATGTCGATCCGGATTCACGAGCTCAACGAAACCGACGACCGGCTGGAGATCGATGTTGGGCTGCCACACAACCGAACGACCGCCGAGCTGTTGCGCCAGCTTCGGACGGTCGAGGGGGCCAAACAGATCTTCATCTCCCGCGAGCTGATCGAGGACCGCGTCCGCGCCGGGAATTGATACAATGGCGGCCTAAGTAATGGGAGGTGGTGCCCATGGCATTAATTGACTTAAGTGAGAGCGGCGGGTAACACCGCCGCTCTTCTTTTTTTCCGGCCTTAGCGGCCGAAGACTGGTTTCCGCTTTTCAAGGAAGGCACGGATCGCCTCCTGAGCGTCGGGTGTCTTTGCCGCCAGCGCCTGCAGCTGTGATTCGAGTTCGAGGGTCTGCTCGAGGTCGAGGTCGAGCGCTCGTTCCATGCCGCGCTTGATCAAGGCATAGGTCTGCCGCGGTCCCTCGGCCAGACGCCGAGCTCGCTCGAGCGCCACGGCCATCAACTGGTCGGGTGGGACGACAGCCGCCACGAGTCCGAGGTCGTGGGCGTCCTCGGCGCTCAGGGGATCTCCGGTGAACGCCAGCTCGGTGGCCTTGCTCAAGCCGAGCATCCGCGTCAGAAAGAAGAGACTGCCCGCGTCAGGGACGAGGCCGACCCGGACGAACACCACGATCAGCTGCGTGCCGGCCGCCGCGATCCGCAGGTCGCAGGCGAGCGCCAGGCTCAGGCCGGCGCCGGCGGCCGTGCCGTTCAGCGCGGCGATCACCGGTTTGGGACAGGCGCGGATGGCACGGATCATCGGCGCGTAATTCCCTCGAAGGTCGGCTCCCAGATCGCTGTCGCCGGCGGTTTGTCGCGCGACCACGTCCTTGAGGTCGGCGCCGGCGCAGAAGGCCCGCCCGGCCCCGGTAAGGATGACGGCACCCACATCGGGGTCGCGCCCCGCCGCCTCCACGCCGGACCGCAGCGCCCGGGTCGTTTCGCGGTTGAGCGCATTGAGCGCCTCCGGCCGGTTGAGCGTCAGCGTCAGGACGGCGCCATCGCGGGAGCTGAGGACGGGATCGCTCATCGCCCGGTAAACCGCCCGGGACGTTTTTCGAGGAAGGCGCGCATGCCTTCGCGTTTGTCCTCCGACGCAAACAAGAGGTAGAAGAGCTTGCGCTCGAACTCGAGCCCAGGCCCGAGGCCGACCTCCATCGCGTGATTGACGGCTTCCTTGCCGAGGCGAACGGCGAGTGCCGGGCGCGTGGCGATCAGCTGTGCCAGGCGTTTGGCTTCTTCCAGCTGCGCTCCGGCAGGCACGACGCGATTGATCAGCCCCATCCGCTCGGCGTCGACGGCGCGCACGGTTTCGCCGGTAAGCACCGCCTCCATCGCACGGACCTTTCCCGCGGTTCGGGCCCAGCGTTGCGTGCCCCCGGCCCCCGGAATGATCCCGATCTTCACCTCGGGCTGACCGAACTGGGCCGTCTCCGAGGCCACCACCAGGTCGCACATCAGCGCCAGTTCGCATCCACCGCCGAGCGCGTAACCACTGACGGCGGCGATCACCGGCTTGTGGATCGCCCGAAATCGGGCCCAGCGCGCGAAGTTGTCATCCTTGAGCACCTCGACCGCGCCCGACTCGGCCATCTGCGCGATGTCGGCCCCGGCCGCGAAGGCGCGGTCATCGCCGGTGAGGACCATGCAGCGAATGGCGTCATCGCGATCGAATGTTTCCAGCGCATCGACCAGCTCGGCGATGGTCTGATGATTGAGCGCGTTGCGAACCTGCGGCCGGTTGATCGTCACGATGCCGACCGCGCCATCTGCCTCGGTGAGGACGAACTCGTACGGCATCACTCCCTCCTTGCCCGGCCAAAGTCTAGCCCGCCGCCCTGCCTGGGACCGCGCCAGCCGAGGGCCCGATCGCCGTTATAGAGTCGTGAACCGGCTCGCTCTGGTGTTCGCGCCCGTGGTCACGGTCCTTCTCCTTCCGCTCGCGGCGTTGGCCGAGGATCAGCCGTTCAAGACCGTGGTCGACAGCATCGTGCCGAAGACGGCAGGGCTCAGCATCGTGGGGACGACGGGTGGATGCGACCTCCTGGTCCAGAACCAGACGGGCCAGGACGTGATCCTGCTGGACATGAGCAAGCCGCCGAAGCCCCTGAAGTTCGCGGCCCCCGCCAAGGGCGCAGCCGCCAAGCCTCCGGTCCCCGTTCATTTGCCAACCTCCGGCGTCTGGCCGTGTGCCACCCTTCCGCCCGTCAATGAGGACCAGCAGTGGAACCACGCCGAGGCCACGGTCGGCGCCTGGACCGTCAACGGCACCATCGGCGCGGTCACCTTCAAACTCACGGCACGGACGGTCTACGATCCGGCGCTCGACCCGCCGTCCGACTGGACCCTCTACTTGCGCCTGGCCGTCGGGGCTGCGGTCGTCGGCGGCGTGCTGATCGCCATCCCGTACCTGATCAACAAGCGGCGAGAGATCATGGCCGGCAGCAAGAAAGCCTCCTGACGAAAGTCGCGAAACTTGGCTCTAGACGGAGCCGCTCCCTGCCCATATAATCCGGGCATTCTTTTCGAGGAGGGAAGCCGCCGAACTCAGAAAGCGTCAGTCTGGACGTTGCTTTTCTGATAGCGGCTGTGTAGAGTCGGTTCAATGATTGGGGAAGCGCGAGCATCCGTCGCCCGCCGCATCAAGGGCGTCGGAAGGAAGGACGTTTCGACCGGGAAGAAGGCCTTCATCCTCATCGGGTTTTGCTCCGCCCAACTGCTCGATGTCACGACGACTCACATCGGTCTCTCCCAGGGACGTCAGGAGCTCAACGGTGTCGCCGCCTGGATCATCGAGCGCAACGGAGAGCTGGCGGTCTACGGGCTCAAGCTGTCGCTGGTGGCCGGGCTGGTCGGATTCCTCCTCCTGTTCGGTCGCACCCGGGCCGTCTGGAACGCTTACTTGATCGCCGCCTGGATCACCACGTTTGCCGTGGTCAACAACCTCTACAGAATCCTGACGTAACCGCGCGGATGCGCGGCGGCCTGAGGGACGCTAAAGACTAGATTGTGCAGGTGGTGCCTGCCGCAACGACATTCGGCCAGTTCCTGACGCCGGTCTTTTTCTATGTCGTCATCGCGGCCTACATGGCGTTCGTGCTGGCATCGGCCTGGCAGTTCTCGCGCCGGCCGGAGCCGGGTCGAGTCATGCGCGCCATCAACCTGACGCTGGTCCCGCTCGGCGTGCTGGTCGCGCTGGTGGGGGTCCTCGCCGCCAGTTTCAACGCCTTCGCGCAGCAAGAGGGGACGCCCAGCACGAACTGGGCGATCGTGATGGTCGCCCTCGGCCTGGGTGGGGCGTCGCTGCTGCTGGCCGTCGAAGGCTTCGTGCTGCGGAGCCGAGTCTCCTCATCGAGCGAGGACCGTCGCGCCATCGGGCTGCGTAGTCTCAGCCTGATCGCGACCACGGTTCCGCTGGTGGTCCTGGGCACGCTCTTCATCGCGATCGCCCTTCGCCTTCCGGTTTGACACGCAAACCTCACGGCGACCTGCGATATACTTGACCGGGTCGATCAACTTTTAATGGGCCCCGCTCTGGCGTGAAAAAGCGGGGAGAAGGTCAAGTGCTGTGCGCATGCGCTTTTCGATGAAAACCGAATACGGCGTCCGGGCCGTCCTGGAGCTGGCCGGCCATGCCGGCCGGGGTGCGCTCCAGAGTAGCGAGATCGCCCGGCGGCAGGGGATCCCGGGACCCTTCCTCGACCAGGTGCTGATGATCCTCCGCCGCGCCGGCTTTATCACCTCCACCCGCGGGCCGCATGGCGGGCACGAACTGGCGCGAGGGCCCGAGGAGATCCGCCTCGACCAGGTGATCGACTGCCTGGAGGGGAACGGCTTAAAGAGCCGTCAGCCGGACGGCGCGCAGACCGGGGACAGCCGTGTGCTGGGGCACGTCACCGAGAAGGCCGAGCAGGCCGCCCGCGACGTCTTCGCCTCGCACACCCTGGCCGACTGCCTTCGCCTCCGCCGGCTCGAGCCGCGTGTCTTCCACGGCATCTTCCACGCGGTACCGGCCAAGCCCAAAGGCGCCTGATGGGCGAGCGATCCCTGGCGCCCGAGCAGCGACAGCGATACGCCCGCCATCTCGCCCTCGCCGAGGTCGGCCCGGCGGGCCAGCAGCGGCTGCTGCGCTCGCGGGTGTTGATCGTCGGCGTCGGCGCGCTCGGCTCCCCGGTCGCGCTCTACCTGGCGGCCTCGGGGGTCGGGACGATCGGGCTCGCCGACCACGACCACGTCCGGCTCTCCAATCTGCAGCGACAGATCATCCACTCGATGGACGGCTTGAACCGGTCGAAGGTCGCCGGCGCGGCACGGACCGTGAGCGCCTTGAATCCAGACATCAAGGTGGAGACGGTCGAGGCGACGGTCGATGAACACAACGCCATGGAGCTCCTCGATCGGTACGACGTCATCGTCGACGGCACCGATTCCTTTCGCGCCCGCTACCTGCTCAGCGATGCCGCCTTCCTGCTCCGCAAACCACTGGTCCATGGCAGCATCTTTCGCATCGAAGGGCAGGTGACGGTCTTCGTCCCGGGCCGCGGCTGCTATCGCTGTCTCTACCCCGAGCCGCCGCCGGCGGGCGCCATCGAGGAATCCGAGGACGTCGGCGTCTTCGCGGCCCTGCCCGGCATCATCGGCACCATCCAGGCGGCGGAAACGATCAAGCTGATCACCGGCGTCGGTGACGGACTGGTCAACCGCGTGCTGCTCCACGACACCATGGCGATGACCTTCCGCGAAGTTCGCTACCGTCGCAACCGCGCCTGCCCCGTCTGCGGCGACCGCCCGACGGTGCAGCGCCTTGTCGATTACGACGCCTTCGTCGGCGTGCAGGCCCGCTCATGAGCGATGCCCGCCATCACCGGCAACAGATCCTGACCGAGGTCGGCGAAGCCGGCCAGCGCCGACTCGAGCGCGCCGCGGTGGCGATCGTCGGTGTGGGTGGCCTCGGCTCACCGGTCGCGCTCTACCTCGCCGCTGCCGGCGTGGGTCGCCTTGGACTGATCGACGACCAGGATGTGGAACTGTCGAATCTCAACCGGCAGATCATCTTCGAGGAGTGCGACGTTGGCCGACCGAAGGTGGAGGCGGCCGCCGGCCGGCTGCTGCTGCTCGACGCCGGGGTGCGCGTCGACGCCCGCCACGAGAACGTTCGAGCGTCGAACGTGGCCGAGCTGTTTGCCGAGTACGACCTGGTGGTCGACGGTACCGACGCGTTCGAGACGAAATTCCTTCTGAACGACGCGGCGGTCCTGCTGCGCAAACCGCTGGTTCACGGGGCGGTGCTCCGCTGGGGCGGGCAGGTGACGACGGTCCTGCCGGACGGTCCGTGCCTGCGCTGTCTTTTTCGAGAGCCGCCCGAGCCCGGCGAGGTACAGACCTGCGAGGAGGCCGGCATCATCGGCGCGGCAACGGGCGTCGTCGGCAGCGTGCAGGCGGAGGAAGTCTTGAAAGTGTTGCTCGGCGTGGGGAGTCCGCTCAGCGGTCGAATCTTCCAGCACGACGGGCTCAATGGTGAGACACGGACGACGACGTTTCCGCGCGACCCCGATTGCCCGGTCTGCTCATCGCGGGCGCGCATCACCGACCTCGCCCGCTACGAGGAGCAGGTCTCGCCGCGCGGTCACGTCCTCGTCTGATGCCTACGTCGGCGGAGATCGGCGTCTTTGGTGGATCGGGCTTCTACGAATGGCTCGATACCGCGGAGGAGGTCGAGGTCGAGACACCATTCGGCCCACCGAGCGGGTCGATCGCGGTGGCGGAGGTCGGCGGGCGCAGGGTCGCGTTTTTGCCGCGGCACGGACCAAACCATGAGGTGCCGGCGCCCTTCGTCAATTACCGCGCGAACGTCTGGGCGATGCGCGAGCTCGGCGTGCGCCGCATCATCGGGCCCTCGGCGGTGGGCAGCTTGCAGCCGGACCTTCATCCCGGCGACCTGGTGATCTGCGACCAGTTCATCGACCGCACCACCGGCCGGCGCGACACCTACTATCCGGGGCCGGAGGTCGTGCACATCAGCGCCGCGGATCCCTACTGCCCGGAGCTGCGGGCGCTTGCCGCGCGCGTCGCCGAACTGCGGTCGCTGCGCTTCCGCCCCAACGGCACGGTCGTGGTCGTGCAGGGCCCGCGCTTCTCGACCCGTGCCGAGAGCCGTTGGTACGGACGGATGGGCTGGGACATCGTCGGCATGACGCAATACCCGGAGGTGATCCTCGCGCGCGAGCTCGAGATGTGCTACCTGAATCTCTCGCTCGTCACGGACTACGACGCCGGCGTCGAGGGAGCGCCCGAGGTGGCGGCGGTGCAGGCCCAGGATGTGGTGCGTGTGCTGGCCGCGAACATCGAGCGCGTCCGCGACCTGCTCGCCTTCCTGATCCCGATGATCCCGACCGCCCCGAGCTGCAACTGTCAGCGCTCGCTGGAAGGGGCACGGATGTGACCGGAACAAAAAAGAAAGGCCGAGATTGGGGTCTCGGCCTTCAAGGAAGGGGAAGCGGGGATCACGATATCTGTGGAGGTGTTAAGGAGCAGTGAAGGGCCCGTAACGGCGCTGTCACAGGACATGATCGGACCCCGATCGAGCGTGAGCTATAGTCCCCAGCAATGAAGGTGCTGATCACCGGCGGGGCCGGCTTCATTGGTCAGCGAACTGGGGAGCTTCTCTTGAAGCAGGGGCACCAGCTCACGATTCTCGACAACCTCTCACCGCCGGCGCACGATGGTCCGCCGGCCCTTCCGGCAGGCATGGACCTGGTCGAGGGGGATGTCCGCAAGCGCGAGGATTGGGTGAAGGCGCTCAAGGAGAACGAGGTCGTGTTGCACCTCGCGGATCACCATGATTACCTGCCGTCCTTCAGCAAACTCTTCCACGTCAATGCGGTCGGCACGGCGATTCTCTTCGAGCTGCTGCTCGAGGGGAAGACGTCGGTGCAGCGGGTGGTGCTCGGCTCCTCGATGGCCGTCTATGGCGAGGGAAAATATCGCTGCGGAAAGGATGGCGATGTCTACCCGCAACCCCGGCGGGTCGACGCGCTCGAGCGCGGCATCTGGGATCCACCGTGCCCGATTTGCGGCGGAGCGATCACCCCGATGGTCACCGACGAGTCAGTGGCTCGACCGACCAGCGCCTATGGCCTGAGCAAGCTGGCACAGGAAGAGCTCGTCCGGCTGCTCGGCGAGCGGCACGGGATCGAGTGGATCATCCTTCGCTACGGTGCTGTCCAGGGGCGAGCACAGCCGTTTCAGAACGCCTATTACGGAGCACTGCGGATCTTTGCGCTGCGGCTGGCCCACAACCAGGCACCCCAGCTACTCGAGGACGGGAATCAGCTCCGCGATTTCGTCGACGTCGACGACGTAGCGCGCGCCAACGCTGCCGCACTCGCCGGTCTGCCGCCGGGCGCCTACAACGTGGCGAGCGGACGGGCGCACACGGTG
>Ga0209011_1000293_pt1 | contig 20399 bp, 20 predicted proteins | sample BlaSpr_A8_OM1_M3_FD_187986 | JGI IMG/M metagenome (GOLD analysis project Ga0209011, IMG submission 187986) | Forest soil microbial communities from Thunder Bay, Ontario, Canada - Black Spruce, Ontario site 2_A8_OM1_M3 (SPAdes) (version 2) | ecosystem: Environmental > Terrestrial > Soil > Boreal... | reverse complement strand
GCTTGATCTCATCAAAGATCGCCACCGGTGGACGTTTGAGATCGACGATGACTTGGGTGGCGGTGATCGGCAGACACTTGCCGGTGCGGATATAGAACGGCACACCGGCCCAGCGCCAGGTGTCGATATGCAGGCACAAAGCGGCGAAGGTTTCGACCTGTGAGTCCGGCGCCACGCCTGGTTCGTTGCGGTAGCCGCGAAACTGGCCGCGCACCACCTGCTTGGGATCGAGCGGCCGCATGGCGCGGAACAAGCGCAGCTTCTCGGCACGCATCGCATCCGGATCACGGCCGACCGGTGCGTCCATCGCCAGCAATGCGATCACCTGCAGCAGATGGTTCTGCACCACATCGCGGATCGCGCCAACCTCCTCGTAGAAGCTGCCGCGTCCCTCCACACCAAAATTCTCGGCCATCGTGATCTGGATGCTGTCGACGAAATTGCGATTCCAAACCGGCTCGAGGAACGCGTTGGCAAAGCGGAAGTAAAGCAGGTTCTGCACCGCCTCCTTGGCCAAATAGTGGTCGATGCGGAACACCGCGGATTCGGGAAACACTTCGTGCAGCGTGCGGTCCAGCTCCTGCGCCGACGCAAGGTCGCGGCCAAAGGGCTTTTCGACGATGACTCGCGCGTCCTTCGCACACCCCGCTTGCGCCAGCCCCTGCACCACGGTCGCGAACATGCTGGGGGGAATGGCCAGATAGTGCAGCGGACGCGCCGCCCCGCCCAGCGCCTGCCGCAGACGCTCGTAGGTCGCAGGATCTCGATAATCGCCGCCGACGTACTTCAGCCGCGCGGAGAGCTTCGCAAACGCGTCAACATCGACACCTCCATTGTGCTCGAGGCTGTCGCGCGCCCGCTCGCGCAGCTTGTCGAGCGTCCAGCCGGCGCGGGCCATGCCGATGATCGGCATATTCAACTGGCCGCCCCGGATCAGCGCCTGCATCGCGGGGAAGATCTTCTTGTAGGCCAGATCGCCGGTTGCACCGAAGAAAACGAAGGCGTCCGATTCGGCCACTGCCATCTTTCCATCCTCTTTCGTGGCCGTTACCACGCGAAACTGTCCGTCAAGACCTCTGCTGCTACCTGGTTGCGGCTGCTCGCGTCAGGCGCGTTTTTCCAACTCAGAGCTCCATCTGCCGCTGCGCGCGAGCCCGTTCATTTTGGCGCGAAGGCAAAAAGCCTGTTGCGCGGCGAGCCGGTTTTCCGCGCGACCAGCCCATGTCTGGATGACCGGATCCTGCAACGCACGACCATAGGAAAACGAGAGCTGCCAGGGCGCGTTGGGAAACTGCACGTTCATCGCATTCAGATTGGCTGTCGCTTCCTCCGGACGTTGCCCGCCGGACAAAAAGTAGATGCCCGGGACGGCAGCGGGAACGGTTCGTTTGAGCACCCTGAGTGTTGCTGCGGCGACCTGCTCCGTCGTCGCCTTGGGCGGACGATCCTTGCCGGGCAGCACCATGTTCGGTTTCAGAATCATGTATTCCAGGATCACCTTGTGTCGATGCAAGGCGTGAAAGACCGCGTGCAGTACCGCCTCGGTGACCTCGTCACAACGCTCCATGGTGTGATCGCCGTCCATGAGCACCTCGGGTTCGACGATCGGTACGATGCCTTCTGCCTGGCAGATCGCAGCGTAGCTCGCCAGGGCTTCGGCGTTGGCCTCGATGCCAAGCGGCGTGGGATTGCGATCGGTGATGCCGTAAACCTCGCGCCATTTGGCGAAGCGCGCGCCTTGCGCCTTGTAGCCCTTGAGACGCTCCGGCAAGCCGTCGAGGCCGCGGGTGATCAGGTCGCCGAGCGCATTGACCAGGGGCAACGTGCCTTTGTCGACCTTGATACCGGGCACGATGCCGCGTCGGTTCAATACCTCCGGCAGCGGCGCTCCGTCGTCGGCGCGCTGGCCGAGCGTTTCCTCGAAGAGGATGGCGCCGCTGATGAATTCCTCGGCGCCCGGCGCGGTAAACAGCAACGAGCGGTACGCGCGCCGGTTCTCGTCGGTGTTCGCGATGCCGAGCGGCTGAAACCGCTTGGCGATCGTCGGCAAGCTTTCGTCGGCGGCGAGGATGCCCTTACCGGGCCGTATCAGCTTGGCGATGGTCGCCTGAAGTTCATCGTGGGTGTTCATGCGTAGCGCTCCTTCGTTCTGTTCACACTGCCTCAAAGGTGTGATCAATTCCAGGCATGTCGAAACCCGCCGTCTTGAGCTCTTCGATGAGCGTCGTCGACTCGCGTGGCGCGATTTCGACCAGCGGCGGCCTGACCCGGGACCAATCCTCGTCGTTTCTCCAGTGGGCGACGGCGCGCTTCATTGCCGCGATCATCGGATATTTGCCGAAGATCTTGCGCACGGCGTCGAGACGTCCTTGCATCGCTTCGGCGTCGCTCGATGTCCATTCGCGATAGAGCGCGGCGATCTTCGCCGGGTTGACGTTGGCGGTGGCACTGATCGCTCCCTTGCCGCCATTACGCATGTTGGCCAGCAGAAAAGTCTCGCTGCCGACGAACACATCGAAGCCGGACTCGGAGAACTGATCCAGCACTGCCTTGGTGTTGTTCCAATCCCCGGACGAGTCCTTCATCCCGGCAATCGTTTCCGGGTAGGACTTCAACAGGCGCTCGATCAGGCCCAAGCTGATGCCGACCTGCGCCACCGGCGGTATGTGGTAAAGATAAATTCGCAAACGTTTGTCGCCCACGCGCTCGATCGTCTCCGCGAAACTGCGATACAAACCTTCGTCCGTGACGCCTTTGTAATAGAACGGCGGAAGCATCAGGACGCCGGTGCAGCCGAGCTTCACCGCCTGCGACGTGAGGTGAGCCGTTTCGGTCAGCGAGCAGCATCCGGTCCCCGGCATGAGTCGCCGCGGATCGATGCCGGCATCGACCAGCCGCTCGAGAAGATCGACACGCTCATGTCCGGAAAGCGAGTTCGCCTCGGAATTGGTCCCGAAGACGGCAAGGCTGACGTCGTTGGCGAGTAGCCACCGGCAGTGGCTGATGAACCGCTCCGCGTCGGGGCGGTAGTCCCTTTGGAAGGGCGTCAGAACCGGAGAAAGGATCCCCTTGATGCGCTCGGTCATGGGTTCATTGTCATTATGATCGTGGTGACGCGGAATCGCGCGCCGCGGTTCGAGCGCACGAACGCTGCCTTCTTGCGACGCTGGCTTGGCAGCCGACGCAAAAGCGTGCGCTCCGGGCCGCTTCGGATATTACCTTATGACCGTCCATGGCTTGGCGGGTGTCAGCGCGTATCGCTTGACCGCCTTCTCATCGAAATCAAAGCCCAGGCCCGGTGTCTTTGGAAGCGACAGATACCCGCCCTTGTGCTTCAGCTGGGTGTCGATCAGGCGGCGGAAATTGAGCACTTGATCGTCGATGAAGAATTCGACATAGCGCGCGTTCGGCGTCGACGCGACCAGGTGCGCGTGCAGATCGTGAAACCAGTGCGGGCACATGGTGACCCCGTAACTTGCCGCGGTCGCGGCAATGCGCCGCCATTCCGAGATGCCGCCGCAGACCAGGGCGTCGGTCTGAAGAATTTCGGCACCTCCCTTGTCGAGAAGTTCCTTGTGATACCAGCGGCCGTATCCAATTTCTCCCGTCGCCACCGTGGTAGTAATGGAACGCGCCAGGCGCGCGTGGAGCTCGATCTCGTCCGGACTGAACGGTTCCTCGATCCAGTACGGCTGGTACGGTTCGTAACGCTCCATATAGCGCATCGCCGTCGGCAAATCCAGCCAGGCGTTGTTGGCATCGAGCATCAGAAGGACATCGGGACCGATGGCCTCGCGCACGGCCTTGATCCGCGCCTCTTCCTGTGCGGGTGAGAGACGTCCGACTTTCATCTTGACGGCCTGAAATCCGGCCGCCACGTACGAGGCCATCTCCTCCCCTAGTTGCTTCGGCGTCTTGCCGTCCAGATAGTAGCCACCGCTGGCGTAGGCAGGGACTTTGTCGTCGGTTACGCTGCCGAGGTATCGGTACAGAGGGAGCTTTGCGCTGCGCGCATTCAGGTCCCAGAGCGCCGTATCGAGGATGCTGAGAGCGCGCATGACGCTGCCGGCGCGGCCCTGCAGCAGCGATTCTGTATACATTTCCTGCCACAGTCCTTCTACTCGCAGCGAGTCTTGTCCGATGAGCTTGGGCGCGAGGATTTCCTCGACGGCGATTTGCGCGATGCGTCCACCGGCGCTGCCGACATAGCAGAAACCGATGCCTGCCAAACCCTCGGTCGATCCGACTTTGACCAGGCAGTAGTCGCGCGCGCTTACCGTGCGGGTCGCGAAAGACGTGACCTTGTCCAGTGGAATGCGTGCGACGCAAACGGATACCGACTCGATCTTGCTCATCGACGTTGTCCTCCGGACTCGCATGCCTTGGGAGTGGCGCGGCGGTCCAAGCAAAACATACGTCATTACGAGACCGTTGTCCGTCGGGCGAAATCGGATCCACCGCGATGCATGACGACATCCGGCGCCGCGTCGAGGTGATCAGACGCGGGGTTTCGGATCGGTTATCCGCCGGAGCGTCCGTAGGTCGACGAGCCTAATTTGGGGCCGGCCGTCTGAACGCTCTGGGTAAATTTGTAGGGGTCGGTAAACATCGTCGAGCAGCCGACGCAGCCATAGAAGGCGGTGCGATACGCGCTCTGGTGCTCGCGCTGGATCAGGATGCGATAGAAGCGCCGATGGCCGCACACCGCACATTCGAAGCCCGGGTAGTCGCTGCACTTTTCCTGACCGATGGTCATGGCGCCAGTCTAGCGAACGATCGTTCGACAAGGCAAGCGTTTTTGAGGCCGTTCACGCTGGCGCGCTAGACTTTGCCCGTGTCCGTGCACGCCGCCTCGCTGATCGCCGACGTTTTTCGCAATTCGCCGCTGCGCCACGGCCGCTTCCGGCTTTTCTATGTTGGATCCATTGCCGCCGCACTGGGCTACACGATGCAGGCCACGGTGGCGGCCTGGCTGATGGCGACGCTGACGCCGTCGGCGCTCATGGTCGCGCTGGTGCAGACGGCCAGCACCGCCCCGTCGCTGCTGTTCGGGCTTCTGGCGGGAGCGCTGGCCGATATTGTCGACCGGCGGCGCGTAGTTCTGATGACCCAGGCGGTCCTTTTCGCGGCGACGGTCAGCCTGGGCATTGCGACGCTGATCGGCTGGATCGGCCCCTTGACGCTGCTGGCGCTGACCTTTCTTATCGGCGCGGGATTTACCTTCTACATGCCCGCGCAGCAGGCAAGCGTCAACGATCTCGTGTCGCGCCAGGATCTGCCGCGCGCCGTCGCGCTCAGCGCGGTGGCGTTCAACCTGGCCCGCGCCGTGGGTCCCGCGCTGGCAGGGGCGATCGCAGCATGGATAGGCACCGGCAGCGCCTCGATCGCGAGCGCATGCTTTTTCGTGGTTACGATCGTCGCGGTGAGGGCATGGAAAAAAACAACGCCCGCTTTGCCCGGTGTTCCCGAGAGGCTGCTCGCGGGCGTGTGGAGCGGCCTTCGCTATGCCCGGCACTCACCGCTGATGCGCGCACTCATTATCCGCAACCTGAGCTTCAGCGTTTGCGCGAGCGCGCTGTGGGCGCTGCTGCCGGTGATCGCACGCGACCAGCTTTCGCTCGGCGCAGGCGGCTTCGGTCTGCTTTCGGCGGGATTCGGCGTCGGCGCCGTCATCGGCGCGATGACGATTCCCCGGCAAATTCAGCGCGTATCGCTCAATACCGTCGTCAGCTCTTCCATTCTTCTATGGGTGGCTGCCACGGTGCTGATCGCATCCACCGCCACTACGGCGGTCGCGCTCGTGGGCATGTTCGGCGCCGGCGCGGCGTGGGTCGGCGTACTCGCCAGCCTGTCGGCGGGCACGCAAAGTGCCGCGCCTGCCTGGGTGCGAGCGCGTGCGGTCGCCATGAACCTGGTCGCCGTGCAGGCCAGCCTTGCGCTGGGCAGCGCGGTGTGGGGATCGTTGGCGTCGCTTTACGGCATTAGTATCGCGCTCTTCGCATCGGCCGGCGTGATGCTTTTTCTGCTCATTCTCAATCGCAGGGTTCGCGTGCGCCTGGGCAACGACGCGGACGTGATGCCCGGGGCGCAATTGCCGGACCTCGGCCTTGCGGTGCCACCGCTGCCCGACGACGGACCGGTATTGATTCAGGTGGAGTACCGGATCGCGCCGGAGAACGTGACCGAGTTCCTGCGTGCGATTCACGCCATCGAGCGGACGCGCCGGCGTAACGGTGCGGACGACTGGCGCGTGTTCCGGGATATCGCCGAGCAGGATTGTTTCGTCGAGCGTTACATCATTTCATCGTGGGCGGAATATGTTCGACAACGCAGCCGCATGACGGTGAGCGATCGTCAATTGCAGGAACGCGTCGCGAAGCTTCAGCAGCCCGAGGTCGAGATTCGCGTCTCGCGGCTGATCGGCATCGATCCTCGCCACGTCGCGGAAACGGTGAGCAAGAGCAGCGACGCGGCCTAAAGATGAATCGGGTCATCCAGGTGGCGGTTTCGGCGCGGTCCTGATCGGCCGCCGCGCCGACAAACAACGAGCTCTGCGCGATTGCGGCCTACTTCAAGCCTTTGTCGGCCTGCGCTTCCTTGGCTTGCTCCGCGGGTGTCTCTCGCTTCTTGGAGACAATGCGGCCCGAGTTGGCGTCGACCCAGATTTCGGTGACGTTTTTCGATCCCGGTCGCGCAATATCAAACGACCAAACAAGCTTCCCGCCCTCCCGCTCGAGCTCCGCGCTTTGGACTCTACCGCCCTTCACTTGCGCGAGCGCGGTCGCACGCGCGGCCGCCTCGGAAATTTTTGGATCACTGGGGAGGGGACCGTCCGGTGCAGCGAGCGCTAGGACCGGAGCAACGAGGACGGAAACGAGGATTGTCAGTGCCAAGCCGGCACGACGATTAGAGTGCATGAAGATCCCAAGAGTGAGAGGAAGGTCGATTGTATTGCGTGGATCCTTAGGCGAGCCTTAAGCGCGCCCGAGGCATCTAAAGCCGGCGCGCGATCCTTTCTTCCTTGGACTCGTCGACAGCGACGCACACAATGCCCGCGACGATGAGCATGGCACCGAATACCTGCGACGGCAGGATCCGCTCGTTGAAGACAAGCATCGACGCGATCAAGACACCGACTACGTCAAGATGGGATACGGCAAACGCAGGTCCGATCGGTGCATCCCGCAGCAGCCTCATCCACACGAAAAATGTTCCGATGTAGCAGGCTATGGCGCCATAGACCCAGGGCGCGATGAGCAAGCGCGATAACCATGCTGATTCCGCCTCCAACGGCGCGGCATCGATGGCAGCGAACTTGAAACACACCTGGGCGGCGGTGTCCAGGCTCGCGAGCAGCAGAAATCCGATCAGATAGAAACGCCGCACGGGTTACGTCCCGAACCCAACTACCGCGACGCCCGCCGCAACCAAGAGGATTCCCAGAGTGCGCAGCGGCCTAAGTGTTTCATTGTAAATCCACCGAGCGGCAATCATCACCGTAACGATGTTGACCGAGGCCAGTAGCACAGCCTCGGATAGCGGCATGAGCGTAACAAATGCAAGCCACGTCAGGAACTCGATGCAATAGCATGAGATGCCAATCCATATCCACAAGCTGGAAGCCACGGCACGCCAGTGGGCAGGAGTACTGAGTGTGCGACCGCGCGCAGCCGCCTTGAAGGCAAGCTGCCCCGTAGTGTCGAGCGTGAGGTTTACCAGCCAGAGTGCAAACGAAAGCATCGACATGTTACGGGGAAAGCCCGCTTGTGCGCGGTATCGGTCGATAGTTCACTCGGACAAGCGACGCTTGGGGTCAGGCTCGCTTTGCTTTCACCAACAACTGGTCGAGCAACTTGAGACCGAGATCAATCTCTTCGTCGCTGACATGCAGCGAAGGTGCAAGCGTGATGACATTTTTGTAGTAGCCGCCAACATCGAGTACCAGGCCGATTTTCCTGCCAGCGTGCTCGAGCTCGCCCGCGAGTCCGATCTCGACCATCTTGTCTACCAGTCTCTTGCTCGGAGCGAACCCGTCCGCTTCGCAGATTTCGGCCCGCAGGGCCAAACCCAAACCGTCGACGTCGCCAATTTCAGGGTGGTGTCGTTGTAGCTCCTTCAAGCCCTCTAGAAAGCGCTGCCCCTTGGCCATCACCAGAGTTTCGTAGTCGGTCTCGGCCAGCATCTTCATCGTCTCGAGGCCGACCGCCGTGCCAAGCGGGTTGGACGCGAAAGTGGAGTGCGTCGACCCGGGCGGAAATATCGTTGGATTAATCAGTTCTTCCCGCGCCCAGATGCCGGCAAGCGGATTCAGGCCGTTGGTCAGTGCTTTCCCGAACACCAAGATATCGGGCTTGACGCCGAAGTGCTCTATGGCCCAAAGCTTGCCGGTGCGATAGAAACCCATCTGGATTTCGTCGACCACGAGAAGGATGCCGTATTTATCGAGCACCTTCTTCAGATCAATGAAGAAGTTTCGCGGCGGAATCACGTAGCCGCCCGTGCCCTGGATGGGTTCGACGTAGAAGGCGGCATATTCACACTCGCCTGCCTTCGGATCCCACACTCCGTTGTATTCGGTCTCAAAAAGTCGCGCAAAATATTTAACGCACCAGTCGCCGTGCTCTTCCTTGCTCATACCCTGGGGCCCGCGGAAGTGGTACGGGAATGGCAGGAAGCTCGCTCGATCCGCGAAGTGGCCATAGCGGCGGCGATAGCGGTAGCTCGACGTAATCGCGGATGCGCCGAGGGTGCGGCCGTGATATCCGCCTTCGAAGGCGAACATCAGGCTCTTGCCGTTGCAGGCGTTACGGACAAGCTTCAACGAATCTTCGATCGATTGCGAACCGCCGACATTGAAGTGCACCCGGCCCTTGCTGCCCCATTTTTTTTCGGCATCCTGGGCTATGACCTTCGCTAGTTCGATCCTGCCCGCGTGCAAATATTGACTGGCGACCTGGGGCAACGTGTCGATTTGTCGTTTTAATGCGCCGTTCAGGCGTGGGTTCGCGTACCCGAAATTGACCGCCGAATACCACATCTGCAGGTCGAGGTAAGGCACATCGTCCGCGTCGAAAAGATAGCTGCCTTCACAACGAGCGAAAATCTTGGGTGGATTAGTGTAATGAACGGTGTCGCCGAAGGAGCAGAATTGGGCTTCGTCGGCCAACAGGGCAGCATTGTTCATTGCGCGCGAGCCTTTAGTCTTGGAGAATCGCCGGCACGCCCGCCGACGTCGCGGCCAGCAGCTCGGGCAGCAAGCCGAGGGCCTGCTTGAAGTTTGCCACAGCGTAATACGGCCGGACGCCATCGAGGCAATACTCGAGCAGCCTCTTCCTTGCATAGATAAGATCGACCCGGTCAGCGAGGCAGAAGTCGGAGGCGCCATCTCCGATCAGAAGAATGCGGGTGCCGCGCGCCGTTGCCGGCGGGTCTGCAAACGCGCACTTGCAGGTGCCGCTGGCCGTACGACAATCGGCCCTGGCGTTCGGGAACTCGAGCCGCCAGCGTCTCGGCCCGACTTGTACGAGGTGGCTCGCAAAGGTCGACAAGTCGTGTAGCCCGTGCCGCGCGAGAACGGTCTGGATTACATAATCCAGCCCGTCACTTACAATTCGCAGCTGCACATCGGCTTGACGCGCGGCGGCGACGAATGCCGGAAAGTCAGGATCGATCGCCATGGCGCTGAGATGTGCATCGAGCTCCGCTCGGCTGCAATCCAGCAGCGCAATCTGGCCACTCATGCATTCGCGCGAACCAATGCGACCTTCACGCCAGTCAGCTTCCAGCGCATCCCAACCTGGTCGGCCAAAGCGAACCAGCAACGAGTCAGTCACGTCCTCGACCGAGATCGTTCCGTCGAAATCGCAGATCACGCTCCAGCGGGGCACGCTACTCTCCATTCGTCGGGGTGTGTTGCTAAACCCAAAAAGGGCAACCGGAAATCCGGGACGCGCTAGCAGCGCAGCCCGGCGCGAACATGATCAATTCGAGCCGCCTCTTGCGGTCGCGGAATGCGCTATCGCTGGCCATCCCTCGGTGCAGGTTGTCACGAAGCGCAGCTTGGCCGTGCCGGTTTCGCCGGAAAGGCCCTACATACGCAATGATCGCGTCCGACCTCTTTTGGTGCCGACGACCCGCGGCAGAGAAAGCACAGGTCATGTCTCTCCGGCAGTATCCAGCCTGAACCTTGCGCCAAGCTTACGTTCTGCTCTCAAGACGGGACTTCAACGACTGTACGGGCGACAATAACACATGACTGCCCCCATGCCCGCGGATGCAATTCAGGACCGCCAATACTCGATGCTCGTCGAGCCGCTCCAGCTCATCAAGCATTTCCTCGCGCATCCGCCGATGAATTTCGAGACAACGCTCACACCGAGCGGCACCCCAGTGTTTTTCACACGATTCGACCTGCTGACCACCGCCGACAAAAGCCTCAAGCGACTTCTGGCGCGTTTGCCGCTGTATCAGGTTTGGCGTCACTGGCTGCGACCGAGGAGCATGTTTGCAGGCACGACCGTGTCAGAGTATGTGCCGCTGCCCGACAATTGCTCGCCGAGTGTTCTGGTCGACGAGTTGCTGCGGGGCTTACTACGCGATGGGCCGCGCGAGCACTCCTTTGTAATAATAAAGGACATTCCTCACGCGTCGCCTCTGCTTGACGAAGGCAGCAACGCGTTCGCACAGGCCTTTGAGGACGAGTGCCGCGCCGCCGGCTTCACGCTTGTCGAAGGACAGGCCCTGGCGTGGGTGCCGATCGACTTTTTTTCAGCGCATGAATTCGTCGCGCGCCTTTCGTCCGGCCGCCGCAGGGACATCCGGCGCAAACTGAGACGCCGTGCGGAGCTCGCGATCGAGGTACTTCCCACCGGAGCACCCCAGTTCGGGAGCGCGCAGATACGCGCGCAGCTCTACCGTCTTTATCGCAACGTGTACGAACAGAGCGACGTTCATTTCGACCTCCTCACACCAGCATTTTTCGACGCAGTGTTGCAAGATCCGACCAGCGGCGGACGGATATTCCTGTACCGCCACAACGGCCGGTTAATCGGCCACAACGTGTGTTTTGTGATCGGAGACACGCTGATAGACAAGTACATTGGATTCGAGTATCCCACTGCACGCCACTACAACCTGTATGTCGTCAGCTGGATGTTGAACCTGGACTACGCCGCTTCACATGGATTGAAACGTTATATTGCGGGTTGGACGGACCCGCAGATCAAGGCTTATCTAGGCGCGAACTTCACATTTACTCGTCATGCGGTATATCCCCGAAACCGTTTGATACGCGCGCTGCTGACACACTTTCGGCGCCGATTCGAGAGTGATCGGGCTTGGTTCGACCGAAATATCCATGAAACCGATGGTTCTTGACTTCGACCGCTCCGTCGGCTCGATACCGACTGCTAAGGTGATCGACCTGGCGGGCTGGCAGGAAGCGATCCGATTCAGCTGTTCGATGAGCCAGCTAAGTGCCCTTGGATCGCATCTGCAGCCTATGCTGCGTGAGCAACAAGGCACGGTGTTTCTTGGCAGTGGCGACTTTCACCACGTGAGCTTGCCGCTGATCGAGCGGTTCGCGGGTCGCGGCCCCATCGACGTCATCCTGTTCGATAACCATCCGGACAACATGCGTTTTCCGTTTGGCGTGCATTGCGGGTCATGGGTGCGACACGTAACCTTGCTACCGTTCGTACGGCATGTGCAGGTGATGGGCATCACTTCCGCTGATGTCTCCGCGCCGAATGCCCTGGCGAATTACCTCGGACCCCTGCGGAGCGGGAAACTGAGCTATTGGTGTCTGGAGGTAGACATTCGGTGGGCCGCAATGTTAGGGCTGGATCATGCTATCTTGCGTTTCGCAACCGTTAGCGCAATGCTCGATCGCTTCGCGGAACAACGGCGTCGCTCAGGCAATGAGGTTTATCTCTCGATCGACAAGGACGTGCTAGGCCAGGACGTCGCGCAAACCAACTGGGATCAAGGTCGAATGCGCGACACTGAGTTATTCGCCGCAATTGAGCTATTGCAGGGCCAGCTGGTGGGCAGCGACATCACCGGAGAGGTTTCAACATACCGCTACTCCTCGTGGTGGAAGCGATGGGTCAGCGCGCTGGACAAACAGCCCAAGATCGATTCCGCCCGGCTCCCGATTCTGCAAACTCAGCATCACGCGCTGAACTTGAGCCTCCTCGAGCGCATCGCACGCGCCAGTTGAGTAAAATACATCCTGCATTCAATTTCCCTTCAATCCTCATATGAATGAAACAGCCCCGGTCGACGAGGCCCGCATCATCGATGCAATGCGTGAAGTATTGGCAAAGCGCTTCGGCATCAAGAGATCTTCGTTGGATTTGGACCAGCCAATTGAGTCGCTCGGCCTCGACTCGATGTCTTTCGTGGAATACGTGTTCGATCTGGAAACCGAGTTGAACATCATCTTTCCGGACGTGCCAACACATCTGGTAACGCTTCGGGATTTTGTCCAATTCGTTTGCGATGAAGTAACAATTCAGCGCCAGCGCGACGGCGCTACTGGAGCTGAGTGAGGCACCGCGCAGTAATAACGGGCCTCGGTGTCCTATCGCCGGTAGGCAATTCGGTATCCGAATTCTTTTCGAATTTGGTCTCCGGTCGCTCGGGAATTCGGATGGTACCCGAGTCGCGAATTGTCGCCGGCGTCGTCGAGTTTGAGCCCGAGGATCATTTCACCAAGCAAGAGCTTGTCGGGCTGGATCGTTTCAGTCAATTTGCGCTCGCGGCAACAAGACAAGCGGTAACGGATGCTCGTCTCGGTGCCCAGGATCTCCAAGGCGCTCGTGTCGGCGTTTATTTCGGCTCCAGCATTGGTGGCGCCAACGCCATCCAAGCGGGTTATGAGGCGTTTTTCAAGCAAGGGCCACGGCGCGTTCCGCCGCTGACCGTTATTGGCACGATGGCTAATGCGGCTGCCGCGCACATTTCCATTCAGCTTGGGATCACCGGCCCGGTCTTGACTTACTCCGCCGCATGCGCCTCTTCCTCGCTTGCGATCGGCGAGGCCCTTCGTGCCATAAGGGACGGATATCTCGACGTCGCGATCGCGGGAGGCGCAGAAGCAGTTTTAAACCCAGGATCTATAGCGGCGTGGAGCGCAATGAAAGTTCTCGCCGTGCCAGACACTGAGCGCCCTGAGACATCGTGCAGGCCATTCTCGAAAGACAGGTGCGGCCTGGTGCTGGGTGAAGGTGCCGGGGTTATCGTCATCGAGCGACTCGAGCACGCGCTCTCGCGGAGGTGTTCGATCCATGCCGAGCTCTCAGGGTACGGAATCACAAGCGATGCCAGCAATATCGCAAGACCATCCTGTGCTGGCCAAGTCGCTGCGCTGCAAAGCGCTCTCGCGGACTCGGGCCTGTCGACAACGGATATACAGTACCTCAACGCTCACGGGACGGCGACCGTTTTAGGCGATGCGGTTGAAACCGAGGCGATCAAAAAAGTATTCGGTTCACACGCGTACGATTTTCCGGTGACTTCAACCAAAGCGCTCCACGGGCACCTATTGGGCGCCGCGGGCGCGGTCGAATTGATCGCGAGCGTCAAATCGATAACGACGCGGTCGATTCCGCCGACGTCAAACTATACTGCCGCCGATCCCGCGTGCGATCTCGACTACGCACCGGATGGTGCGCGATTGGATGCCGACATTGATGCGGTGATGTCGAGCTCCTTTGCTTTCGGCGGCACAAACGTCGTACTGGTTGTCAGGCGCTACTGATTGAGCGGCCTAATCCCCGAAACGGACGACACAGGCACAAGCGAGCGGCAAAATGCCGCCATCGCGCTCGCGACCTTCGCCCGCTCCAGGTCGACCGTGACCATGTGAAAAGAATCGCGAAGGAGCAGCAGCTCTTTGCGCAACGAGCCAACACGTTCATAGATGAGGGCCGCGTTGCGCGGGCTCGTTGCGTCATCATTCTCCGCTTGAACGATGAGGATGGGAGCCGTTACGTATGGCAGGACGTTTAGACATTCGCTGATGAGGTGATGCATCTCGCACATTAACCTGATCGGATAATGCGCATAGCCATGGTTCGGTTCGCCCTCGTTCTGTAGACTCGTATTTTCGTATTCTTGAGCGACGCGCGCTCGTAGCGCTTCGTCTCGGAGCCCATAGGGAGCTTCCTCGCGTTGATACGTAAAGTACTTGAGAGGCGTAAAGTCGACCAACGGTATCAGCCTATGTGTCCACGGCACATTCCACCCATCGTAGAACAGCGTCGGCGAGAGACAAATGATCCCGGCGACGTCGGCAGGAAACTTTGCTGCCAGCATGAGCGCCAGCACCGCACCTATCGATAAGCCGCCAACGACCAGCGGGGCGCCATTCGCTGAGGCAATCCGCCTGGCTTCGTCGAATTGGCCGGTTACACTCGCGTAGAGTTCGCGCCACCTTGTCCGCGCCAACACCCCAATCGGTTGTCCGTGATTGAGAAGCGGCGGACACCAGACGTCGAGCTCGGCTCGACGTTGGAGGTAGTGAGCGACGTACGCAAGCTCTGATGGCCCTCCCGTAAGGCCGTGCAGCAGAAAGACAGAACAACGGGCTGCGCCCTTAAGACGAAGCTTGTCGGGCGTCGGAGCTGTGGTCGCGGTATGGCGCAGCCACGCCCACTCTATCCCCATGAAATGTACCGATGCATCGACGGGCCTTCCAGTTGGGCGCTCGCGCGAGTCGCGAAACGTCACGCTAACAGACGGTCAACCGCGGACTTTCGTTCCGCACCGTTAGGCCAGAGGAACTAAAAGTGGTAGCTCGACACGACAAGCCCGACAGGATATGAGCGATGGTCGATCAAGGGGCTCGCCGCAACGCTGCCAAGTCGACGCGTCGTTCCAAAGCTGACGATCAAGCTCCATTTCGGCGTGACATCATATGATGCGCCGATCACGCTCGCAATTTCGTAAATCCCCGCCCGTGGCATATAGGCCTTGTAGCCCGACGCAACAGCCTGTTCGGCCGAGACCCCATAAAAGGCGCGCACGTATCGTTCGTTCGCTCCTGTAAAGGAACTATCGAAGAATCCGGACAGATTTGACATCAGTGGAAATCCGAGCCGCGCACCTGCGCTGTACAGCGTTCCCCTCGCTCCGGACAGTCCACTGCCGACGTCGCCGTATAGAGTCAGGGCCGGGCCGAACGGAAGCCATTCAAAAAAAGCGTGCGCCTCGATGGAGCCGGCCACGTTTCCAAGGCCACGATATCTGTGGTCCTCCTTCTCGCTACGGCCAGACTGATAATTTGCACCCAGACCAGCTGCAAATGTCCCCTCTTCCCCAATTTTGAGCCCGATTCCGTGATCGGTGCTTGCGAACAAAGGGCCGCGTTCATAGGCGATTTCCACGGCCGGTTGCCATTTTGGTTGCACAAGGACGCCGCGGAATTTTGCATCTGTCGTGTAGGCGACTCCTAGCGTCAGATCCAGCTTTGTAGCGTCGGTCACGATCGATTCAGCCGCGAGAGCGACGTGAAACTGGGAAAAACAGAACGCAAGGAACGCCACAGCGATGCGCAGCTTTGCCATTGGCGCCATCAAAGCAAGAAGTCAGCCCGACGTCGGGCCCGAATGGCACTCGTACCGAGAGACAGGCCCTCGAGCGACGAGTAGCTTGCCTTATGGCAATCGAACCCAGGTCTCAGTGCGCCCAAAAATTGGCATTCCTATGTAACCTTTGATCGTGAGCTTGTTGCCGGTTATGTCCGGAGTAGCTACACAACGATATGTTCTTCCGTCCTCCGGATCCAGAATTGTTCCCCGGTACTGGCCCTCTCGATCCTCCAAACTCAGAAAGAGAATCGGAAGCCCGATAATCTTCCGATTTCTGTTAACGCCCTCACATCGTTGACAGACCGGGTCGGGATCATCTTCCGCTTGGTCAAACAATTGGCTAATGGTACCGACAACTTGGTTCCCATCACGCGCGATGACTATGAGAGCGCGCTTGGTTCGGAGATCGGGCTCCAAAGCGACCCATCTGCCTATGATACCCGGCGGCTCGGCGGCCAAGATCGAGAAGCAGGATGCGCCCGCCAACGCGAGAATCGCAATTACCCACGGAGAGTTGCTTCGCAAGACTAGCGGCGTCCCACTAAAAGGTGGCAAATGCGATTTCGCTGTCTCTGAATACAATGATTCACGCCTCAACTTAGGCGGACATATCCACCGGTGATGATTAGCCAGACCCAAACACAACTTCGACACGTGTGCCTCGTGGCACATGGTCCATGATCAAAAGACGAGCTCCGTGGCGGGCGGCAATCTCGCGTGCGATGGCCAGCCCCAATCCACAGCCGTCGCCGCCGCTCTTTGGTGTACGGTAGAACGGATCAAGTACCCGCTCCCGCTCCGTGACCGCGATCCCCGGCCCGTCATCCTGCACGAAAATCGTCGTGGGGCTTGGCCGCACGCCGAGCGTAACCTCGCCGCCGGTGCGTCCGTAGCGGATTGCGTTATCGACGAGGTTGCCGATGAGCTCGCGGAGCAACTGCGGCTCGCCGTGCACCGTGGGCCCTTCTTCCGGCCCCTCGTATCCCAGGTCGACATTGCGTTGGATTGCCGTGTCTGCCCATCGCTCCAGCTCGTCTCGCGCGAGGTCGGCGAGATCGAAATCGGTCATCACCATCATGCTTGCGGATGACGTACCGGAACGTGTCATTGTTAGCAGTTGATGCGTCAAGTGCCGCATGCGCGTTACCGCGGTCAACACGTGAGTAAGCGCCTCAGCATGGCGCTCGGGATTGGTCTCCCGTAACGCTCGCTCGGTATGGACTTGTAATGCCGCGAGGGGCGTCCTCAACTGATGTGCAGCATTGGCGACGAACCGCTGCTGCGCCGCGTTTACTTCCGAAACTCTCTTGATCAAACCGTTGACAGCCGAGATCAGGGGCTTGATTTCCGATGGGGCATTCTGGACATCTCGCAAGGGGACGAGTCCGTCGGGATCATAACCGCCGAGCCTGGTTGCCGTTTCGTCGAGGCTCGATAGGCTGGACGTCACGGCAAACCAGATGAATCCGCCGGCCAGCATCAAAATGGCGATCTGAAGTGGGACGACGACCAGCATGATTTCCCGAACCAATGCCTCTCGTTTCTTTTTGGTTTCGGCGACCTGAATGGTCACGGTCTTGGAAGCATCGGCAGGGCTCGGAACCGCGACCGCAACCACTCTTACTGGATTACCACCAATGTCGGCGTCGTAATAACGCGGCTGATTAGGCGAAAGATCCTCCGGAGCTTTGGGAAAAGCCGCGTTGCCGAACAGGAGCTTGCCACTCGGCGAAGTCACTTCTTCGTAGATACGATCGACACTGTCCCATTCGAACATTTCCACGGCCGATCGAGGTAAATCAAGAATCAGCTTCCCTGTATCAGCTCTCAGCTGCGTCGCGAGTGTCGTTGCCGAATCCAATAACCAGCGATCGTGAACCACATTTCCGAAATGATTGGCGAGCCCGAAAGACAACAGCGCGCCCAGAAACAGAACGCTGATCAGAGGTATCCAAAGACGCGTCAACAGCCGTTTGCGCAGGCTATGTTCAGGGTGTTTCATCGGACGCGCATCCCTGCTCGAGACGATAACCCAGACCTCGGAACACCCGGATTCCGACGTCGGCGCCTGTGTTGGCAAGCTTGCGCCGCAAGCGGCTCACGAACACCTCGACGTTGGATAGATTTGCATCGTTGTCCCAGCTGTAAAGCGAATCAAAGATGTGTTTCTTGCTCACGATGCGGCCTGATCGGCGAAGGAGCAGCTCAAGCACAGCCAATTCCCGGGCCGTGAGTTCGACTTCCTGGCCTCGCACGGTTAATCGCCGGGACGCTGGCTCGAACGCAATATTCCCGAGACGCAGCGTCGCTGCCGCCGAGTCTCCCCGGCGCAGCAGCGCGCGGATTCGCGCCTCCAGCTCTGCGATATCAAACGGCTTACACAAGTAGTCGTCAGCCCCTGCGTCGAGACCCAAGACGCGGTGCTGCAACTCGTCGCGCGCCGTCAGGATCAGCACGGGAGCGGTAATTCCTTGGCTTCGCAAGAGGCGCAGGACCTGGACCCCATCCATATCGGGAAGCCCGAGATCGAGGACGATCCCTTGATACGTCGCCGCGGCAATCGCGTTCAACGCGTCCTGGCCCGTATGAACCGCGTCCGCCACGTAGCCTGATTGAGCGAGCGCGGATTGGAGTCCGTGACCCAATTCAAGATCGTCTTCGATGAGCAGGAGGCGCATGGGACGGCAAGTTGACGCAAGCTTCGCGCAAGCTACTTTATGTATTCTGCACCATGGAAAGACAAGACGATAACCCGTCCATTCGCTATACACAAATACGCGAGTGCAATTTCCGTTTCCGCCTTAGCGTAGACGAATCGCGCCCGAGGGATCATTCAAAGCTTCTTTCCTCGATAGGGTCTTGCATCGGTCAAGTTTGCAGCGGCGCTGCTTTTGAAAGGCTGGCGCGGTTCGGCGTGGATGTTTTTGCGTGCGTCGCTATTGCCAGCGCCGCGATAGCATTCGCGTTGGACGCCACTGCGGCCGACGAATTCATCGAACGTGTCCCACTCGACCGGCTGTCGCTGCACGATGCGGAGAAGCTGCTTCGCCAGCACAGTCGCGAACTTCGGGCCTCACAGCGCGCCGTCGATGCCGCCCATGCCGGCATTCTGATCGCTGGAGCACGACCGAACCCGAACGTGACATTGCAAACTTCGAATATCAATCCCCAGGTGGGGATCGGGGCGGGAGGGCTCCGAGACAAGGCTTTTGACACGCAAATTCGAACGGATTACCTATTCGAGCGCGGACAAAAAAGAGCTTTGCGTCTCGCCTCCGCCGGCGACCTGGCGCGCGCGAGCGAAGAGGAGCTTGACGAAACGCTTCGTACGCAGCGCACGGTGCTGGCGACCACGTACTACGATTTGTTGCTTGCCGAAGAGCGCATCCGAACCGCCCACGAGACCGCTGAACTGTATGGAGCAACGCTGTCTGCAGCCAGACGACGGCTGGCTGCAGGAGACATCTCGACCAGCGATGTCGATCGCATCAGGGTCGACGCACTGCGCGCACAAGGTGAGGAGCAATCGGCGACTGCCGATCGACGACACGCACAGTTTGCACTTGCGGCGGTGCTTGGGCTCGAATCGGACGCCAGCCGGATCGCAGCGACCGATGACTGGCCGGAGCCCGTGGACGTCGAGACTCGGGAAGATATCGAAGGACGGCTTGAGTGGCGTCCCGACGTTCGTGCGGCAAGGGCTCGCGCCGATGCAGCACAGCATGCGCGCGATCTGGCGCGTAGTCTGCGTACGCGAGACGTGACGCTGGCTGTCACCTACGATCATTGGCCGTCGAACATCAGCAACTTGCAGGGAACCGGGAATAGTTACGGCATATCGTTGTCGGTACCTCTGTTCCTTGGCAATCATTTCGATGGCGACATCGCCAAAGCCGAGTCCGACTGGGGCGCAGCGTTGGACCTGTTGGATAAGGCGATGGCGTCGGCACGCGCCGATCTTGCCCGTACGCAGTTCGATCTTGAAAAAATGCGCGACCGTTTGTCGCGTTATGACCGCGATCTACTCGTAGCTGCCAAGCGCGTGGCAGATGCGCAGGAATTTGCGTATCAAAAAGGCGCTATCGGCGTTCTGGATTTGCTCGATGCACGACGGACGCTACATTCCATACAGCTCGACGCGACGTCCGCCCGCGCGGACTACGCAAAAGCGCTTGCCGGATGGCGACTCGCTCGACCATCCCCCCTGCGTACCGAGCAATGATGACTCTTCGCAACACTTTTTTTACGCCGATCACATTCGGTTTGCTGTTTCTCGTCGGAGGCTGCAAGTCGGATTCACCTTCGCAGCCTATTCCGGAGCCGACCGTCAGCGGCGACAGCGTCACCTTTCCGCCAAAGAGTCCGCAGCTCGAAATGCTCAAGCTTGAGACCGCCATCGAGCGAGATGGCGCGGCAAACCGCCTGACCGGGCGCATTGTCTGGGACGAAGAGCGGACCGTGCGCGTGTTCACACCGTTCGCCGGTCGCATCGAGACCATTCGCGTCAAGGTGGGCGATCGTGTCCGACCCGGTCAAGTTCTGGCGACGATCGGCTCGCCTGATTTCGGACAGACGCAGGGGGAGTTGCACAAGGCCGAAGTGGATTCCGCGCTGACGGAAAAAAGCCTCGCCAGGCAGCGCGAATTGCTGGCGCATGGCGTTGCGGCCGCAAAGGACGTCCAAAGCGCCGAAGCCGAATTCCAGCGCGCGAAGGCCGAGCTGAGCCGCCTCCGCGCGCGGGCCGCATTCTACGGGGGGGCCAGCGCAGAGCAGCGATTCCCGCTCCGGACCCCGCTCGCTGGTGTC
>Ga0209011_1000291_pt1 | contig 20515 bp, 16 predicted proteins | sample BlaSpr_A8_OM1_M3_FD_187986 | JGI IMG/M metagenome (GOLD analysis project Ga0209011, IMG submission 187986) | Forest soil microbial communities from Thunder Bay, Ontario, Canada - Black Spruce, Ontario site 2_A8_OM1_M3 (SPAdes) (version 2) | ecosystem: Environmental > Terrestrial > Soil > Boreal... | reverse complement strand
AACGCTTCGCCCTGACAATGATGCCAACCAGCGGGTCTACGGTCATAAGGTTTCCGCGACGGAAATCGTTCTGGGCAAGCATATTGGTATTCCGGCCACCGGACGCCGTCTGACGCGTGCGCTCGAAAAGATCGCTCCGAACAACGAATCGAAATAACTACTTCGATTGTCTTGAAGGAGGAGCCGCGTTCCTCGCTTTGACGGAGATCAGCGATGACCAGACGGTGATCTACGGCAGTGCGGCTCTTCCAGATTCTTGACCTTGTCTGCTTCTCCATCAGACCCTTCATCGGTTGGTCTCAAAAAAGTCCATCGCCCCTATTTCTACCATTAAAACGGGTTTCAGCGGGGCGTGCCTAAAGCAAAACCCTGGCTCTATGGACGGGCACCGGCCCATTCGCTACGCTATTGATAAGCGAGGGCCAGCGAAACGTGTGCTGTCTCGCTAGACACGGTCAACAAAATGACGCCCCCCGTACTCCGCGTGCGAGACTTGACGGTCAATATTCGTGGCAAGACCGGAAGCGTGGCCCGCGCCGTGCGAGGAGTGCGATTTGACTTAGGTGCTGGTGAAGCAATCGGGCTGCTTGGCGAGTCCGGTTGCGGAAAAACCTCTATTGCACTCGCTTTGCTGCGCCTTCATTCCCCATCCACTTCGCTGGTAGCGGGCTCAATCGAATTTCAGGGGCGCGATTTATTGCGACTGAAGGAAAACGAGATGCGGAAAGTTCGCGGTGCGCAACTTTCGATGATATCGCAAGAACCGGGCATCGCTTTGAACCCAGTGGTGCAGGTGGGAATACAAATTGGCGAAGTGATTCGTGCACACGAGCATTCGACTCGAAAGATTCGTCGCAAGAAGGTCGAAGCGCTGCTCGCAGAGGTTGGTCTAAGCAACACCTCACGAATTTACTCTGCTTATCCGCACCAATTGAGCGGCGGCCAGAAACAACGCGTCGTGATTGCCCAGGCGCTGGCTTGCAAGCCCGCGCTCGTTGTAGCTGATGAACCGACAGCCTCGCTTGATGGCCCGGCACAAGCGAAAATTCTCGCGCTGCTCAGAGAATTAAAACAGCGGATGGGCACCGCCCTTTTGTTCATCACCCACAATCCGGTCGTTCTGCTTGGACTCGTGGACAGGGTTCTGGTAATGTACGCGGGGAGGATCGTCGAAGAAGGCACTACGGAGCAGATCCTGAACTCGCCCATACATCCTTACACCAAGGGGCTTCTCGCTGCTCTTCCAAAACACTTCGGTGTCGCCTCGACCACGCGGTCTAAATATTTGCAGGTGATCGCAGGGAACCCTCCCAATCCTGCTCAGTTGCCGTCAGGTTGCGCCTTTGTATCCCGCTGCCCCGAACGCCAGGAAGTGTGCTCTGCGGCAGACCCAGTGTCTCTGCATGGACCGGACAATCGGATTGTGGAGTGCTTTGTTCATGGTTCATGAACGTCCGGGACGCGACTCGCCGACTGATGATTTGCGCAGTTGTCGTTCGCTCGCGGGGGCGCCAACCGTACCGTTGCTCCAAGTGTGCGGCTTGAGTCAGAGTTATGTACAGGTCCATCCAATATCCGGCAAGACCTTCAGCGTACAGGCGCTCGATGGCGTGGATCTGACCGTGCGGCGCGGCTCAACTGTCGCGCTCGTGGGTCAATCGGGGTCGGGAAAATCCACACTCGCACGATGCTTGATCGGTGCAGAAAAACCAAGTAGCGGCGAAATTCTTTTTGATGGAAAGGACTTTCTGGAACTGTCACGGGCGGAACATGCCTCCATCTGTAAAAAGATTCAGCTTATTTTTCAAGACTCTGCTTCGGCATTCAATCCCCGGTTCACCGCGGCCGAAATTGTCGAGGAACCTTTGCAAATACATCGGCTGGGCTGTCGAGCAGAGCAAAGGGAACGAGGACTATTCCTCATGGAGCAAGTGGGGCTGCAACGAGAGTGGAGCGAAAAACTTGCTTTGGAACTAAGCGGAGGCCAGCGGCAGCGATTGGCAATCGCTCGCGCACTGGCTCTGCAACCGGAAGTCTTAATCCTAGACGAAGCGCTTTCCGGCTCAGACTTATCCATCCAAGCCCAGATCGTGAACCTTCTGGTCGAGCTGCAAGACAGACATTCGCTGACCTACTTGCTGGTCACTCATGACCTGGCACTGGCCGGACATCTAGCCGATGAAATTGCCGTAATGTGCCACGGAAGAATCGTGGAACAGGCGCGTACCAGCGATCTATTTACCAACCCGAAGCACGCCGAGTCTCGCTCGTTGCTCGCCGCACTACCTGTAGTCCAGACTGAATTCGCACTACTTTCACTATAGGTTTCACGATGCGGTTTCTTTCTAAGCGCCTCATGCATGGTTCGTTGCTACTGGTGGCAGTGTCTGTTTTCTCATTCCTGCTTCTCGAGCTGGCTCCGGGAGATTTTTTTGAAGAGATGCGTTTGAATCCACAAATTTCCACGCAAAATCTCTTGGTTCTCCGCCATCGTTACGGCATGGACCGATCACGACTGGTGCGTTACGCTCGCTGGGTGCAATCTTTGGTCAAGGGCGACCTTGGCTTCTCTTTTTCCTACAACAGTCCGGTGGCGCCGCTTCTCGCTATTCGAGCGCGAAACACACTCTTGCTAACGACGACGGCAATGCTAGCTGCATGGGTGCTGGCCCTTCCGCTGGGCGTATGGGTGGCCGCTAAGCCCGGCGCGTGGCTGGATCGTTTGGCGAGTGGCGCGACATCCGTACTGCTATCCGTGCCAGAATTGCTTCTGGCGCTCGTTTTGCTGCTCGTGGCCGTGCGTACTGGATTGTTTCCCACTGGAGGAATGGTCTCACCCCAATTCGGTGAGCTTAGGTTCTTGTACCAGGCTCGCGACCTGGCCTGGCACCTATTTCTTCCGGTCACGATTCTTCTGCTTGGACTACTTCCAGCTCTTATGCGCCACGTGCGCGCGGCGATGAGCGAAGTGCTTGGGTCGCCTTTCATTCGTTCGCTGCATGGGCATGGGCTTTCCGAGCAGAGGATTCTTTTCCGGCATGCTCTTCCAGCGGCGGCGAATCCGCTGATTTCTCTTTTTGGATTATCGGTGGCCACGTTATTGAGCGCATCGTTGCTGGTCGAAATCATCATGAGCTGGCCGGGCCTCGGTCCGCTGCTCCTCGAAGCGATTCTTGCTCGAGATCTGTACCTGGTGATCGGTGCGATAATGATTTCCACTGTATTTTTGGTTATTGGAAATTTTTTGGCGGACGCCCTTTTGTACATTTGCGACCCGCGTATTCGAGTGGAGTAGCTAGCATCCCATGAATCGCCGCTTCTATTTTCGGTTTGGGCTTCTGCTGCTTGCCCTGTTTCATGGCGTGGTGCTGTGCGCGGGATTTTTTGCGCCCTACGATTTCTCCGCGCAAAATCGCGAAGCACCTTTTGCCAGGCCTACGCAAGTACATTTCTTGGATGCTCGGGGTCACTTTCATCTGCGCCCATTCGTTTATCGCTGCCTCGATGGCTCGGCGTCCTGTGAAACGGAACGTAGCCAGGCTTGTCCGATTCGCTTCTTGGCCTCTACCGTACCCGACCGACTAGGGGGCAATTCCTCATGGCATTTTTTCCGAGTCGATTCGCCCGGACAAATGTTCCTAATGGGCACTGATAGCCTGGGACGCGATCAATTTTCAAGGTTTCTTTATGGCGGGAGGATAACCCTGCTGGCCGGCTGGCTGGCCGCGAGCCTCTCCCTGGTGCTGGGCGCTTTCATTGGATCGATTGCCGGCTTTTACGGGAAAGCATGGGACCAGGTGCTGATGCGCGGCAGCGAGCTGTTTCTCGCGCTGCCCTGGCTTTATCTTTTGTTTGCGGTGCGAGCATTCCTGCCACTGCAAATCACTCCGGCGAAGGCCTTTCTATTGGTCGTCGCAGTCATCGGGTTCGTCGGATGGGCGCGCCCGGCGCGGCTGGTTCGCGGTGTGGTGCTAAGTGCGAAGGAACGAAACTACGTCCTAGCCGCGCGAGGATTCGGTGCCTCAGAGTTTTATCTGTTGCGACGGCACATCCTGCCGCAAGTTTTCGGTCTGCTGTTGACGCAGGCGGCGCTACTGGTGCCGCAATTCGTCTTGGCGGAGGTCACCCTTTCGTTCTTAGGGCTTGGCGTAGGCGAGCCTGCGCCCAGCTGGGGCAATCTCCTTGCCAGCCTCCAGCAGTACCACGTTCTAGCGTCGTATTGGTGGATGTATTTGCCGGCCCTCGCTTTGATTCCCCTTTTCATGGGCTATCAGCTTCTTGCGGATGCTCTGCAGGAGCGGACAAAAGTTGTTGTGGTTTAGACGTGCTTAGAGAACCGAGGAACTTGTTGTTGACGAGACTTGCTCTTATGAGACGTGGATCACTTGCCGGAAACTATTTGCGACTGCTTGGTATCGCGCTTGCCGCCGCAATGTTTTTGCCCGGTCTAGGTCAGGCAGGGCATGATGAATTTTTGAGAACCACCGCAGAAGCTGGCGTTCCGGGTGGCCGACTCGTTATTTCCCTGCGCGCAGAACCAAAAACGCTAAACCCGGTCTTGGCCATGGACGAATTCTCTCGCGATGTCATTCGTTGTTTGAACGCGGACCTCATTCATATCAATCGCGGCTCACAGGGTGTCGAGCCAGCGCTCGCAAAATCTTGGAAAATTTCCGCGGACGGGCGTCATTACACTCTGCAGCTTCGTCGCGGGTTGCGTTTTTCCGACGGCCACCCGGTGAGCGCCGATGATGTTTTGTTCAGCTTCCAGGTGTACTTGGACGAAAAAATCAATTCATCTCAGCGCGATCTGCTAATCATTGGCGGCCAGCCAATCCACCTAGAAAAGCTGGATGCAAATTCCGTCCGTTTTGACCTCGCTCAGCCATATGCAGCCGCCGAGCGAATCTTTGACAGCGTCATGATCGTTCCGCGGCACCTGCTGCAAAGCGCCTACGGCGAAGGCAAGTTCTCGCAAGCATGGGGCCTCAATGCAGCGCCAAATGAGCTAGCCGGCCTGGGTCCGTTCCGCTTGAAGGAATATGTGCCTGGTCAGCGGATGATTCTCGAACGCAATCCTTATTTCTGGAAGGAAGATCGCAAAGGAACGCGCCTCCCCTATCTCCACGAGTTGCAGTTCCTGTTCGTGCCCAATCAGGATGCCCAGGTGATTCGGTTTCAAGCCGGTGATACCGACGTGCTCGACCGTATCAGTGCAGATAACTATGAGGTGCTCGAGCGAGATCAGAAACAACGCGGTCTTCGGCTTCAGGACCTGGGACCGGGACTGGAATACAACTTCCTTTTTTTCAATTTAAACAATCTGAGCGCCAAATCACTCCCCTCCGTGAGCCGCAAACAGGCTTGGTTTGGCGATGTGCGCTTCCGCCAAGCCGTCTCGTCTGCCATCGATCGCGAGGGAATCGCTCGTCTGGTGTATAAGGGCCGCGCCAGGCCTCTCTGGGGGCCAGTCACCCCGGGAAATCGGTTGTGGTTGAACCCGGCCATCCCACAATTACCGCGCTCACTCTCGCGCGCGCGGGAGTTGCTGAAATCCGCAGGCTTTTCGTGGAATAGCAACGGTTCGTTGATGGATGCGCGAGGTCAAGCTGTGGAATTTACGATGATCGCGAGCTCTTCGAATGCCGAGCGCCTGAAAATGGCGGCCATCATCCAGGATGATTTGAAGGGGCTGGGAATCAGCGTCCAGGTGGTGCCGCTCGAGTATCGCGCCCTGGTAGACCGCGTGTTCAAGACGTTTGACTATGATGCGTGCATTTTACGAATCGCCAGCGGCGATGCGGATCCGAATTCGGACATGAATGTCTGGGTCTCCAATGGGAGTACGCACCTTTGGAACCTTGGACAAAGCCACCCGTCAACTCCCTGGGAGGCTCGTATTGACGCACTGATGGCGCAGCAGGCTACCACCCTCAAGTACCAAGTGCGCAAGCGGATCTACGATGAAGTACAGAAAATTGTGGCGGAGAATCTGCCGATCATTTTCCTTGCCAGTGGCAACATTCTGGTTGGCGCAAAGGAAGCAATTGGCAATTTTCAACCGGCAATCCTCGATCCCTACACGATCTGGAACATCGACGAGCTCTATATCAGACCATCCGTCCAAGCTCGCAAGGCGAACGGATGGACTCCATGACTGCGACGTTGACAAAAACCGCCGAAGAGCGTCCTGCTGCTTCCGATGAGCGGTTGGTCCGAGGATGCTTGAAAGGGAGCGACGAATCCTGGTCGGCGCTGATTGATAAGTATAAGAATCTGATCTTCTCAATCCCCATTAAGTACGGCCTCTCGCGAGATGATGCTGCTGATATTTTTCAGGCGGTTTGCCTCGAGTTACTTTCGCAGCTGCCTACATTGCGCGATCCTCGCGCCCTGCCGAAGTGGCTCATGCAGGTCACCGCTCATAAGTGCTTTCATTGGAAGCACCGGCAGCAACGCATGGTATCCTCCGACTCCCACGAAGGCGACATTCCTGAAGGGCAGATTCCTCCCATTGCCGAGCAGTTGGTCCGTGAAGCCGAACATGAACAAATCATTCGCGAAGCACTAGCGAAGCTTGCGCCGCGCTGCCGCCAACTTGTGGAGATGCTGTTTTACGAAGAGCCGGTCCGTCCGTACCGTGACATTGCTGCCGAACTTGGCCTGGCCGTTGGCTCGATTGGATTCATCCGCCAGCGCTGCCTTGACCGTTTGCGGCGAAGCCTCGACGAGTTGGGATTCAGTGAAAGCGCCGACTGAAATACCCTCATTCTCTGCTGGGCTATTAAGTTCTGCCGCTGAGCTACAAAGCGAAGCGAGCCGCAAAGAGTTTCTCGTCCAAAACCAGCAGTTCCTGCGTTCCGAAGCGGTCGTCGAGCTTACGCAAGCCGTCTACGACAATTTGCGCGCGGACACCAGCCTTGCTCTGCGCTGTGCGGAGCTCGCTCTTCTCATTTCACGCAGGCTCGAAAGCAAACAAGACTTAGCGCGCAGCTTGCGCGCCAGAGCCAACGTCTTCACCGTCATGGGCGAAAACAAGCAAGCGATCAATCTTCACGAAGAAGCCCTCGCGATTTTTGAGGCTATAGGAAACGACCCCGAAATCGCCCGCACCCTCAGCGCTTCGCTACAACCTCTGATTCTCATCGGCCAATACGATAGGGCCTTCGCCCTTTCCGAGAGAGCCCGCGAAATCCTTATGCGCATGGGTGAAGAGCGGCGCCTAGCCAGCCTCGACAACAACGTCGGCAACATTTTTCATCGACAGGACCGTTTCGACGAAGCCCTGGCCTACTACGAGCGTGCTCATGACCAACTGAAGCAAGTCCAAGATTGGGAGCGCCTTGCGGTCACGCTCAGCAATATGGCCATGTGCCTGATCAGCTTGAATGATTTTACCAAGGCTCTCGATTGCTACGAACAGGCTCGGGAATTGTGCGTACGGTACCAAATGCCTTTGCTTCGTGATCAAGCTGACTACAACATCGCCTACCTTTACTATTTCCGTGGTGAATACAGCCGCAGCATTCAAATGTTGCAAACTACGCGCGCGGCCTGCCAGAAAAGTGGTGACGCGTACCATTACGCGCTGTGCCATCTCGACCTTTCGGAAATATATCTCGAGCTAAATCTGAGCGAAGAAGCGCGGCAGATGGCTCATGACGGAAATCAGCAATTTCAAAAACTTGGCTTGGGTTATGAAGCAGCTAAGACGCTAGCAAATGAGGCTATCGCTCTCGGTCAGCAAGGCATGTCGGTACGCTCGCTCGAGCTCTTCAATACCGCGCGCGCTCAATTCGTCCGCGAAACAAATCTTGTGTGGCCATCGCTTATCGACCTTTACGCGGCATTGGTGCTCTTTAATGAAGGACGATTCTTCGAGTCGCGGCGCCTTTGCACGAAGTCAGTAAAATTCTTCGATGCTTCGATTCTTCCAGGCAAAGCTGTCCTCGGTCACCTCTTGCTGGGGCGCCTGGCCTTGCGCACCGGAGACTTAGAAACCGCTGAGCGAGAGAGTAAAGAGGCATTGCATCGGCTGGGCACCTTGCAATCACCTGCGCTGCGTTATCAGGCGCATTTCCTCCTGGGGAAAATTCAGGAAGCCGCAGGCAATCGGCAGGAAGCTTACGCCGCGTATCAAAACGCACGTGAGGCCCTGGAAACATTGCGCAGCAGCCTGTGCGCTGAAGAGTTGAAGATCAACTTCATGAAAAATAGGCTGGAGGTTTACGAACGCCTTGCCGAACTCTGCCTCAGCGCTTCGGCTCAGCCAAAAGACCTAGAGGAGGCTCTCGGCTACATCGAGTTGGCAAAATCGCGTAGCCTCACAGAATTAATTTCTCAAAGTGGTTTTCCGCTTCCTGCCGAACCGGGGGGACACAGCGAGCTGGTGCGGCGCATTCAGGAATTGCGCCAAGAATTGAATTGGTATTACCACCGGATTGAGTCGGAGCAATTGCGTCCGGAAGAGCGTTCGCCGGAGCGTATTGAGCGCCTTCAAACGAGCCTCAAAGAGCGCGAAAATGAATTTCTCCGCGCGTTGCGCGAAATTCCTCAAAACGGTCCGGAGACAACCGGCTTGCAGGCGCCTTCGTGCGTGTCCTTGAAAGAAATCCAGTCGAGTTTGGCGCCGGACCAAGTCCTGGTCGAATACTTTTCCATTGGCGACCGCTTGGTCGCAGCCGTGGTCTCTCCTGACGGACTCGAGATCGTGCCGGTAACCCTTCTTTCACGAGTGAGCAGCGCCCTTCGTCTGCTCAGGTTGCAATTTTCCAAGTTCACGCTTGGGCGTGAGTACCTAACCACGTTCCAAGACGCATTGTTGCAGTCAAGCCTCGCCCATTTACAAGAATTGTATGCCGAGCTGTTCGCTCCTTTGCGCCACAATCTTCAAGCCCGCCACATCGTAGTCGTTCCTCACTCGGTTCTCCATTACCTGCCTTTCCACGCTCTGCACGATGGCGAGCGGTATCTCATTGACTCCTTTTCGATCTCCTATGCGCCGAGCGCTAGTGTGTTTGCCCTTTGCCAGCGGAAAGCATCCCAAACCTCAAATTCGTCGTTGATTTTTGGAGTGCCGGACGAGCGCGCCCCCTTCATTACTGATGAGGTCGCCATGGTGGCCTCCATTCTCCCCAATGCAGAATTGTTCGTGGGTCAGCAGGCGACGGAGCAAGTTCTGCGCGAAAAAGGGGCGCACAGCCGCTTACTGCACATTGCCACGCATGGCAGTTTCCGCCAGGACAATCCCATGTTCTCGGGCATCCGGCTCGGCAGCTCGTATTTGAGTCTCTACGATCTCTACCACCTTCGGTTGCGCGCAGACTTAGTTACGCTGAGCGGATGCGCCACCGGTCTCAATGTGGTTGCCGCAGGAGATGAGTTGCTCGGCCTCATCCGCGGGCTTCTTTTTGCTGGCGCTCAATCGTTACTGTTGAGCTTGTGGGACGTCCATGATCGCACGACAGCCGAGCTGATGGAACGTTTCTACCAGCGATTCTGCGGAGGCGAAACCATGGCGAAAGCATTGCAGGGAGCAATGGTTCAATTGCGCGAGTCCTATCCTCATCCCTACTACTGGGCGCCATTTATACTGGTGGGAAAAGTTTTTCCCGCTGAATTGTCTCGTCCATGAATACTGAATTATTTTTTCCTGCCTATATTTTTTGGCACAGCCGCTACCCTTTGTATTCAGTAGCGCAAAATTCGAGATTCCGTCGATCTAATGGGTTGGAAAAGAGCAGGTAAGCCAATGAGGCATTTCTCCTTCACAGATTGGGCTGATTTCGCCAATGGATTAGTCGCGCCAGAGGGGAACGCAATCATGCAATTGCACCTTGATGAGGGTTGCAAGAAATGCCAAAAGCTCCTGGGGACTTGCCGCAGCATCCGCTCGTTAGCAATGCGCGCAGCGGAGTATGAACCGCCAGCTGCAGCGGTACAGGCGGTGAAGTCAGCATTCGTTCTTCACGGGCCACAGAAGCGCCGATCGCGTGTCACCGAGATGGCGGATTTGGTGTTCGATAGCTTGCGCCAGGCTTTGCCCGCTGGCGTGCGCTCGATCGACATGGAGTCGGTGGGCCGCAAGCTGTTGTACCGGCGCGGCACGATCCAGGTTGATTTGAGCGTGAATCCCGGGCCCGGGACTCCCAACTTGCAAATTGACGGGCAGGTGCTGGATTCCGCTACGGCCGGCCATGTAGTCCCAGGGGTCGTAGTTTTCCTGATGAGCGCCAAGAAGAAGTTGGTGCAAGGACAGACCAATTCAATGGGTGAGTTTCATCTGGAGTGCCCACCGCGAGATAACCTGCGCCTGTGCGTATGGATCAGCGCCAATCGCGAGGTCATTCTTCCCCTGGATCATCATGTGCGGGAGGTTTCTCGCGGAGATTCTCGCGGAAGTTCATAGCCAGCGAAGCGCCGGCATTGGCGCCTCCGGCTGTGCACTTGTTTTTTCTGTACCTGTCTTCTGCAAGTTTGTGGGATTGGGCGGCCCTAACTAATGGGCCAAAAGTACTAGGAAAGACGATGGAGGGGGGGCTAAACAGAATCGGTTGCTCGTACTATTGCCGCTTGAGAATGGTCCAGCCAAACTAACCGACCAAGCGCCATAGGGCACGGGAACCGAACAGACCAGGCACCGAAAAAGGAGTATTCCACTATGAAGCGTTATATCTGCCTCTTGGTAATGCTCTTCATCTTTACAGGTGCCAAGCCTGCCGCCGCCCAGCAACGCTACATTGTTCGCTCCACAGGAGGTTTGTCGTCCGTTCTGAATTTATGTAAGGTGCTTGGTTGCCAGGTTCGGGGCCAATTAGACGGTCAGATCGGCCAAAGCTTCCTGGTAACGTCCACCACCAACTTGGTCGGAAACTTGGTAGGCGGCTTGGTGAATTTCTTAGAAGCCCTGCTGGGAATCACGAGCGTCGAACTCGATCAGTTGATGACCATTGGTCCGCATTCGCTTCTCCCGTCATCTCCATCTAATCAATTGTGGCAACGGACGCCGATAAATTATTACGGCACGACCGTGTGGTATGGCTATGCCTATCAGCCTGCGGCGCACATCGTTCGGCTCCCAGATGTGCAGAACGGCTTTCACGTGACTGGCTCCGGTGTAGTTGCCGACATTAATACCGGCGTTGACCCCACCCACCCCGCCCTTCAGGGCGTTTTGATGCAGGGATACGATTTTACGCGAAATCAACCAGGGGCCTCTGAGATGTTGGACTTCATGAGTCCCTATCCGGCCGCGTGCAGTGGCTGCGCTCCAGCGAAGGTCAATCAATCGAGCGCGGCGATTCTTGACCAATCCTCCGCGGCTATTCTTGACGATTCGCACTATGCCGCTTTTGGCCACGGCACTATGGTCGCGGGCGTCATCCACCTGGTGGCTCCAACCGCGAGGATTCTTCCCGTGAAAGCGTTCCATCCCGACGGCACCGGCTACCTCTCAGATGTCATTCGCGCGACGTATTACGCCGTCGAGAATCATGCCAACGTGATCAACATGAGCTTTAACTTCACCAGTCCTTCCCCTGAACTCACTCGAGCCATGGCCTATGCGAACAGCCATTCCGCCATCTGCGTCGCTTCCGCGGGAAATGCTGGCCGGCAGGAATATGCGTACCCTGCATCGCTCCGCAATGTTATGGGAGTTGCATCGACTTCGGACTTTGACGCGCGCTCATCGTTTTCAAACTATGGCCCGCAGGTCGTTTGGGTGGCCGCGCCTGGAGAACAGATTGTGTCCACCTATCCCTTCGGCACCTACGCCTCGAGTTCGGGTACATCCTTCAGCGCACCTATGGTTTCCGGCGGAGTAGCATTGTTGCTGGGCGCCAACCCGAACCTGACCTCGTCTGCCGCAGCTGCTGCTATCGCACAAGCACAAGTGCTTACTCCGGACTTGGTGAATGGGCGTTTGGACTTGTACCGCGCCATGTGGAGCGTGAGCCGCCCCAATCCAACCCCCGCACCTAGCTCAGACGATCAGGAGTAACCCGCTACCGCGAGGAGAGGGCCATGCTGGCGATCAGCGAATCGATGACCGCAACGGTTGAACCGGCACTCGAACCGAAACACTCTCGATCGAGGCCAGGCACGCTGGTCGCCGCAAGCAGACGCGTCTCCCCCGCGACCCCTGGGTATCATTGGGATAACGAAAGGTTGCGAGTCAAGGAGCTCGAAGAACAAGTTCACGAGCTGCACAGCTCGGTGATCTGTGCCATGAATCAGATGCTCGACCTCAAAGATCTTGGCACCGGCGTCCACAGCACACGCCTCGCCGAGTGGGGCATGAGGGTCGCGCAAGAATTGGGAATCGAAGATAGCGGCTTACATGACATCGAAGTTGCCGCCCTGCTTCACGACATTGGCAAGGTGGGGATTCCCGATGCGATTCTAAATAAGCCTGCCCGGTTGGATGAGGCCGAGTATGCGCTCATGAAGAAGCATCCGGAATACGGATGGGCTATCTTGAGGACGATTCCTGGCATGGAAAGAGCCAGCCTTTACGTCTTGCATCACCATGAGAATGTCAATGGCGAAGGTTATCCTGGAAGCCTCGCGAGCAAGGACATTCCTGTCGGCTCGCGCATTGTGTCGGTCATCGACGCGTTTGACGCTATGGTATCTTCACGCCCGTACCGCAAGGGATTGCCCTTCGAAGAAGCCATTCGTCGCCTGTTACAATCCAGCGGAACACAATTCGACTCGGAAGTGGTTCAAGCCTTTATTCCTATCGCTGAAGCGGAAATGCCCTCGGTGTTCGCCGCATCGGGCACATCACCCGCGACCCAGTTATAAACTCGATCGAATCGGTAGTCCTAAACATCGTCCATCCAATGAAATAGAGCATGTTGGTAGGGACATGCGCTTACGACGTTGCCGAGGAGGAGGGAGATTCGGGATTAAGAGGAAGGTCTGCGGCGGTAATAGCCGCCGAAGGCTCTGCGGTCAGTGCTGCGAGCCTCGCGGTCAGTGCCTCGGTTAGGATATCCACTACAATCTGAGCACCGCGAGCGTCCAAATCTTTTTCCGGATTGTACTCGGTCACCTCTAAGGCGACAACGTTCTTGTGCTTCGCAAACACCTGCAGGGCCTCGCGCACTTCTCCAAGCCGCAGTCCCCCTGGGCCCGGCAAATCCACCGCCGCAAAGTCTTCCTGGGCTACAACGTCCAAATCGAAGTGCAATATGATTTCATGCCCATCGGCATGCATGCGCTCAAGCACCTGCTCAGCCGCGGCCTTCGCGCCCATTCGTTGAACATCAACCGCTAACAGGTGGCGCATCGGCGAGCTTTTCAAAAACTCTTGCTCGGGTGGGTCGATGCGTTCAATTCCGAATAAAGTTATGTCCGGCTCGCGAACCAAGGGGGGTTCACCCCAGAATCGCACCAATTCCGGCGCGCCTCGCCCAACAATGTGCGCCATCGCCATTCCATCAACCCGTCCTGACGGCGTCGTTCCAGGGGTATTCAAATCTGCGTCGCGGTCCATCCACAGCAGGCTCACATGTTTGTAATATCGCCGAGCACCCGCGATTACCCCCAGAGCCTGTATGCATTCTCCTCCCAGTACCAGCGGCAACGCACCCGATTTAATGGCCATCTCCACTCGTGGACGCAAGTCGTTTAACCCGGCGACAATTGCGGAAAGATTTCGAGCCCGTGGATGGTCGTCATCGTCAGCAAACACTTGCGGCGCGCAGTCCCCAAGGTCGCTGACCTCGTATCCTGCCGCTGCGAGGCGTTCCGCCAAACCGGCTGCCCGCAGCGCAGCAGGCGCACGTTCGTGCCCAGGCGCAAATGCGGCCGCGCTTGATGGCGCGCCAATCAAAGCAATCTTGTTCGGCTGACGGACAATCTTGACGGCCAAAGTTTCGCCCCTTCGTTCCTAGAACCTTAAGCCCGCCTACGACGGATCGCTGCCGGTACCGCGTCCGGTACTATCTCGGCCGCGCCGGTGCAATCGTCGCCAACTCGGGAGGCAGCGTAAAGCGCACGTCTTCCCGGATTAAGTCCAGATCACGCTGGTCGGTGAATCCCAATCCCGCTAACGTTTCGCTTACCTGCTCCACCAACACCTCGGGAGCCGACGCCCCCGCTGTCAAGCCTACCCTGCGCACGCCTTCCAACCACGAGGGGTCAATGTCCCGCGCTTCGTCTATTAGTCGCGCCTCCACTCCCGAACGTTTCGCGACCTCCACGAGCCGGTTCGAATTCGAGCTATTCGGCGAACCTACTACGAGAATCAAATCCACGTCACGGGCCAATTGCTCCACGGCTTCCTGCCGATTCTGCGTTGCGTAACAAATGTCATCCGACGCCGGACCAATAATATTCGGAAATTTCTGCCGCAGCCGCGTCACAATTTCCTGTGTGTCATACAGGCTTAAGGTCGTTTGCGTCAAAAAAGCCAGCTTGTTCGCGTCCGGTACCTGGAGTTCGTTTACGGCCTTAACGGAATCAACCACCATCGTACGTTCCGGGGCCTCTCCTGAGGTTCCCACAATTTCTTGATGGTCGCGGTGACCGATCAGAATAATGGTTCGTTCCTCGCGCGCAAATTTCAGGGCTTCCAAATGGACCTTGGTCACGAGCGGGCAGGTTGCGTCAATCACTCGCAACTCGCGCGTCTTGGCGACATCCCGTACCGTTGGGGGAACTCCGTGCGCGCTGAACACCAACACCGCGCCGACCGGGACCTGTTCGAGTGACTCGACGAAAATGGCGCCCCGCTTCCGCAACTGGTCCACTACGTAACGATTGTGGACAATCTCGTGGTGCACGTACACTGGCGACCCATAAGCCTCAAGCGCCAGTTCAACGATATCGACGGCGCGTACAACCCCAGCGCAGAATCCCCGCGGCCGCACCCGCAATAGGATCTTCCCGCTTCCGGCGCCGTTTTTCGCCTTCAAACCGTTACCATTCTGTTTTTGCAATGTGTCTCCAGGGTCTCGCTAGATTCACAGGGAATAAACTATCATACCCTATTCGCCACTTTTCCTGCCATTTGACTTTCGTTTCCACCGGTCCCAGTCGCAGAAACCGTGGTCGACAACGGGACGAAGAGCCCGTGTGGGTGCAAAGATGGGTGGGATCAGCAAACTGTATTTCCGCGGTGTCGACGATAACTTGCTCGATGCGTCCGGTGGCGAGCAACTCAACCAATACCGTTTCTCACTCGGCAGCAACCTCGCCGATCTTCAGAGCAATGGAGCCGCGAGCATCACCGTTGAAGAGAACGGTCCGCTAGTCGCCACGCTCGTGTCGAGTCCAACGCGCCCGGGTGCAATAAGCTGGTCCGCGAAATTCGCCTTGTTGCGGGAGCCGATTACGTCAAGCTCACCAACATTGTGGACAAAAAGCGAGCGACCTTCCAGTGCTCGATGCGTTTGTATAACCCCGAAAATTGTCCAGGCTGGTCTCTGCGTCCCGTTCTTTGCCGGTGAATTTGTCGCCGCCAGACGGACAAATTCATGGTCAAGAAGAGGTACGGGGAAGTTGCGTCGTACTTATAATGCTGCAGGCCGCTCTTAAAACCGTTCTCTGACCGGCATCTTGCTCGAGCTCCGCCAACGCCACGAGGCTGTGACGCTGCCAAAGGCCAGCGGCCTCACTGCGTCGTAAAGTTGGCGCTGGTCGCATTGGTAATCGTGTTTCCTGCGCGATCAGTGATGCTGAAGGTGACCGCAATTGTGTACTGCGCGGCGGCGGTCAGTGGCGCCGTCGGCGTCAGAGTCACCGTCTGGAAGTCGGCCGAAAAGCTAATCGTCGTTGCGACCGTGACCCCGGTACTCGTCCGGCGAAGCACCGCGTTGCCGTTGAACGCCGACAGCGTGTTGATCGGTTTACTGAACGTGATCTGTGCGGTGGTCGTGACCGGTACGTTGACGGATCCGTTCGCCGGCGAGAACCCGGTCAGCGATGGACCCGTCAGCTCGACACCCGGTCCTGTCGTGAATATCGCGTTCGTGGTACCCACTATCAGGTTGCCGCTGGTGTCGCGGACGCCCGTGATGGAGAGCGTGTGCGAGGTGTTCGCCGCTAGCGGTGTGCTCGGCGTGAGGGTTAACGTGCGGTTCCCGTTCGACAGCGTTCGCGTCACCGCGAGCGGCGAGCTGCCGACGTTCAGTTGTACCTGGTTCACGCTGGTCGCATCGATCGGCTTGTCGAACAGCACCTGCACGACGACGTTTCGCGGCGCCCCGACCGTCCCATCGGGCGGGTTGGTCACGACGACTTGCGGCGGAGTCGTGTCGCTGACAGTCGACGTCGTGAAACTAATAGTGAAGTTGGTGAGCAGATTCCCTTCGAGATCCCGCGGCGTGAGACTCCAGGCGGTGTAGAGATAATAGACACGGTTGACGGCCAGCGCGACCGAAGGCGCAAACATCGCCGTCCGTCCGTCCACGCTCAACGACACCGGGCCCGGAACCAGGGTCCCGGTCGTCGTGTCATACAGCGCTATGCTCGACCGGTTGATGCTCTGCGGGTCCATCGGCTCGTTGAAGGTGATCGTGAACACCGTGTTCACCGGCACGTTGGTCTGACCGCTGAAGACATTGGTCGCCGTCACAAACGGTGCGTCAGTGTCCGCTCCCGTCCCGGTCGTAAACTGAGTCGTCAGTGGCGTCACGGCATTCCCGGCCGGGTCCTCCACCCCATTGACCGCAATCGTCATCAGCGTCGCGTCCGGCAGCGGTTGGAGCGGTGTGAAGGTGACCTGCATGTTCGTCGTGTCGAAGCTGATGCTGGCGGGCATCAACGTCACCGCGCCTCCGCTCACCTGTATGGTCGTCCCGCTCACACTCAGCGGATTGATCGGTTTGCTGAAGGCCACACGGATGATCGCGTTATTCCCGATGTTCATAACCCCGTTGGGCGGTGTCACGGCGGTCACCGTCGGCACCACCGCGGGAAACACTCCGAGCGCGAACAGGACGACAGAGAACAAGCGAGTGAACTTCGAGCAGGGAAGTCATGAGCAACTTTCTTTGTGCTTTGTGCCAACAAACATCGTGAAGATCATCGGGATCGCGTCGGCGTAGCACACAAATATCGAGGCTCAGCAGTCAGGGCAATTGACGCGCCATGTTCCACCTAGAACCTGGATTTTACCTATCTTTGCAAAAAATTCACTTTCAGTGAGTTACGAGACGGCGAGTAAACTGAGCTGGAAGCTTGTGAGAGACTTAGTCCAACGGTTTGCGTATTTTTGCCTGACGCCGCGCGCACATCTGCAACAAAATGCCCTCGGCGGTCACCCCAGACCACGTTCTACGGCAACACCCCAAATACCGCCACTCCATTTGTCGTGCCCACGTAGACCTTCCCGTTTGCAATCACCGGGGTGATGAACTTATTCCCATCGCCAAAACGGTCACGTCCGCTCGCGGCCATCTCTGAGTTATAAAGCTCGCTCGCCAAGTTAGCTGCATCATAAGCGTGCAGTACAGCCGAGCCTCCATTTTCCACTGCCCAAACAATCCCATTCGTCGAACCGCTGGCCGATATGCTGGGTGTCGCGCCCGGATACCCAAAGGTGTTTGCTGACCGGGACGCTGGACTCAATGCGAGCTTCCCATTCAGAATAGGGAAGGCTTTAAGCGTGTCGCCCACTGCTCCGAAGTATACGGTGCCATTAAAATAGGCCGGCATCGAGAATACCTGGCCGCTGAGCTGCCCCGTAATTTCCTGATAGATATGATCCTGAGCGGGGTCGAATTTTCCCATCGCCTCCCGATCCAACACATAAATGAGCGCGTCCTTGCCGGCGCCAGCCATCAAGTGTCGCGTTCGGCCCGCCTCGTCAACCACATCCGGAAATAAGATTGCTCCGCCCGACCCGAGATCCTGATCGATTCTTGACTCTTCCGTCGTATTTTTCGGAGTAAAATAATCTGCTAACAGCAGTCGTCCTGCTGTTGAAAGTTTCACAAAGCAATTGCCGCAGTTTCCGTTGCTTGGAAATTGAGTCGAATTCAGGGTGGTGTCAAAATCGCCGTTGCCCAGCATTACGAAGATGTTGCCTGCATCGTCTGCCGCAGGTGCCGTGTCCGACAACCAAATTCCGCCCCCGCTGCCATTCGGAACTAGGTTCAACACGCTTTTCTGCATCAGGGTATTCGCATCGTAAGCTATTACCCAGGATGTATAAGGCCGGAAATCGCAATGCGAGGCCCACATGGTGTAGATCGTTCCATTGACGAGAAGCAGTGCCGCGCGTTCTTTGTATTGCTTCGGATCAAAGGACAGCACACCTCCCGAGCTGCCGTCTCCCGACCCTGGGTAGGTAGCCTGTATGGTCGCGGGTCCTCCGAACAATTCTTGCCCCGTAGCGACATCCAGCGCGTGCAGCCGCTGATGAACATTTCCAGCAGCATCCTTTGAAGTAGCCACGACGTAAATGGCCCCGTTCGGACCTCGCGTTCGGTCAATCACCGGCGTCGACGTCACCCCTATTTCGGGCGTCACCTGAGCGCATCCCCGGTTATCACTCGGTGATTCGCCGGCGCCGAGGACGCTCGTAACCCAGTAGATACTCGGTGCTGCTGTATTGTCCGCATCATATGCGTAAACGCTCCCATGTTCAGTGGCCACATAAACCACATGGTGAGTTCCCGCACCGGGAATAACCACACTAGAAAGCAGCAAGGGTTGCGCGTCTACCTTGCCGTCCGCTGGAAAGAATCCAAGTTTGGCGAATCGCATGGGCCTAACGTTTGCCGGCGTGAGCGTGCTTTCATTCAGGTTTTGCCCACGCCGCGCATTGTCGTAATGGTAGGACGTAATGTCTATCCCAGGCGGCGGCTGACCGGTGACGGTCAGAATTGCGGCATTACTGGTGACGCTCCCCGCGGAGTTGCTCACAACCGCCCGGAACTGCGCACCACTGTCTGCACCCACCGTTATTGGCGTGGAATATCTGTCAGCGGTCGCGCCATTGATCGTCGAGCCATTTCTCTGCCATTGGTAATTGAGCGGACCTGTTCCGCTTGCCGCCACCGTGAATGTCGCAGTCAGCCCCGCGGTTACGGTCCGATTCGCAGGTTGCGTCGTGATGGCGGGGGCCATGGGGTTGGGAGGGCTACCGCCGGAAGGCGGCTGCCCACCGCAACCTGCAAAATTCAGCAGGAAACATAGGACTGTCAGGGATTGTAAAACTCTGCTCATTAAGTGCAATTCCTCATTTAAGCGCCCTCACCAAATGCCCCCCCCGAGTATTCCCTTCAGCATATCCTAGCTTCCTTGAGATGCACAGATTGGGCTCGGCGCGCGATGCTAATCGGTGGCAAACCTTGATCTTGCCTCTTCGTCTCTCTGTCACTATTCTTTCTTGCCTATGCTCCTGGAAAACAAGACTGCCATCATCACCGGCTCAGGTCGCGGCATCGGGCGGGCTATCGCTCGACTCTTCGCCGCGGAAGGCGCTGCTGTTCTCCTTACGGCTCGTACCGAATCAGAACTCAGCGCGACCGCCAATGAGATCATCGCCGCCGGCGGACGCGCAGCCATCGCCATTGCTGACGTGTCCGATGAATCTGGTTGCAATCACGTTGTCTCCGCCGCGCGAAAAAGTTTTGGCGCCATACACATCCTTATTCATAATGCTGGCCACTACGGCCCAGTCGTACCTGTCGAAGAGTATCCGGTTGCCGATTTCGATTCGGTTATTGCCGTCCATCTTCGCGCGGCCTTCATTCTCTCGCGTCTTGTGCTTCCGGAGATGTACGCGCGCCAATCGGGGGTCATACTGAACATCTCCAGCGTTTCCGCCAAAGCGGCTTTCCCATGGGGCTCGGCCTATGCGGCTGCCAAGGCCGGGCTGCTTGGTCTCACTCGCGTCACCGCCGCCGAAGCTGCCCGCAAAGGCGTTCGTGTAAACGCCCTATGTCCAGGGCCCGTCTCTGAAACTAAAATGTCAAAGGAATTGGGGCGGATTCTCGCTGAAAAGATGGGCATCAGCCGCGAAGAGCAGCTGGCCCAGTTTCTGGATGGGTTGTTGCAGGGCAGAACGCAAACCGCGGATGAAATCGCTCGCGCTGCCTTGTTTCTTTGTTCTGATCAGTCTAGCGCGATCGTCGGACAGTCCATCAACGTTGATGGGGGAATCGCTTTTTACTGAGGGGCATTGTTACGCGACACCGGCGAGGCCCCGTGCTCGCCGACGCGGAACAAGAGCTTTGGCCCTGTCGCAACAAACCGACGATGGTCCCCGATTCCAGACGTGTTTCGCTATCGCTGCGCTCTTACTGCACGTGCTGGGAACGTATACGCAATGCTTTTCGGCTTAGCTCTTCCGCCAACGCTAATCCGCGACGCGAAACGCTCGCCAGTGGTCCCAGTGTCTTTTCCATGCCGGCTAAGCCGGCTACCCACGCTCGCTGAACCACGTAGCCCGCCGCCACCAGCGCAACCACCGCCGCGAATACCATGGTAAAGACCACCAGCGCTCCAAGTAGCTCGCGCACATAGTAAAATTGGGCCGCCACAACAGCGACCAAAA
>Ga0209011_1000290_pt1 | contig 20625 bp, 23 predicted proteins | sample BlaSpr_A8_OM1_M3_FD_187986 | JGI IMG/M metagenome (GOLD analysis project Ga0209011, IMG submission 187986) | Forest soil microbial communities from Thunder Bay, Ontario, Canada - Black Spruce, Ontario site 2_A8_OM1_M3 (SPAdes) (version 2) | ecosystem: Environmental > Terrestrial > Soil > Boreal... | reverse complement strand
ATCGGCGCACACAACGTGACGGCCGGGCGGCCGCGCGCGCTCGTGGGCCGGGCGCGCCTCAAGCGCGTGCAGGATGCGTACGAAGCGTTTCGCCGCGATGATCGACTGCCGGCCACCTACGAAATCATCTACGGCGCGAGCTGGGGAGCGGCCGGGCGCCGCGCCGCGGCGGCCATAGCGGGTGAAGCGCGCATCGCGCCCGGCTCGATCCGGCGGGCAGGCCGGTCATGACGGGCAGGGGCATTTTCGTCACCGGCACGGACACCGCAGTGGGCAAGACCGTCGTGGCGTGCGGCCTGGCGCGCGGATTTCGGGCCCACGGCGCCCGGGTCGCGGTCATGAAGCCGGTGGCTTCCGGCGCCACCCGCACGCCCGAGGGCCTGCGCAACGCCGACGCCCTGGCCCTCATCGAAGCGGCGCAGGTAACGACCCCCTACGCCCTCGTCAACCCCTATTGCTTTGAGCCGCCCATTTCACCGCATATCGCCGCAAAAGAAGCCATGATCGAGGTTGATATCGCCACGATCCGCCGGAATTTCGAGGCCCTGGCGGCGGATGCGGACTGGGTCGTGATCGAGGGCGCGGGGGGCTGGTTCGCCCCGATCAGCGAGCGCCAGACCATGGCGGATCTCGCCTGGGCGCTCGCGGTGCCGGCTCTCATGGTCGTCGGCGTGAGGCTCGGGTGTCTGAACCACGCGCAGCTCACGCGCCTCGCGATCGAGGCGCGAGGCGTGAGCTTCGCCGGCTGGATCGCGAGTGGCGTCGATCCCGCCATGGCGCGCACCGCCGAGAATCTCGCTTCGCTCGAGCGGCTGCTCGGTGAGCCCGCGCTCGCCGTCGCGGCCTGTGAGCCCGGGGCCGCTTCATCGCTCACGCTCGAGGCGGCGGCGGTGCGGCTCGCGCAAAGGGCGATGAGCTTCTGATTCAACGGCGACGCGCAGATCGTGTCGAGTGACGCGTGGACGACCTCAAGTGTTTGCAGCTGTCGCTCAACACCCACCGGCTAACGGCATGGCGGTCGGGGCGTAGCGTTATTTCGCGGCGTTGACCATGTAGTCGACGGCGTTCGAGATCGACTGGTCGGCAAGATCGACCCGGCCGCCTTTGGGTGGCATCACGCCGGACTTGCCTTGAAAGCCTTCGAGCGCGTGCTTATGAAGCACTGCCAGGCCTTGTCCGAGGCGCGGTGCCCACGCTCCTTTGTCACCAAACTTCGGTGCGCCGGCAACTCCGGCGGCGTGACAAGCGATACAAGTCGTGCTGTAAACCTGCTCACCGGTTAGCACGGCCGCCGGGGGAGGGACCGCGGGTGTTATATCACGCGCATTGAGCGCGGCGTTGTCCGTGCCCGCGACCGCGACTTTCGCCAGCGGGGCAATGCGTTCCGCGACCAGTTGCTGGTACTTCGGGTCGTCCTTGCTCGGCTCGGTGCGAGCGCCGCTCGCCCCGTGAATGGCGAAAAAAAAGGTACCCACGACCAGGCCTGCGAGAATGCCGACGGCCCGCATGAACAAATCAAGGAATTTACGATCGTCGGTTACGCTCACAATGGGTTGAAGGTTTCGCTCACCGCAAGAATGCCGCCAAGCGCGTTAAAAAGGTGTAGTCCCCTTCCACCGCCATAAGCCCAATCAGAATCAGCAAGACCAGCGGCGGGACGAGAATCGCAAATTTCAGTGCAAGTCGCTCCCAGGCCATGTGCATGAAGATGGCGACGATCAAGCCTGCTTTTATCACCATGAAGGTGATGATCAGAGTCCATCTCAGATATCCATGCAGATGAAAGTAGTCGACGAGATAGGAGAAAGTGCTGAAAACAAACAGCAGTCCCCAGATCCATAAATAGATACTGAGGGGATGTTGCTGGCCTTCGGCATGTTCGTGTCCGGCGGCTTTTTCCATGTTTCCCTACCAGAGATAGAAGAAGGCGAAGATGAATACCCACACCAGATCGACGAAATGCCAATACAGGCCCGTAATCTCCACGGTCTCATAGCTGCCCTTGCGGTCGTAGAATCCTCGCCAAACCCTGAGAGCTACGACAGTCAGATAAACCACGCCCGCCGATACGTGCAGGCCGTGGAAACCGGTGATCATGAAAAACGTCGATCCAAACTGCGGCGCGCCCAGGGGATTCCCCCAGGGACGAACTCCTTCCCGGATGAGCTTGGTCCACTCGAACGCCTGCATCCCGACGAAGGTGGCGCCGAACGCTGCAGTGATCAGCATCAGCGCCGTGGTATTGGCGCGATGGCGACGGTAGCCGAAGTTGACGGCCATCGCCATGGTCCCGCTACTGGTGATCAGAACCATGGTCATGATCGCGATCAGGATGAGCGGAATGCGCGTACCCCCGATATTGAGGGAGAAGACTTCGCTCGGATTCGGCCAAGGCACCGTGGTGGATATTCGTACATTCATGTACGAGGTGAGGAAACAGGTGAAGATGAAGGTATCGCTGAGGAGGAAGATCCACATCATCGCCTTGCCCCAGGGGACGGGAAAGGCCTGCTTATCGGACGACCAGTCGGAGACGACTCCCGGCAAGCCTGCGAGCGCTGACGTGGATTCTCCGGCAGTTGTCACGGCATTTTCCGCCATAGGAATTTGACCCGAAGATTCAGGTGGACAACAGCAAAGCGAACAGGACCAGCCACACCAGCAGCAAGTAATGCCAGTAGACGGTACACAGCTCCACGCTCAAGCGCACATCAATCAGCTCGACGCCGGGCTGCGCCATTCTGACGACGGTCTTACCCCAAACCAACAAGCCACCGAGCAAATGCAGCCCGTGCACCCCGGTGAGCAGGTAGAAAAAGGCGATGGCCGGGCTACTGGCCATAAAATATCCAGACGCACTCAATTGGCGCCACGCCAAGAGCTGCCCGGCCAGAAACGCCAGGGCGAGTACACCCCCCGCGATTAGACCGATCCTTACACGCTCTGCCTGTGCCCGTCTTGCCGTCCCGCGCGCCCATTGCATGGCGGCACTGCTCAGGATCAGCACGGCGGTGTTCAGCCACAACAGTCGCGGTACGGCGAGTGGAGTCCAGTCCCCGTGTGCGTGCTCCATGCGCATCCAATAGGCGGAAATGAACAGCCCAAATAAGGACGTGATCACGGCCAGCAAAATCCACAGGCCGATCTTTGCTGGCGGCAGACTTATCCGGCCACCCGCCTCGACATCTTCAAGCGATCCAGGCGCCTCCCACGACTTGGCGGTGAGTCTCCTTACCAGTAGCCCCCACACAACGACGCCCGCAAGGAGGGCGACAAACGCAACGGAAAGACTCACGGCCCGATTCCGTGCTCACGTCCGGCGGGTGTCCGAGCATCGAGCGGTTGGTTTTGCGGTATGAAATCTTCTTTGGCGCCTGGGACACTGTAGTCGTAAGCCCAACGATAGACCACCGGCAGCTTTGGACCCCAGTTGCCATGCTTCGGTGGCGTGTCGGGTGTTTGCCATTCGAGCGTCGTAGCCCTCCAGGGGTTGCTGCCCGCCGGCTTGCCCTTCGAGAGACTCCAAATCAGGTTGAATAAAAACACCAGTTGAACGGCCGCTACGAACAGCGCCGAGATGGTGATGCCCGCATTCACCCACTGGACCGACTGCGGGATGAATTCAGTGCCGCCAAAGGCATAGTACCGCCGTGGCACACCCAAGATGCCCAGATAGTGCATGGGAAGGTAAATCGCATAGGTTCCGAGGAATGTCAGCCAGAAATGGATCCTGCCCAACGTATCATTCAACATGCGGCCGGTGATCTTGGGGTACCAGTGGTAGATCGCCCCGAACACCACCAGGATCGGCGACACGCCCATGACCATATGGAAGTGAGCGACGACAAAGTAGGTGGCCGATAGCGGCACGTCCACCGTTACGTTACCCAGGAACAGGCCCGTCAAACCTCCGTTGATGAACGTGAAGATGAACCCGATTGCAAACAACATCGGGACGGTGAGATGGATGTCACCGCGCCACAGCGTGAGCACCCAGTTGTAGACCTTGATTGCGGTCGGGACCGCGATAATCAGGGTGGTCGTGGCGAAGAAGAAACCAAAATACGGGTTCATGCCGCTGACGTACATGTGGTGAGCCCACACGACGAAGCTCAGGCATCCGATGGCCAGAATTGCCCACACCATCATGCGATAGCCAAATATATGCCTGCGCGCATGGGTGCTGAGCAGGTCGGAAACGATGCCGAAGGCCGGTAGGGCAACGATATAGACCTCCGGGTGGCCGAAGAACCAGAACAGGTGCTGGAACAGCAGCGGGCTACCCCCATTGTGGGTGGGGGGTTGTCCCATCGAGACGACCGCGGGCAGGAAGAAGCTGGTGCCCACGACGCTATCCAGGGTCATCATGACGGCGCCGACCAGTAAGGCGGGAAAGGCCAACAGCCCGAGGACGGTGGCCATGAAAATCCCCCATATCGATAAAGGCATGCGCATCAGGGTCATCCCGCGACAGCGGGCCTGCAAGACAGTCGTCACATAGTTCAATCCGCCCATGGTGAATGCAACGATGAATAGGGCGAGGGAGAGCAGCATCAAAACAATGCCCCAACTCGCTCCCGGAGTACCCGGAAGAACAGCCTGTGGGGGGTACAAGGTCCAACCCGCGCCGGTGGGTCCGCCAGCCACGAAAAAGCCGGCCACCAGCACCAGCACGGCGACCAGATATACCCAGTAACTGACCATGTTCAGGTAGGGGAAGACCATGTCCCGGGCGCCGCACATCAGCGGGATAAGGTAGTTGCCAAAGCCCCCGAGGAACAGCGCGGTGAGCAGGTAGATCACCATGATCATGCCGTGCATGGTGATGAACTGTAAGTAGTTGTTCGGAGCGATGACGGAGAAGAAATGCGGGAACCCCAATTGCAGGCGCATCAACACTGACATGGTCAGAGCAACCAGGCCAATCGCAATGGCGGTAATCGCGTACTGGATTGCGATGACTTTGTGATCTTGACTCCAGATGTACTTCGTGATGAAGGTCTGGGGGTCATGAAGTGCGTGGTCGCGGTCGGCGATTGCAACATATGCCATTAAAAGTCCCTCCTCCGCACCACTTCGCCGCGTGCTATCGCCTCGCGGCCGAGCAGCGTATCCCGGTCGGCGGTCCAGCCGTCACATCGTATGAATGTAGGCAAGAAGATCATTGATTGCCCGATCGTCAGGCAGAATTTTGGCCATCAACACCATTTGTGCGCCGGAGAAGTCCTGTGGATGGGCGCCGCGAATACCCTGCTGGAAATTATGCAGCTGTCGCGCCAAATACCAATCACTCATGTGCGCCAGCCGGGGGGCCTTCGTCGACCAGATGCCCTGGCCGGCGGTACCGTGACAGGCCGCGCAGGTCGTGTAGAGCGACTTGCCTCTGTCAGGATCTCCCGCAAGCGTGGATGGCGGACGCTCATCCGGCAGAGAATTGATATACGCGACGACATTGCTTATTGCCGTGTCATCAGCCAGCGTCGCAGCCATCGGTATCATCTGCTTTGCATAGATGTCCTGATCGCTTGCCCCGCGGATTCCCTGTTTGAAATGCCGCAATTGCGTGGCCAGGTACCAGCCGGCCTGGCTACTCAACTTCGGGGCGTTCAGCGTCTGATTACCTTGCGCCCGGGGTCCGTGACAGGCGCTGCACACGGCATAGAGAGCCTGGCCTGCCGAGGCATTGCCCGCGACCTGGGCTCGCGTCTCGGAGTAAGTTGGTTGACTGGACAACCATGCTTGAAACGCATTCTCCTCATCCACCACGACACGGCCACGCATGGCGAAATGGGCGATCCCACATAGCTGCTCGCAAAGCACGTCGTATCGTCCGGTCCGGGTGGGGGTGACCCAGAAATAAGTGACCATGCCCGGCACCATATCCATTTTGACGCGGAATTGCGCCACGGCCCACTGGTGGTTGACGTCCTTGGAGCGCAGCAGCATCTTGACCGGCTTGTTGATGGGCAGATGCAACTCGGGGCTCGATATCAAGATGTCGTCTGCGCCCCTGGGATCCTTTGGATCAATGCCGAACGGGTTGTCAGGACTGATGAGCCTGGCATCCGTGGTGCCCAACACCCCGTCCCGCCCGGGAAAACGATAGCTCCATGTCCATTGCTGGCCCACGACCTCAACCACCGTCGCCTCTTTCGGTACGGTGACGAACTTGGCCCATACAAACAAACCGGGTGCCAACATCGCAGCGACGCCCACCGAGGTCAGTATAGTGAGCCACCACTCGAGCTTTTTGTTCTCAGGCGCGTACTCCGCCCGTCGTCCCTTGCGGTGACGGTACAGGAAGACCGCACAGGCCATGAACAGATTGACGGCTACAAAGACGATCCCGGTGACCACGAAGGTGATGTTCACCGTGTCATCCATCATCTTCCAATTGGATGCGATCGGCGTGAACCACCACGGGCTGAGGAAGTGGAATAGGATCGTTCCAACGACCAATAAGACCAATGCAACAGCCAGCGCCATCCCGTAATCCTCTCAGCTGAGTCCAGCTTCCGGACGGGGAGATTCCGATCTACGCTTCACGGCACTAAATGGATTAATGCAATGCCGCCATCCCGCGCTGCGGCGTCGACGTGCCCGTCAGGTGGGTGTCGAAGCACAGGTCGGGCTCTGGCTCGATGATCGATCGAGCGAGCACTGCCTTGCTCCGAACTCGTGTCCACTAGGAGCTCTCGAGCGCAGGAATCACCTTCCTTCCGCCGAGGGACACAGCGGAGTTTCTCATAAGAACAGGCGGTTTCAAACGGGCTTTGGCCTACCGCTCTCTTCCCAAAAACCAAGCCCAAATGCCGAAACAGAGCAGGGAAATGGCGACAACTGCGAAAGGGAGCGCCGGCAGCCAGCTTGGCACGTTGCGCATATCGAAGGGCCTGACGACCGCTGCAACCACCGCTGCGATTGCCACACCAAGAAAGATTCCAAAGGCCAGATTTGGCTGCCTGCGCCAGGCCACGCTCCACAAAACCAGGAACAGCAGGAGACCGGCTATTTGCAGCAATGTTGCCATGATTGAAGAAATCTACCAGAAGGCCGAAGCACTGTCGCAACAGACCGGCTGAGGCTCACGTTTGCCGCGCTGGACCAGGCTCTCGGTGATCACTACCTGTATGCCAAGCTGCGCACGCGGCCGCGACGCGCCGCAGGTCGGTGGGCAGTCAGTGCGAGCTGCCCGGGAACAGACGGCAGTAGATACAATCGGTCTCGGGGGAGCTCTCGAGCCAGACGTGCTGAACCCAGTAGCCTTCATGCTTGGCAGCCGCGTGCTCCCATCCGTGGTTCGCGAGATCGTGTCCCACCACGTCTGCCGGATGAGCTTGCTGAAGAATCTCGGTCGCACGTGCGGTCTCGATCGCACCACGCGGAAGCACGGTAATAGTCGCTGCTCCGTTCTCGACACGTTGGGCGAGAATTTCGGGGTACTGCCGCTCGTCCTCGCCTTTTAATAGTGTGCGGAAGTACTGGACGCATTTGTCGTGCAGCGAATCGGCTGGTTCGCAGCCGGCCCGCCCCAGCTCACAGGAAGCCGTGAGTTCGACGCGATCCGTGGGGAAGCCGTCTCGGACCAGCAGCACGCGCACCCGCTCAGCCGCCTCGTAGTCGTTGAACACGGCGAGTATGACAGCGCTCATGTCTCCCTCCCGACGGTTGGAGCACAGGGAGTGCCTCGTCTGATGACACAGATTCTACCCCTTGTAAGTGGAAGTAGGGGTCCCCTCTTGTTTTCGGGTCAATAACGCACATACAGCAGCAAATCCCGGCAAATACAGACACCGATCGCGATTCCGGCCTTAGATTCAAGGACTTGCTGATCGCGTCTGCAGAGGGACCATCGTGACGGTGTCGGGGTTCACGATGGACAGCTGGCACGCTACGTTTCCCGGGCTGCGGCACCCATCGTGGGAAGCACAAACGACCGCGAGCACGGCCTAATTGTCGAAAGCACTCTCGCGAGCGGCAGAAGTGGGGTCGGCAGCAGGTCGCTTGAATAAAGGCCGTTGCCCGTTACCATCGAGACGTCCGTGGACCGCGAACCACTGCGCATCGAGATCTGCCCGAACTGCTCGCTCAGCGTGCGGGGTGCGCAGCTGTTTTTTGCCGGTGCCTGCGTGGTCCCGTGTGGGGTCGGCGCGTTCCTCGCCATGAAGGGCTTCTGGCCGATCCTGCCCTTCGCCGGGCTCGAGATGGCGCTGCTCGGCTGGGCGCTCAAACTGTCCCTGGAGCGCCGCTTCCACCGCCAGACCATTACCGTGACGGAGGCCGACGTGAGCATCGAATCGCGGCTGCGCGAGCGCTGCGCGCGGATCGTGTTCCCGCGGCATTGGGCGCAGGTTAAACTGCGCCGCTCCGCAGCGCGCTTGCACCCGAGCCGGCTCACCATCGAGTCGCACGGCCGCCAATGCGAGCTGGGCAGCTTTCTCACGGAAGAGGAGCGGCGTGGATTGGCGCTTCGGTTGCAGCGTCTCATCGGCCGCGTCAACGAGTCGCCCTCCTGGCCGTAGGGCCCCCAGGCGGAGCTGGTCTGCTTTCTATTGAGAGCGCCGCCTGCGACGGTAAGGGGTGCGCGCGGTAAGGCACGTAATGATGATTCGCGCAAAACTCGCCCCGCTCGCCTTGGCTGCCGCCGCGGCGTCCGGCTTCCCGTCGGCGGAGGCCGAATCCGGCTGGGGCCAGCTCAACATGCCCCGGGGGGTCACCGAGATCAGCCGCAAGATCTACGACCTGCACATGGAAATCTTCTGGGTGTGCGTCGCCATCGCCGTCGTGGTGTTCGGCGCGATGATCTGGTCGATCATCACCTACCGCAAGTCCAGGGGCGCGATCCCTGACGGCACCCTCGTGCACAACACCAAGGTCGAATTCATCTGGACCGTGGTACCGGTGATCATCCTGATCGCCATGGCGGTACCGGCGGCGAGGACGCTGGTGGAGATCGAGGACACGACCAAGACCGAGCTCACCATCAAGGTCACCGGCTTCCAATGGGGTTGGCAATACGACTACCTCGACGACGGCGTGGCCTACTACTCGCGCCTCGACCCCAAGAGCGACGCCGCGCGAGAGCTGCTTTCCGGGATCGATCCCAACACCGTCGATCATTATCTGCTCAACGTCGATCACCCGCTCGTCGTGCCGGTCGGCACCAAGGTGCGCCTGCTGGTTACCGCCGCGGACGTCATCCATTCCTGGTGGGTGCCGGACTTCGGCGTGAAGAAAGACGCGATCCCGGGCTTCGTGAACGAGGCGTGGTTCAGAGTGGACACGGATAAGCCGGGACTCTATCGCGGCCAGTGCGCGGAGCTGTGCGGCCGTGATCACGGCTTCATGCCCATCGTGGTCGACGTGCGCTCCAAGGCGGACTTCGCCACCTGGCTCAAGGATAAGGCCGCCGAGCAGAAGCACGCGGCCGCACCGCCCACCGCGCCCGCGGCGACGCCCGCTGCCGCACCGGCCGATGCCGCGAGCCCCCCAGGCGCGACCGCGTCCTGATCAGTCCCAGCGCTTCCTACCGAGAACCCTACATGGCCGAGCCGCTCGCACACGCCGCCTCCCACGACCACGACCACAAGCCGCACGGCTGGCGGCGCTGGGTCTACGCGACCAACCACAAAGACATCGGCACGATGTACCTGATCTTCGCCTGCACGATGTTCTTCATCGGCGGCGGCATGGCGATGCTGATTCGGCTCGAGCTGTTCAAGCCCGGCCTGCAGTTCTTCGATCCGCAGTTCTTCAATTCCATGACCACCATGCACGCGCTGATCATGATCTTCGGCGCGGTGATGCCGGCGTGGACGGGACTGGCAAACTGGATGATTCCGATGCAGATCGGGGCGCCGGACATGGCGCTGCCGCGCCTCAACAACTTCAGTTTCTGGATCCTGCCGTTCGCGTTCACGCTGCTGCTGTCGTCGCTGTTCGTGCCCGGCGGGGCGCCCGCGGGCGGCTGGACCATGTACCCGCCGCTGGTGCTGCAGACCGGGGCGTCCTTCCCGATGCTGATCTTCTCGATCCACCTGATGGGCGCCTCCTCGATTCTCGGCGCCATCAACGTCATAGTCACCATCGTAAACATGCGCGCGCCGGGGATGACGCTGTTGCGCATGCCGCTGTTCGTGTGGACCTGGCTGATCACCGCCTACCTGCTGATCGCGGTGATGCCGGTGCTGGCGGGAGCGGTGACCATGCTGCTGACCGATCACTTCTTCGGCACCACCTTCTTCACCGCCGCCGGCGGCGGCGACCCGGTGATGTTCCAGCATATCTTCTGGTTCTTCGGCCACCCCGAGGTCTACATCCTCATCCTGCCGGCGTTCGGCATCGTCTCGGAAGTCATTCCGACCTTCTCCCGCAAGTCGCTGTTCGGCTACGAGGCGATGGTGTACGCGGTCGCCTCCATCGCTTTCCTCTCGTTCATCGTGTGGGCGCACCACATGTTCACGGTCGGCATGCCGCTCGCGGCGCAGCTGTTCTTCATGCTGTCCACCATGCTGATCGCGGTGCCCACGGGCGTGAAGGTGTTCAACTGGACGGCGACCATGTGGAAGGGTTCGCTGTCCTTCGAGCCGCCGATGCTGTTCGCGCTGGCGTTCCTGTTCCTGTTCACCATCGGCGGCTTTTCCGGGCTGATGCTGGCGATCGTGCCGGCCGACTACCAGTACCAGGACACCTACTTCGTGGTGGCGCACTTCCACTACGTGCTGGTGCCGGGTGCGGTCTTCGGCATCATGGCGGGGGTGTACTACTGGCTGCCCAAATGGACCGGCAGGATGTACGACCTGAAGCTCGCGACCTGGCATTTCTGGCTGTCGGCGATCTTCGTGAACGTGCTGTTCTTCCCGCAGCACTTCCTGGGACTCGCCGGTATGCCGCGCCGCATTCCCGACTACGCGGTGCAGTTCACCGACTGGAACATGGTGTCCTCGATCGGCGCTTTCGGCTTCGGGCTGGCGCAACTGCTGTTCCCGTACATCATCTGGAAGTGCGTGCGCTCCGGCGAGCGCGTCGGCAAGAAGGCCTGGGAGGGCGCGCATGGACTGGAGTGGGAGCTGCCCTCGCCGCCCCCCTATCACTCCTGGACCACGCCGCCGTCGGATGCGGTCATCGCGCGCGGCGCGGCGCATTGATGCAGCCGCACATCACCAGCCCGCACACGGCGCCGCCGGATGAGGCCCGGCGGCGCCGGCGCATCCGGCGTAGCGCGCTGCTGTTCGCGCTGATCGCGACGGTCTTCTATTTCGGCTTCATCGTCATGACACTGGTGCGCGGCCGGCCATGAGCGACCCGCGGCGCGCAAATCGCCATCTCCTGTGGCAGCTGCTCGCCATGGCGGCCGGCAGCTTCGGGTTCGGCTTTGCACTGGTGCCGCTGTACAACGTGCTGTGCTCGGTCACCGGTTACGGCGATCAGACCAGGCTCCTCGAGCGCGTGCAGACGATCGAGCACCCGGACGTGAATCGCACCGTGAAGGTGGAATTCCTGGCGGAGGTCGCCAGCGCCGGCAACTGGGAGTTCCGCCCCGTGGTGCGCACCCTCGACGTGCATCCGGGGCAGCTCTACACCGCGCAGTTCTACGCGCACAACCTCAGCGGGCGTGACACCGTGGCGCAGGCGGTGCCCAACATCGCGCCCTCGGAAGTGGCCGCGTACTTCCACAAGACCGAATGCTTCTGCTTCTCGCCCCAGCACTTCCGGCTCAACGAGGGGCGCGACCTGCCGGTGCGCTTCTTCATCGATCCGGCGCTGCCGCGCCACATCGATCTCATCACACTGGCGTACACTTTTTACGACGAATCCTCGCGCGTCAGCTCACGACGCTAGGCACGCGCGACTCCAGACAGGAAAGCTCATGGCCCACGCACACGCTCCCGACAGCAGCCACTACTACATTCCGCATCACAGTCCGTGGCCGATCCGCGGCTCGATCGCGCTGTTCGCCATCATGCTGGGCGCGATCGGCTACCTGAATGACTGGACCGGCGCGTGGTCGTTCCTGCCCGGCGTGGTGCTGCTCGCCTACATGTTCTTCGGCTGGTTCTCCACCGTCATCGGCGAGAACCAGCACGGTCTCTACAACCTGCAAGCCGACCGCTCGTTCCGCATGGGGATGATGTGGTTCATCTTCTCCGAGGTGATGTTCTTCGCCGCCTTCTTCGGCGCGCTGTTCTATGCGCGCATGCTGTCGGTGCCGTGGCTCGGCGGCGAAGGTGTCAAGGTGTTCAGCAACTTCATCCTCTGGCCGCAGTTCGAGGTCGTCTGGCCGACCAACGGCCCGGGGCACGTCGGCGGCCGCGCCGACTCCACCTTCAGCACCATTCCCGCGATCGGCATACCCGCGCTCAACACCGCGATCCTGCTCACCAGCGGACTCACGGTCACCTTCGCCCACCTCGCGCTGCGCGCCGGCCGGCGCGGCCGGCTGGCGCTGTTCCTGGCGCTCACCTTCCTCCTCGGGTTCACCTTCGTCGGCCTGCAGGCCCGCGAGTACGGCGAGGCCTACCGGGAGCTCGGCCTGCGGCTCTCGACCGGCATCTACGGCTCGACGTTCTTCATGCTCACCGGCTTTCACGGCCTGCACGTGACCTTGGGCGCGATCATGCTCACGGTCATCTGGCTGCGGGTGTTGCGCGGCCACTTCACCGCCAACCGGCACTTCGCGTTCGAGGCGGTCGCCTGGTACTGGCACTTCGTCGACTGGGTGTGGCTCGCCCTGTTCATCTTCGTCTACTGGCTGTAGTGAGCGCTCACCTCGCCGGCAATTCCAGCGGCGGGGCGCTGCCGGACTGCAGGGTGTGGGGCGAGATCAGCCCCAGGTACCAGGCCAGCATCAACAGCGCAAACAGCACCAGCGACACGGTGATGCGAATGGTCAGGGCGCGCGCCATCTTGCGCGAATCGTCGGCACCGCCGCGCGACAGATGAAACAGCCCGAAGCCGAGGCTCGCAACGATCCCCGCGAGACTCGCCAGGATCAGCAGCCAGACGAGCGCTTGCATGCGTAGGGGGGAGTGTATCGCCGGCGCGCCGCGGAGCAATTACCCATGTCGCGGGGGCTGAGCTTCGGGAGACGCGTGTTCGCCCCGTCGGCCGCCTTCACGGTCGCGACGCTGCTGCTGTGCGCGCTGTTCGTGCGCCTGGGTGCGTGGCAGTGGCACAAGGGCATCCAGCGCCAGGAGCAGTGGACCCGCTTCGCGCGCGGCGCGGACCAGGTGATCGCGCTCGGCGCACGCGCCGTGAGCGATGTGCCGCTGTTCCAGCGCGTGAGGGTGACGGGTCGGCTGGATGCCGCGCGCCAGTTCCTGCTCGACAACCGCACTTACCGGGGACGCTCCGGGTACGAAGTGCTGACGCCCTTCACGCGCGCGGGCGCTGCCGTGCTGCTGGTCGATCGCGGCTGGGTGCCGTTCTCCGGCAGTCGGGCGCGATTGCCGGACATCGCCTTCGAGGCCGCCGCGCCCCTGACCCTCAGCGGACGCATCGCGGAGCTTCCGAGCCCGGGGCTCGCCAGCGGCCGGGCGGCCCCCGACGCGCGCGCTCCGTGGCCGAAAGTCACGAGTTACCCGAGCGCCGGTGAGCTCAGCGCCGCGATCGGCGCGCCGCTCGCGGCGCGCATTCTGCTGCTCGACCCGCAGGCACCCTTCGGTTACGTGCGCGACTGGCAGCCGCCCGGCATGGCCCCGCTGCGGCACCTCTCCTACGCCATCCAGTGGTGGAGCTTCGCGGCGCTGGCGCTCATTGCGTGGGCGATCATGAGCACGCGCAGAATCGACGCTGCGCCCACGGGATGAACACTCCCGCGAGCCAGCTGCGCGCCCGCAACCTGCGCACCCTGGCGGGGCTCGCGGCACTGTTCGGGCTGCCGCTCGTGATCGCGTTCTTCGCTTACTACGGCAGCGGCTGGCGCCCGGCGGGCCGCGTCAACCACGGCGTACTGATCACGCCGGCACGGCCGCTGCCGCCGGTCACGTTGCCGCGCGTGAGCCTCGCCCCCGCCACCGGGGCGCCAGAGCCCGGCGGCGCGGCGGCGGCGCACGGGACGCCGTTTCGCGGCAAGTGGTCCCTGGTGTACATCGGCAACGGCGCCTGCGACAGCGCCTGCCGCCAGGCGCTTTACGTGATGCGTCAGACGCGCCTCGCGCTCAACAACGACATGACGCGCCTCGAGCGGGTATTTCTCGCCAGCGGCGACTGCTGTGCCCGCGAACTCCTCGCGCGCGAGCAGGCGGGCCTCGAGGTCCTGGACGCGGCAGGCCCCGCCGGGATGGCGCTGCTGCGCGAGTTTCCCTCCCCGGGGCGCGAGCATTCGCTGTTCGTGGTCGATCCGCTCGGCAACCTCATGATGAGCTACGATGCGCGGCGGGATCCTCACGGGCTGCTCGGGGACCTGAAGAAGCTGCTGAAGCTGTCGCACATCGGCTGAAGTCGCGAGAGAGTCCATTCCAACCATGCAGGTTGCCCACTGGATGCGTCGCCTGGCCGTTGCAGGCGTGCTGTTGTGCTTCACCGTAGTGGTGTTCGGCGCGTACGTGCGCCTGACCGCTGCCGGGCTCGGCTGCCCCGACTGGCCCGGCTGCTACGGCCATATCACGCCACTGGGCGCCGAGCACAGCGCCGCTGCGCAAGCCGCTTATGCCGACCGGCCGCTGGTGCCCGGCAAGGCGTGGCGCGAGATGATCCACCGTTATGCGGCCGGCGCCCTCGGGCTGGTGATCCTGGGCCTCACCGCGCTCGTGATCAGCGCGCGCCGCCGGCGGCCGGTGAGCGTGCCGTTCGCGCTGGCGCTGGTCGCGACCGTGATCGTGCAGGCAATCCTGGGGATGCTGACCGTCACCTGGCAGCTGAAGCCCCTCATCGTGACGCTGCACCTGCTGTTCGGCATGACCACGCTCGGCCTGCTGTGGTGGCTGATGCTGTCGCTGCCGAGAAGCTCCTGGGGTGCTACTGCACTGAAAAGCGCCCGCCGTGCGATCAGCGGCGGCGGCGCCTCGCCGATTGCGAGCGCCCATCAGCTCGCGCTCGTGGGTCTTGCCGCGCTCGCCGTGCAGATTGCGCTCGGCGGCTGGACCAGCAGCAACTACGCCGCGGTCGCCTGCCTGGATTTTCCGACCTGCCAGGGCGCCTGGTGGCCGCACGGCGATTACCGCAACGCCTTCGTGCTGTGGCGCGGTCTCAACATCGACTATGAAGGCGGCGTGCTCGACAACCCGGCGCGCACCGCCATTCATGTGACGCACCGGCTGGGCGCGCTGCTGACCGCCGTGACACTGACGCTCGCGGCGCTGTTCGTGTTGCGGCGCCGCGGGCTGTCGCGTGCGCGATTCCGCGCCTGGGCGGTGCTCGGGGCGCTCGGCCTGCAGCTGCTCATCGGCATATCCATGGTGCTCAAGGCATTCCCGCTGTGGCTCGCCACGGCGCACACCGCCGGCGCCGCGCTGCTGCTGCTCGCGACCCTGGCGCTGCTGCGATCCTTGAGCGTGCGATAAACTAAGCCCTCGGCAGCGCCGCAGCGCGATCTGCTAGGCTGCGCATCCCGTGGCGACAACATCGGACTACGCGCCGGGCGCGCCGCCGCTCTGGCGCCGCTACCTCGAGTTGACGAAGCCCAAGGTCGTCGCGCTCATCACCTTCACCGCCGTCGTCGGGACGCTGCTCGCGAGCCCCGGGGCGCCGCCGCTCGAGGCCCTGGTGTGGGGAAATCTCGGCATCGCGCTCGCCGCCGCCTGCGCAGCCACCCTCAATCACGTGCTCGACCGGCGGATCGATGAGCAGATGGCGCGCACCCGCGCGCGGCCGCTGCCGAGCGGGCAGCTGACCGAGCGCCAGGCGCTGGTGTTCGCAGCGCTGCTGGGCGTCAGCGCGATGGCGATCCTCGCCTTCCTGGTAAACCTGCTGACCGCGGTGCTGACCTTCCTGGCCCTCATCGGCTACGCGGTCATCTACACGGTGTGGCTGAAGCGCGCGACGTCGCAGAACATCGTCATCGGGGGCGCGGCCGGAGCGGCGCCGCCGGTGCTCGGCTGGGCGGCGGTGACCAACGGCATCGACCCGAATGCGCTGCTGCTGTTTCTCATCATTTTCGTGTGGACGCCGCCGCACTTCTGGGCGCTGGCGATCGCGCGCCGCGATGAATACGCGCGCGTCGGCATACCGATGTTGCCGGTGACGCACGGCGTCGCCCACACGCGGCTGCAGGTACTGCTGTACACGGTGCTGCTCGTGGTCGTGACGCTGATGCCGTTCCTCACCCGCATGAGCGGCCTGATCTACCTCGCCGCCGCGCTGGTGCTGAACGCCGGGTTCCTGTACTACGCGGTGGCGCTCAAGATCAGCGCGCGCGAGGAGCTGCCGATGCGCGTCTTCCGCTTCTCGGTGACCTATCTCATGTGGCTGTTCGCGGCGCTGCTGGTGGATCACTACCTCCCCACGATGCGCGGCAGCAGACCGTGAGCGGCAGGCACCGATAAGGCGCCGCGCTACGGCAGATCGAATACCAGAACCTCGGCCTGCGCGCCGTCGTGCAGCTGCAGCTGCGCAGGCCCCGCGGTGCGCGCGCCATCCCCGGCCTGCAGGCGGGTACCGTCCACGGCAATCGCGCCGCGCGCCACCTGCAGCCACGCACGCCGGCCGGCCGAAACCGGAAAGTCAGCGCGCTCGGCGCCGTCGAACAGGCCCGCGTACAGGCGCGCATCCTGGTGGATGACGACCGAGCCATCCTCAGCGTCGTCGGAAGCGATCAGTCGCAGCCGGCCGCGCTTGACGGCGGCCGCGAAGTGCTTCTGCTCGTAGCCTGGCGCGAGGCGGGTGACCTCGGGGTGGATCCAGATCTGCAGCAGGTGCACTTCCTGCTTGTCTGAGGGGTTGAATTCGCTATGGGTCACTCCGGTGCCGGCGCTCATGCGCTGCACGTCGCCCACGCGAATGGTGGAGCCGTTGCCCATGGAGTCCTGGTGCTCGAGCTCGCCCTCGAGGATGTAGGTGATGATCTCCATGTCGCGATGCCCGTGCTTGCCGAAGCCCTGTCCGGGGGCGACGCGGTCGTCGTTGATGACGCGCAGCGGGCCGTAGGCGATCCAGGCCGGGTCGTGGTAATCGGCGAACGAGAACGTGTGGTAGCTCTTCAGCCAGCCGTGATCGAAATAGCCACGCTCGGCACTGCGGCGCACTTCCAGCATGGCCTGCGCTCCTCGTCGTAAGGAGATGCTCAGGCGCGCTCGGGCGCGCGCTGCAGCATCAGTTGCCAGGAATAGATGATCTGGTCCTTCAGCAGCAGCACACCGGCGGAGCGGTAGCTATTGGCGTCGATCTGGCCCAGGTGCTCCGAGCCGTGATAGCCCGAGGACTCGCAGGCGTACACCGACAGGATCGACTCGCCGATGACCGCGAACCGGCCGCGCAGCGTACCGAAGGTCGCGCTCTCGAAGGTCCATTTCATGCTGGCGCGGTCGGGGCCGGGGGGCTCGATCCAGTACGCGTGCACGAACTCCGCCGGCGGAGACCCCAGCACTTTGAGCGTGCCCGACAGCAGCCAGCACTCCGGGCGATGCGCGATCTCGGTGCGGCCGATCGCCTCCAGCGCCTCGCCGTCGGCGCGCCACAGCGTTCCGCTCGTAGTCCATACCGCCGGTTCGAACAGAAACGTATGCGCCATGGGTGCATTATGGCGCGCACCGCCCGTTTCGGGGTACGTTGCCACTAAGAGACAGCCAAAGGCACCCTTATGTTGACTGAACGCATCTGGTCGGGAAACAGCCTACGGAATTTTCACTATCTGATCGCCTGTGCCGAGACCGGCGAGGCGCTCGCCATCGATCCGCTCGAATGGCGGCTATGCCTGGAGGCGGCGCGCAAGCGCGGCTGGGAGATCACGCAGATCCTCAACACGCACGAGCACGCCGACCACACCGGCGGCAATGCCGGCCTGAAGGCGGCAACACACGCGCCCGTGCTCGCGCACGCAGCTGCCGCCGCGCGCATCGGCGGCGTGGATCGGGGTCTCGCCAAGGGGGACGTCGTCAAGGTCGGGCGCACCGTGGAGCTCGAGTGCCTCGACACCCCGGGGCACACCCTGACGCATATCTGCCTGCTGGCGCGCACGGACGAGCCGGCGCTGTTTTGCGGCGACACGCTGTTCAACGCGGGCGCCGGCAACTGTTTCAACGGCGGGGACCCGGAGAAGCTGTACGACAGCTTCGCGACACAACTCGCGCGCCTGCCGGATGAGACGCGCGTGTTCCCCGGCCACGAGTACCTGGCGCGCAACCTCGAGTTCACGCTCGATCGCGAACCCACCAACCAGGATGCGGAACAGCTGCTCGGGCAGGCGCACCATCACGAGCCGGCCGCGGCGCTGGTGACCACGCTCGGCCAGGAAAAGCGCATCAATACGTTCTTCCGGCTGCAGAATCCCACGGTCATTGCGCGGCTGCGGGAAGCGTTTCCGGACATCGGCGAGCATCCCGATGCGCGCACCGTGTTCGTGAAGCTGCGCGAGCTGCGCAACCGCTGGTGAGCCGATGCGCGTTTTGATAGCGGTTCTCGTGGCGGCGGCGCTGGCGGCGAGCGGGTGCGAGCGGCCGCACAGCTCAGCGGGCGCAGCGCCGGCCGCCCTGAGCCCGGCGACGCGCGCGGCCGTCAGCGACGGCGTGCGTCAGTTCGCCCAGGACGTCGCGCACGATGTCACGCGCGAGGGACCGGCGGCGTGGCACCGTTACTTCTCCCCGAGCGCCTCGTTCTTCATGGCCTCCGACGGGCAACTGGTATTTTCCGACGCTACGTCCGCGGCGCGCGGCATCTACGATCTCACGCGCACCATCAAGTCCATCGAGCTGCGTTGGGGGGATGACCTGCGCGTCGACCCGCTGACACCCGATCTGGCGGTGATGGCGAGCTCGTGGTCCGAGCTGCGGGTGGCCGCCGACGGCGGTCGGGTCACCGACCGCGGCTATTTCACGGCCGTGGCGGAACGGCGCGACGGCCGGTGGAAATTCCGCAATGCCCACTGGTCGGTTGCGGCGCCGGCGCCGAAGGCGCCGTAAAGCTTTCGGGAACGGCCTTCGGCCGGCGGTGCGCGCGCAGGCAGTTGCCCCGTGCGGCGGGCAAGCGGCATGTCTGCGCGGCGCGCCAGGGCTTAGATCCGGCGCGCTAGGGCTTGTCCTTGAGGTACTTGTCCATCCACTCGAGATAACGCCGGAAGCGATCGACGAGGAAACTCGGTCGGGTCAGCACGTGGTACTCGCCGGGATAAACAACGAGCTGCGCCGGCACGCCGAGCGTGCGCAGCGCCTGGTACATCTGCTCACCGCCCGCGACGGGCACGTTGAAGTCCTTGTCACCGCCCAGGAAGAGCGTGGGCGTGCGGATCCGGTCCGCGTGAAAGAAGGGATAGGAAACCTTGAGCCACAGCGCGGGATTGCGCCACGGCGGCCCGAGCTCGGCGTTGTATTCCACGATGTACAGGTCCGCGCCATAGGTCGAGAGTTGGTTGCCGCTGCCGGCGCCGCTGATCGCCGACTTGAAGCGCGTGTCACTCGCGATCACGTAGTCGGTAAGCAGGCCGCCGTAGCTCCAGCCCCCGATCCCTAAGCGCGCCGGATCGGCGATTCCCTTGCCGACCGCGTAATCGACCCCGGCGAGCAAGTCCTCGACTTCCTTGTGGCCCCAGTCGGCGAGGATGCTGCGGGCGAATTTCGCGCCGCGCCCGGTGCTGCCGCGATAGTTGATCGCCAGCACCACAAAGCCATGGGTCGCGAACAGCTGCCGCTCGAGCGGTGGCCCGTACCCTTGCAGCTCGAGGGAGTGGTCGTCCTGGCCGTTGGGTCCGCCGTGGATCCACACGATCGTCGGATAGCGACGTCCGGAAACGTAGTCGGGTGGCTTGACGAGCTGTCCGTGCACGGCCGTACCGTCGCGGCTCCTGAAGGAGATGTCCTCGACCGATCCCAGCTGCAACTCCCCGAACAGCGCCTGGTTGTGAGCGCTCAAGGGTCGCAGCTGCCCCTTTTCGAGCGCATAGACCTCTACGGGCGCACGGTCACTGGAAACCAGCACGGCCGTGTGGCCGGCCGCCGCGGCGAGCTCGTGTACGACCATGGGACCCCCCAGCCGCTCGATCGCCGCGCTGGCGAGTGTGACGCGCGCCGGGTACTGGTTGCCGTCGTCCTCGACGGCAAATTCAAGTGAACGGCCGTCGGCTGCGAACGCCGGCGAGAGGACCGCGCGGTCGAGCCGGTCGGTGAGCGGGCGCACCTCACCGGACTTCGCCTCGAGGACCGCGAGACTATCCATGATGTAGGCGTTGAATTTCGCCTCGGCGCCCTGCAGGAACGCGAGTCGCGTCCCGTCCGCAGTCCATTGGAGCTTCTGGCGATTGGGCGACCAGGTGGTCAGCAGCTGCCTGGGTGTCGAGCCGGCGCGCGCGGCAATGAGATCGATCTCATCGATGCCGGTCTGCTCAGGTCCCTTCATCGGGTCGCTGACGTAGGCGATCTGCTCACCGTCCGGGGACCAGGCCGGGAGCGACTCCTTCTTGCCGGAGTCCGCCGTGAGCGGCTCGCATGCGCCGCTGCGCACCTCGAGCAGGTACAGATGGGAACGCGATGCGGCACT
>Ga0209011_1000287_pt1 | contig 20683 bp, 17 predicted proteins | sample BlaSpr_A8_OM1_M3_FD_187986 | JGI IMG/M metagenome (GOLD analysis project Ga0209011, IMG submission 187986) | Forest soil microbial communities from Thunder Bay, Ontario, Canada - Black Spruce, Ontario site 2_A8_OM1_M3 (SPAdes) (version 2) | ecosystem: Environmental > Terrestrial > Soil > Boreal... | reverse complement strand
CCTGCCACATCGCCGCCGCGTACGGCGCCCCCCACTGCAAGTGCCAACGCCACTCGTGAAACAGACCGAACAGGATGATGAAGTTGAATTGATCGACCAGAATCGCAGGGGGCAGCCCGAAATGTCCCTGGAAGCGATCGAGCTTGGCACGGTCGAGGTTGGCGCCCGGCGCGCGGAAAGCCGCCACCACATGCCAGCCGTTGAGCGCCACCAGCAGCCCCGCCGCGCCGGTCCAAACAGCACCGTTCAGCCTCCAGCGCGCCGGCACCGCGCGGCCTGCGACGTCGAGCCCGACGAAGAGCGCGAGCAGGAGGAAGGGAAAGAGAAAGATCTCCTGGCGCAGGAAGCCGCCGAACGGGTAGCTGCCCCACAAGCCGGTGAGCAGGTTGGCGAGCACCATCGGGAGCAAGACAGCGAACGGCACCACCGCGAGGCGGCCGCGCACACTTGGGCGCGCCATCAAGAAGCACAGGCCGCCGATCAGTACCGCGACGAAGATGGTCGCCGCGACTTCGCCCAGCCCGAGATCGGGGAGGAACAGGAGCACGAGGTTGCGGGTGTTTCGCAGGATGAAGGCGAGGCGCGATTCGACGTGCCGGTCGAAGATGAACTCGCCCACATGCCCCAGGCCGTTGGCATAGTGGCGCAGATGCAGCGCCCAGGTCGCGATCGCCGTCGCCAGGGGGGCACCGAACATGGCCGCGAGCGGGAGCGGATGTTCAGTCGCTTCGCGCCGCAGGCGCACTCGCCATCGCGCGTGAGCGATGCAGAGAATCGCGGGGGCCGCGAACATCGCTCCCAAGAGGAAGAACGCCGAGTAGTGGCTCAGAATCGCGCCCGACAGCGCGCCGGCGAAGAGGCCTCGCGCCCAGCGCGAAGCGCGGCCCGGCGGCGCGGCAAGCCACTCCACATGAGCGGAAACCGCCGCGATGGCGAAGGCGAGGAAGATCGCGTAGGACCGAACCTCGAGTCCGACCTCGGCTGCGCTGGCGGAAAATCCGAACGCGGCTGCAGCCACGATTCCCAGGGCGGCGTTGCGGGTCAGGCGGCAAGTGAGCCTGGCCAGCAGCACCGTCGACGCCGCGATGCCGAGAATCGACCAGAGTCGATACACCAGGAATGATTTGCCCAGTCCCGCAACCGCTGCCTTGAGCAACAGATAGAAGAGCGGCGGATGCGCGTTGTCCTGCACCTCGCGCCAGAAGTCCCGCCAGCGCTCCTGCCGCGCGATGAAGACGTGCCAGAACGAGTCGTAGCCGACGGGCTGCCGGGTGGCGAGAAAACCCAGGTAGACGGAGACGAGGGCCGCCACCACTGCGCCGCCCAGGATGGCGATCCGAACCCGCTTCATCGCGCTGCGGCCGACAGCGGCATCGATTCATCCGCGCCGTCCTGGAGGCGAGGCGCCCCGCTCTTCTCCCGCGCGTCCTTCAGCAGGAAGTCGATGTCCGGCGTCGATTCCGCCTCGACGAAGATTTGATACGCGAACACCGTCTTGCTCACGCGGATCAGCGCCAGGTTGACGGCCAGCAGGACACGTCCCAGCGCGCCGCCGAAGACCTTGGGAAATGGCGCCGGCACGCCGCGCATCCGCCGGATGCGGAAACCAGCGTCGCGGAGCAGGTGCCGGACGCCGCGGAAGGTGAAGAGCCGCCTGTGCGTGCGATCGAGAATGCCGGCCTTGCCGTAGTTGAATTGTCCGAAGAGCAGCATGAAGCGCTGCACCAAGAAGGCGACGTTGGGCGTGGTGAGGATGAGCGTGCGCGGCTCGTGATCGAACTGCGCGCGCAGCCGCTCGAGGAAACGTTCCGGATCGCGCAGGTGCTCGACGATGTCGAGCAGCAGGATGTAGCGGTAGGGCCGGACGTCGAAGCGCAGCGGTTCGTCGAGATCTTGCACCATCACTCCCACTTCGCCCGCGCCCTTTGCGGCGTATTGATCGACGACCGAGACCTTGCAACCCTTGTCGACGAGCTTGCGGGCAAGCTCGCCCGGGCCCGACCCGATGTCGATGACCGCCGCTCCCTCGGGCACGGCCTCGAGCGCCCACGAATGACTGCTCGCGTATCCCAGCTTCAGCTCGTAATGGGCGTTCTCGCGCAGGTGGGGATCGAAGCGGCGCTGGTAGAGCAGGCCCGTGCGGTGGAACACGTTGCGCAGCGTCGCGAGCAGCACGTCCTTTGCGTACTTCAGCCCGTTCACCCGGCTGATCTCGTCGCCGTAATACGTGGGGATGGGCAGCTCGACGATGCGCTTCTGCGCGTTCAGGAGCTGGATGATGATCTCGGTATCGAAATGAAAGTCGTTGGAGTTCAAGCGATAGGGGATCGCTTCCAGCGCCGGCACCGAATAAATGCGATACCCGCTGTGAAACTCCGACAGCCCGGTGCCCAGCATCCGGTTCTGGATCCAGCTGAGAATGCGGTTGCCGACGTACTTGTAGAGCGGCATTCCGCCTCTCAGCGCGCCGAGTCGGCTCATCATCCGGCTGCCGAAAACCGCGTCTGCCGAGCCCGACCGGAGCGGCTCGAGAAGGCGCGGCAGCTCTTCGGGAGCATATTGACCGTCGCCGTGAACCATGGCGACGAAATCGAATTTCTGCTCGATGGCGTATGCGTATCCGATCTTCTGGTTGCCGCCATAGCCCTGGTTGTAGTGGTTGCGGAGGACCGTCAGCGGAAGCTCGGGATGCCGCGCGCGGTAGTCGTTCCCGATGACGAAAGTGCGGTCCTGCGAGGCGTCGTCCACCACCAGGATCTCGCAATCGTAGTCCCGGAGGACCGAGCGCGGGATGCGATCGAGAACCCGTGCGAGCGTGGCCTCGGCCTGGAACGAGATCACGAAGACCAAGAGGCGCGGCTTTGGCGCGTCAGCCATGGGGATCTCTCCCTACCACGTCCCGCGGTATACACAGGCCTTCATGCGAAGGACGCATCACCTGGAAGCCGTGCCCCACGCCGGCGCGGCCGCCGTCTTCGACCTGCGCTCGCCGGGCGGGCGTTTTCCCACGGGATTGGTAGAGCTCGATCTGCACGTCGGCGGCGTGCGCGGCACGCAGCTTTTGGTCGACTCGGGGGTGGGCTTTGAGCTGATCCCGCTGCCGCTGCCGCGCGAAGGGCGCATTCGCGCGCTGGCGCAGCTTCCGCAGAGCGTGTCGGCGATGCGGCTGGAGATCACCAGCGAGAGCGAGCTCGGGCGGCTGGAGGTGCGCGAGTTGGGCCGGGTCGAGGCGGTCGCGAGGCTGGTGGTGCCGGTGATCCGCAGGCGGCTGAGCGAGCCGTGGACGATTCCGGCAGCCGCGATGAAGCTGGTTCGCGCGCTGAAGAACGGCGGGCTGATGGAGCGGCTATTGCAAAAGAAGCGCCACGAGGCGCCGGAGCTCTGGTACCCCGAGTGGCACCAGGAATACGCCGCGCTGACCGACGCGGACCGCGCGGCCATCCGCGAAAAGATTGCGCAGCTGCGCGACCCGCCGCGCTTCTCGGTCGTCATGCCCGTGTACCAGACGCCCGAGCGCTGGCTGGCGCGCGCCATCGAGAGCGTGCGCGCGCAGCTCTATCCACACTGGGAGCTGTGCGTCGCCGACGACGCGTCCAGAGAGCCGCACGTGCGCCGCATTCTGGAAAGAGCTGCTTCCGAAGACGCGCGCATCAAGATCGTCTTCCGCGAGCGCAACGGCCACATCGCCGCGGCATCGAACAGCGCGCTGGCGCTGGCGAGTGGAGATTTCGTCGTGCTGCTCGATCACGACGACGAAATGAGCGAGCACGCGCTCTACCTCTTCGCCGAGGAGATCCGCGCGCATCCCGAGGCGGATCTGATCTACAGCGACGAAGACAAGATCGACGCCCGGGGCCGCCTGTGCGACCCGCACTTCAAGCCCGACTGGAACCCTGATCTCTTCTTCTCGCACAACTACCTCTCGCATCTCTGCGCGATGCGCCGCGAGCGCATCCGCCAGGTGGGCGGGTTTCGCGAGGGATTCGAGGGAAGCCAGGACTACGATCTCTTCCTGCGCGTGGCCGCGCCCGGCCGTGTCCGCCACGTGCCGTTCGTGCTCTACCACTGGCGGGCCGCCGCTGGCTCTACTGCCGCGGCGGCCAGCGCAAAGACTTACGCGGAAGGTGCCGCGCGCCGTGCGCTCGAGGAGCACCTGAGAGCTCCCGTCGCGCTGGGCCCATTCCCGACGACATATCGCGTGCGCTGGCCGGTGCCGTCTCCGGCGCCGCTGGTGTCGCTCGTGATTCCCACCCGCGACGGCCGCGAGCTGTTGCAGACCTGCATCGAGTCGCTGCTCGAACAAACGTCGTATCGCAATTTCGAGCTCATCATCGTCGACAACCAGAGCCGCGCACCCGAAGCGCTGGAGTATCTTTCGAGCCTCGAGAGCCGCGGCCTGGCGCGCGTGCTCCGCTACCATCAGCCCTTCAACTTCTCCGCCATCAACAACTTCGCCGTGCGCGAAGCGCGCGGCGAATATGTCGGTCTGCTCAACAACGACCTCGAGATCGTCGAACCGGGCTGGCTCGAGGAGATGCTCTCGCACGCCGCCCGGCCCGGCGTCGGCGCGGTGGGAGCACGCCTGTTGTATCCCGATCGCACCGTCCAGCACGCCGGCGTCATCCTCGGCATCAGCGGCGTCGCGGGCCACGTCCACAAGCACCTCTCCGCCGACGCGGCAGGATATTTTTGCCGGGCCCGCCTGACGCAGGAGTTCTCGGCGCTCACCGCCGCGTGTCTTTTGGTGCGCCGCGACACGTACCTCGACGCGGGCGGCTTCGACGAAGAGCTTGCCGTCGCGTTCAACGACATCGACTTCTGCCTGCGACTTCGCGAGCGAGGCCTGCGCAACGTGTGGACGCCCTGGGCCACGCTCATCCACCGCGAGTCGAAAAGCCGCGGCCGCGATACCACCCCGTGGAAGATGGCGCGCTTCCACCGCGAGTTCGAGGAGATCAAGCGGCGCTGGGGCGACAAGCTCCGCGCCGACCCGGCCTACAACCCGAACCTCACGCTCGACGCGGAGAATTTTTCGCTCGCCTGGCCGCCGCGCATCCGGCGGCCGTGGCGGCAGGACTGAAACCATGGCCGTCTCGCCCGCGGAATTGACCGAGCAACTCGCGCCGCGATCGGAACGGCGCGTGGTGGCGGGCCTGCTCGCCTTTGCCGTCGCGGTGCGCGGCGCGCTGCTCTTCGTCGGATATGTCCAGACCGAGATCTCCCGGGGCAATCCGGGCAAGGATGACGTCCAGCCCACCCGCGAAGCGTTCAGCGAGGCGATCGCGCGGCTGGATTTTGCCGATCCCGGCTGGTATGGACAGATCGCGCAGGATGGGTATGCGCGCCGCCCCTTCACCACCGAGCGCCACGAGAACTGGGGCTTCTTCCCCGGGTGGCCCCTGATGATGCGCATGGGCGCGCCATTCCTCGGCGGCGCAGACACTCCTGACCATCGGCGCCGTCTCCATCGTCCTGCAGACCTTCCTCTTCACAAACCTATTGTCGTACCAGACCTGGGCCGGGTGAGCAGCCTGAGCCCGCGCACGACCACGCCCTCGCCGTAGCGCACCTGGATGCGGCGGCCTTGCAAGCCGCGCCACTGCGGGCAGTTGTCGAGAGGGACGCGAAACGCTCCCGACAGATGTCCGGCGAGATTGAATGAGATCCCTTGCGCGATGACGATGGTCGCGTTGGCCGACGTCGAAACGTCGAACTCGAGCCCCGCCGCGCCCGCCGCCAGCTCGAATCCATTTTCGACCGCCGGGCCCGTCTCGAGCCAGTCGGTGCGCAGGAATGTCGGCGCGTCGCCCCAGTCGCACTTCGCCGCATCGGAATAGTCTGCGCGCACGGCCAGTGGCGGCGGCTCCCGCTGCAGATCGTTGCGCAGATAGAAGACCTGGTCACGCAGCCGCGCCCAGGGCCGGTAGTGGCGAAGGATGTACGCGCTGATCTCGTAGTGGCGCACCTCGTTGGGAATGTCGTCCCACTCGGGCAGCCCATCCGGCACCTCGCTGCCGTAGACGACCAGCCTGGGGCGCGCGCGGTCCAGCTCTTCGATGAGGTCGAGCTGCGTCTTGCGCCGGATGGCCATCGAGACGTGGTAGTAGCGCGTCGCGGGTTTTCGCTCGAAGAGGAAGTGATAGAGGCCGGGCTGGTTGGTGAAGTCGAAGAGCGCGTCGTCCGGCTCGAGCGCCGCATCGACGACGCGCCGGATTTCGTTCCACCGATCGACTTGCTCCGCGAGCTGAGGCCACGACCATCCCAGCGACTCCAGCGCGAGCGGACCGGGAGCGCTGAAAGCGAAGTGCGACGGCACGGAGGCGGGCGCATCGAGCTGCTTCACCCCGAGCAGCAGCGTCGCCGCCAGCGCCGCCCAACCGGCGGCGCGGCCGAGCAGCTTGTGAAGAGCGTAGTAGAGAAGTGGCAGCGCGGGGGCCACCGACTGCAGCACGTGCCAGTCGGGCCGGCTGAGGAACTTCTGGTAATAGACCATCGTGATCGCGGCCAGCGCGAGCATCACCCAGTCGCGCGTCTCGAGCTGCCGGCGTTGCCGCACCGCCGCGACCACGTACCAGAAGGCCAGCAGGACGACGAGCGGCGGAATCGCCACGTAGATGAAGAACTCCGGCGGGACGTGAGGAAGCTGCCGGGTGGCCCCGGTCAGCGCGTGGCCCGGAGCGAACGTCGCGTAGTAGTGCACGAACGCGCCTGCCGCACCGTGCCCCGCAAGCCAGGCGAACCAGAGCGCCGTCAGCGCCAGCCCGGCGATGACGGTCCAGAGCGTGCGCCGCATGCCTTCGCCCCGTTTCAGCTCGAAGGCGATCAGCACCGCGCCGCAGGCTGGCACGGCATAGGCCAACTCGGGCACGAGCACGTTCGAGGCGACCAGCGCGAACGCGAGCAGAACAGCGCGCGGGATCGTCGCGCGCTCGAGCAGCGCCGCGAGAGCGAGGAGGATGAAGGGAAGGATGGAGAAGCGGTGGTGCGCGTGTCCGTAGAGCGCGAGAATCGGCACGGCCACCGCCGCGATGAGAAGCGGAATGTTCCGGCGAAACAACCAGGCGAAAAGCAGGTAGTGCGCGACCCACCACAGCGGCGCGACCACCATCCCGAAGCCGCCCCACCCGCCCCAGGCGCTCGGGCCGAGGAGAGCGAAGCCGGCCACCGGCGTGAAGACGTCCTGGAGCAGGCCGTGGATGAAGACGACGTCGCGCCAAGGAAACGCCCCGGACTGGAAGATGCGCGCGCCGGCGAGCGACTCGCCGTAGTGGAACGTGTCGAATGACCACCACGGCTGCGGCAGGCTGGCGGTGAACAGGAAGACAACGACCGGACCGACGATCAAGAGGAGCGCCTGCTCCTCGATGCGCCGCGCGGCCGATGCCTCGCGCGACAAGCGCACCGCAATGCCGGCGACCAACAGCGACGCCGCAAGGACGGCCAGCCAGCCCGGCAGCCACGGGTAGGAAACGGAACCGCCCGAGGCCATATCCACGTGCGTCGAGCGGGAGGCGGCGTAAAGCGTGAGCACGGTCAACGGAGCGCAAACGGCATTCACCAGAGGCGCGGCGCGGCGCGCAGCGACGGCGAGAAGCAACGCGTACCCGGCAGCAGCGCCGATCACGTCGCGCCAGAAATGCGCCGGGTCGGAGAACGCCCAGCCCAGCCCCAGCGTCGCCCCGACGGCCAAGGTGCGCAGCACTGCCGGCAGCGGGGGTGGCTCGACGGAAGCGGGTGGCGGCGAGTCGGGCCAGCGGCTCTCGGGCCAGCGCAGCCCGATGAGGTGATAGATGGCGGCCGCGACAGAGGGAAAGAACAACACCGCCGCCCAGTACCGCCAGAAGAGAAGCGCGTAGTTGTAGTTGGCGTGGATGGGAAACCCGACGATGTCGGTGACGACCGAGAGCCGCCGCGGCAAGAGCCCGATCAGCGCCGCGGTGGCGCTCGCAGAGATGAGGAGCGAGGCGCCGAAGCGCAGCGCGGCGCGACGCTTCAGAGCGTGTACCCTGCCGTGACCGCGTCGCGGTGGAACATGCGCACCGTGTCGAGCGACATCTCGTCGAGCCCGCGCCCCAGGACGGAAAGCTTCTTCAACAGATCGCCCGTGACGGTGATGATGTGGCAGCCGATCTGGTCGGCCTGCACGATGTTGAGAACCTCGCGCGGGCTGGCCCAGATGATCTCGATGTTCGGGTAGGGCGCGACGATCTCCAGCGCTGCCTTCATGATCGGCAGCGGGTCCACGCCGGTGTCGGCGATGCGGCCCGCGAAGACCGAGATGATCGAGGGTGGTCCGCCGGCGAGGCTGCGCGCGATCTCCTGCACCTGCGCGATGGTCAGGATGGCCGTCGCGTTCACCTTCACGCCGCGCCCGGCGAGCCGGCGGATGAGGGCCGCCGAGCTTTCGCCGCGCGTGTTGGTCACCGGGATCTTCACGTAGACGTTCTGGCCCCACGACGCGAGCTTCATCGCCTGCGTCTCCATCCCGGCGAACTCGTCGGAGAAGACCTCGAACGAGATAGGCCGGTCCTTCACCTCGCGCAGCACGTCGCGTGCGAACGCCTCGTAATCGCTCACGCCGGCCTTGCGCATCAGCGTCGGGTTGGTGGTGAAACCCTGGATGGCGGGATCCTTGGAGAGTTCGAGAAGGGCGGTTTTGTCGGCGCCGTCGGCAAAGATCTTGACCTTCAGCTTCATCGCGTCGTCTCCAGAATCCACGGCACCGCATGCAGCAAGCTGCCCACGATCAGGTCGGGCGCCTGCGGCCGCTGCTCAGAGTACCCGTAGTCGATGAACACCGTCTTGCACCCCGCCCGCCTTCCGCTCTCGATGTCGCGCCAGCGGTCCCCTACCATGACACTGCGATCGAGCGCGATCCGCCAGTCGCGCGCGGCGGCCAGCAAAAGACCGGGCGCGGGCTTCCGGCAGTCGCAGCGGTCGGCGTCGTCGTGGGGACAGACGCGCACGTCGTCGAGGCCGAGGCGTTCTCGCACCTCCGCGTTCATCGCATCGACGGCGCCGCGCTCCATCGTCCCGCGGCTCAGGTCGGGCTGGTTGGTGATCACGATGAGACCCAGACCCGCCCGCTTGAGCGTCGAGCACGCTTCCTGTACCCCGGGCAGGATCTCCAGCTCGGAGAGGTTGGCCGGCGGGTAGGGCTTTCCCTCGCGCACCAGGGCGCGGTTCAACACGCCGTCCCGGTCGAGAAAGACCGCGCGCATCACAAGCGTCCCTTGCGCGCGTCTTCCAGCACGGCCGCCATCGACGTGCGCAGCGCCTCGCGCGTGTTGCGCTTGCAGCGCCATCCCAGGGAGCGGATGCGCCCGATGTCGAGGCGGACCACCGGCACGTCGCCTTTCCAGCCGCGGCTGTCCGTTCCGAAGACGAGCCGCGGCGGCGAGATCCCCAGCACCTCGACGGCCAGCGCGGCGATCTCGCGCACCGTGATGTAGTCGCCGGTGGCGACGTTGTATGCCTCGAATTTCTTCGGGCACTTCTGGTGCGCCAGCAACACCGCGTCGACCACGTCATCGACATGGATGTACGACTTGCTCTGCGATCCGTCGCCGAGGATCTCCAGCCGGGCCGGGTCCTTGATCAGGCGGCGGACGAAGTCGAATCCCACGCCGTGGGTCTGGCGCGGCCCGACCACGTTGCCGAAGCGGAACACGCACCCGCTCAGTCCGAACATGTGGCTGTAGGAAGCGATCAATGACTCTCCCGCCAGCTTCGACGCGCCGTAGGTCGAGATGGGAACGAGCGGCCCGTGGTCCTCCTGCACTTCCAGCTCGCCCAGGTCGCCGTACACGCCGCTGCCGGACGCGTAGAGGATGCGTTTCGCGCCGGTCGTGCGCATCGCCTCGACGACGTTCTGCGTGAGGTACGTCCCCTCGCGGAAGTCGATGTCGGGCTCGGTGGCGGCAAGGGCGATGTCCGGGTTGGAGGCGAGGTGGATGACGACGTCGTGCCCGTCCATGGCGGCGCGCAGCGCGGGCAGGTCCTTCACGTCGCCGTGCACGACGGCAAGGCGCTCGTCGCGCGCGTGGTGCGCGTAGTGCCACTCGCGCCCCGAGGAGAAGTTGTCGAACAGCGTCACGCGCCGGACCGCGGGGTCCGCGAGCAAGCGATCGGTGAAGTGGCTACCGATGAAACCCGCGCCGCCGGCGAGGAAGAACCTCATCTCACCGATTCCCATTTGCTGGGCTGCCGCTGCAGCGCGGGATGGCTGACGAGCAGATGCCACACCACGGCGCACAGGCCTTCGGTGTGCGGGGTGACGCGCTCGGCGTTGAGGGGAGGGATCACGACGCACGCGTCCGCCGCTTGCTTGGTGAAGCCGCCGTCGCGTCCCACCACGCCGTAGATGCGCGCGCCCACCTCTTTCGCCAGCTCGAGCGCCACCACCAGGTTGTTGGAAACGCGCTTCTCGCGATTTCCACCTCCGACGGAGAAGACGAGGACCGCGTCGTTCGAGCCGAGCCGTGAGCCCTTGAGCCACTCGGAGAAGCTGGTGTCCCAGCCGTCGTCGTTCACGCGCGCCGTCAGCTCGGAAACGTTGTCGGTGGGCGTGTAAGCCTCGAAGTGGCAAATCTTGCGGAAGTCGTTGACCGCGTGGCTGGCGTGCCCCGCCGACCCGCCGACGCCCAGGATGAAGAGCCTCCCTCCGCGCGCGCGCACTTCCGCGAGGCCGGCGGCGATGGCGTCCATGGCGCGAGGGTCCATCGCGTCGAGGATCGCCTTCGTCTCGGCGAGGTATTGCTCGCTAAATGTTGCCATAGGTCCGGTTGGCGAGCTTCGCCGCCGCGTGCAGGAGGAGCGTGAAGACGAAGGTGAGGAAGCCCGCGATGATGAAGAGCAGCCCAGTCACCGCCATGTACTCGATCGGTCCCCAGTCGGGGGGCAGCGCAAGACCGTGCCGAAGGTAGGTGACGACGATGGGCAGCACGAGGGCGATTCCGGTGACGAAGACCGCCGCGCTCAACAAGACCGTGCGGGTGTAAGGGACGCGCGCCAGCCATTTCCGGCGCGCCGCGCCCGTGAAGTCGTAGAGGATACGCGCGATGGCGCCGAAATAGACGGCCTGCAGCCCGACCAGCGTGGCGGTGAAGCCGGCCAGCATCCAGTAGAGCGAAAAGGTGATGGGCCCGATTTTCACGGGCCCGAACGTCAGCGGCAGCGTGAGCAGAAGGCCCAGCGCGAGCAGGACGAGCCCGGGCCGATAGACGAAGAAGTCCGCCCCATAGATGAACATGGCCCGCAGGTTGATCCACGCGGCCGCCCAGGGCGAAAGCCAGCCGCTGCGCTTGTGGTGGCTCTGGCGCCCCTCGCGATCCTTGAGGAAGCGCACCGGCACTTCGCTGGTGCGCAGCTTGAGGTGCACCGACTTGAGCACCATCTCCGAGGCGTACTCCCACGACTGCGACTCGAGATGCAGGCGCTGGAGCGCGTCGCGCGTGATGCCGCGCATGCCGCAGTGGATGTCGGAGAAGGAGCCCGAGTAGAGGAGGTTGAGGATCCAGGTCGTTACCGGGGTACCAAGGTAGCGATGCAACGGCGGCATCGATCCCGGCTCGATGTAGCCGCGGAAGCGCGAGCCCATGATGAACTCGTAGCCGGCGCGGAACTTCTCCACGAACCCGCCGATCTCGCGGAAGTCGTACGTGCAGTCGGCGTCGCCCATCAGGACGCTGCTGCCGCGGATGTATGGGATCGCGTCGATGTAGGCGCGGCCCAGGCCCCGCTTGGGCGTCTTGAGCACGCGCGCGCCGCCGGCGAGCGCGATCTCCGCCGTCTGATCGGTGGAGCTGTCGACGATGAGCACCTCGCCCACCACGCCGGCCTTCTTGAACCCTTCCTGGCACCAGCGGACGAAGTCGGCGATGGTCAGCTGCTCGTTGAGCGCGGGAATGACCACGGAGATCTCGAGCCGCTCCACGTCATTCGCCGGCACGAGCAGGCGCACCTCGGGATCCACGCCGGGGGTGCTCAGCGCCTGCAGTCTGGGGGAAGCGCTCGTCGTCGACACTTATCTGCTTTCTCCGCTTCGGGCGAGGCTGTTTACCAAGAACCTTCCGGCCCTTCAAACTGTGATACTAGCCGCCGCTCCATGCGCCATGTCTTCAAGGCCGCCGTCTTGCGCAGCGCGCTCCGCAACATCGTGCACTGGCTGCGGTTGCCCGAAGCGCGCTACTACCTGCCGAGCGCGTCGCGGCCGCTCTTCCGGCCGTACCGCACCGCCGAGTTCAGGCGCATGTACCAGGAGATCACACCTTACACGCTGGCCTCGCCCGACCGCTGTCACATCCTCGTCTCGTGCGCGCGGCAGGCCATGGCCATCCCGGGCGATTTCATCGAATGCGGCGTGTACCGGGGCGGCACCGCCATGCTGCTGCAGAGAGTGATCGAAGGCTCGCGCGAGCGCAAGCTGCTCCTCTTCGACACCTTCGAGGGCATGCCGGAGAACCGCGCCGCCGGCGATTCGTACCAGCCGGGGGAGATGGCCGACACCTCGTACGAGGACGTGGTCAGCCGGCTCGACAAGGCGCTCGTCTTCAAGGGCTTCATTCCACAGACGTTCGCGGGCGTGGCGGACCGGCGCTTCGCCTTTGCCCACGTCGACGTGGACATCTACCAGTCGATCAAGGATTCCTGCGAGTTCATCTACCCGCGCCTCAACCCGGGCGGGTGGATGGTCTTCGACGACTACGGGTTTCCCAGCTGCGCCGGGGGGAAACGCGCGGTCGACGAGTTCTTCGCCGGGAAACCCGAGGTCCCCATCGTGCTGCCGACCGGTCAGGCGCTCGTCACCAGGGTACCCAGGTAACGGCGCAGGTCTTCGAGGCCGGCTGGCGAGCCAATCTCGTAGAATCGCTCTTTGACCTCGTACCCCGCCAGCTCGCCCGACGCGCTGAGCTGGTGATAGACGTCGGCGAGATCGGCCGCCGCATGCGTCTCGACCACGCCGCGGGTGAGCACGCTCAGGCCGTAGTCGATGAACGCCATGTCCGGAACGCGGCGGCGCTTGTCGTAGAGGATCACCAGGCCATTCTCGAAGACGACGTTGCTCTTGTCCCAGCGCTCCTCGTTGCGGAACACGGTCATCAGCGCCGGCTTTCCGCTGCGCTCGAAGGCGGCCCACACGGCGCGATAATCGATGGGCAGATAGGAATCGCCGTAGAGCATGAAGAACGCCGGCGCCAGTGCGCCCTCCTCCAGCGCGAGCCGCAGCGCGCCGCCCGTCCCGCGCAGTTGATCCCCCTCGTCGACGTAGCGCACCTCGAGACCCCACCTGTCGCCCGCTCCAACATATTCGCGGATGGCCTGCCCCAGGTGGCCGATGCAGTACACGACCTGCGTGACGCCGGAGCGGGCCAGCAGCGAAAGCTGGTGGTGCGCGAAGGGCTCGCCGGCGACGGCGATGAGCGCCTTGGGAACGCCGGCGGCGGCCTTCGCGATGCGCGTCCCCAGGCCACCGGCGAGGATCACGCACTGCACGGTCAGTTCCGCGCGATGATCTGCGAGCCGTCGTGGTCGAAGGTGAAGCGCACTTCGGTGAGTCCCTCGCGCGCCATCGCCTGGCGCAACGCCATGCGGTCGCGCGCGTAGAAGAGCAGGAAGCCGCCGCCGCCCGCTCCGACCAGCTTGCCGCCGATGGCGCCGTTCTGCCGGCCCAACTCGTACCAGCGGTTGATGCGGTCGTTGGACACCTTCGCCGAGCGCTTCGTCTTGTGCTGCCAGTGCTGGTGCATCAAAGCGCCGAAGCCGATGCAGTCGCCCGACTCGAGCGCCGTCTTGATGGAGATGCCCAGCTCCTTGACGAAATGAAGGTTGTCGAGCATGGCGGCGTCGCCTTTGTTCGACGCCTTCTTCTGCTCGGAGAGCACGGCGTCGGCGTCGCGCGAGTAGCCGGTGAAGAACATGAGCAGGTGCTCCTCCAGATCCCTCATCGCCTCCTCGGGGATGCGCAGCGGCGAGGCGCGCACCTTGCCGTCCTTGTCGAACTCGAAGCAGGTCAGTCCACCGAAGGCCGCGATGTACTGGTCCTGTTTTCCCACCGGGCGGTCGAGCAGATCGATCTCGATGCGGCACGCTTCCTCGGCGACCGCGGCGGCCGAGGCGTGCTCGCGCTTGAGCCCGTACAGCGCGCGCAAGAGGCCGACGGTGAACGTCCCCGACGAGCCGAGGCCCGTGCCGGAGGGAATGTCGGCCATGCTGACGATCTCCAGCGCCGGCCCGACTGGATGGAGCTTGAGCGACTCGCGAATGATGGGGTGCTGGATGTCCTCGACCCGCTTGACCCGCTCCAGCGCCGAGTACTTGAGGAAGTAGTCGTCGGTGAAGGTCCGGTTGAGGGCCACGTAGACGTAGCGATCGATGGCGCCGGAAATGACGAACCCGCCGAACCGCCCGTAGTATGAAGGCAGGTCGGTCCCGCCGCCGCCGATGGAGATGCGCAAGGGTGTGCGGGTGATGAGCATGGGAGGTTTTCCTAGAGTGCAGCAAGTGCAGACCAGAAGCCAGTCGTTCGGAGAGGGCCACCGGCTCACGCTGGTGGACCGGTTCGGCATCTGGCTCTCCCGCCGCCAGATCCGGCGGTGGGTCCCCGATCTGTCGGGGAAAGTGATCGGCGATTTCGGCTGCGGGTACCAGGCGCGGCTGGCGCGGTCGGTGCTGGGGCAGGTAGCGAAGGCGTTCCTCGCCGACGTGAGCCTGGCGCCGGACCTGGCTGCCGAGCCGCGCGTGGTGGCCGTGCAGGGACCGTTGCCCGCCTCGCTCCGCGGCATCCCCGATGCGTCGCTCGACGTCGCGCTCTGCATCTCGGTGCTCGAGCACCTCGCCGAACCCGACGCGATGCTGCGCGAGATGTTCCGCGCGCTGAAGGCCGGCGGCACGGCGCTGGTCAACGTGCCCTCGTGGAGAGGAAAGACTTATCTCGAGTTCTCGGCATTCCGGCTCGGCTTGAGCCCCGCGGCGGAGATGGACGACCACAAGACGTACTACGACGTGCGCGACTTGTGGCCCATGCTGGTCGCGGCGGGTTTCCGGCCCAGCCGCATCCGCTGCTTCCCGCACAAGTTCGGCCTCAACACGTTTGCCGCGTGCCAGAAAGACCCGGCATGACCGACGCCAGTCCTCGGGCATGGGAGCAGCACTGGCGCGCCTACGACCAGGCGGCGCAGCGCAACCCGGCGCAGCGCTACCGCCGCAGGTTGATCTTCGGCGCCCTGCGGGGCGCGCGCGCCGTGCTCGACGTGGGTTGCGGGCAAGGGGATTTCCTGGGCGAGGCGCGGGTGCGCCTGCCGGAAGCGCAGCTGGCCGGAATCGATCTCAGCGCGGCCGGGCTGGAGTTGGTGGCGGGGCGCGTGCCGGGAGCGCGGCTCGTGCGAGCCGACCTCTCCAGCGCGGAAACGCTTCCGGCCGAGCTGAACGGGTTTGCTACGCACGCGGTCTGCTCGGAGGTGCTCGAGCACCTCGACGATCCCGCGGTCGCGCTCCGCAAGGTCGCACCCGCGCTGGTTCCCGGCGGCCGGTTGATCGTGACGGTGCCCGGCGGGCCGCGGTCGGCGTTCGACATCCACATCGGTCACCGCCGCCACTACACGCCGCGCCAACTCGAGGCGTTGCTGCGCGGGGCGGGTTATGAGCCGGTCACGGTGCAGGGCGCGGGCTTTCCATTTTTCAACTTGTACAAGCTCACCATCATCGCGCGCGGCCGCCGCCTCGTGCAGGACGTCGACCAGGCGCGCCCGCTCAACCGCGCCTCGCTCCTGGCGATGGCGGCCTTCGACAAGCTGTTCCGGCTCAACGCCGACCGGACCGGCCTCGGCTGGCAGACTTTTGGCGTGTTTCGCTTACGGGATTAGGACGACCTTCCCGAAATTCTTGCGGTCCTGCAGCCGCTCGTGCGCGCGCCCCGCCTCGGCGAGAGGGAACTCGCCGTCGATGATGGGCTTGAATGCGCCCTCCTCCACCCCTTTGAGGACCTCGCGCATCTCCCGGCCGAGCAGCTCCCTTTCGCCCCAGAGGTGGCCCATGTTGACGCCAAAGATGCCCTTGTTGGCGGACAGCAGCTTGAGCGGGTGGAAGAACGGCATCTGCGCGACGGCGCCGAGCGCGGTCAGCGGATTGACCTTCTTTCCCGGCATCAGGTTGCTCGCGCCGTACATCATCAGCTTTCCCAGCGGAGCAAGGCAGCGGAAGCTCTTCTTGAACGCACCGAGCGGGTCGAGCGCGACGTCCACGCCGCGGCCGCCGGTGATCTGCTTGACGCGTTCTTCGAAATCCTCGCTTCGATAGTCGATGGCGTGATTGAGCCCGAGCTGCCGCAGCCGATCGTGCTTCGGCGCCGAGGCGGTGCCGATGCTTTGAGCAGCAAACTTCTTGCAGATCTGCACGGCCGCCGTCCCCACTCCGCCCGCGGCAGCGTGGATGAGCACACGCTGGCCCGCGCGCAGGTTGGCCAGCTCGACCAGCATGTGCCACGCCGTGAGCCACACGACGGGCAGCGCCGCCCCTTCCGCGAAGGTCAGCTTGTCGGGCAGCGGGACCACCGACGCTTCGGGAACGCAGACCGTGTCGCTGTAGCCGCCGAAGTGCGGCATGGCGATGACGCGCTCGCCGGCACGGCGGGGCGGCGCGTCGATCACGCCCGATACCTCGTATCCCACCACACACGGCAGCGGCGGAGCGTCGGGGTAGAGTCCGACGCGCGCCAGAACGTCGGCAAAGTTCACGCCCGCCGCGCGGACGCGGATGCGCACCTCGCCTTCCCGCGGCTCGCAATCGGGCGCCTCGCGCACTTGCAGCACTTCGGGGCCCCCCTTGCGCGTGATCCAGACCTGTCGCATGGCAAGTCTCTCTTGCGCTGAGGCCCGAGGTTTTGCAACCATGGATGCGTGCGACTCTGGCGCCTGTCCGCGACGCTAAGCCCACTCGTCCTCATCGCCTGCGCTTCGGCGCGCATACCCGAGCGCGAGCCGCCGGTGGCCACGCGCGTACAGGCGCCCGGTCTGCTCTTCGAAGTGGTGGTTTACACGCGCAGCGACCGCAACGAGGTGGGCCGCATCGGCGGCGGCGTTCTGGCTGCGGGACCGCGGCTGGCGCGCTGGGGAAGCTTCAAGCAGGGCGTGTGGATCCGCGTCATTCCCGACCACGAGTCGCTCGAAGCGGCGGTGCACAAGAAGGATTATCCTTGGCTGCGCGCCTGGGCGTATTCCGATCAGATCCTCCTGCAATCGCCGCGGACGTGGAATCCAGAGTCGCCGGCGGGACTGCAGGAAGAGCTGACCGAGCTCCTGGTGCACGAGCTGACGCACTCGCTCATGTACCAGCTGCTCGAACCGGACGACGACGGGTGGACGCCTGCCGCGGCCAGCGAGGATCCGCCGCTCTGGTTCCGCGAAGGCATGGCTTCGGTGACGGCGGGACAGGGTCACCGGCGCTTGTCCGCCCAGGACCTGGGCAGGTGGATCGCCGCGCACCCCGGGGCCGACCTGCTTCATGCTCCCTCCGAGCTGTACCGGACCGAGAAGGAAGCGGTGTACGGGGCGGCGCACCGCGCATTCGATCTGCTGGTCGCGATCTGCGGAGACCAGGCGATCCGCGACGTGCTGCGCGGGGTACGGACGGGGGCGCGTTTCGCGGACTCGTTCAAGGCCGCAACGGGACACGGGCTGGCGGAATTCGAGCGGGAGGCGATTCGGTCGCACTTTGACGTCGCGGCGGCGCGACTCAAAGCGACGGGGGCGGGAGGGCCGTAGAGTTCTCGGGCTCGCGTGCGCGTGCCCGTGCTCGTTTTCGTGCTCGTTTTCGTGCTCGTGCTCGTGCTCGTGCTCGTTTTCGTGCTCGTTTTTCGTTTTAGTTTGAGTTTTCGTTGGGTCGCAGCGCGCAGGTTGTATGCCCTGCTCGGCGGCTTGTTGCGGATGGCCTGGCGCCGAATGAGGCCGGTGTGCAGCGCATACACTTCCCGGGCGAGTGCACCCGTCTTGGCCGAAGCCTGGGAGCTGCACTCCCCAGCCAAGGCAGCGATGTCCACCGCCGCAGCCGCCTCACAGGCTTCGCCGCGCGCGATCGCGAATACTCGTGCCTTGTCAGCCTCCCCAACGCGGCCCACGGCTTCCGCGATGTTGAGGCAGGTGCTCTTGGCAGCGCGAAGCGCCTGATCCCGTAGCTTCGGATCGGAGATCTTTGCCTCGCTCACGGCCAGCAGCAGCTTGCGAGCAACCTGAAACGCGATCAACCTCTCGTGTGGAAGAGTCGTCCAGTTCGTCATCGTCGGCCTCCTTCACAGAAAGCGCAGCGGGGAGGCCGACGATGACGAACTGTGACGACGGTCGCACCCGGAAAGCGCGAGCGCAGCGAGCTAGAAGCCTCGAGCCTCCAGCCTCGAACTAAATGCAGGCGGCGTGACAGCCGAAGGCTGGCGCGACGCATGCTCTCGAACTCGAACTAGAGCGGGTGTTTGGGTTCTCGTTCTGGTTTGAGTTCGAGTTCGAGTTCCGGAGGGCCCTATCTCTTCGCGGAGCTGACCGGCGCGGCCCAAGGTGACGGCAGCACGGGTGGCCGGCCCGAGTCCTTGCGGGTGCGCTGCAACTCGATCTCGCTCACCAGCACGGTCGGCGCGACGGTGCTGACGGGGACGAAGCCGCTCTCCGCCCCGCAGTAGCCGTTGAACACGCGCGGGTCGTCGCCGGCGGCGATGATCTTGTTGATGCTCGTCAGCGGCGTGCCGACGATCTCGACGCCGCGCACCAGCGTCTCGGCGCCGGTCTTTGCGTCCACCTTGTAGACGAGGCGCGGCTGCCCCTTGAAGGCCTGGTAAGCGTAGCCGCTGGTGTCGGTGTTTCCGCCCGTCACGTCGCGGATGAGCAGCCCGAAGGGCTTCTCCTGCCGCTTCGCCTCGGCGATGAGAGCCTGCTTGAGATCGGCGGACGAGAGCTTCCTGGACGACTCGACGATCAGGTTCGACATGCGCGCGACGGGGTCGCGTCCCGGCGCGGAGCGGCCATGGCCGTTCGACTGCACGAACCCGTGCACCGGCGCGCGCGAGAGCAAGAACGTCCGCAGCACGCCCTTGTCCACCAGCGTGGCGCGTTGACCCGGCACGCCCTGGTCGTCGAATCGATAATAGCCGTTCAATGAAACATGACCGAGGGCGCGCGCCGTCGGATCGTCGGCGATGGTGAGGAAGAAAGGCAGTATCGGCTTCCCCACCTGGCCCTTGAAGGTGTGGCCGTCCTTGTCGTCGTTCTGTCTCTCGCCCTCGAGCCGGTGCCCGACCGCCTCGTGGAAGAGCACGCCTGCAGCCTCGGGCGCAAGCAGCGCCGGCCCCGTGTAGGGATCGAGCACCGGCGACTGCCGGAGCGCGAGCAGCTCGCCCACCATCTCCTCGACGCGCGCCGCCAGCTCGGGTCCGCGCGGCAATTCGCTCTCGCGCGCTCCGTAGTAGTCACGGCTGTTCTCCAGCAACATGCCATCGGGCGCTCGCGCCCAGGCCTGCACGTGCAGGCCGTAGATGAGGTGCTCGGTGACGAGACGGGTCCCCTCCGTACTGGCGAACTCGCGCAACTCGTGGTCGGCCCACACGCGCAGCTGCGAATCGAACAGCTCGGGGTGCGTGCGCAGCCGCGCCGTCTGCTCGCGCGCCTCGCGCTTCCACGCCTCGCGATCGAAGGGATGCGGCAGCGCGGGCCCCACCTCGACGCTGGCGCGCTCACGCGAGAAGCTGGGAGGCCGGTCGGGATCGTCGGGCCGGTACACTTCCTTGCCCTTCTTCTTCAGATAGGCGGAGAGCGATTTCTTGTACGCCTCGTCGGTGAGGAGCCAGATCGCATTGCGCAGGGCCGCCGGGTCTTCGTCGAGCGGCGCCTCGCGGCCGGCGCTGTAGCCCGAGTCGCTTCCGTCGAAATCGAACATCTCCTGGCTGCCGGTGTTGTCGAACTCGTAGCTGCCAACGCGCACGTCCACTTGAAGCCGGCGCTCGCGGCGGGTGTGATCGAGGAAGATAGCCCCGTACTTGGCGCCCACCTCCTCCATGCTCACGCCGCGCACGGCGTAACTGAGGAAGTACGGCGATTCGTGCCCGCGAAGCATGAGGCTCTTGCGCGAGCGATCCAGCTCTTCGACCAGAGCGGCCAGCATGCGCTGGCGAGGGTCGTTCGCGTCGGGCGTCCAGGCGGCCGCGGGGGCAGCTGGAGAGGTGACAGCCAGCAGGCAGGCGAGCAGCGAAAGCATTCCCACCTTTTAACGCCTCGCAGAGGGCGCGCGCGAGGGCATTCGGCGTCACTTATGGCAAACTGCGCAACCCATGCGCCGATTTCCGCTTTCGCTGACGCTGGTCATTACCGCTTGTGCAACGGCTGATCGCCCTCTCCCGCAGCGCGCCGCCGACACGCCGCCGTCCACCCGCACCGTGGCGCAGGTCGACAGCATCCACGGCGTGCGCGTGCCCGACCCGTATCGCTGGCTCGAGGACGAGAAGTCGCCCGAGGTGCAGGCGTGGATGGCGGCGCAGGACGATTACGCGCGCGACCGGCTCCGCCGCATCCCCGGGCGCGACGCCCTGGCCGCGCGCCTCGCGCAGAACGCCGTGCAGGAGAAGCTGACCGAGGCGGAGAAGGCGCTCGTTCGTACCTGGATCGACAGGGGCGCCAGGGCGAGCGGAGCCGCGGCGGCGTGCGCGCCA
>Ga0209011_1000286_pt1 | contig 20686 bp, 22 predicted proteins | sample BlaSpr_A8_OM1_M3_FD_187986 | JGI IMG/M metagenome (GOLD analysis project Ga0209011, IMG submission 187986) | Forest soil microbial communities from Thunder Bay, Ontario, Canada - Black Spruce, Ontario site 2_A8_OM1_M3 (SPAdes) (version 2) | ecosystem: Environmental > Terrestrial > Soil > Boreal... | reverse complement strand
CCGGACCTGACAGGGTTCACGGAACCAGGTCGCGCAGGACCAGGCCATCAACGCAGTCGCACGAAACGACGCTCCGGACAGCGCACCCCTCAAAGGGGAGTTCGACCCCGCTAAAGCGGATTGCGGGTACAGGGCACCGCTGGCTCCCCGTCTAGCGCGATCGGGACCATTCTACCCGCGTCCCGCGGACTTAACCTTGCGGTTCGCGGGGCGGCCGGAACGTCAGCAGGGACCAGGCGCCCAGCCAGGCAATCATGGCCCCGAAGACGATCCCCACGGCCAGGTCGAGGCTCAGGTTGATGAGCTGGGCTCCAGTGTCCGTGGCCTGTCGCTTCGCCGCCGGGCTGAGACGGTTGAAGGCGGCCTGACCAATCGGCAGATAGGTAAGGATGAGCGCCGCGACCACGTTATGGAACAACTCGCTGATCCCGCCGGCGATCGCGCCCATCTGCAGGGCAGGGTTGGTGGTCTTCGTTGATGCCGCCAGCTTGCGACCGGCGCCCCCGATGATGAGAAAACCAAGAACCGCGCTGACGAAATTCGAGAACGTGGTCGGCATCAAGTCATGCGTGGCGTAGACCGCCACCAGGAGGACGAGCAGCGCAAAGACACCGCCGATAACACCGAATAGCAACCCTTCTCGAAGGACGAGTCCGATGCGCGCCACTAATTGACCCGGCTGATCAGCTGGCCTCGCAGCTGTTTGACCCGCGGCGCATCCTCCGGCTCCGGCCGCACGGCGAGGTAGCGGGTGAAATCGGTCAACGCCTCCTTGTCGTGGTGCATCTGAAAATGGATCATGCCGCGATCCCTCCACTCCGACGTGAGATGCGGGTCGGTCAACATGATCCGGTCACTGGCGCTGAGGGCCCGCGCCAGGTCGCCGCGCGACAGGTAGAGGCTCTTCAGGTTGTTGAGGATGCGCGACAGGATTTGCCGTTTTGTCGACGGCTCGAGTAGGGCCGGCCGCATCGTCACTTCCCCACCGTACATCTCGTTCAGCATCTTCGCGCATTCCTCGCGGGTCAGCGTGCGGCCGTTGAAGGCGTCGATGAAGATCTCGCCGCTCGCTGCCGGGGCGTACTTGACCAGGAAGTGGCCGGGCATGCCAACCCCTCGTACCGGCAAGCCGGCTCTCTCCCCTACGGCCACGTACAGCACGGCCAATGTGATGGGGATGCCCACCCGGCGGTCCAGCACCTCGTTGAGAAAGCTGTTGCGCGGGTCGTAGTACTCCTGGCGATTTCCCTTGAAGTGCAGCTCCTCGAACAGGTAGGCGTTCGCCACCTCGACGACGCGCCGGGGTTCAACCTCGGCCCTGATCCGCTGCTTCAACTCGCTCCCCATCCGGGAGATCTGATTGAGATACACCGCCGGACGCAGGTCCGCGTACTCCTCGGCGGCGATCAACAGAGCCGCTTCGGCCAGGTCCAATTCCGCCTCCGGCGTCTGCAACAGGCGCGTGAACGCGTCGCGTGCCTCAGCCGGCGTCATGCCCAGATAGTCTAGATAGGCGGAACGGTGCGTACAGGATCGCCAGCACAACGAACGTCAGGACCGCGCCCGTCGCAACGTACCAGGGCCACGGACCCATCAGGCTGAGGAGGCTCCCGCTGGCCGGCACCTGCCGCAGGTACATGTAGTTGCCACCGGTGACCAGATCGATCAGCCCGACAACGGCCGCAAAGGCGAGCGTCAACAGGAAAATGCGGCGCACCGCACCGGGCCGCGGGTGCAACGCGAGCCCGATGACCAGGAAGAGGGCCGCCAGGATGACCAGGTCGTGGGTCACGTAAAACTGCAGGTAGGGAAAGCTCGGAAAATGCTGGTCCTGGAGGTCTGGCGTGAGCACCGCCTGGAGGGTCCCGCCCAGTCCCCAGAAGTAAGCCACTTCGACCAACAGCAGCTGCCGCCAGAGAAGCGCGGCGGCGGCGACAAACCCGCCGACGTCGCAGAGCTGGACGGGGAGGCTGGCACCCAAGGACCAGGTCTTATTCGCCAGGACGTACGGCTGCCAGCTCAGTTCCGCGATCACGAGAACGACGGCGATGATCGCGGCCACCGCGTCGATCCATCGGCCGGGAGCGCGCCGGGCGGCAACGCAGAGTAGCACCGCAACCACGACCAGGAGTGCGAGTGGAAGTACGTGCTCGGCCGATAGGATACCCACCGGCCGTCGATTCTAGATGCTTAAATGGGCGCTCACATGGCGAAGTTGATTTACTCGGCAATCACGTCGCTCGACGGCTACGTCGCGGACGAGGACGGCAACTTCGACTGGGCGGCGCCGGACGAGGAGGTGCACATCTTCGTCAACGACCTCGAGCGGCGGGTCGGCACCTACCTCTACGGACGCCGCATGTACGAGGTGATGCGCTACTGGGAGAGCGCGCCCACCGCCGCCGGCCAGGCGGCCGCGGTGGAGGACTACGCCGCGATCTGGCAGGCAGCCGACAAGGTCGTGTACTCCAAGACGCTGGAGACGGCGTCCAGCGGCAGGACACGGATCGAGCGACAGTTCGACCCCGGAGCGGTCCGGCATATGAAAGCATCGGCGGGACGTGACCTCTCGGTGGGCGGTCCCGACCTCGCCGCCCAGGCGATCAGGGCCGGGTTGGTCGACGAGTTCCACTTCTTCGTCGTCCCGATCGTGGTGGGAGGCGGCAACGCGTCTCTCCCCAACGATGTCCGGGTGAAGCTCGAGCTGCTCGACGAACACCGTTTCAGCAGCGGCGTGGTTCACCTCCACTACCGCACCCGGAACTGATTGCCACCGCCTGAGCGCGTCTTCGTGATCGTGGTCGAGTCCGCGGGTGGTCGCGAGCCGGAGCGGATGCCGTTACTCAGCCACATCGGCCCGGATGGCGCCCGGCGCACGGCCGTCTTCAGCAGCATGCTGCTAGCGACTACGTTCCTTAGCCAGGCCCAACAACTGGGCCACTACGTCAAGCTCGACTACATCTTTCCAGCCGATGGACGCCGCCTGGCCGAGGATTTTCCCGAGTATGAGGCCCGCCTGGACCCGAGCCCCCAGGCCTTCTTCGGAGGCGAACCAGCCGCCTAGACCGGCACAAGCTCCCCGACCTCCCGAACGTTACATGCCCGTCATCATGCCCCGCTTCAGCCATCGGCTGGCATTGAAGATCGTGCTCCCCTTCGCGGCCCTCACGCTGGCGATTGGCGCCATCGGCACCCTGACCGCCACCGGCGAGTTGAGCAGCCGCAGCCAGGGAGCGTTCGATGCCCAGCTCGTCCACGACGGCTTCGTCTCCAAGTCGATGGTCGAGACCGGAGACAACGAGCGGCGGGCGATCCTTCGCCTCCTGACCAGCGGGTCCGGTCTCAGTCAGAGCTGGGACAAAACCCCGGCGTTGCAGGCCTGGCTGGAACGAGCCCTCACCATTCATCCCAATGTCATCGTCGAGGCGGTCGACACTTCTGGCCGGGAGATCGTTGGGGTCGTCGGCCATGGCGCCCTTGCCGACACCGTGACCCAGAGCCATGACTTCAGTGGCTGGCCCGGCCTCTCCTACATGCTGAGCGGCGGCGCTTCCACGGTTGACCTGGTGGCATCGGCGCCGGGCCCTGCGATTTTCACCGGCCAGCCGGTGCGCAACGCCTCGGGTCTGATCGGCGCCATCCTCGTTGGTGACTATCTCGACGATCGGGCGGGCGCCATCAAGGCCTCGCTGCCGCACGACGACATCACCTTCTACGACGTCAACGGCCAGGTTCTCGCGACCTCACTGAGCATTCCGCCGAGTCAATGGTCGACGCTCGCGCTGGACGGAAGCACGCGGGGTCGTGTCAGCCAAACCAGCGTCGTCGAGCTATCCCGGATGGCCGGCGGCCCCGGCATGGAGATCGTCGCACCCTGGACCGTCCGCACCACCAACTTTGGATACGTGGGGACCGTCGGCTCCACCGCCGGCTTGCTCGCCGACACCAACCAGTTGCGGATCATCCTGGTCACGCTCTTCCTCGCCGGTGTGCTGTTCACGCTCGGGATCGGCATCTGGCTGGCGCGACGCATCACCCGACCGGTGCACCGGCTGGTGGAGGCAACCCGGCTGGTCAGTGCCGGCGACCTGGAGCATCAGGCGCCGGTGACCACCCGCGACGAGATCGGCGAGCTCACCGACTCCTTCAACCAGATGACCCGCAGCCTGAGAGAGAAGAGCGCCTCGCTCAGAACGACGATGACACAACTCCAGGACACCTACCTCATGACGATCGAGGCGCTGGCGGCGGCGGTCGAGGCCCGCGATCCCTACACCCATGGGCACACGCGACGGGTCGAGGAGTACGCCGTCATCATGGCCACCGCCCTGGGCTCTACCGAGGCGGAGATCAGTGCCCTCCGGCGCGCCTGCGTGTTGCACGACATCGGCAAGATCGGCATCGAGGATACGATCCTCCGCAAGCAGGCGCGGCTCGAGCCCGAAGAAGCGATGCGAATGCAGAAGCACCCGGTCATCGGGGTCGACATGTTGAAAGGCATCGATTTTCTCGATCCCGTGCTCCCGCTCATCCGCCATCATCACGAACGCTGGGACGGCAATGGCTACCCCGACGAGTTACGGGCGGACGAGATTCCGCTGGGGGCCCGCATCCTGGCGGTCGCCGACGCGGTTGACGCCATGACATCCGACCGCCCCTACCGGGCGGCGCGCACCTTCGAATACGCGAAGACCGAAATCCTCAAGGGATCGGCCACGCACTTCGACCCGGAGGTGGTCACCGCCTTTATCAAGAGCCAGCGTGCCATCGAGGATCTGCTCCGAGCCACCGCCGGAGACGAGATGCACCATCACCCCGATTCCGACGACATCGGCGGTTGGCGCATGCACGTCGTCGGTCGCTAACACGCACCTTGCGGCGGAGGGTCTCAGTGGGAGGTTATTTCAGCAGCCCCGGAAGGACCGAGGGCAGGATGGGAACCGGCAAAGGGAGTGGCAGCGGTAACAGGCTCGGAGTCGGTGTCGGTGTCGGCGTCGGCAGCGGCAGGGGCGTGGGCGTGGGCGTGGGGACCGGCAGGGGCGTCGGCACCGGCAGCGGAGTTGGCGTTGGCAGCGGCAATGGCAGCGGGGTCGGCGTCGGCACCGGCAGCGGAGTTGGTGTGGGAAGCGGCTGTGGCAGTGGGGTCGGCGTCGGCACTGGAAGTCCCGTTGGCGTCGGTGGTGCGGTGTGGCTTGGCGTTGGCTGCACCGTTAAGGGCGATGAGCCGGTTCCCCCAGCGGCGTCCTGCTGCGCGTCCTGGAGCATCCGGAGCGAAACGGGCGCGGGGCGGGGCGCAGACTCTAGGGCGTAGCTCGCTAGGCTGAGCCCATGAACGTTGACGCCCAGGATGAGCAAGCCCGGGACACGCGATGCAAGGAGCGCCGTCATCCAAAACACCATGGCGAACGCAGGGAGCAAGGCCAGGATGGCGACGTAACGCAGCGGATGGAAGCGTCTCACGCAGCCTCCGGCTTAGCGCGCGTCGCGCCGACCTCGCCCATCTCTCGCACCAACGTCGCGATCGCCGCGCGCCGCGTAAGGAACGCCGTCACCACTTCGGGGTCGAATTGCATCCCGGCCTCGGCCCGGATGGCGGCGGTGGCCTCATCGTGGCTCAGCCCTCCGCGATAGGACCGATCGGACGTCAGCGCATCGAAGACATCAGCCACGGCCAGGATCCGCACCGCCAGCGGTATCGCTGCCCCGCTTAACCCGGTCGGGTATCCCGCACCGTCCCAGCGCTCGTGGTGATGGAGCACACCAGGAAGGCTCGGTTGCAGGAACGGAAGGCCTTTGAGCATGGCGTAGCCGATCCGCGGATGCTCGCGCATGTCAGCGGATTCCGTTTCGCTGAGCGGACCAGGCTTGCGAAGCACCCTGTCCTCCACGCCGATTTTTCCGATGTCGTGGAGCAGCGCCGCGCGCCGCAGCGATTCGCGCTCCTTTATGGGCAGGTGCATCTCGTCGGCAATTTCGATGCTGATGGCAGCGACTCGGGCAGAGTGGCCAAATGTGGACGGGTCGCGGGCGTCGATTGTGCGAGCAAGTGCTTCCATACTGGCGAAGGTCGTCTCCTCCAACGCGGCCGTCTTCTCCTCGAGGCTGGCGGTCATCTCGTTGAAGGTCCGAGCGAGGTACCCGATTTCGTCCTGCGAGACCACCGGCGCCCGATGATGCAGGTCGCCGCCCGAGACTGCCCGCATCGACCGCACCAAAAGATCGACCGGCCGGGTCAGCATCGAGGCGGTGAACGTTCCCACCACCAGGGTCAGTAAGGCGGCCGCCGTGAATACGAGGGTGAGGATCAGCCGGAGCTGCGCCACCTCGCTCAACAATGCGTCGGCGTTGGCCTGGACCGCGAGATAACCGACCTGGCTCCCGCGCATGACCCAGGTGCTGAGGAGGGCGGCGAAAGCGTGATTGGACCGGGTGTCGTCGATTCGAACCGCATTGGCGTTCGTGATCTGCCGACGGACTGAATCGGTTGGTTTCGGGGTGCTCGAGAGCGTGCTGGCTAACCGCGCACCACCGAGATCGTAGAGGGCAGCTCCGTGGACGGTCGCGGATCCTGGGACGCTCGCGGCGGCTTCAGCGACTGACTCGCCCACCAGGACCGCGCCGACGATCCGGGTGCCGCCATGCACTGGTCCGACCCAATAGAGCATTGCTCGATCGCGATTCCCGGAGAGGAAAATCCTTCGCTCGCCCAGCGCGTCCGCCTCACCGGCAAGCACTTTGATGACCTCCGGCTCGGCGGTGAACCCGTTGGGGTCGGTTACATCGACCGCACCAACCCCGACGCGGGTGCTCGCGACCCGTAGCACCCCCTTTCCGCGGCTATCGAGCACACGCAACTCGATGCTGGCGACCGTCGGCCTGATGTTGGCGGCGATCGGCGTCATCAGCCGGACCAACCCGTTGAGGTCGCCGGCGGCGAGTGCCTCCGGCACACCGACCGTATCCGTCGCCTGACGCAGGTCGGCCATGCGCGCCGCCTCGAGTTGCGCCAGCGACTGGTTGGCGACGAGGCTGCTATGAAGCAGGTTAGCGTCGAATTCAGCATGCGCGGCATCTGTCAGCCGCGCCGTCGCCACTGCGGTGCCGATCACACCGACGAAGACCAGCAGCACGGCAAACGGAAGGATGATCTTGTAACGAATGGGAAGCCGCATAGCGCCGATTCGATGATCTGGCGGCTACCTTTCGAAGATCGTTGCGGTGGTCCGACCCGGCCCCTGATTGGGCCATTCGGACCGGCCCAATGAGCCTCTTAGCGCGACTTCCAGAAGTCCAGGCCGCGCTGGAGCCGCTGCATCTCCGCCTCAAGGAACGGGATATCGACCCCGGCCAGCTCCTTCTTTGTCTCGGGAACCTCCTCGATGTGCTCGCGCGTCTGGCCGAGGAGCTCCTCCTTGAACCGGACCAGGTCCGTGTAGACGGCGCGCCAATGCCGAATGTCGTCCGCGTCGTAGTTATCCCGGTTCTCGCCTTCCAGTAACCGGTTGAAATCGATGATCCGTTTCGCGAAATCGAGCGGTTCCATGGCCCGCCCATCATAAGGACTTGTTTAACGCTGCCGGGGTTGGGTACGACCGACGAAATGCTCTCCGATGTGGATCTCCTGGATAGCTTCTCCCGGGCCGTCATCTCGGTGGTCGAGTCGGTCGGCCCGGCCGTTGTCGGCGTCAGCGGCGTAGGCACCGGGATGCTGATCACCCCCGACGGCTACGCTCTCACGAATAGCCACGTCGTCAGCGCGGTGAAAGCCTATGAGCTCACGCTGCGTGACGGTTCATCGTTGAAGGCGGAGCTCGTCGGGAAGGATCCGCACACCGACCTCGCGGTCCTGCGGGCGTCTGGCGCCGGTCTCCCTCACGCCCGCCTGGGCGACTCCAGCCAGCTAAAGGTCGGACAGCTGGTGGTCGCGATCGGGCATCCCTTCGGATTTCAATCCACGGTGACGACCGGCGTTGTCAGCGCCGTCGGTCGCACCATGCGCGCCCAGAGCGGTCGCACCATCGAGAACATCATTCAGACGGATGCGGCGCTGAACCCCGGCAACTCGGGCGGGCCACTGGTTGATACCCGCGGCCAGGTGGTCGGCATCAACACCGCCATCATCGCCATGGCGCAGGGCATCTGCTTTGCGGTGCCGAGCAATACCGCCCAGCGGGTGGTGTCGGTGCTGATTCGCGATGGCCACGTGGTCCGTTCCTACCTCGGCGTCACGGGTGAGACCTGGCCGATCCACCGCCGCGTCAACCGCTACTACCAGCTGGAGCAGGATAGTGGCGTTCGGGTTGCCCACCTCGATCCGAATGGGCCTGCCCAGCGCGCCGGCCTGAAGATGGAAGACGTCCTAGTGAGCCTGGCGAATCACACCATAAAAGACGTCGAGGACCTCCAGCATTTTCTGACCGACTGGCCGGTCGGGATCCCCGCCGAGGCGCAGGTGCTGCGCGGTACCGAGCTCCTGAAGCACACCATCATCCCGGTCGAGCTCAAGAACTAGAAGGCTGCACCCGGAACACAGGTCTGCCGTGCTCGGGAAGGCAAAGCCGGCAGAACCTGTAGAAAATTGAAGCGACCCGTCGTTACGGTTGATAACCCGCCGGTGTGACCCAACGAGCCCTTACCGCCGCCCAGTCCACCCGTTTCCGGGAGGACCTTCGCTCCGTACTGATCGGGTCCTTGCGGGCCCGAGGTTCGGGAGCCCACCGATGTCGTTTCCTTCATCGGCTGGCTTTCTGACAGGTCGCGGGCGTAGCGTAGAGTCCCTCGTCGTCGGCCGCAACTCCGAACTGCGGTTCGCAAACGGATGATCGTCGTCGCCTTACGGAAAATTGTTCGGCTGCGGCACCGTCGACAGCTGTGTCTTGGTGACGCTGAGACCGAAGAGCATCCCTTCCCAGAACAGGCGACCGCCGTGTCCGCCACCAGGAATGAGATCGAAGTCGACGGGCACCCCGAGTCGACGCAGCTGCTGCACGAACTGTTCCGTAGAGCCGCGGTAGACATCCGCGGCGCCGACCGTCAGCACGTAATGCACCGTGCGAGCCGCGGCGCTGCGCTGGACGATGATCGTCGGGCTGTTGCTGTCGGCGTAGGCGCGATCAAACCCAAAGACCGGGCCACGGGCGATGTAGTAGCCGGAAAAGCCCATCGCTACACCAAAGACGTCCGGATGCCTGGCCGCGACATTGACGGCGCCATACGCGCCGGACGATAGCCCGCCGATCACCCGATACTGCCGATCCGCGGCGGTGCGGTAGTTCTGATCGACGAAAGCAACCAGCTCGAGCAGTGCGTCCTCGATCCGGTCGCGTCCATCGCGACGGTTGGCCCACTGGGTCGCCGCCGTGACGTGGCCATTTCCGTCGGGCATCACGAGGATGGTCTCCGGCAGTTCGCCGCGGGCAAAACCGGCATCGAACACGGCCGGCGTGCCATAACGGAGCCACTCGCCAGAGTTCGACGGATCGCCGTGCAGCAGATACAGGGTCGGGTAATGCCGGTGGGCGGCTGACCTCAAGCCGTAAGTCGGCGGCAGATAGATGTTGAAGTGCCGATCCTCGCCCATCGCGCTGCTGTGATAGGTCGCCTGCCGAACCTCGCCGGCGGTGGGGACCGTCTCTGCTCGGGCTGGGGCCGGGGCTGGATTTCCGGTCACGCTCACGGACCGTACGGGGACGGGTGCGGGCGAATACACGCCGGCGTCGGGTCCGACCCGGAGCAGCGGATCGACGCCGGTGGCCAGCAGGATCGTGACAACCAGCGCGCCGGCCAGCGCACCGGAGCGGACCGCGCGCGTGCGAGACCGCCGGTCCCGAAGGTGGCGGCGCACCTCGCGCCCAAGTAAGTCGGCGACGGCGGCTGCCACCACGGCGACAAGGAACGAAATGGCGAGGGCCACCACCTGGTTGTGCTGGATCGCGCCGGCCGATACGCGCTCGCGTACGCCGAAGAGAGTGGGCGCCTGCTGAACGAGCCTTGCGCCAAGAGGCAGGATGTAGTTCAGGCCAACGAATCCCACGGCGAGGACACTCGACAACCACGGGCGGGCCGTGATCAGCGCCCCCCCAAACGCGAAGAGCGCGCAGGCGAGCCATGCCTCGATCAGCAGCGCGCGCTCGGGGTCGAAGTCCAGCGAGCGCAACCCGCCATCAAGGCTGCGCCAGGTGGCGCTGCCTTCCAACAACGCCACGGCGATCGCCAGGCCCAGCAGCGCCCCGAGCGGCCACAGCGTGGCGATGGATCGCGGCCTGATCCTGGTCGCGCGTTCCCGAAGGCTGCTTAGGCCGCGCGCAACCACTTCACGGGCGCGATGACGCGCCCGGTTAAATGCTGAGCCAGGCGCGGGTAATGCAGCAGAAGAGTCGAGGCGGCGACTACCGGCCAATCGATCAGCCGCTCCGCGACCATGTAGCGCGGCTCCCACGCCGGCCGAAACTTCGCCTTGAAGGCAGAAAGGCTGCAGGCGGACGGGCCACCGGCCGGTGCCAGGCCCAGGCTCGCCCACGACGCCTTGCCCTTGAAGTGCTCGAGGCCGGTATAGAGCAAGAGGTCCATCGTGCCGCCAGGCGCATCGGCGCGACGCCGCATGGCGTCCAGCGAGACGCCGCGGGCGGCCGGAAGCGAGAGCCAGGTCGCGTACGCGACCAGCTTGCCCTCCGCGTCGTGCGCCAGGCCGACCGTGGTGGGAACCGCCGGGACGTCATCGGTGCGGCCGACCGAGAAGCCCATCTCGCCAAAATGCCGGTTCTGGATACGCATCTCCGTGAGGCCGCACATTGCCCGGCGGGTCTGCGGCGTTATCGCGTCGTCGGCAACCACCGCGACCGTGATCCCGTTACGGTGCGCGCGGCTGACCTCGTAGCGCAGCTTCGCCATCACCGAGCCCTCCAGCGTGAGGTTGTCGAGGTCCACGATCGCCTCGGACCCAATGCGGTATCCGTGCCCCCAACCGAACTCATCGGCCATCGCCTGGGGGACCTGGTAGAAGCCGACGCGCCACCCACGGCGGTGACTCTCCTCCCGAAATTCGGTGTACAGCGAAGGAAGGGCGGCCGCCGGCCCAACCCCAGGGCCGAGAACCACCGCGGCGCCGGCCCGGGCGGCATAGGCCAGGAACGCGGTGCCCTCACGGTTCCAGAAGTAGCGCTTGTCGTGCATGAGCGTGAACGGGCTGATCCCCGCCCGGGCGTACTCCTCGTAGACGGTCGCCAGCGGTCCGATGCTGCTCGGCAGTGGTGCGTTGCGGACGAGAAGCAAGAGGCCCCAGAGCCCAGCACCAAGGGCGATCAGGAAAACGAGGGTAAACAGGGCGATCAAGGTGCCCTTCGGCCGCTCGAGGAGGAACAGGGCGACGACGAGTCCGGTCGCGGCGAGGAGGACGAACCGGCCGAGGCGACTGGCACGGGTGTCGCTCAACTCCCACCAGAGCGGACGAGCGATGACAACGAGCGCGAATCCGATTGCCCCGGCGAGCGCCAGGACCGGACGGCCGGTCACCACCCCCAGAAAGACATTGGCAATCGCAATGACCATGAGCGCTTCCTGCACCGTCCGCTTAGGCCTGAGCGCAACCAGAACGCCGGCCACGACAAGCACCAGGACGAGCACGATGGCCGCCTTGGTCAGAGCCGTCGCGGCGACAAATCCGGCCGTACGCCAAACGTGCCGGTTTGAGAGCCAGGCCTGAAGGGACAGGGCGGCCGCGCCCAGCACCATAACCGTCAATCCCATGCGCAGCGGTTCCCGAAAAGCTCTGATCGAGTCGCCCGCCTCTTTCTTACCGATCACTTAACTTGATACTACCTCGCAGAGTGTGCAAATACATCCCCGCTTTTTGAGTAGGGAAGTAGGCAAAAGCGGTGCGCGGGTAGCTTGCGATTCCCAACTTCCCACTTCCGGAACGGAGAGCGCCGCCAAAAGGGCACGCTCCCGTGGCTGAATCCACAAATCGAGTCTGGCGCGCCCAGATGAACAGGCGCTAACGCGTCACGTTAAGGTTCGGGTGAGAGAAACGGCAGGGGTGCGGCGCTAGACGCCTTTTCGGGCGGTGACGACGTTCGCAACCATGTGCGTCCGAACCTGGTCCTCCACGACCAGAGGCTTGAGGTGCCGTTCCGCGGCTCTCCGGAGCCTGGCGAGCGTCGCGGCGTCGAGTTGGGCGACCGTGGTGGCGACCGGCGAGGCGTCGAGTGCCGAGATGGCTTGCGCGATGCCGCCTTCGAACGTGAGCGGGCGACGCAGCTCCTCGAATGACACGTCCGCGAACCCCTGCTCCCGGAAGGCCTCCATGAGGTCCGAGGCCCTCGGCCAGCGAAAAGGCGCGCCATAGGGCTCCGCCTGGTCGGCGGTCAGGCACTCGCGTAGCGCGGCATCCACCGCGGCGAAGTAGGGTTGGAGCGCGATCTCGCGCCACACCGCCGCCGCGACACGCCCGCCCACCTTGAGCACGCGGTGCATCTCCCGGATGGCCGCGGGTCGGTCTGGAAAAAACTGGAGGCCCTGCTGGCAGGTGACGACGTCGAAGGCACCGTCATCTACCGCGAGCGGCGCGGCCGGCGAAACGAGGTACTCGATCGTCGCGGCGCCCGCCGGCTGGGCCTTTGCTCTCGCGATCGCAATCATCGCCTCGCTGAAGTCCGCACCAAGCACGCGACCTTGCGAACCCACCTGCTCGGCCGCGAGTCGCGCGATGGTTCCCGGGCCGGTGGCGACGTCGAGGACGGCTTCGCCCGGTCGGAGAGCCGTGCGCTCGAGCAGGAGCCTGGCCCATGGGATGAAGATCCTCGGTAAGTAGATCTCGTCGTACGTGGCAGCGACGCTGCCGACCGAAAAACAGCTGGCGCGGCCCTGGTCAGCCACGGCGATAGTGCCGGTCAACAAAGGCGCCGATTCGCTTCGCCGCCTCGACCAGTCGCGCCTCAGGCTCGTTGGTGAAGATGAAGCGGACATGATGATCGCCGAAGTCGTCCGCGCCCCATGCATTCATCGGCGTGATGGCCACATTTTCTTCCTCGAGGAGCCGGCGGCAAAAGTCTCGGGCGGTGACGCCGAACGCCTCGATGTTCGCGATAAAGAAGTAGCCGCCATCCGGAACCACGAGCCGCATGCCCTTGATCGTTCGCAGCCGAGCGATCAGCGCGTCGCGGCGGCGCTGGTAGGTCTGCACGGACTCGGCAACGTACCCCTGCGGACCCGAGAGAGCCGCGGCGGCTCCCGCCTCGGAGTACCCGCTCGCCATGATCCCATTGAAGATGTGGACGTCGTGCACCGGCTTGAGCAATGCACGCGGACCGGCCGCCCATCCGATTCGCCAGCCAACCATGTTGTAGTTCTTGGTTACGCTTCCAACCGTGATGGTCCGCTCACGGAGGCCGGGCAGTGTCGCAGGGTTGATCACGGCCTTCCCGTCAAAAAGGACCTTGTCGACGGCGCCGTTGAAGACGATGAGCGCGTCGTTGTCTTCCGCCGCCTCGGCAAGGAGCTCCGTCTCATCGCGACCGAAGACGACGCCGGTTGGCATCGATGGCGACCCGTAAAAGATCACTTTGCAGCCTTTGGCGGCCCGGCGGAGATCCGACGGATCGAGATGCCACCCACTCGCCTCGAGCTGGTTGGTGAACACCTGGACGCCGCCGGCGAGGCGCACGCGTTGCGCCATGCCGTTGTAGGTGGGGTTCGTCATCAACACCCGGTCGCCGTCGTTGACGTAACTCAAGAGCACGTCGAGCATCGCCTCGCCGATGCCTGAGGTGACGACGATCTCCCCGTCCGGGTCGTACTCGAGGCCGAGGTCCGCTCGGTAGCGCTCGCTGATCGCCTGCCGCAACTCGGGCAAACCGTGAAGCGGAAGGTAGCTGTTGTAGCGGTCCACCCCGACGGCGTCCCTGGTCGCTTTGACCGCGTGCGCGGGAGGAGCGAGATCCGAATCGGCGTTCTCGAGGCGGAAACTTCCGGGCCGCCTGTCCGCGAGCTCGGCCATATCGGCCATCGTCATGCGCACTATCGATCGCGCGCGCTGTGATGTTGGTGGTGGCACTGACTCCTCCGATCAGTACTTGCTGGCTTCGAAAAAGCTACCGCAGGCATGGCATTTGCACTGCATCGTCATCACCTGGCTGCCGAAGAGCGAAATGATCTCGGTATCTACCGACCGACAGAACGGGCACGGCGCCGTCGGTTCCCTCCCCCGCTCGCGGGGGCTATCCACCGGCAGGCATGTAGCGCTTTTCCGCAAGGCCCTGCAGCATGTCGAGCGTCGCTTGGTCGATGGCGCCGGCCCGGGTTCGCCGCCGAATCGGTTCCCAGCTGCCCCAGTCGATCGCGGCCGGCGGTCCGGGACCGTCGAGCCGCTCCGCGAGCATTCGGCGCAGGTCGCGCACACCATGGGCCAGTTGGCCCGCACGCTGCAGCTGGTCGACATCTCCGTTTTCCGGGCCGATCCACTCCAGCGACTCGCGCCAGGCGCGGTCGATCGCCGTGCCCGCGTCCACCTCGTGCCTCCAGCTGCGGCCATGCAGCGTGTGATAGCGCTCTTCCTGGAGCATCTTCTTGAGCCGGCTGCGCAAAATTTCCACATTGCCGTTGGCCAGCGACTCGATCATCAGAGTGAAGGCGCTGTCGAGCACGGCATTGGCGGCGACGAACTCACCCCATTCCGTCCAGGGTCGGTCCAGATAGGGCACGTTCGCGTAGTTCGCGGCATCATCCACCGCACCGTCCGGGGGTCCCAGCTCCCGTAGGGACCCATAAAGCACGCGGCTATGTCCGATGTCGTCGAGACCCATGGCGGCCGCCGCGATATCGGCCTCGAGCGTGGGCGCGGCGATACACCATTCGGCGTAGCGCATCCCGAGTAGCTGCTTGTTGTCCGCGAGGCTCTTGACGAGCGAGTAGAGGCTCAGCTATCCCCACCCGGCGCCCAGAGCTGGATGATGGCGGCCTTGGGCACGATCATCATCTCCACCCAGCGCTCTTCGTCGTAGGTCGCGCGCGCGTACGCCATGGCAAGGTCGTCATCGGGCGCGACCACGGAACCAACCTGGTGGAGCGGATCGACCCTGGTCTTGCGGGCGAAGACGTCGTACTCCTGAACGTCCGTGTGAACGCGCGTGTACCGCATCAGACGGAAAGCCCCCAGGCTCGGAGCGCGTCGCGGCCGTCGGCGGTCAGCCGGGCCGAGGTCCACGGTGGATCCCATACGACGTCGAGGCGCACCTCATCGACACCCGGCTCCGCGAGCAGACGCTCACGGATGTCGCCCATCAGCATCTCCGTGGCCGGGCAGCCCATGGCGGTGAAGGTCAGCCGCACGCAGGCCCGGCCTTGCTCCACGCTCACGCCATAGATCAGGCCCAGGTCCACCAGGTTGACGGGCATCTCCGGGTCGTTGATCTCGGCCAACGCCGACCAGAGGCGCTCTTCAAGGGGCCCCGCTCCGGCGTGAAAAAGCGGGGAGAAAGTCACGCCCGAACCTGGAATTTGGCGAAGCTCTCCTGAAAGAGCGCAACCATTTCCGCGTTCCGCGGACCGCGGGCACGCCAGCGCTTGAGGACGGCGTCCCAGCTGCAGGGGTCCTTGGTGTCCCAGCGCTTCTCGTCGGCATCGAACGTGCACGGAAACGGGTAATCGAGGACGTAGCCGTCTCCCTCCTGGTGTGCCGGCACGCGGATCCCGATCGATTCCATGAAGGGAACGACGGTCGACAACCATTGCTGCCGCAGCTGATCGTTGGTCAGGCCTTTGAGGTGGTAGTCGAGCTGGGTCGAGTGCTGCTTGAGATTGTCGGGCAAGCCAAACCATTCGACGGTCAGAGGAAACATCCAATCGACCGCGCGCTGCAGCTCTTCCCGGGCTTCGCCGCCGGCCTGGCTGATCCGTTTCGACCAGTTGCGGCCATTGCGCAAGTGAAAGTTCTCTTCCGCCATGACTTTCACGAGCCCTCGTTTCCAGGGGCCATAGGACCCGTGCTCGTGGATGTCGCCGAGCAGGCAGAATCCCGCCTGGTCGTACATGGCGTTCGCGACCACCAGCTCGGTCCAGCTCTCCAGTGGTACATCGAAGGCATAGGGATAGCGAAAGGCCTTGGGATCACGCTTGAAAATCAAGGCCTCCTGGCTCTCGCCCAGCTCTTCCAGGATGTGGTAGGCGATGTGCGCGTGAGCCAGCTCGTCCTGGATGATGGCAATCGCCGTCATGAAGGCATTGACGCTTGGCGCCTTTCGCGCCGCCAGGTAGTACGCGGGCGCCGAGATCAGTTCCGTATCGCCCGAGACGAGCAGCGTGTGTTTCAGTTCTCGGAGATAGTCGGGCGTCATCTCCGACGTCGACTCGACCAGCTCGCCCCGCTTGAGCAGCGCCTCGAGCGCCGCCGAATTCGCCGGCTCCATCCGGGGTTGATTCTAAGATGGTGCCGCGTGACTGAGTTGATCGAGGCCAACGGGCTTAAGTTCCATGTCCGCGATGAGGGATCCGGCACGCCGGTCATCCTGCTGCACGGTTTTCCCGACACGGGTGATCTCTGGCGCAACCAGGTGCCGGCACTCGTCAAGAGCGGCTTTCGAACCATCGTGCCCGACATGCGCGGGCGTGGCCGAAGCAGCAAGCCGGAGGCGGTTTCCGAGTATCGATTGTCGACGATCGTCCGCGATGTCACCGGCATCCTCGATGCCCTGGGCATCGCGCGCGCCCACGTCGTGGGGCACGATTGGAGTGCCGCCGTGGCGTGGCTCCTCGCGGCGCTCGCGCCCGAGCGGGTCGATCGTCTGGTCGCTATCTCCGTCGGCGCTCCCGGAGCCGCCGCGAAGCCGACGCTCGAGGAGTTCCAGAAAGGCTGGTACCGCCTGCTCTTCTTGTTCGAAGGCGTCGCTGAGGACCTGCTGCAGCGCGACGGCTGGTACCTGTTCCGCCTCTTCCTCGGCGGCGCGAAAGACGCGGACGCCTATGTGAAAACCCTGTCCGAGCCCGGCGCGCTCACACCGGCACTCAACTGGTATCGGGCCAACCTCCCGGTGCAGGCGCTGCTCGGCCGGAGCGGCGGGCCGCAGCTCCCCATGATCAAGGCGGACACGCTTGGGATCTGGAGCACCGGCGACCTCTATCTGACGGAGGAGGCGATGACGCGATCCGGACAGCGGGTGCAGGGTAGCTGGCGATACGAGCGGTTCGAGGGCTCTCACTGGGTACCGCTCGACCAGCCCGATCGCCTCAACCGGCTCCTGGTCGAGTTTCTCGCATGATACCGAAGACCCGGCGACCTCTGTAACGTTCCCCCGGCCCGCACGTTAAACGGCTGGATGCGGGATCATTCGCCGATGACGCACGTCTTACTGGCAGCTGTCTTCCTGGCTGCGATCGGGATGGCTGCGTGCCAGAGCACGCCAACCCAGCCTGCGGCCGTGACCCAATCCAACCCGCCGACGAGTGGCTCCGTGACTTACGACGCCGATCGCAAAGTGGTCGTCCTCGTCACGTCCGGGTCAAACCAACTGGGGAGTGCCATGCAAACCTGGACCTGGGATGGCCATCTGTGGACGAGGAAGACGCCCGCCACCAGCCCGCCGAGCCGCAATGAGGGGCTCCTGGCCTACGACGAGTCTCGCCGGGTCGCCGTCCTGCAGGGCGGGCAGAGCCGGTCCGGGGCGCTGAACGACACCTGGGAATGGGACGGCTCCAACTGGCGACAGCGGCAATCCGCGCACTCGCCCGATGCGCCTCAGCAAACCGGGTCGATCGCGTACGACCCGGTCGCCCACCGCGTGCTGCTCTTTCAATGGGTGCCTCGCTTGGGTGCCTCCGCCGTCCAGACCTGGAGCTGGAATGGTTCGGATTGGACACTGCTGCGGCCGGCGCATCTTCCCAGCTTCGTGGATGGAACCCTGGCTTTCGATGGTCAGCGCCTCCTCCTGATCGGGGGGTCGCCGGACGGAAATCAGCTGGAGACCTGGGGATGGAGTGGCTCCGACTGGAGCCTCGTGGACGCTCGACACGCACCGATATCTCCGTTCCTGCCCGCCGCATTCCACGCTGGGACGCACAAGCTCGTTCGCTATGGCGGCGGCCCGGGTGATGACACCTGGACCTGGGACGGCAGCACCTGGGCGCGGCAGCACCCGAAGCATTCACCGGCCGCCGATCTGCGAAAGCTTGTCTTCGACAGGGCTCTCAACCAGGTGGTCGCCTTTGGCGGCCTGAGCGACGGCGAAGCCATCAAGGGCATCTACGGGTGGGACGGATCCGAGTGGTCGGCGATAGGAACTGGCAGTCTACCGGCGGTCGCGGCTGGCAACGGCCTGATGCCGTCGAGTGATGCGCTGGCGCTGATCCGTCGCACGGTGACGAAGACCAGCCCGGTCTTGTTGCCGCAGCTGCCTGCCGGCGTCAACGAGGCGGTGGTTACGGTCGACAGCACGGGATTTTCTTTGCGAGCCATGAACGACGATCGCTCGATCGAGGTCAGCATCGGCGTCGTCGTACCGGGAAACTCGAACCTCGGTGCCGCCGGCAAGACGATCGCCTTCAGGCGCTCATCCGCGGCGTACCAGTACATCGCGAGTGATCCCCGGGGCTGGCGCTCGCTGTGGTGGATGGAGCGGCCGGGCTACTGGCCCGTATCGGCGCTGAAGGACCAGACGGGCGTCCCCTACGTGCTCTCGGCCACGAGCATGACCGAGGCTGAGTTCTTCGCCCTGGCCAACACCTTGCGCTGACATTCGCGGGCCGCAGGCAAAAAAATACGACCTGCCGTTACGGTTTACAACTCACCGGTGTTACCCAGCGAGCCTTCATCCCGCTGCCCAGTCCAAGCCCTTGCGGGCAGGACCTTCGCCGCTAACAGAACCGGGCGTCTTGCGACACCCGACTCCCCAGCCCTTGCGGGCCGGGCCCTCGGGCCTCACGGCTCGAGAGTGGGAACCTTGCGGTCCCCTCGTCAGCGACCGACTAGAGTCGTTTCCTTCTCTAGCTGGCTTTCTGACAGGTCGCAGGTGGAACTCTACTCACCCACCCCATCAGCCGCAATACGGAACGTTTGTTCCCAAACGGACATGCAAGTGCCGTAACCGGCGTCGCCTTTCGATGTTAGAGGTGGCTGCCATGCCTTCATGCTGCCGAGACACTCGGGGTATCAATCCGTAACGGGACCTGTAATGAGCCGTGATCGAGTTTGACCCTCAGGAACCTTACCGTTTGCGTTATCTGCAGTAGGGAGTAGGCCTTTCGGCGACTGACCCCAAGGAAGAACGGATGACACCCACCGTGTTAGCTCAACGCGCCCCGACCGGGCCCCAGCTGTTGGAGCACCGGCGAGCGAGCCACGGCCAGGGCACCGCGGAATTCGCCCTCTGTGCCCCCATCGCGTTGATCATGCTGCTTGGCATCGTCGAGGCCGGCTTTTTGATGTTCGGCGTCGGCACGTCTGCCTATGCCACCGGCGAGGCCGCGCGTGTGGGCGCCGAAGCCGGCAACGCCGCGAACGCGGATATGCAGGTAATCGCCACGATCGATGGCACGGGTCTCGGGCAGAACGGCATCGTCCAGGTGACCGAGATCGACATCTATCGGCTGATTGAGGATCCCAATACCGGAGCCCTGACTGTCGATACCACGGGATGCGGTGGCGGCGGCTGCGTCAACAAGTACGACCTGTTCGGTACGCCCCTGGTTACGCCTGAGCCATGGTCCGCCAGCATCCGCGATGTCACCAACGGATCGAGCGACTTCATGGGCGTCACCATCAAGTACCAGTACCAGTGGAAGTCCGGGGCGCTGATCGCCAACGGACCACTGGTCCTCTCGGCGAAATACTACGTGCGGTTGGAGCCGCAGACCTACTGACATATAGCTATGAGAAGCCCACTTGTCAGCCTGCCGCCAATGGCGCCCCGCAAGAAGCGGGCCCAGTCGCTTGTGGAGCTCGCGGTCACGATTCCGGTCATGGCGATCCTCCTGCTCGGCGGGTTCGACTGCACGATGCTGGTCTGGGACAAGTTGGTCGCCGGCTACGCCACGCGCCAGGGCGTGCGGCTCGCGTCCGAACTCGGGGGACGGCAGACGAACCCGACCGCGACCCAGGCTGCCATCGATAAGAAAATCGTCCGCAATGTCCTCGCGGTGACCAAGACCTGGGGCTACGGCACGCTGCAGGAGCTCGACATCTATGCCGCCACCCGCGCCGACGGCGTCATGCAGGCGAGCGACTACCAGGACCAGTTCGACGGCAGCGGCAATCCGCTGGCCGGCGGCCTGCAGACATTCACGCTGGAGCGCCGTTACCAGACGCCACCGGACGAGACCGCCATCGGGATCCGCCTCGTCTGGTCCTTCACGGTACCGGCGGGGACGTTCGGCAACATGACGTTCACCGAGTTCTCCGTCATGAAGGTCGCACCGGTGCTGAACTGATGGGCATTCTGCTTCGGCGCCCAAAGGCACAGCGCGGACAGGCCATCGTCCTGATGGCGCTGATGCTCATGTTCGTGCTCGCCGGGGGTGTCGGGCTCGGCGTCGATGCGCTGATCGGCTACGTTCAGAGCCTGGGTGCCGAGCGCGCGGCGGCCGCGGCCGCCCTGGCGGGCGTCGTCTACATGCCCAACCAGTTCAACTCTCCACCGATGAACAACGCCACCGAAAAGGCCATCGCCATCTCGAAGCAGAACGGCTTCGATACCGCCGATGT
>Ga0209011_1000283_pt1 | contig 20850 bp, 25 predicted proteins | sample BlaSpr_A8_OM1_M3_FD_187986 | JGI IMG/M metagenome (GOLD analysis project Ga0209011, IMG submission 187986) | Forest soil microbial communities from Thunder Bay, Ontario, Canada - Black Spruce, Ontario site 2_A8_OM1_M3 (SPAdes) (version 2) | ecosystem: Environmental > Terrestrial > Soil > Boreal... | reverse complement strand
TCCTTCAGCCACTGCGCCTTCAGCGTCGGATGAATCAGGCAGTAGCCGTCCTTGAGCTCATTGTCTTGCTTGAAGTCCTCGCATGAGACGCAGTACCAGCCTTCGTAGGCCCCTTTGTAGATGTCACCCTTGGATTGGATCTTCTCAAGCAGGGCCTGGACGCCTCGGACATGGTCGGCGTCCTCCGTGCGAATGAATCGGTCGTAGGAAATGCCGAATTCCGCCATTGATTTGCGGAAGACCTCGGCCATCCGGCTGCTGAACTCCTGCGGCGATACCCCTTGTTCGCGAGCTCGTCGCTCGACGTTCTGAGAATGTTCGTCGGTCCCGGTGAGAAAGAAGGTGTCGTCACCAATCATGCGGTGGTAGCGGGCGAGCACATCGGTAGCCACGAATTCGTAGATGTGATGAAGCGCTGGTGCGTCATACACGTATGCGATCGCCGTCGTGACGTAGAACTTACTCATTTGAGGCCTTCCAATCGCTGCCGGCTACCACGACCGTCAGCTCGCCTCGGGGTGGAGATTTCGCGAAGTGCTCCAGGAGTGTCGCCGGCGTTCCACGTAAGAACTCTTCGTGGAGCTTGGTGATCTCCCGTGCCACCACCAGCGAGCGGGGGCCGAGGGCGGACGCCATTATATCCAATGTCCGCTGGATCCGATGCGGGGATTCGAAGAAGACGAAGCTCCGCTTGGCCAGGGCCGTCTCGCGGATCAGCCGCTCCAGCTCGCCCCGTTTGCGCGGCAGAAAGCCCAGAAAGGTGAACTGGTTGGTGGGAAGGCCGGAGCTCACCAGGGCGGCGAGGACCGCCGACGGTCCGGGAATTGGCACCACCGGGTAACCGGCGCCGACCGCGGCGCTCACCAGGCGCACGCCCGGGTCGGAGAGCGCTGGCGTGCCGGCGTCGGAGACGAGGGCAATATCGTGCTGCTCGAGACGAGCCAGAATCGATTGCAGTTGGCGCGCCTCGTTCTTGGCATGGAGGCTGATCATTTGCCGGCGCAGACCAAAGTGGGTCAGCAGTTTCATCGTGTGCCGGGTGTCCTCGGCGGCAATCAGCGGCACCGACTCGAGCACGTGCAGGGCGCGAAGGGTGATGTCGTCGAGGTTGCCGATCGGAGTGGCGACCAGGAACAGCGTCCCCAATTCAGTTGGCGGGGGACATCAGTGTCCCCAATCGCGCGGATAGCGGAAGTCGCGATCAATGGTTCGCGAGGACAGCTTGGCGATGACCGGCAGGCGGCGCTTGTACTGGTTGTCGCGGACGCGGCGGACGATCTCCTCGATGAACGCCTCATCGAAGCCGACCCGCTTCAGCTCCTCGACCGTGTAGCGCCGCTCGACAAGGTAGTAGAGAAGCTGGTCGATCATCCGGTACTGGAAGCCCAGTTCGGTCTCGTCGGACTGGCCGGCCCACAGGTCCGCGGAGGGCGCCTTTTGCACGATCGAGGTCGGGACACCGAGGGCGTCGGCCAGCTGCCAGACCTGGGTCTTGTACAGGTCGCCGATCGGGTTGATCGCACTCGCCATGTCCCCGTAGATCGTGCCGTAGCCGAGCAGCAGCTCGGTCTTGTTGCTCGTGCCGATGACGAGCGCGCGCCACGCCCACGACTGGTCATAGAGGATCGACATCCGCTCGCGCGCCATCTTGTTCCCCCGCTGCTTCTGGTCGGCGTCGGGGAAGTGCTGGAAATAGGCATCGACCTGCGGGCTGATGTCGATCTCCAGCTGATGGATGCCCAGCTGCTGGACCACCTGCAGCGCGTCGCTCTTGCTCTTGGGATCGCTCGTCGTGTAGGGCATGATGAAGGCCACCACGTTCTTTGGGCCGAGCGCCTCGGTGGCGAGCGTTGCGACGAGGCTGGAATCGACGCCGCCACTCAGGCCAAGGACGACTCGCTCGAAACCGACCTTTCGCACCTCGTTGCGGATGAAGCCCACCAGGATGCCGCGGACCAGCTCGGGATTGATCCGCAGCGGCGGAAAGACCGGCTCAGTAAGGCTTGCGGGTGCGCTCATGCCAGACCCGTCGCAACTCGTTGATGGTCAGCTCAAGCCGTTCGTCGCGCAACAATGGATTGGCGAGCCGCTCCCGGCGGACGTCACCCAGGTCGAGGTTGGCCAGGACGAGCGCCTCGTCGGCGTCTTCCTGCTGGGCGATGATGTCACCGTTCGGACCGATCACCATGGAGCCACCCCAGAAGTTCGCGCCGTCCTCATAACCGACCCGGTTGCAGTAGAGGAAGAAGCTCGTGAGGAACTGGGCATAGGTACGACAGAGGATGCCATATGACTCGGCCGTTCCTAGCCGCTCGTCGGTCGTGACCCCGCGCCCCGGGCTGGACGACGGACAGATGATCATGTCCACGCCTTCGAGACTGAGGATGTAGGCGCTCGAGAGGTGCCAGATGTCTTCGCACACCAGAATCCCGGCGCGGCCGAATCCGGTCTTGAAACTGCGGAACCGATCACCGGCCGCGAAGTAGCGTTTCTCATCGAACATGCCGTAGGTCGGGAGGTACACCTTGCGGTGGAGGTGGACGAGTTCTCCCTGACTGAAGTAGAGGCTGGCGTTGAAGTAGCGATGATCAGGCTCCTCGATGACCGCGCCCAGCACAACGTCCAGCCCACTCGACAGGCTGCGCAGCTCATCCATCACGGCGCCTTCCAGCGGAATGGCGCTTTCCGCCACCAGGTCTTTGAGGAAATAGCCGGTCAGGCTGAGCTCCGGGAAAACCAGCAGCTCGACGCCCGCCTCGGCCGCCTGCTGTACCCACTGGCGATGGCGCTCGAGGTTGCGAGCGCGGTCGCCGAGCGCCGGGTCCATCTGCACCAGCCCGACCGCGAGCCGGCCGTCCCGACTCACGTGCCGACCCGGCTGGACAGGTCAGGCGTGCGCGATCCCCGCAGGCCGCCGCGGCCGCGGGCCAGCCACTGGGCGATGGCCGGCGCCATCTCATCGCATTGCCCCAGGTGGACAGCGGCGCGCGGGAGCGCATCGAGAAATGCGGTGCCGTAAGTGCGGTTCGCGATCCGGTGGTCCATGAGGACGACAGCCCCGCGGTCGCTCTGGCGCCGGATCAGCCGGCCGAACCCCTGCTTGAGGCGTAAGACCGCCTCGGGAAGCGCCAGCTGCCCGAAGGGATCGGCGAGGGTGGCGCTCCGCGCCAGTTGCAGCGGATCGCTCGGAACTCTGAACGGCAACCGGACGATCACGACGCAGGAGAGGGCATCGCCCGGAATATCGATCCCTTCCCAGAAGCTGCTGCTCCCCAACAGGATGCTGCGTGGGTCCTCCTGGAACTGCGCGAGCAGCTGTCGACGAGTGCCATCCAGGTTCTGCGCCAACACCGTCAGATCGCCGCGCGCGGTCCGGACCCGCAGACGGTCGGCAACATCCCGCAGCTGCTGGTGGGACGTGAACAGCACCAGCGTCCGGCCGTCGATTGCCTCGGCGATCTCGCCAACGACGCTCGTCACCTGGTCGAGGAACGCGACGTCACTGAGATCCTTGAGGTCGGTCGGCAGGCAGAGCAGTGCTTGCGAGAGGTAGTCGAACGGCGAGGCCAGCACCATCTCGTGGGTGCTCAAGGCCTCGAGCCCGACCCCGCGTTTGAAGTACTCGAAGGAATCGGCCACGGCGAGGGTGGCTGAGGTGAAGACCACCGTCTCCTTTCCGGCGAAGGCTCGTGCCTGCAGCTCGCGCCCGGCCATCGTCGGCGCCGCCTGGACCAGCGGACGGCCCGAGCGACGCTCGCTTCGGATCCAGTAGAGGCGGTCGGGCCGTGGCTGCAGCAACGCCTGCACGATGAGCTCCACCCGTCCCTGGAACTGGGTCACAAAGAGGTCGAGCTCCCGCTGGGCATACGGGTTGCTCTCCAGGGGCAACTGAGCGGCGGCATCATCCAGGGCGCGACGAAGCCGCATCGCCTGGTCGGCGAGCTTGCCCGCCAGCCCGGAGAGCGGCACGATCTCCGACGAGGCCCGAAGCGTTGGGTCGAGGACGACGGGCTCCTCTCGCGACGGCCGCAGCGGGATTTCCGGCTGTCGCTGCCGCACGATGGCCCGGGCCTCCTGGAAAAAATCGGTGAGGGCCTGCTTCGCGTCCGCGGCCGGCGTGCGGATAGCGTCGCCGGGCGGGCCAACCGCGGCACGGAACCAGGTGAGGGCCCCGTCGATGCTTTCCAGCACCTCGTCCTCCCCCACCCGCTGGGTGAGCGCGTCGACCGCCGTCTCTTCGAGCTGGTGCGCCTCGTCCACCACCAGGTGCGTGTGCGGCGGCAGGACCGAGCCACCGTTCAGCGCGTCCGCCAGCAGCAACGCGTGGTTGGTCACGATCAGGTCGGCATCCTGCGCCCCGCGCCGGCTATTCCAGTAGAAACACCGCTGGGTCTTGTAGTTTTCGCAATGGGCCGCCAGGCAATCATCCGCCGTCGACGCCGCCCGCAGCCAGAACATCTCGTCGAATCCGTTGAGCTTGATCTCGGAGCGATCACCGTGGCGAGTCTGGGCCAGCCAGACCAGCATCCGTAGTTTGAACTTCGCCTCGTCGTGGAACCAGCTGCCGTCGGCACGACGGCTGGGCGCGTTGAGGTAGCGGTTCCAACGCCGCAGGCTGACGTAGTTCGCGCGGCCTTTCAGCAGCGAGGCCTTGAAGTCGAACGGCAGCCAGCTGCGCATGAACGGGATGTCCTTCGAGAAGAGCTGCTCCTGGAGCGTGATGGTGTTGGTCGCCACCACCACCCGCTCACCGCTGGCAACCGCGTGGTGAACCGCGGGCACCAGGTAGGCGAGTGACTTGCCAGTTCCCGGGCCGGCCTCGACGAGGAGGCGACCACCGCGGGCGTAAAGCTGGGCGATGGCGAGCGTCATCTGCAGCTGTGATTCGCGGAGCTCATAGTCGTCGAGCAGCCCCGCCATCGGACCATCGGGTCCGAGCAGGGCGCGGATCGCTTGCGGATCGGTCGAGGGCGTGTCGGCGCGGACGGCGTTGACGGGCGACACGCTCGTCGGCGGCAGGCTCTCGACCCCGTTGGAACCGGCCCCCCGCGCTTCCTTCAGGAAATAGTGGATCGGATGCGGCCAGCCGTCGGCCACCTCCACCATCCGGTCCAGCAGCTCGGCCGGGAAGCCGCGCGCAAACTGCCAGAGGTAACGGAAGAGCTGCCGCGCGGCGTCCGCGTCCGACAGTGCCCGATGCGGATGTGGATGGCTCAGGCCGAGCTGGCGCGAAAGATGCGGCAGGCTGTGGCTGGGTGCGGCCGGCAGCATGATGCGCGAGAGGTCGAGCGTGTCGAACAGCGCATAAACTGGCTCCGCGTCGCCGTCGACCAGGAACGAGAGGTCGAAGGTGCCGCTATGCGCCACGACCCCACTCGTCCCGACGAAGTCGATCAGCTGCGCCAGGACCTGCTCGGGCTGGGGCGCGGCGGCCACGTCGGCATCGCGGATCCCGGTGAGTTCCTGAACCGCGCGGGGAATGCCGACTTCCGGACGAACCAGTGATTGGAAAGTGGCGAGGACCTGGTCGCCCTGGAACCGGACGGCCCCGACCTCGATGATCCGATCGAGCCTGGGACTGAGGCCGGTGGTCTCGAGATCGAGAGCAACGAGCGTGCGATCCACTACCGCAATGCTCTCAAATCAGGCCACCGCTTACAGCAATTTCGCAGCAAGCTCCGCGAGTTCTGACCTTTGGCCCTTGGTCAGAGTGACGTGGCCGGCCAGGGGATTGTTCTTGAACTTCTCGATCGCGTAGCAGAGCCCGTTACTCCGGAAGTCGAGGTACGGGTGGTCGATCTGGTTGGGGTCGCCGGTGAGCACGATCTTGGTCCCCTCGCCCGCGCGCGACACGATCGTCTTGACCTCGTGCGGGGTGAGATTTTGTGCCTCGTCGACGATGATGAATTGTTGCGGGATGCTCCGGCCGCGGATGTAGGTGAGCGCTTCGGCCTCGAAAAGCCCTTTGTCCTGGATGTGCCGGATCATGTCCGCCGCCATTTGTTCCTTGTAGATGCAGCCCATCAGGTACTCGAGGTTGTCGTAGATCGGCTGCATCCAAGGCCGCAGCTTCTCGTCCTTGTCGCCGGGAAGGTAGCCGACGTCCTTACCCATCGGAATCACCGGACGGGTGACGAGCAGGCGCCGGTACTTGTGCTGGTCGAGCACCTTGTTCAGCCCGGCCGCGAGTGCCAGGAGCGTCTTCCCGGTGCCGGCCTGGCCCGTCATGGTGACAAAAGGGATCCGGTCGTCGAGCAGGATGTCGAAGGCGAAGCGCTGACCGAGGTTCTTCGGTTGAATCCCCCAGATTTCTTTTTTGATCGTGGCCAGCCCCACCACATGGCCGGCCGCCGCGTCGTAGCGTCCCAGCGCGCTCGACTTCGTGCCGTTCACCGACTTGAAGTGCACGAATTGGTTGAAGTAGAGCTGGCCGTTCGACGGCTGGTAGACATTCGTCTTGTTGAAGGTCTCGATATCGTCCGGCGGCACCGTGAGGGTCGTCATACCGTCGTAGAGGTCCTCTTCCCTGAGCACCATCTTGTCGGTCTCGTAGTCCTGCGCCTGGAGGTTGAGGGCATCGGCCTTCACCCGGACGTTGATATCTTTGCTGACCAGGATGACGGGGGTGCCGTTGCTCTCAGCCTTCAGTTGCAACGTCAAGGCGATCACCTGGTTGTCGGGCTTGCGAGGATCGAGGTCCTCCGGGAGCTGCGCCGTGCTGTCGTGGGTCAGCACGACGCGCAGCGTGCCACCGTACTTGAGGGGGACCCCCTCGGAGAGCTTTCCCTTGGCGCGAAGCTCGTCGAAATAGTGGGCGATCAGGCGGGCGTGCCGCCCGACCTCGTCCTGCCGGCGCTTCTGACCGTCGACCTCTTCGATCACGGTCAGCGGGATCACGATCTCGTTGTCCTCGAAGGAGTAGATCGCGTTCGGATCGTGCAGCAGGACGTTGGTGTCCAGCACATAAATCTTCTTCATACGGAACGCCTCAACGATTCATCTGGCACGGCGTATTCCCCCTGGTATTCCAACGGCAGCAGCAGGGCGATCTTTGTCATCAGGTAGTCCGCGCTCTGCTGATGATCCATCGGGCTGCCATCCCGATTCCGTTCCGGTAATTGGAACGGCTCGCCAAAGGTCATGCCGACCTCCGCCCGTCGCAGCATCCGGCTGTGCCGGCCGAAGACGTTCTGCGTCCCGGTGATGGCAATCGGCACCAGCGGTGCGCCCGAGCGGCGTGCCACGAAGCCGGCCCCAGGCTCGGCTCGTAGCAGGCGGGCGTTCTCCGAGCGGTGCCCCTCGGGAAAGAGCACGACGGCCGATCCGTCTCTCAACAGCCCGAAGGCTCGGCGGAGCGCCGTGCGGTCAGGCGAATGCCTCACGACGGGAAAGGCGTGGTAGGCGCGCATCAACCAGGCCCAACTGCCTTTGAAGAGCTCCGCTTTTGCCATGAACCAGACCGGCCGAGGGGTCCAGCCGCCGATGATGGCCGGGTCGACGGCGCCCACGTGGTTCGACACGATCAAGAGCGGGCCGGAGCGTGGCACGTTCGCTGTGCCGCGGAGGTGGAATTTTGATCCCAGAAGAATGCGGGTTAGGAGCCGTGCAAGACCAGTAAGGAAGGAATAGCTCAAGATCAGTGCTTCGGCAGCCGGGCCATCACTTCGTCAAACACCTGACCGACCGACTTGCCCTCAGTCGCGACGATTATAGCATCGGTTGCCGGCCGCAACGGCGCAATTTCTCGCTCCTGGTCGGCGCGGTCCCGGGCTTCGACTTCCTGCTCCATGACCGCATCGGGCGTCGCGCCGCCGCGCGCCTGATCCAACTCGCGGCGGCGCCGGGCAACCCGCTCGGCGGCCGGCGCGGTGAAGAAGAATTTCACATCCGCGTCGGGAAAGATGACGGTTCCGATGTCGCGGCCGAGAATCACGGCATCGCCCCGGGCCGAGTGCCGCTGCGGGTCGATCAACATCCGGCGCACGTCGGGGATCCCGGAAATGCGCGAGAGTTCGCCCGCAATTGCCGGATCGTGCGCCTCACGGCTGACATCGCGTCCATCGATCGAGAGCAGCGGTCCCTTCCGACCGGCTGCGGGCGACGTGTTGATCTCGATGCGCACCTCATCCAACATCTTGGTCAGGGCTCGCACGTCGTCGGCCGAGATCCCGCGACGCCGGGCTTCTACGGTGACAGCGCGATAGAACAGGCCGGTGTCGACCAGCGCGAATCCCAGAGATTCGGCCACCATCCGACCGATGGTCGTCTTTCCGGATCCGGCTGGACCATCGATCGCGATGATCACCCTAAAGACCCGCCGCCGTCTTCAGGCGCGCCACCTCGTCGGATCGAAGTGGGCGGACCCCGCCCTCGGCGAGGTCGCCCAACTGAAGCCCATCGATGCGCACGCGCTGCAAATCGAGCACGGGATGACCCAACGCCTGCCAGAGCCGCCGCACTTCGCGCTTGCGGCCCTCACGCAGCACCATCGACAGCCGGGTGTCGCCGTCCGCCGCGTCGAGCACCTCGACGTCGGCCGGCTCGAATCGCTCCCCTCTCACGACCATCCCCTCCGAGAGTCGCCGCAATGCGTCCTCACCCGGGCGGCCTCTGACCACAACCCGGTATTCCTTCTCGACATGGTAGCGGGGGTGCATCAGGCGCCCCGCGAGCTCGCCGTCATCGGTCAACAACACCAACCCTCGACTGTCGAGATCGAGCCGGCCAACGGGGAAGACCCGTGGCCGTGCGGCGGGCAGGCGGTCCATCACGGTTTGCCGGCCGCGGTCATCGCCGACGCTGGTCAACACGCCGACCGGCTTGTTCATCATCAGGTAGGTCAACGCCGAAACTGGTTCGACGGGCCTCCCGTCGAGGGTCACCTGGTCGATGCCCGGGGTGACCTGCTGTCCGGCAATGGCGGGCGTGCCGTTCACCGAAACCTGTCCTGACGCAATCAACTGGTCGGCCTTTCGCCGGGCCGCCACGCCGGCGCGCGCTAGGAACTGGTTGAGCCGGATTGCGGTAGCGGTGGCAGCTCGTTCAGGCTGCTCAGTCCCAGGATCTGCAGGAACCGCATCGTGGTGCCGAAGAGGCGAGGCGTTCCCGGCGCCTCGAGCCGGCCGGTCTCCTCGATCAGCCCCTTTTCTTCGAGGCTTTCCAGTACCGCTTCGCAGTTGACGCCCCGAATCTCCTCGATGCGCGCGCGGGTAAGCGGCTGCCGGTAGGCGATGATGGCGAGCGTTTCGTACGCCGCCGGGGAGAGACGCGAGGGGTACTCCGGCCGCAAGACGCGACGAACCACGTCGGCCTGCGCCGGGTCGGTCACCAGCTGGAGTTGGTCCTGATGACGTTGCAAAAAGAGGCCGCGGCCCGCCAGCGTGTCGGTCAGGGTCGCGGCGGCGGCTTCGATGTCGGGTAGCGGCGACTGCAGGATGTCCTGGAGTTCGAGCACGGTGACCGCCCGATTGAGGGTGAACAGCACCGCCTCGAGGGCGGCCGCCAGGCCCGTCGTGTCCCGCACCTGCGTGGCACCATCGATCGAGGAGCTCACTCTTCCTTTCTCTCCTGTCCGTGCACCGTGATTTCAGCGAAGGCGGAGGCCTGCGCGACGCGGGCCTCACCGATTCTAATCAGCTCGAGGAGGGCCAGGAAGGTGACCACGGCTTCCAACCGCGTGCGCGCGTGCCGGAAGATGGCGCTGAAGTTGAGCTGCGCTTGACGCGCTAGCATCTGGCGGAGTTCCTCGAGCTTCTCGCCTAGCGAGACGTGCTCCATCTCCACCGTGACCTGCCCCGGCGGTGGCAACCGGTCGAGCACTTGCCGGAACGCGCTGGCGAGTGCGTCGAGACTCACCTGCACCCGCGCCTGCGGGATCACGTCGGGCTCGAGCAGACCGGCGAAGGTAAAGCGCCCGCTGGCGTGGCGCCGCATCAGGGACTCGGCGAGCTCCTTGAAGCGCTTGTACTCCTCGAGGCGTCCCTTGATCGCGTCTTCCCAGGCCTGGAGGTCTTCCTCCTCCCCCACCTTCGCGTCTGGCATCAGGCCGGCGGCCTTCAGCTGCACCAGCCGAGCCCCGATCACGAGGAACGCGGCGAGCCGCTCCAGCGGCGGATGCTCCTCTTCGACGGCGCGCAGGTAGTCATCGGTCAGGCTGGCGAGCGAGATCGCCTTGAGGTCGACCTCGGCTCGCTGAGCGAGGGAGAGCAGCAGCTCGATCGGGCCATCGAAGGCGGGTGTCCGGACGACGTAAACGGGATCGCGCTCGAGCTCGGCCGTAATCTCGCGAGTCAATTGCGCCCGTCCGCCCGCTGCAAGCGGCGGGTCACTTCGGATTGTGGATGCGTCGCGTGATGCTCCCCCACAATGGCGGCGAGCTCCGCCGCACCCGCCGCGCGCAGTCGTTCCGCGCCGATCCGCGCGTGATCGGCGTAGATCCCATAGCGGCGCGCGAAGGCCGGCCGGGACCGTTGCAGCGCACTCAGGGTCCGCGGCGAGACCGCCCGCAGGAAAACGGTCAGGCTGCGCTCGATCACGGAGAAGTGCGCCTCGCTCTTTCCCAGGTCGTGCAGCAGCGCCGCCTGCTGTAACAGGTGACTCGGCTGACCCTCGAGACGGGTCACGGTTTCGAGCACGTCGAGACCATGGCGCTGATCGTTGACGGGCAGCTCGAGGAACAAGGGAGCCAGCGAGCCGAGGATTTGCTCAGCACTCGCCCTCTCCTGCGCCGTGACGCGAGCCGATGCGTGCCGCCAGAACTGGCCAACCCGACGCATCGGGGAGCTGGTCACTCGTCGCCGTCGGTGAGCGGCAGGCCCCAGCGCAGTTTTCGGCGGAGCAGCTCGAAGAAGTTGTGTCCTCCAGTGAACTGGACGAGCTCCACCTGCAGACCGGGCGCGGCGACCTTAACCTCGGCTCCCGGTTGGAGCGCATAGGTTTGCTGGCCGTCGCAGGTGAGGATGGCGGAGGCCGACGGGAGCCGGATCGCAACAAGGGACTGTTCGGGCAGCACGATCGGGCGGTTGAACAGACTGTGCGGGTTCAGCGGCATGAACACGATCGCTCGCACGTCCGGGTGGATGATCGGGCCGCCCAGGGAGAGCGCATACCCGGTTGAGCCGGTCGGCGTCGAGACGATCACGCCGTCGGCGTCGAAGCGGCCCGCGGGGTGGCCGTCGACGAAGGCCTCGATCCGGATCAGGTTGATCTCGACTCCCTTGTGCACCGTCACGTCGTTGAGGGCGAGAAAGACGCGATCGTCAACTCGGGCCTCGAGTAGGGCACGGCGCTGCAGCGTGTAGTCGCCGGCCGCCCAGCGGTCGAGCGCCTTTCCCTCGTCGCCGAGTTGGACCTGCGTCAGGAAGCCGAGCCGGCCGGCGTTGATCCCGAGGACCGGGATATGGGCGACGGCCGCTTGTTGAGCCGTCCAGAGCAAGGTGCCATCGCCGCCGATGCTGACGATCAGCCGGGTGCCGTTCAGCTCGCCCTCCAGCGCGCCGGGGCGCTCTTCCGCGGTGGCGCAGTAGGTCCACACGCGAAAGCCCCGTTCCTGGAGGCGCTGGCGGGCTTCCATCACGGGAGCACCACCGATATCGATGCGTGGATGACAGACGATGCCAACCGCGTCAGCCATTTCGCCTCAGATACAGAAGGAATTCGCGGTTGCCCTTGGCGCCCAAGATCGGCGACGGGATCTCAGCGGCAATTTCGTACCCGCTCTCCTCGGCAAATTGCCTGAGCTCGCTGAGGACCCGGCGATGCTGTTCAGCATCGCGCACCACGCCACCCTTCCCCACCGCGCCCTTCCCAACCTCGAACTGCGGCTTGACCAGCGCCACCACCTCGCCCGGCGGGCTGAGCAGATCGCGGACGCGCGGCAGCACGAGCCGCAAAGAGATGAACGAGACGTCGATCACGGCCAGGTCCGCGGGGACCGGCAATCGCTCCAGATGCCGGATGTTGACCCGCTCCAGCACGATGACCCGTGGGTCCTGGCGAAGACTCCAGGCAAGCTGCCCGTAGCCGACGTCGACGGCGATCACGCGCGCGGCGCCTCGTTGCAGCAAGAGGTCGGTAAAGCCCCCGGTCGACGCCCCGACATCGAGGCAGACTCGTCCCGACGGGTCGATGCCGAAGGCATCGAGGGCCGCCGCGAGCTTGTCGCCCCCCCGACTGACATAGGCCTTATCGTGATCCAGGTTGATGCTGACGGCGGGATCGACCATCTGGTCCGGGCGGTCGGCCACCGCTCCCGCCACGCGCACCAGGCCGGCGCGCACCATCGCCTGGGCGCGCTGCCTCGACGGCACGAGCCCCTGGGCGACGAGGGCCTGGTCCAGGCGGACGCGGCCCTCAACCATCAGCGCCATATTCCTAGCCCGACAATAATCCCGAGCAGGGCGCCGGCGATCACTTCGATCGGTGTATGGCCGAGCAGCTCACGCAGTCGTTCCTGGCGAAGGCCCTGGTGTGCGATGAACAGGTCATCGATCAGTCGATTCAGGATCATCGCCTGCTGGCCGGCCGCCCGCCGAACGCCGGTGGCGTCGTACATGACGACACTGGAGAAGATCAGGCATACCGCGAAGAGCGGGGATTGCACCCCCTCCAACCGGCCGATGATCGTGGTCAGGGAGACGACCAGCGCGCTGTGCGAGCTGGGCATCCCACCAGCGGTCGCCAGCCTTCGCACGCTGAACCGGTGCAGCAGAACGGAATCGATGATCACCTTGGCAACCTGGGCGATCGCCCAGGCGATCAAGGGGACAACGAAGTACGGGTTTCGGAGAAGCGTCACGGAGCCGGTGGAGGACCGCCGGCCGGCGCCAGCTCTTTCAATCGCCGCTCGGCGTCGTCGAGCAGCCGGGCACAACGTCGTGCCAGCGCGAGACCGCGCTCGAAGGTGCGCACCGACTCGGCCAGGTCGTCCTGCTCCTTGCCGAGCAGCTGAACCGTTCGTTCCAGCTCGGCGACGGCCGTCTCGTAATCCATCTGATCGATCTCAACCATTTCCCTCGCCCTTTGCAGCGGGATGGTGGCGGATCTCGGCCTCGGCGGCGATCCGGCCGAGGATGCCGTTTACGAACTTGCCAGAGTCGGGGCCGCCGAAGGTCTTCGCCAGCTCGATCGACTCATTGATGGCGGCCTTGAGCGGAACGCTGGGCAGGTAGAGGATCTCGAAGCTGGCGATCCGCAACAGGGTGCGGTCCACCTTGGCCATCTGATCGAGTCCCCAGTTACTGGAGGCCTCCTTGAGCTGGGCATCGATCTCGGTCTGATGGTCGCGCACGCCCTGGATCAGGGTGCGGGCGAACTCCGCCACGTCGGCATCGGCGCGCGACTCCGCGACATGGTACTGGAGCGATCGTTCCACATCGCCGCCGTCGTTCTCGAGCTCGAAGAGCACCTTGAGCGCGAGCTCGCGGGCCAGGTGGCGACGTCCCACTAGCGCTGCATGAGAGGCCGCTTACGCGTCCTCGGGGAACCTCACGTCCCCGACGAAGACGTTGACCTGGCGGACTTCGAGACCGAGCATCTTGTCAATCGCGTCCGCCACCTGCCGTTGAACCTCCGCCGCCACCGTCGGGACGTGGGCAGAGTGATCGACGATCACGAACAACTCGAGATTCAGCGCGTCGTTGCCCATATCCACCCGGACACCCTTGTGCGAGCTGCCGGCGGGCAGCACACGGTGGCCGTCTCGGGCCTTCGCCTGGTACATGCCGACGATGCCCTGCACCTGCGAGGCGGTCAGCGAGGCGATGTGGGCGATGACCTCGTTGGCCACCTTAACCGAGCCGAGGGGACGGTCCGGCATGGGCTTAGACCCGCTCCACGTAGGCGCCGGTGCGGGTATCGACCCGGATGATGTCGCCCTCGTTGACAAAAAATGGCACGTTCAGGATCAGCCCGGTCTCCACGGTGGCCGGCTTGCCGCCGCCGGCCGCCGTGTCGCCCTTGAACCCGGGCGACGTTTGCGTGACTTTGAGGTCGACCGTCGTGGGCAGCTCGACGCCCAGTGGACGGCCCTCGTACATGAGCACATCGATCGATGAGCTCTCTTTGAGGTATTTCATGGTGTCGCCCAGCTGATCGTCGCCAAGTGGGAGCTGATCGTAGCTCGCCAGGTCCATAAAAAAGTGGCGGTCACCGTCGCTGTAAAGGTACTGCATAGGCACCTTTTCGATCCGAGCCCGGGCAAAACGATCCTTGTCCCGGAACTTCTGGTCGATGATCGATCCGTTGCGCACGTTCCGAAGCTTGGTACGGAAGAAGGTATCGCCGCGGGCATTCTGGCCCTGCTGGAACTCGAGCACGACCCAAAGCTCGCCCTCCCACTCGATCGTCATGCCGTTTCGGAAATCACTCGGGTTGACCATACCGGGTTGCGATTGTACCCTCCTAGGGGTTCGCTGAACCTCCCTGTCGGCGGCGCGCCTCGATCTGGCCGAAGATCGCGTTGCGCAGCTGCTGCGGGTGTGGCACCGTGCTGAGCTGCTCCGCGCCCTCCCGCCCGGCGGACTCGAGCTCGATGTCCCCGAAGCCCCAGGTCCGGCCCCAGAGTCCCTGGTAGGTGGTCAGGTCCTGGATCCGGTCGATGGCGATCGACCGGGAGAACTTGGAGAGGATCCCTTCGTTGAGGATGACGCGCTGGTCGGTGAGGACGTACTCGTGGGCTCGCCAGCCCCAGTAATAAAGGTTGAGCACACCCAACCCGACCAGGAGCACCCCCAGCATCAGCAACAGGCGCAGCTCGCCAGAGATCGGCACCAGAGCCAGGATCACCAGCAAAACCGCCATTGCCAGCACGGTGGTGGCAAACGGGCGCAGCAGGACGACCCAGTGCCGGCAGGACCGAGCCAGGATCCGTTCGCCCGGGAGCAGGTCTTGGGCGTTCATGGTGCCTGGTTGTAGAGGACGAACAACGTTCCGATGACGAGGAACGGGCCGTAGGGAACGGCGTCCTTGAAGCTCCGGATCCTGGTGATGAGCAGAATTATCGCCACAAAGCCTCCCAGGAAGATGCCGTCGAGCAGCGCGTGGCCCACCCGCAGGTTCGAGAGGCCGGTCGCCATCCCGATGAAGACCGCCAGCTTGACGTCACCGAAGCCGAATGCCTCCGCGCCGAAGATCAGCTGGCCGCCGAGGAAGAGCAGTAGGAAGACGCCACCGGCGATCAGCGCCGCCACGGGGGCCGTCCGCCAGTCGGGCCATGGCCATGTCCAGGCGGCTGTCCAGGGCGTGACGAAGGCAAGGGCAAAGGCAATCACCCAGCTGGGGAACATCACGAGGTCGAGAATATAGCGGGTCTTCAGGTCGAACCCCAGCACTTGCACCAGGACGGCGACGTACACGGAATCGATGAACAGCAGCGGCTGGACCCCCAGCTGGAGCGCGAATAGAAAGAAGAGCGTCGCCGCCAGCGCGGGCATAAGGACCGACTCGCGGAGCGACTGGTTGAACTCGATCTCCTCGACTCGGGCCAACCAGCGGGACAGGTAGTTCAGGCCGACACCCACAAGGCCGCCGACAACGGCCCATGCCAGCGCGAACAGCCAGTGGTTCACGAGTTCAGCCGCCCCACCACAGCGCGTTCCAGAGCCGCCCGCATTTCGGCCTCCGGCGGGGGCTGACCGGTCCAGATCTCGAAAGCGGCGAGCGCCTGGAAGAGCAGCATCGTCAAGCCATTCATCGCCCGGGCACCCCGCTCCCGCGCCCCGCGCACAAGCGGGGTCACCGCGGGCTGGTAGATCAGGTCGAAGATGAACTGGGTCGGCGCGATCCAGTCAAGCGGAAAGAGCACGGACTCGCCGTCACTCCCAACCGGCGTGGCATTGACAATCAGCTCGGCCTTGCGAACCAGCAGCGACAGGGACCCCAGCGGTGCCGGGCCGCCGCTCGTGACCTCGAGGTCGCGGCAGACGGCCCTGGCCTCGTCGAGGTCGGGGCTGGTGACCCAGATCTTCGTGGCTGCCTCGCGCAATGCGTCGACCGAGGCACGTGCGGCGCCGCCCGCCCCGAGTACCAGCACGGCGCGTCCCTTCGCCTGGAAGCCGGCGTCTTCGAGCGCCTGCGCGAAGCCCGAACGATCGGTGTTCCAGCCGATCAGGGCGCCCGCCCGATGACTGATGGTATTGACGGCTTTGATGACCTGCGCCTCGGGGCCGAGCCCATCGAGCAGCCGGCTGGCGGCGACCGTGTGAGGCATGGTGACGGCGGCTCCTAAGACGCGGCGGTCGGCACGGATGTGGGCGATTGCCTCGGGCAGCTCGGCCGGACCAATCTTTTGGAACTCGCAGCTGGCCTGTATCCCCGCCGCGGAAAAGCCCGAGTTGAAGAGGCTGACGGTGGGCTCGCCGTCGCCCTCCCCGCCGAGCAGCAGCAGCCGGGACAGGCCCTTACTGGAGGCCGTACTGCTTGAGGAGGCGGGCGAACTCTTCGTTGGTCTTGGCGTAGTGGTTGTGACCCTGGGGGTCGGAGAGGTAGAAGAAGTACCCGGTGTTCGCGGGTTGGAGCGCGGCATCGATGGCTTTGATGCCAGGATTCGCAATCGGCCCAGGTGGAAGTCCCGTATGTAGATAGGTGTTGTAGGGGGACTGAACCATGCGGTCCTCTTTGGTCACGGATGACTGCCAGACGCCTTTGGCGTAGAGGACGGTGGCGTCGATCTGGAGCGGCCAGCCGGACGCCAGCCGGTTGTAGATCACGCTGGCCACCAGCGGCCGGTCGTCCTGGAAGCGTGCCTCGCGTTCGATCATGGAGGCGATCGTGATGATCTGCAGGGGATTCAGCTTGCGTTCCGCCGCCTGGCTCTTTCGGGTGTCGTCCCAGTGCGTCTTGAAGTTCTCGAGTTGTAGCTTGATCAGGTCCTTGGCGGTCCCGTTCCGCGGCACCAGGTAGGTATCCGGGAAGAGGAAGCCCTCCAGCGACGCGCCGGGCGGCAGGTCCTTCAGAAAGTCGTAGTTGAACTGCCCCTGGACGGCCAGCGCGGTGTAATCCCTTCCCTTGATGACCCCGCCCGTGTCCAGGGCGGCCGCGGTCTTCTTGATCGAGTATCCCTCGGGAATCGTCACGAAGATTTCCTCTGGGATCGCGGTCTGCAGCGAGGTCAGGATCTGGATCATGTTGAGGTTCCGACTCAGCTCGTAGGCCCCGGCCTGAACGTTGCGGTCGAGGTGTTTGTAGCGGGCGTAGAAGTCGAAGACCATCACCGAGTCGATCAGGCCGGTGCGGTGCAGTGTGTCGGCGACCTCATGAAAGGTGGCCCCCTGCGGCACGACGAAGCGCACCTTGGAGGTGCCGGGATTCGCCGGCTGATGCAGCTGGTGGTCCACCCAGTTGTACGCGAGGAAACCCGGTATGCCCAACGCCGCCGGCAGCAGGAAGAGGATGACCACGAACCACTGCACGCAGCCAAGGGCACGGCTGCGCTTGTGCGGCGCTGAGGCGCTCATGGTCGACCGCTTCGGATCAGTCAGCGTTCGGGACCGCCGTCTTCATCGACCTCGTCGTCCTCTTCGAATTCCTCGAGCTGCTCGACCACCCGGTCGTGCTCGTCGTCATCCAGCGTCACCAGCGACTCTCCTTCACGTCGAAGGATAAGCACCCGGTCCTCGTCGGCCTCCGCCTGCAAGACGTAGTAGGTTTCGCCTTCGATCTCCACGACATCGTGGACGACGTAGCTTTCCTCTTCGCCGGTCTTCTCGTTGACCAGCTCGATGGTCTGCACTTCCCCGTTCGCTTCCGGAATCTCTGGCATTCACCCTCCTGGTGCCCGACCAGCCCGATAGTCAAGATATCCCTGCAACAATAACGTGGCGGCCACTCGATCGATCTCCTGGCGCCGCTTGACGCGCCGTTTGCCCTGTTCGATCAGGTAGCGTTCGGCCGCTACGCTCGTGAGCCGTTCGTCCCAGTATGCTACCGGCCGCCCGGTTGCCTTCGCCACGTGAGCGCCGAACGCCTGGGCCTCCTTTGCCGCCGCATCGATGCGGCCGTCCATCAGTCGTGGCAGCCCGACGACAATCAGTCCAACTTCGTGGCGCTCCACCAGTTCGGTTAGTGCTTTGAGGTCTTCTGCCTCCGAGCGGCGCGCGAGCACACTCAAAGGTTGGGCGATCGTCCCGGAGGGATCACTGAGCGCGAGGCCGAGCCGGACCGTGCCCGGGTCGATCGCGAGGATCCTCACGGGCTCGCGCTGCTGCTGGAGACCTCCTGGATCTTGAGCGTGATGCGGGAGCTGAAGAGCGGCAACCACGGCAGGCCGAATGGTGACTGGGTCACCCGGGCGTCGACCACGTTCGGCAGCGACTGAAGGAAGGCATGTCCCTTGCTCGGGCTCATCCCCTTGAGATGCGCGCGGATATTGGCTTCCAGGAAGATCGGCGTATAGAAGCCCGAGAGGTGCCCGATCAGGGTGATGTGGCCGTCGGGGGTGGCGTCTGTGGGGGGATCGTACTTGATGGTCGTCCCGTTGCTCGTCAACTGCGAGCCCTGAGGGACCTTCCGTTCGAGGAACCCCTTGAGCATTTGCTGCACCGCCTTCTCGTCGTAAGCGACGCCGTCACCGGCGACCTTGATGGTGACGGTGAATCCACCGACCTCCTCGCCGACCTTGTGGTCGGCGGTGGCGGTGGCTTGCACACCGCTCCCAACTAACACGAGCTTCTTGCCCTGGGCCTTGCTGGTCAATTGGTCGGTTACTTGCGGCACCGCATCCTTTGCGTAGACGTCACGGATACTGTCGATGTCCGACTGCTGGATGACCGTTGCAGTCCGTGGATCGGCACCGCCACTCGTAGCCTGCGTGTTATCGACGCTGAGATTGAAATCACGATTCCGATCGATGTTCGTGATTGTGTGAGCTCCTGTATTTCCGTCGGGCCCAGCCGTAACCGCCTTGATTGGAATTGTTGCTGAGCCGCGCGGCGAGGCGACGCTGCCCGCCTTTGTCGTTGTGTAACGTTTGCCGTCTGACGTGCTCACGCTGGTCCCTGCCGGAATGACAGTGGTTCCTGAATCGCACAGGAACACACAGTTCTCAGTGAACGTGACTTCGCCGCCGGATGCTTGGGCCGGAATCGGGTTCTGGCCGGTGGGCGTGCCGGGAAACGTCTGCGACTGAGTCGCGTTCACCGGCTGCGTCGCGAAGTGGTCGGGTGACCCTGCCGCCGCGCCGGGCGCTCCCAAGAGCGTGACATCGGCCTTGAGCGGCGTCCCCTGCACCGAGACGATCGCAGTCGCGGTCGGAAGGTACAGGATGCCGACGAGCAATGCCACTACAACCAGCACCGCAGCCCCGAGCAAATACGGCCGGTAACTTCCCAGGGGAGGCCCCGATGGGACGGCCGGCCGGGGAGTTGGGACCTGGCGCCTGGGTGTGGCCGACATCACAGAGGCCTCTCGGGGCCGGTCCAACGTGGCAACGCCGCGCGCGGGGGCCATCACCTGAGGGTTGGTCGGAGGCGCCTTCGCCGCGAGCGCAGGCGGGGCATAACCGGCTGGCGCGTCTGGAGCCTCTGGAGCGGTTGAGGCGGACGCTACCGCCGTGTTCGAGACATGATCGCCATCCAGCTGGAGGCTGTGAACCTCGGTGCCGCGGTCGTAGGCGGCCAGCGTCGGAAAAGCGGTAAAACCGGCCTCCAGCGACATCGCCTGGAGCCGGGGATCGCCGCTGACCAGGTTGACCCGCTTCCCGTAGCTGTCGGCGTAGCGCTTCAGGAGCCGGAAGCTCATGGGACTCTGGAGGGCTCGGGCGCGCTCCGGGACGACAAAGGTGACCTCTTCCTCGAGGCTGAGATCACGCAGGCGATCGACGAGGTCGGTAATCTCCTCGTCGGCTTCGACGTAGAGCAGTTTGGCCAGAGTCCTCACAGTTTTAACACGTCGCAGCCTTTCATACCGGAAACGCCACTGATTGTCGAGATGTTACGGTGTCAGGTTTTCTTAGTCGGGACTCAGACTTTCATCGCCTTCAGGACCTTCCGCATCAGGCCGAACAGGGGCGCCTGGTCCTCCGATTGCTGCTGAATGGCGTGGAAGGCCAGCCCCATCGGAGTGATGTCTTGCTGGTCGAGGAGGAGGCCAGTCGAGTCGTAGATGCCTCGGATGTCCACCGGACGCAGCACGTTGATGGTCGGGGTGCGGGCGAACGGGAGTTTGTCCCCCCAGGAGGGGGCGTTGAGCTGGTCCTTGACCTCGGGTAGCGCGCTACCGCCGCCCGCCAGGTAGATCGCGGTGGGCAGGCGGTCGCCTTTCGCCATTTCCTGCAGGGTGATCGCCACCCCTTCCCCCAGCACTTCGGCGTCCCGGGCCAGCACCGCGTGGACCTTCTCCGCCTGGTCTGGCGGGAGCTCGCCCTTGGAGTGACGTAGCTTGACCGCCTCGGCGTCATTGAAGGAGATCCCGAAGCGTGACGCCAGTTTCTTGGTGAAGACCCGCCCGCCAAGGGGGAACATCCGGGTCCCCTCGATCCCACCGTTGCGGATCAGCGCGATATCCGTGGTCCCGCCGCCAATGTCGATGAAGATCCCGCCGAAGTCGTAGACCTCGTCAGTGGCGGCACAGCGCGCCATCGCATACGGCTCGGCGACTGTCGCGATTAACTCCAGGTCGAGTTCCGAGGCGATCGTCTGCAGCGCACCGACGTGGGTCAGCGGCGCAAATGTGTTGAAGACCGTGATCACCATCTGCTTGCCCTGGAAGTCGATCGGGTTGTTGACCACGAAGCCGTCGATGCGAACGCTCGTGATGGCGGAGTTGATTAGCTTGACATTGACGTCCGAAACCCCGAGCTCGAGGCTCATCGAGTGGGCCGCCTCGCGAAGGGCGCGCTTCTGCACCAGCTGCAGC